>Ga0209387_1000032_pt1 | contig 37670 bp, 28 predicted proteins | sample NCControl_FD_187515 | JGI IMG/M metagenome (GOLD analysis project Ga0209387, IMG submission 187515) | Agricultural soil microbial communities from Utah to study Nitrogen management - NC Control (SPAdes) (version 2) | ecosystem: Environmental > Terrestrial > Soil > Agricultural land | place: USA...
CCCCACCTACCTGGCGGTGGCCACGCTGCTGGGCGGCGCCGCGCTGGTGTCCTGTTACGTCCCAGCCCGGCAGGCGCTCGGGGTGGATGTGGTCGCGGCGCTGCGCAAGGAATAGAGGAATGGCTCTTGGAACCGCTACAGCCCAGCGCCCCGGTTCACGCGGAGGCGCAGAGACTCGGTTATCAACCAGGAGGTCAGTGCGGAATCCTTCTTCGAACACCATCCCGTCGCATGCGAAACGGATGACTTGTTGTCGCTCGACCTGAACCCCCCGTTGGTGGAGCGCGCGTGCCAGCACGGCCTCGTACACTGATTCCAGCAGCCCCGGGCCCAAGTCACGATGGATCCGGAGCGAGGCGTCCACGATTCCCCCCGTGATGTCATCCAGTTCTCGCATGCTCGTCTCCTCCGTGCCCTCCGCGGCTCCGCGTGACCTCGTCCGGTTCCACATTGTGGCCTTCGTCCGGCGCGAGTACAACCTTGTTGCCGCGCGCCGTATCTATGTTTTGCGACAGCCGAGAAGGTCTCTCAACACCCGCTCAATTGGGACAATCCCCAAAGAAAGGGATGAGGCGGTCAGCGCTGACCCGCCGACCGCGCCGCGCGCGCCAGGATTTCGGATGCTTCGGGTCCCAGCGCTTCCCGCGCCGGTGCCACCAGCAGCAGCAGGGCCTGTCCCACCCGGTCCCGGCGCGCCTCGCGGAGCTCCGCCAGGGTGGCGACCATCGCGCGCCGCAGCGGAGCCGGGAATCCCAGGCTGGAGAGGCGCTGCTCCAGCGCGACGACCCGTCGCTTGCTGCCCCGCTCCGGTGGCGGGGGTACCAGGAGAAGGTCTTCGGCCACTCGCAGGGTGAGCCAGAGGGCAAAGACCCCTTCCCGTCGAGGGCCCCGGGGCAGCTCGCCCATGAGCTTGACCAGCGCGGTGGCCGCGGGACTCAGCAGACTCATCGGGGCAACCGCCGCAGCGCCTCGAGGACGTCACCCGGCTGGAGATCCTGAAGACAACGGTGGTGCTTGAGCGGGCAGCGCGGGCCCCCGTGCGCGCTGCAGGGCCGGCAGGACAGCTCGCGCTGGAGCACCGCCGACTTGGCGCGATAGGGAAAAAAGCCGAATTGCTCCACGGTCGGCCCGAACAGCGCGATAACCGGTGTCTCAACCGCCGTCGCCAGGTGCATCAGGCCGGTATCCCCGGACACCAGGGCCCGGGCCCGCTTGAGCAGCGCAGCGCTTCCGGGCAGGTCGAATGCACCGGCGGCGGAGGCGGCGAACTCTGCTCCGGCGGCGGCGACCGCTTCCCCGACCGCGAGATCCTCCGGCCCGCCCAGCACAATCACGTCGTTGCCGGCCTCGACCAGCCGCCGCACCAGGGCGATCCAGTGATGGGTCGGCCACCGCTTGGTGAAGTGCGCCGCGCCCGGACCAATCGCAATGAGCTGACGGCTGCGCCCCAATCCCCGCCCGGCGAGGAATCCGTCGGCCGCCGCGAGATCGGCCCGCGACAGGAACATCTCGAGCGAGCCGCCGTCCGGTGTCACGCCCAGCTCAGCGGCGGCGTCGAAGTACCGCTCGGCCACTGGCCGCCGGTCGCGATACAGGTCGCGGTGGGAGTGGATCAGCGCCGCGCGGGCCAGCCGGTATTTGGGATAGGTGGTCCAGGGGCCGCCGGCGTGCCAGCGCAGCATGCGGCTCCGCAGGCTGTCGTGCAGGTCGAGACGGTGGCTGAACCCGAGCTCCCGGAGCCTCCGGCCGAGCTCCGCCAGCGGGGTGAGAGGGTCCCAGCCGATGACTTGGGAAATGTGCGGATTCCGCTCCAGCAGCGGCGCGAAACCGGCGCGGGTGACGACCGTGAGCCGCGCGTCCGGGTGCTTCCGGCGCAGCGCGCGCACCAGCGGTGTGAGCAGGAGGATGTCACCGATCGCGCTGAAGCGGACCAGGAGGATATTCGGCGGCACGCGGGGAATGTAGCCGGGTGAAATGGGGTCGCCAGCGCGTTAGCTTCTGACCATGGCACAACCCACGGCGGGACGGCTCTTCGAGGCGGCACGACCGTACTGGGGACTGTTCCTGCTCGGCGTGGGCGCGACCCTGATCGCCTCGGTGCTGGACACCGCCACCATCGTCATCCTGGTGCCGCTCCTGAAGGCGCTGTTCGGCACCGCGGGAAGCCTGGGAGAGCAGGCGACCCGGCTCGAGCGGATCACCGACTGGCTGCTCGATCCCCTGGTGGCGGGATTGCCGTCCCGCGAGGCGGCGGGGCGCCTGGTGCTGCTGCTGGTCATCGCGCTGCTGGTCAAGAACCTGATGCAGTACGCCTCGAACCAGCTCTCGGTCGCGGTGCAGGAGGGCCTGGTCCGCGATCTCCGGGTGCGGCTCTACCGTCACCTGCTCACCCTCGATCTCAATTTTTTCCAGCGCACCCGAAGCGGCCAGCTCATCTCCACCGTGATGGTGGACGCCGACCGCACCAAGCAGGCGGTCACCGCGTCGCTGGCTGCCCTGTTCCAGAACGTGGTCCTGATCCTGGGCACCCTGGCGTTTCTGGCCACGATCTCTCCGCGGCTCACCCTGATCACTCTTGCGACCGCGCCCATCCTGATCTTCGGCATTCGCGCGCTGCTGGGCCGGCTCCGGCGGCATTCCCGGCTCTGGCAGGAGGAGCAGGGCCAGCTCACCGCCACGGTCAGTGAGCGTCTGGGCGCAATGAAGCTGATCCGGGCCTACGGCGGCGAAGCGGCGGAAGCCCGATTCTTCGCCGATCAGGCGGCCCGCTACCGGAAGCGGGTGCAGCGGACCCAGCGGTACTCTTCGATGACCAGCCCGGTGAGCGAGCTGTTCGGAGGACTGGTGCTCACCCTGATCATCTGGGCCGCGGCCAATCCCGCGGTGACCGGCGTCGAGCTCGGCGCCGCGGCCACCATCGGGTTCCTGGTCGGGGCGCTCAAAATGATGTCGCCACTCAAGTCGATCTCCCAGTTTCCCGCCTCCTGGGCGATCGCGCAGGCCAGCGCCGAGCGAGTCTTTGCCCTGCTGGACGAGCCTTCCGCCGAGGCTGATACGCCCGGCGCGGTGCCGGCCCGCTTCGAGCGCGACATCGTGTTCGACCGGGTGAGCTTCGCCTATGGGGATGGCCCGCCGGTCCTGATGGACGTCAGCTTCACCGCTCCCAAGGGCAGCATCGTGGCGATCGTGGGGCCGTCGGGCGCGGGGAAGACCACCCTGCTCGATCTGCTCCCCAGATTTCACGATCCGGTCTCGGGAGAAATCCGGCTCGATGGCGCCCCGCTTCCCTCGCTGCAGCGCGCCTCGTTGCGCAGCCTGCTTGGGGTCGTGAGTCAGGACACGGTCCTGCTCAACGACACCGTCTTCGCCAACATCAGTTACGGCCGGGCCGCTGCCACGCCCGCGCAGGTGGAGGCGGCGGCTCTCGCCGCCAACGCCGCCGAGTTCATCGCCCAGCTGCCGGCGGGGTACGAGACCCTGCTGGGCGAGCGGGGCACCCGGCTCTCGGGGGGGCAGCGGCAGCGGATCGCGATCGCCCGGGCGCTGCTGCGCGATCCGCCGATCCTGCTGCTGGACGAAGCCACCAGTGCCCTGGACACCGAATCGGAGCGGCTGGTCCAGGATGCGATCGAGCGATTGATGCAGGATCGCACCGTGCTGGTGGTGGCGCACCGCCTCGCGACTGTTCTCGATGCCGACCTGATCCTGGTGCTCGACGGCGGGCAGCTGGTGGAACGGGGAACCCATCAGGAGCTGCTGGCCGAGAACGGCCTCTATCGCCGGCTGTACGATCTCCAGTTTCGCGGCGCCGAGGTGCTGGCGTGACGGGACGCACCATCCTGGTGGTGGCGCGGTTCGACGATGGCCAATACGCCCATGCCGCACAGCGCTGCCGCGCCCTCGAGCGGCTGGGATGCAAGGTGGACGCGTTCGACCTGCTGAAGCGGCCCGGCCTGCTGGGCAGGCTGTCGGGAAGCGATCTGCGGACCCGGCTCCGCAAGGCGGTCGAGCTGGCCAGGGCCGACCTGGTGATGGTGATCGGCGGTTCCGAGCTGGACCGCGAGCTGGTGGAAGACCTCCGCAAGAGTCAGGGTATTCCATGGATCAACTGGTTCCCCGACGATCTCCGCACCGCAGCCGACGCGATGCGGCGGATGCCCGCGTACGACCAGGTGTTCGTCGCCTCCACCGAGGTGGCCCTCCGGGTCCGCGCCGCCTTGGGGCGGACGGTGCCGGTGGTCCCCCTGGCCGCCGACCCGTCGGTGTACCGTCCGCTGCGTTCCCGCGACCAGTACCGCGCCAACGTCGTATTCGCGGGGACCGCCACGGCCCGCCGGGAAGCGCTGCTCACCAGCCTGGTCGAGTTCGGGCTCGCACTCTGGGGACCGGGATGGCGGACCACCTCGCTGCGCGATTACTGCCGGGGAGAAGTTCCCAATACCATGGACTACGTGCGGGCCTACGGCGGCGCGTCGGTGGCGATCAACATCCACCACCTTGCCTCGGGGAACGGGGCCGCGGAATCCCATCTGAATCAGCGGGTGTTCGAAGTCGCCGCGATCGGGGTGCCCCAGGTCGTGGATGCCCGAGCCGATCTCGAAAGCCAGTTCGAGCCCGGCCGGGATCTGCTGGTCTTCCACGACGCCGATGAGCTTCGCCGAGTGGTGCAGTCCGCGCTCCAGGACCTGCCGGCGGCCGAGTTGACCGGCGCCTCGGCGAGGCGGGAAGTGCTGGCGAGACATACCTATATGCATCGGTTGAAGGTGATTCTGGATTCGGTGAACCGATGAGTGCTATCCGCTATCCGCTATCCGCTTCCCGTTGACCGTTGACCGTTGACCGTTGACCGTTGACGCAGTTTTCCCGTGTCCATCACTTCCCGGTACAGCTCCAGGTAGCGCCCCGCCATCACCCGATGGCTGAACTGTGACGTCACCCGGGCCCGACAGGCCTCGGGGTCGATCCGCTCGATCGCAGGACGGAGGGCGATCAGCTCTTCGAGCGTATCGCCCAGCGCACCGGTATCCGGCGCCACCACCTCGGGGAGCGCGCCGCGCCGGGTGCCCAGCACCGGCGTGCCGCTGGCCATCGCCTCGATCAGAGTGAGCCCGAAGGGCTCGTCCCAGCGTGCCGGCATCCAGAGACAGCGCGCCCCGGCAAGCAGCGCCTGCTTTCGCTCGCCGTCCACTCGCCCCACCGTCCTCACGCCGGGTCGAAACAGGCTCTTCCATCCGCCGGCGACGACCAGTTTGTGGCCGGACCGCCGGGCTCCCGTGACGGCCCACTGCCACCCCTTGGCGCTGTGGAGCCGTCCCAGGAACAGATCGAATGCCTCCTTGTCTCGTCGAAACCGGTACTCCGCCGGATCAAGTCCATTATGCACGAAAGCCGCCGCGCCGCTCCGGTCGGCGTGGTCCCTGCTCAAGCACACCATGTTCGGGGGATAGTCGGCCCGCTTCGCGGTGCCGTGGAGGGTCCAGAGGGTTGGAGTGCCCGCGACCGCGATCGGCCGGTGGGCGTGGAGCACCTCGACCCCGTCGGGGAGCAGCGGGCGGGGATCGAAGTCCTGGTGCTCGGCCCGCCCGGGGTCCACCGGCACCAGCCGGGCCTCGGGGACCCGCGAGCCCGGCGCCGCGAGGAGCATCACCTCGTGACCCAGCTCGGCCAGCCCCCGGGCCAGCCAGTGCACCACCCGGCCGGTTCCCCCGTAGCCTTCCACCGGAAGGCGTCCGTGATAGAGCAGGGCGATACGCATCGGCGGACAACCTACCACCGGATTACTATTCGCGCGTGCCGCCCGCCCACTCCGGCGCCCGCCTCGTTCTCGTCGCCAAATTCAATCAGCGCTATCACCGGACCGGGTGCGCCCTGCGCGATACTCTTGCCGCCATGGGAACCGATGTGGTGCCGGTGGAAGAGCGGACCCGGGGGCTCGACGCGCTGCTGGGCCGGCATCTCGAATCCAGGCTCCGCTCCGCCTTGCGAGCCCATCGCCCCGACCTGGTGCTGGTATTCAAAGGCGCCTCGCTGGCGCCCGAGACCATCGACCGGCTCCGCGAGGCCGCCGCCGCTCGCTGGGTCAACTGGTTCCCCGACGGTCCTCACCTGCTCGACCTCTCGCTCCGGATCGGACGGGCCTACGACCGCTGCTTCATCTTCGACACCTCGATGGTGGAACGGCACCGGGCCCTGGGCCACCACGCCGAGTACCTCGCCGAAGGATTCGACCCGGCGTTCCATCGCCCGATGCCCGACCCGGGTGCGGTGCCGGTGCCGATCGCGTTCGTCGGCAGTCACGAGCCGTTCCGGGCCGCCGCGGTCGACGCAGTCCGCGATCTCGGCGTGGTGGCGTGGGGACCGGGGTGGCCGCGGGGACCCCTCTATGGGGAAGATTTCGTGCGTGCCTTCAGCAACGCGTCCCTCGCGCTCAACATCCACCAGTTTTTCGGGGAACCGGCATCCGGGGGTCGCTATGGATCCGGCGCCAATCGGCGGGTCTTCGAGCTGGCCGGAATCGGCACCGCACAGCTGTGCGATGCCAAGGCGGATCTGCCCCGGAACTTTGCCGAGGATCGGGAGATCGTGACGTTCCGCGATGCCGGGGAGCTCCGCGAGAAAGCCCGATGGCTGCTGAGCGCGCCCACCGAGCGTGCGGCGCTGGCCGAGCGGGCCCGGAGCCGGGCGCTGGCCGAGCATTCCTGGCGCCATCGGCTCGAGGCGCTTCTTGCCGGAGCGCTGGGATGAAGGTCTCCGGGTTCACCCTGGTTCGGAACAGCGAAGTGCTCGACTTCCCGGTCGAGGCGAGCATCCGGTCGATTCTCCCCCTCTGCGACGAGGTGGTGGTTAACGTCGGGAAATCGGAAGATGCCACGCTCGAGATCGTCCGGGCGATCGGGGATCCCCGGATCAGGATCCTCGAGACCGAGTGGGACTTGTCCCGGGGAGAAGCAGTCCTGCGGGAGGAGACCGTGCGCGCGATGCGGGCCTGCCGTTTTCCCTGGGGCTTTTACATCCAGGCCGACGAGGTGCTCCACGAAGCCGGTGTAGCCCTGCTCCGTAAAGCCTTCGAGGATGCCGAACAGGCGTCCGAGGTCGAGGGTCTGGTGGTCCGCTACCGCCATATCTTCGGGAATCCGGACACCGAAGCGGTGAATCGCCGCTGGTACCGGCGTGAAGTGCGGGGGGTTCGGCTCGACCCGGCGGCGGACGTGCGCCCCTATCGCGATGCCCAGGGGTTCAGGGTGGGGAACCGGGAGCGGCGGGTCCGGGCCCGCGCCGTGGACGCGGAAATGTTCCACTATGGCTGGCTCCGGTCGGCGGCGGCGCTTCGGGCCCGCGGCGCGGTGGACCGTCAGCTCTATCCGGGTCGCTGGGTGCCGCCCGCGGAAAGCGCGGCGGTGCTGCGCTGGTTCCCCGGCCTCCGTCCCTTCACCGGCACCCATCCCGCCGTGGCGCAAGGATGGGTGGCCGCGCACGCCGATGACCCGGAGCGGGTGGTCACCCCAAAATTCTTCGCGGCCGAGCATCTCCGCTTCTATGCCTCGGATCTGGTCGAACGGATCACCGGTCAGCGGCCCTTCGAATTCCGGAACTACACTCTGGTGCCGGGACCGTGATGTGGGACGTTCGCTGGTTCGCTCCCAATCGCTACTGCGCCCTCCCGGTGACGGCACTGCGCCGGGCCGGGCTCGCGATCGCGCTGGATGGTGAGCAGCCGGCGGGTCTGGCGTTCGCCTCGGACGGAGCCTGCGTGGCGGCCGCCTTCGACTATTCGCGCCGTCACCGCTGCCCGCTCGCCCTCTACCTCTGGGATCTGCCACCCTGGCGTCTGGGAAGCGGGAAACCTGACCTGGTGTTCGAAGCGGGAGGAAGACTGGTGCGGTGGCCCCGGCTCTGGGGCCGGTATGCCGGGCGCGCGGGGTACTACAGCCGCATGGGCTTCGCCGCCCGGCGGGCCGACGCCGTCTGGTGTCCTTCTACCAACACGGTCGAGGATGTCCAGCGACACTTCGGCGTCCGGGCCGAGCGAATTCCCTTCTGTTACGACAGCGATCGATTCCCTGGGGAAGGGCAGTCACCGTTCGCCGTTCACAGTTCACCGTTCACGCTCCTTTCGGTCTCCCGCCTCGTCCCCCACAAGAATCACGGAGTGATTCTTCGGGCGGCGGCCAGGATTTCTCCCCGCCCGCTGGTCCGTATTCTGGGAGAAGGGCCCGAGGCGGAAAACCTGCGGCGCCTGGCCGACAGGCTGGGCGTGCGACTCGACCTTACCGGGGTGTGGGCGAGCGACGAGGCGATCCATTCCGCTTACCGCGAGGCAAGCGTCCTGGTCTGCCCCAGCCGCTTCGAAGGGTTCGGTCTCACCCCGCTGGAAGGGCTCGCCATGGGCCTCCCGGTGATCGCCTCGGACATTCCACCCCACCGCGAATTCCTGGGCGATGCGGTGCGCTTCTTTTCGTCCGACGACGACGCGCACCTTGCCCGAGAACTTGAGGCGGTTTTCTCCATACCGTCCTACCGTCCTACCGCCCTGCCGTCCATACTCGCCCCCCTCACCATCTCCGCCTGCGCCGACCGGTTGTTGCCCGGCTTGATGCGGCTGCTCGGGCGCGGACCATGAGTGGGCCCGACCTGCTGCTCACCTACGATTTCCCTCCCATGGGCGGCGGGATTGCGCGCTGGATGGCAGAGATCGCCCTCCGGTATCCTGCCGGAGAGCTGATTGTCTCGACCGGCTCGATGGCGGACAGTGAGGCCGCCGACCGGCGCTACCCCAACCGGGTGGATCGCCTCGCCCTCCCGGCGCGCCGGCTCAAGAATCTTCAGGGGCTGGTGCAGTGGAGCCGCCGGGTGACCGTCCTGGTGGCGGAGCATCAGGCCGGCTTCCTCTGGTGCGGGAACCTGCGCCCCGCGGCGTATCCGGCCAAGTGGGCCCACGAACGGAGCGGCATTCCCTACGGGATCATCGTCTATGGGGGGGATCTGCTCGCGCTGCGCATCAATTACCGGGATTCGCGCATCAAGCGAGTCGCGGCGCACGCGCTGCTGGGAACCGCCGACGTGCTGGTGGCCTGCAGCCGGTGGACCCACGACCTGGCCTGCGATGTCCTGCGCGAGCTCGGCCTGGCCGAACGCACCGGTCGGGTCCGGGTCATTCCTCTCGGCACCGACCCCGAGGTATTCCGGCCCGGGCTGGATCCGGCACCGCTGATTGCCGACCATGCGCTCCCGGCGGGACGGTGGCTGCTCACCGTAGCGCGGCTGGTCCCCCACAAGGGGATGGACACCACGATCCGCGCGCTGGGCCATCTCGCGACCCGGTATCCCGACCTCCGTTATGCGATCGTGGGGCAGGGTCCCGAGCGCGCCGCCCTCGAGGATCTGGCCCGGCGGGAAGGCGTGGCGGAGCGGGTGCACTTTCTATCCGAGCTGGGTGACGAGTCACTCCCGCTGGTCTACGCGCTCGCCACCGTCTACGTCGGCGCCTCGCGCCAGACCGCCAAGGACGTGGAAGGGTTCGGGATCGCCCTGCTGGAGGCGCAGGCTGCCGGCATTCCGGTCGTAGCGGGACGGAGCGGCGGGATTCCCGACGCGGTGCAGCACGGGGTGACCGGTGTGCTCATCGATCCGGAGGATCCCGCCGGTGTCGCGGCCGCCGTCGCCGAGCTGCTCGATGATCCCGGCCGGGCCCGGCAGCTGGGCGCCGCCGGCCGGGCGGCGGTCGAGCGGTTCTTCAACTGGTCCCGGGTGGTTGCCGATCTCCGTGCGGTCAGCGCCGAGGCCAGGTCTGCTCGGCGATGATGGCGTGGGTGGGACAGGCCGTGAGCAGATAGTCTCCCAGTGGTGACCACCAGAGCCGCTTGGGACTGGCTTCCGCCTGGCCGTTGAGCTGCATGCTGAAGATGTCCGGCGCCCGCGCCACGCAGGCGCCGCACCCGATGCAGCGCGCCGGATCCACCCGCACCTGGACTTCGCGCTGGGGATGGATGCCCGGCGGCAGCCGGTCGATTTCGCGAGGCAGCAGATCCAGCGCCTCGTTCATGGCCCGGTAGCCCTCGGCAATCAGGTAAGGCGTCCGGTTGAAGGCGAACATCGAGATCCGCTCGACCCGGGGACGCACCAGGACCACCGGAGGCTCCGACCAGTCCTGCAAATGCTCCGCCGCCAGGGTCTGCATCACGATTTCGAGACCCCGGCTGTAGGTGGCCACGAAGCCCTTCCGCTCGACCCCGGAGCGCTCGACCCGGGTCCCCCCCACGTCCACCGCGATGATCGGCGCCCGTGATATCGCCAGCGCGGCGCGGACCGGAAGGTTTTCCAGCACCGCGCCGTCGATACACACCCGGCCCAGGATGGTGCGGGGCGGAAGGATGCCCGGCAGGGCGCAGGAGGCGTAGACCGCATCGGCCACCCGCGCCGCCTCCAGGCCCGGCAGGCCCCACAACACCTGCTGCCCGGTGTTCAGGTCCACCGTGTTCACGACCAGCTTCCGGCGCAGCTCCTGGAAGGTGACCTCCCCGGTGACGCCGTGGATCAGATGATCGAGCGGGTCCTGCCGGTAAATGGCCGGCGACAGCATGCGCTTCAGCGCCATGTCGAGATGGGCAATCCGGAAGACGTCCTTGCGGGTCACCGCCAGGGCCCGCTCTTCCATTTCCTGGAGCGGCAGCTCGACCGCCCAGGCCGCGGCGACGAAAGAGCCCATGCTGCACCCGATCACCGCCTGCGGCACCAGGTTGCGCTCGGCGAGGGCACGGAGCACACCGATATGGGTGAGTCCCTTGAGACCCCCGCCGCCCAGCACCAGCGTGAATTGGGGAGATTCCATCATGGGAAGCATATTACAGCATGGCATCTCGAACCACGCCGGTCCACGCGCCCTATGATGTCGCAGCCCTTCGCCGCGCGGAGTTTCCCTGGGCCGCGAACACGATCTACCTGAATCACGCGGGGATCGGTCCGATTCCGGAGCGGGCCCGCCGGGCGATCGAGGCATACACCCGCGAACGCGCCACGCCGGTCACGCTCAGCGATGACCGGTTGATGGGGGTGCTGGCGGATGGAAGGGCCAAAGCGGCCCGGTTGATCGGTGCGGACCCCGGTGAAATCGCGCTGGCCACCAACACCAGCTTCGGCCTCAACCTTGCGGCCCGCATGCTGCCGCTCTCGCCCGGAGACGTGGTGCTGGTGAGCGATCAGGATTTCCCCGCCAACGTGTTCGCCTGGCGCCAGCTCGCCGACCGGGGAGTGCAGCTCGAGATCATTCCCCGCACCGTGGACGGATGGCCGGACGAGGCCCGGATGATGGAGCGGATGCAGGATGCCCGGGTCCGGGTCCTGGCCGTGTCTCAGGTGGAGTTCCACACCGGGTACCGGACGGATCTCGAGAGCCTGGGCGCCGCAGCGCGGGCCACCGGGACTTTCTTCGTGGTAGACGCGATCCAGGCGCTGGGTCATGTCGGGTTCGATGTCCGCGCGACCCCGGTGGACATCCTCGCCTGCGGAGCCCAGAAGTGGCTGCTCTCCCCCTGGGGCTCCGGATTCATGTACGTCCGCCGGGAGCTCATCGAATCGCTCACCTCTCCGCTGGCCGGGTGGAACGCCTACGAGGGAACCGAGAACTTTTCGACCCTGGTGGACTACAGCGGGCGGCTGCGCGGCGACGCCCGGCGCTTCGAGCTCTGGACCTTGCCCTACCAGGACATTCTCGGGATGAACCTCGCGCTCGATTTACTGCACGAGCTGGGCCTGACGGCCATCGAAGCCCATATATCGGCCATCGGCGGGCCGGTGCTGGACTGGGCCCGGCGCACCGGGGTACGGCTGCGATCGCCCGTGGGAGCGCGGAGCGCGGGGATCATCGCGCTCGACGCGGAAGATGTGCCCGGCGGCTTCGCGGCGCTTCGGGGAGCCGGGGTTGCCACGGTGGTGCGCGAGGGAGGCCTGCGGCTCTCGCCCCACTGCTACAATACCGTTGAAGAAATGGAGCAGGTGGTGCACTTGCTCGAGCGGAGCCTGGCCCCTTCTCCTTCGCTTCGCTCAGGACGGCGGCTCCGCTCAGGGTGACCCGTCTCACGTCTCACGTCTCACCGGTGCCTATGCAATCTCTCCAGGAAACCTTGTCCGCCGGCTACGCCTTTGCGACGCCGGTCGTCACGCTCGGTGCTGCTCTGGACGGCACCAGGACAGTCACCGAACCGAAAGTGGCACTCCCCACCGCCATGATGAATCGGCACGGGCTGATCGCGGGCGCCACCGGCACCGGCAAGACCCGCACCCTCCAGCTCATGGCGGAGCAGCTGTCGGCCCAGGGTGTACCGGTCTTCGTGGCCGACATCAAGGGAGACCTTTCCGGACTCGCGGTGCCGGGCGCGCGGAGCCCCAAAGTCGACGAGCGGGCGACGGCCGTCGGGATTCCCTGGGAGCCGCGCGGGCATCCCACCGAATTCGTGAGCCTGACCGGCAAGAGCGGTGCGCAGCTCCGGGCCACAGTGTCGAGCTTCGGCCCCCTGCTTCTCGCCAAGGTGCTCGACCTGAACGACACCCAGACCAGCGTCCTGACCCTGGTCTTCAAGATCTGCGACGATCAGGGTCTCCCCCTGCTCGACTTCGCCGATCTCCGGGAGGTGCTCAAGTACCTCTCCAGCGATGCCGGGAAACCGGTGCTTGCGGCCACCGGAGGGATGTCCTCCGCCACGGTGGGGGTGCTGCTCCGCCAGATGGTGGAGCTGGAGCAGCAGGGCGCCGGCCAGTTTTTCGGAGAGCCCGAATTCGACATCCGGGACCTGCTCCAGGTCACCGGGGACGGGCGCGGGGTTATCACCGCGCTCGAGCTCTCCGATGCCCAGGACCGTCCCGCCCTTTTCTCGACGTTCATGATGTGGCTGCTGGCGGAGCTGTATGAGGTGCTGCCCGAGGCCGGGGATCTTCCCAAGCCGAAGCTGGTGTTCTTCTTCGACGAGGCCCACCTGCTGTTCCGCGATGCCTCGAAGGCGTTCCTGTCCCACGTCGAGCAGGTGGTCCGGCTGGTGCGCTCCAAGGGTGTCGGGATCTTCTTCGTGACCCAGACGCCCAAGGACGTGCCCGACGAGATCCTTGCCCAGCTCGGATCCCGGGTCCAGCATGCCCTGCGGGCCCACACTCCGGACGACGAGAAGAATCTCCGGGCCACCGTGCGCACCTATCCCAAGACCCAGCTCTACGATCTTCAGGAAACCCTGACCTCGCTCGGCATCGGCGAAGCCGTCGTCACCGGCCTCAACCCCAGGGGCGTGCCGACGCCGGTAATCGCGACCATGCTGGCGCCGCCGACTTCCCGGATGGCTCCGCTCACCACGGAGGAGTTTCAGCAGGAGTTTGCCGAGTCCGATCTGATGCGGGAGTACGGGACCCCGGTGGACCGGGAGAGCGCCGCGGAGATGCTGGCTGCCCGGCTGGCCCAGGCGGCGCCGGAGCCGGCCGCCACGAAACCAAAACCGTCACGGAGCGCGGGGCGGGGTGGGCTGGTTGGCGCCCTCACCGGCACCATGGCGCGGACCATCGGGCGGGAGCTGGTGCGTGGAGTGTTCGGAATGCTCAGGGGCAAGGCGCCCCGCCGGACTACCCGCTCACGCTGGTGATCCGACGTCCACCATGGCGAACTGTTTCTTGCCCTTCTGGAGGACGATGTACCTCCCGCCCAGCAGATCGGATCGCAGCAGCGGGCGCTCGGCCGTGATCCGGTCGCCATTGATCGAATAGCCGCTTCCCTGGATGCCGCGTCGGGCGTCGGCCTTCGAGGCGGCCAGCCCGGTTGCCACCAGCGCGTCCACCAGCGGATGCCCGGGCGTGAGGGCGTCGGGCTCCACCCGGGCGATCGGTACTTCGCCCGCCACCACGGCCAGGGTCGCGGCGTCGGCTGCGCGGAAATCTCCCCCACCGAACAGGATGCCGCTGGCCGCGATGACCCGGCGGACCGTCTCCGCTCCATGCACCCGCTCGGTCAGGTCCTCGGCCAGGAGCCGCTGGGCCATTCGCTTTCCAGGATCCCGCGCGGATTGCGCCGCGAGATCGGCGACCTCGCCCAGCGGCCGGAAGGTAAAGACTCGGAGCAGCCGCTCCACGTCGGCGTCTTCGGTATTGAGCCAGTACTGGTAGAACCGGTAGGGTGAGGTCTTCCGGGGATCCAGCCAGACGTTGCCGTCCTCGCTCTTGCCGAACTTGGCCCCCGAGGTGGTGGTGAGCAGCGGTGCAACGACCCCATGGGTCTGGGCCTGCTCCCGGCGGGAAATCAGCTCGATCCCCGCCGTGATGTTGCCCCATTGGTCGCTGCCGCCGACCTGAAGCTCGCACCCCTCGGTCTTGAACAGGTGATGATAGTCCTCGGCCTGCACCAGCATGTAGGCAAACTCGGTGAAGGAGATCCCCGCCTCGAGCCGGGACTTCACCGATTCCTTCTGGAGCATGTAGCTGACGGTGAAATGCTTTCCGGTATCGCGGAGAAACTCCAGCAGGCGAAGCGGGCGGAGCCACTCGGCGTTGTTCCTGACCGCCGCGGCGTTGGCCCCGTCGAACGAAAGGAAACGGGACAACTGGCCGCCAATGGCCGCGGCGTTGGCTTCGACCTGTTCCGGCGGCAGCATCGGACGCTCGGCCCGCTTACCGCTCGGGTCGCCCACCAGCGCGGTACCCCCTCCGGTCAGCGCGATCGGCCGGCCGCCTTCGCGCTGGAGCCACGCCAGAATCATCACCGGAACCAGGTTCCCCACGTGGAGCGAATCCGCCGTCGGATCGAACCCCGCGTAGGCGGTGATCGGACCCCGGCTCAGCCGGGCAGCCAGCCCGGGCGTGGCGTCATGCACCAGGCCGCGAGCGGTGAGAAGCTGGAGAAGGGAAGGCACCGGGGGAGAGTAGGGTAGTGCCTGAAAACCGTCAACACCACCAGTGAGCGGTTAGCGGTAAGCGGTGAGCGGGAGGTGCTGGTCCCGCTCACCTCTCACCGCTCACCGCTCACCCTTATCTTTCATGCATGGAGTCCACCCTCCCCTCCCGGCTTACCCGCTGGTGGCACTTTCCCCGCCGCCGGAGGAATCTCCTGGTCGGGCTCCTGGCCACCGCGCTGTTCCTGCTCGCGCTGCTGGCGGGGGCCTGGACCCGGGTCTGCGCCGGCGGGGCCTGTCCGTCCATCGCGGGGCTTACCAATTACGACCCCGACCAGGCGTCCAAGGTCTACGCCGCCGACGGGCGGCTGATCACCGACTACGGGCTCCAGCGCCGCACCGTGGTGCCGCTCAAGCAGATGTCTCCGGCCGTTGTCGCGGCCTTCCTGGCGGTCGAGGATCGCCGCTTCTACCGCCATCACGGGATCGACTGGGTCCGGTTCTTCGGCGCGCTCAAGTCCACCATCCTCGGCAAGCGCCAGGGTTTCTCCACCATCACCATGCAGCTGGCCGGCAACCTCTGGCCCGATCAGATCGACCGCCGCCAGCGCACCGGCCTCAAAGGGCTGTCCCGCAAGATCCGCGAGGGCCGTATGGCCCTGGAGATCGAGCGGAACTACTCCAAAGACAAGATCCTGGAGCTCTACCTCAACCAGATCGACCTGGGGAACCGGGCCTACGGGGTGGAAGCGGCTGCGCAGCGGTATTTCGGCAAGTCGGCCCGATCGCTGAATGTGGCAGAGGCCGCGATGCTGGCCGGCTTGCCCAAGGCGCCGACGATCTACAACCCGCGGAGAAGTCCCCGCGCCGCCGTGCAGCGCCGCAACCTGGTCATCGGCATTCTCGAGGATGCCGGCAAGCTGTCGGACGAGTCGGCCGAAGCCTGGAAGTCGTATCCGCTCTTGCTCTCCACCCGATCCGATTACAGCGGGGTGGCGGAATACTTCGTGGAGTACATCCGGCAGATTCTGTCGACCCGGTTCGGTACCGATCTCTATCGGGCCGGATATCGGATCATGACCACCCTCGACCTCGACATGCAGCAGGCTGCCGAGCGGGCCCTCGAGGCCCAGCTCCAGAACATCGAGGACGGCGGCACCGGTCCTTACCGGCACCGGACCTATCGGCAGTACCTCGACCAGCGTCCCGAGAAGGGCAGCCCCCAGACCGACACCGGTCCGTTCAGCCCCTACCTCCAGGGCTTGATGGTGACCATCGAGCCGAAGACCGGGTACATCCGCGCCATGGTTGGGGGCCGGGACTTCGAGGACAACAAGTACAACCGGGCCACCCAGGGGATCCGCCAGGCCGGCTCCGCCTTCAAGCCCTTCGTGTTCGCCGCCGCGATTCGGGCTGGGATTCCCTGGTCTTCGGTGTGGGACGACGCACCGGTCTCGGTGGAGATTCCCGAGCAGCCGGCCTGGGAGCCCAAGAACTATGACAGCAGGTTCGACGGGCCGATAACCATGCGCCAGGCTATCCGGCAGTCGCGGAACACCGTCGCGGTCCGGGTCGGATTGCAGGTAGGCGAAGACGCGGTGATCGCCGAAGCTTCGAATTACGGGATCACCACCCGGATTCCCCGGGTGCCTTCGATCTTTATCGGCTCGGCCGACGTTTCTCCGCTCGAGCTGATCGGCGCCTATTCCGGATTTGCCAACCTGGGCGTCGCCACTACGCCTCAGGGAATTCTCCGGGTCGAGGATCGCGAAGGCCGGATCATCTGGCAGCCGGAAATCCGGGATCACCGGGTCATGGATCCCGAGCACGCCTGGCTGATCCTCGATGGCCTGCGGGACGTGGTCCGCCACGGCACCGCCTATTCCGCGGTAGTGGGTAAGGGCTTCCGGGTGCCGGCGGGCGGCAAGACCGGCACTACGAACGACGGGATGGACGTCTGGTTCATCGGGTTCACCCCCGATCTGGTGACCGGGGTCTGGATGGGATTCGACAAGAAGACAGTGATCAAGTCCAATGCTCAGGGCTCCCTGCTGGCGGCGCCGGCCTGGACCGCGATGATGCGGGAGGTCTACGAGCGCCGGAAAATTCCCGCCCCCTGGGCCATGCCCGAGGGCATCCTCTCGGCGGAAATCGATATGAGCACGAATTCGCTGGCGACGCCCTTCTGTCCCCGCGACAAGGTGGTGCGCGAGGTGTTCTTCCCGGGGACCGAGCCAATGGATTACTGCCCCCTGCACAGCCCCTTCCGCGGAGGGTGGTGAGGCCACTCCGCCTCCGGGCCGAGTGGGCCCTTCCGGTTGACGCTCCGCCAATTCAGCACGCCGCGGTCCTGATCGGCGCCGACGGGCGCATCGCCGCTGTCGGTCCCGACTCCGATGTTCCCGCTCCGGCCGGTACCGAGCTCGAAGACCTGGGCGCGGCGATCCTCTTTCCAGGCTTCGTCAACACCCATACCCACCTCGAGCTCACCGGTTTCGAGGAGCACGCACCGGGATTGCTTCGGCCGCCAGGCGGCCTCGCAATGACTGCCGAGCCCGAGCATCTGCTGTTTCGAGAGTGGATTCTGAACATCCGCGCGATCAAAGCGCAGAGGCACCCGGAGGAATTCCTCCAGGCGGCGCGCCGGGGCGTCCTCGACTGCTGGTCCGCGGGCATCACGACCATTGCCGACACCGGGGATTCCGGGAGTGTGATCCAGGCGCTGGCCGAGCTAGGCGGGAGCGGGATCTGCTATCAGGAGGTGTTTGGTCCCGATCCCGCCCAGAGTTCCGAGAGCCTGGCGGGCCTCGAAGCAGCGGTCGGGCGACTGTTGCCCTTCGCCACCGGACGGGTCCGGCTCGGCGTCTCGCCCCACGCGCCATACACAGTGAGCGGCCCGCTCTACGCCGCGGTGGCCGCGTGGGCCCACGCCCGCGGGTTTCCGATGGCGGTGCATGTCGCCGAGTCGCGGGAAGAAAGCGACTTCGTGACCCACCGCCGGGGTCCCTTTGCCGAGGCCTGGGCCAAACGCGGCATTCCGCTCCTCGATGACGAGAGTCACCTACCGTCCTACCGTCCTACCGTCCTACCGTCCCCAGTCGAGTGGCTCGATTCCCACGGCGTTCTTGGCCCCACCACGCTCTGCATTCACGCGATTCAGCTTTCTCCCGGCGACATCGCCCTGCTTGCCCGGCGGGATGCTCCGGTGGCGCATTGCCCCCTCTCCAACGCCCGGCATCGCCACGGGGCGGCACCGATTTCGGCGTTGCGTGCCGCGGGGATCCGGGTCGGCCTGGGCACCGATTCGGTGGCCAGCGTGGGCCGGCTCGACTGCTTTGCCGAGGCCAAGGCGGCGCGCGAGCTGGGCGGGCTATCGGCCGAGGCGGCGGTCGCGCTGGCCACCCTGGATGGTGCCCGCGCCCTGGGCCTCGGGCAGGAGACCGGGAGCCTCACCCCCGGCAAATGGGGGGATGTGGTCGCGGTCGCCGCCGAAAGCCGGGAAATCGCCGGGAATCGCTCCCCCGCCGAGGTGGTGCTGGGGGCGGGCCTCACGGGGGTCTGCCTCACCGTGCTGGGGGGCCGGGTGGTCTACCGCCGAGAGGCCCCCGCTTGATCCGCTGCGGGGGTGGTCGGTAAGATGAAGGAGGTCCCCCGTCGGAGAATGGTGTGCGCTGCCTTGCCTTGAATGCCTCATTCGAGCCACTGACCATGGTGCCCGTGAAACGGGCGCTTCGCCTGGTCATTGACGGCAAGGCCGAGATCGTCGAGGCGGAGACAGGCGACCCCATAAGAAGTCCGCGGGTTTCTATACCGAAACCCGCGATCATCCGCCTCGTGAAGTTCGTTCACGTCCCCAGAAAATTCCGCCGCCAGGTCACCAACACTTTCCTCTTTGCCCGCGATGACTACCGGTGCCAGTACTGTCACCGGACCCAGGCGCAGCTCCGCCCCCGGGAGTGCCTGACCCGGGATCATCTGCTGCCGATCAGCCGTGGGGGCGGGAACGGGTGGACCAACTGCGTGACGGCGTGCAGCAGCTGCAACACCAAGAAAGGGAACCGGCTGCCGGAGGAGTGCGGGATGCATCCGATGCATCCGCCGATGGAGCCCCACTTCGTGCACCTGTCGTGGGCGGTGCGCCGGCTCACCGCGGCCCAGGCGAAGTACATCCGCTACTTCTATGGCGCGGCGGCCCTCCGCGCGCTGCGAGCCTAGTGGGCAGTGGTCAGAGATCAGTGGTCAGGGGGATCACCCGCGACCACTGACCGCTGACCACTGACCACTGACCACTTACCTCACTCGAAATCGTTCGGTGCGGACAGTAAGCTCCTCCCCCGGCAACCCCGCCAGTCGCAGCAGGAATCTCCGGAAGGACCGCCCGATCGAGCTGCGCTCCGGCCGGGAGGGCGTGGCCTGGCCACCGGCCAGGAATTGCTCGATCTCCTCCATGTCCTCGTCGGACAGCGCGGAGATCCGGAGTTTCACATCGTAGTAGAATGACCCCGCACCGACCGGGAGGGCATCGACCTCCCGGGTAATGCCGATCCACCGGGCCAACTCGTCCCGGGTCTGAAAACGGGTTTCCACCGGCCCGCTGAGCAGCAGCTCGGTCACCCGGTACTGATCCTGGAGCGGCTCGTACTGAATCACGGTGGACCACTCGGTGGCGCGCTGGAACTCGTCGATCCATCCGTCCCGGGAACGCCAGATCTCCATCCGGTAGGTCAGCCGGATCGGGAAGGACTGATCGAGGGCGTCGGCCCAATCGGGGTCCGCAAACAGGCTCCGCACCTGGACCCGGGCGTAGCGGACCCCGCGCGGGAAGGTGTCCGGGCCCAGCTGCACCGAGAGCCCCACCTTGGGCCTCTGGGCGGCAGCGGGAGCGGTGAGCAGACTCCCGAGGGCGAGAACGGCAGCGAGGACCCGAAGCATCAGAATCGTCGCTGCAGCCGCATGATCAGGGTAAGGGGCCGGCCGCCATTGAGGGGCTGGCTCAGGTAGACCCCGATGCCGCCGGCATCGAACCCGAAGCCGATGTCGGTGGCCCACTCCCGGAGCACCGGAATCCGGTTGTTGGGAATCCGCCCCGGCCCATCGCCGGTGATCCACGACTTGCCGGCGTCGGCGAAGACCACCACATCAGGCTCCCGGATCGCGAGCAGCCGCTGCGCCGCCGCGAAGTACGGATCGGACGTGGGGATGGGGAATCCGAGCCGGGTGCGGGTGCGCACCTCGAGCTGCCCGGCGAGCATCCGGTCGCAGAGCGCCGGCCGGGATGGATCGGTGAGCGAGGGGGGCGCGCAGTTGAAGCTGCGGAAGCCGTAACCCGGAAGAATGTCGGGTCCGCCCAGACCGAGCCGCCGCTGGATCGGGAGGGGATCGCCGCCCACCCATCCGGCCGCCATCACCCGGGCCGAGACCCGCACCGACGGGTTGAGCCGGGCGTAGCGCCGGGCGTCGAAGAAGATCCGGGAGAACTGGTAGCGGCCCGGCGGGATCGGGTCCCGCACCTCGGCCGGCAGCGAGATGGCCGAGGCGTCGTCGCTCCGGCTCCGCTCCCACCAGCCGCGGACCAGCCAGCCCGAGCTGGGGCTTTCGGGGTCGTTGCGGGAGTCGTAGTCGAGCCCGACCCGCCAGTTGAGGTAGTGCCCGTCGTCCACCAGCGGGTTAGGCCGCCACGACTCGTTGCGGAAGATCGAAATCGGATCGTTGGCCGGGACGCTCCGCTCGGCATGATATCCCAGCGAAGTGCCGACCCGGAGGCCGGGGCTGAGCGCGTAGGACAGGTAGCCGGAGATCCCCTGGGCCTGGTAGAAGTCGCGATAGTCGCGCTGGAGCAGGAACGCGGCCCATCCGGTCTCGGTCCGGGACAGCGGCTGCTCCTCGATCGGGACGATCAGGCGGGAGGCCTGGCCCCCCACGGTGAGCCGCCGGGATTCGCCGAACTGGAACTCCAGCCGGCCGGAATAGCCGAAGCTGCTGCGCCGGTCGGTGCGGTCCGGGGCGGTCCATGCAATGGCCCGGAGGTCGAGCCGGGCTTCCATGTTGGGCAGGCCGGTGCGCACCACCGTGGGCCCCAGCACGATGGGAATGCCCTCGACCCGGTTGTAGGTGCGTCCGGTCTCGATCGAGAGCGTGGTCTCGAAGCGCCCGGTGGTGAATCGGGTCCGGGCCGTGGCCATGTCGCCCAGGGTCCGGGGCGGCTCCCGGATGGTGAGCAGCCCGCTGCTGGTCCGGATCAGCGGCGCGGGCTGGCGATACTCTCGTCGGCGGCCCTCGATGGTTCCGCCCGGGCGCACGATGATCTGGCCCCCGACCACCAGCACGTCGCCGGCCACCAGCGCCCCCGGGTCCACGATCAGATCGCCGTTGATGATGGTGACTTTGCCGATCAGCTCTCCTACGACCCGGAGGGTTCCCCGGAACAGCGCGATCGGCCCGGCGTGGCGGCTGGTGGCCGGCAGCAGCATCGGGCCGCTGACCTTGGTCGTCAGCGAGTCGTTGTAGGCGGTGAGCACCTCGTCCACGATGCTGGGCGGCAGGGTGGCCCGGATGGCCGAATCCGGCGCCCGCGCCTCGGGCCGGATCTTGAGCACGGTGTCGGGAGGCGGGACCTGGGCAACTGCTCGTACAGGCAACAGGCAACAGGCAAGCAGCAGGCAACAGGCAACAGGCAACAGGCAACAGGGGGTCCCGGTTGCTCGGCGTTTCCCGTTGACCGTTGACCGTTGACCGTTGACGCTGTTCATAGGCCCAGCCTCTTCATGCGCCGATACAGATTGGCCCGGTCGGTCTGGAGGGCCCTGGCGGCTTCGGCCACATTGCCGGTGGCCCGCCGGAGCGCGGCGCCGATCAGGGCCCGCTCGTAGTCGTCCAGCACGTTCGACAGCGAGCGGCCGCCCAGGTCGGCCACCGAGTAGGAGGTGCCGGATTCGGAGACCGAGGGGGCATCGAAGCGGAGACTCCCGGCGCGAGGCAGCACCTGGCGCACCAGAGCCACATCGACCTCCGCCCCGCCCAGGATCGAAAGCCGCTCCACGATGTTGGCGAGCTCCCGCACGTTGCCGGGCCATTCGTAGGAGGCCATCAGAGCCAGCGCATCGGCGGTGAACCGCGCGGCCTGGTGGGGCCTGACCCGCTCGGCCAGGTGGGTTACCAGGTCGGGGAGATCATCTAATCTGTCGCGGAGCGGGGAGAGCTCCAGCGGAAACACGTTGAGCCTGAAGTAGAGGTCTTCGCGGAAGGAGCCCGCCGCGACCGCCTGCTCCAGCCGCTGGTTGGTGGCCGCGAGAATCCGCACGTCGATCCGCTGAACCCGCTCGGCGCCGAGCCGCTGAATTTCACCGGCCTCAAGCACCCGGAGCAGCTTGGCCTGGGCCTCGAGGTTCAAGTCCCCCACCTCGTCGAGGAAGAGGGTGCCGCCATCGGCCAGCTCGAAGCGACCCAGCCGGCGGTCGGTGGCCCCGGTGAAGGCGCCCCGCTCGTGGCCGAACATCTCCGACTCCACCAGGTCGCGGGGGATGGCGGCGCAGTTGACCGAGATGAAGGGCCGTCCGGCCCGGTGGCTGGCGCGGTGGATGGCATGGGCCACCAGCTCCTTGCCGGTGCCGGATTCCCCCATGATGAGCACCCGCGCTTCGGTGGGGGCCACCTGAGCGATCAGCGTTTTCACCTCGTCCATCTTGCCGCTCTTGCCGACCAGGTCGGCCTTGGGGCCGAGCTGGGAGCGAAGGGCGCGATTCTCGGCCCGGGCCCGGGTGAGCTCGAGCCCGCTCCTGAGCGCCACCAGCACCGCTTCGGGAGTCAGGGGTTTTTCGAGAAACTGAAAGGCCCCGAGCTTGATGGCCTGCACCGCGTCGGTGAGCTGGGCCTTGCCGCTCATCATGATGACCGGGGTCGAGGCGTCCCGCTCCCGGAGCTGCCGCAGGGTCTCCAGTCCGTCGGGTCCGGGCGGCATCTGGAGATCGAGCAGGATGGCGTCGGGATGGACCTGGTCGAGCGACAGGAGAGCCGCATTGCCGTTGGCCGCCTCCTCGGTCTCGAACCCTTCGGCCTTGAGCAGCGCGGCCAGCATCCGGCGGATGTTGGCTTCGTCGTCCACGATCAGCACGCGAGGCTTCATGAGCTTCTCCCGCGCCGGTCGGCGACGCGTCGTTCGAGCGGGTGTTCGGCGCGGGGCGCGGGACGGGCAGCCTCCGGGCTCCGCGGCAGGCGAATCGTAAACGTCGCTCCACCCCCGGGGGTCTCGGAGACCTCGATCGCCCCGTGGTGGAATTCCACGGCTTGCTTCACGATCGCGAGGCCCAGCCCGGTGCCTTCGATCTTGTCGGTGACGTAGGGTTCGAAGATCCGGTTGCGCCGGTCGGCCGGCACGCCGGGGCCGTGATCGGCGAGCGCGACCCGCACGCCTTCGCCGTCCGGTGCAATGTGGACGTCGAGCTGACCCTCGCCTCCACACGCCTCCACCGCGTTCCGGATCAGGTTGCTGAAGGCGCGCCGCAGCGGATCGTAATGGCCGGCAATCTGGGGAGAGCCGGGCTCGATGGTCAGCGAATGGCGCATCGTCACCGGGAGCGAGGTCCGCAGCAGCTCGCCCAGCAGCTCGCCCAGGTCCACCAGCGCCGCCGGTCCCTCGGGAATCCGGCCCAGGTTGGCGAAGTCACGGGCCAGATGCTCCAGCCGGGCGGTCTCGACCCGGAGCACCTCCAGGGCCTCCTGCTGCTCCGGGAGCGCGGTCTTGTCGAGGTGACCGATGGCGAATCGTACCGGGGTGAGGGGGTTCTTCATTTCGTGGGCCACCCGCCGGGCTACTTCGCGGAAAGCGCGCAACCGCTCCGAGTCGAGCTCGGCGAGCCGGGCCTGCTGGAGCGACGCCGCGGTTTCCCGGAGCGCGGTCCGGAGCGACGCGAATTCCGGGGCCCCTTTCCGGGCGGGCTCCTCCGGCGGGAGGCTCTCGTAGCGCCGGATCCGTCCGGTCCACCCCAGCAGCTCGTCGATCGGATGGCTGAGCTGGCGGGACAGGCTCCGCACCACCAGCACGGCGCTGTAGAGCAGCAGCAGGCTCAGCCCCGCCACCGCGATCGCGAGCCCGATGGTCTTGTAGCGGCTGTAAAAGAAGCCCCGCTGGGAGAGAGTGACCTGCCTGCCCAGCGAATCCACGTGGGCTCGGAAGGCTCGGCGCTCCGCCGGGCTCAACCGGGCGGTGTCGAGCACCCGGATCAGCTCCCGTCCGCTGGTGCTCACCGGCTCCAGCGCGGCCCGGCTGGCTCTTGCCGGATTGATCCGGAGCAGGGTCACGGCCCAGCCCCCTCCCAGGAGGGCCGCCGGCACCGCGCCCAGGAGCAGAAGCACGAGCAGGATCCGCTGGCGGAAGGGAATCGGAGGAAGGGGCATCTTTCTCGAACATAAGGGATTGCGCGGGGTACGAGCGAGAGGTATTACAGTCGGCGTGGGCTTGTCCTTTTTTAGGGAGCTATTCTGGAGCGAAATCGGCTGTTGAGTGCACCCTGTTGCGCCTCAGCAGCACCTGTGGTATTATTAATGAATTTTAATGTAACAAACAGCGTAAGTAGTTGAAAACAAACCACTTACGCGTTGACATTTCTTAATTGTCGAGGCGTGATTCATGCTCAGTAATTTGACGAACTTGATGTACTCCTCACCGGGCGGGCGTTGATGGAAGGGCCTTCGATCCTCATCAACGAGCCCGCCGGCCCGAAGCGGCCGGTTCCGGTACAGGATTTCGTGCTGGGTTGGCGGCTCCTGTTCGTGCTGGGCTGGTTATTTACGGTGGTGGGGTTGCTGAACACGGCTCTGCTCTGGTGGCCTCTGCGTTTTGGGGTTCCAGAGTATGAGTTCGCCTCGGTGGCCGCCTCGCTGGACGGTCTCCCCGTCACCATGATGGGGCTGACCCTGGCCCTCGCGGGGAGCCGGGCTCGAGGCAAGAACGGCGCGGCGCTGCTGGCCATCGTGCTCTTGTGCGCCGTGGCGGTGCTGGTGGTGGCGGGAGGGGTGCTCTACTGGCTCAACGTCCCGCTGGCACTGCAACAGGTGACCGAGCCGCTCATTCGGACCGGCATCAAAAAGTCGATGACCAAGGTCACGGTCCAGGCGCTGGTGTATCCCGCCGCGATGATCGCCCTGGCCATCATGGGTTCCAGAAGCAAGTCGAAACACTGAGCTCGAGGAGAAGTGCAATGCTGAAGTTGGGACGATCACTCATCGCTGGTCTGGCCCTAATCGCGTTCGGAGCGTCTCAGGCTCACGCGGATGGATCCTGGGCCGGTAATGGCAGCTATTGCGGAGGCAGCAATTTCAGCACCTGCTACTCCGTGGATCTTTCGTGGGCCGGCAGCGGGACCACGCTTGCGGTTACGCTCAATCTCAAGAACGACGACTCTCAGGCCGGCCTCAAGTGGTTCGCCGTCGGGTTTGACAACCTGCCGGCTGATGTGACCGGGGATTTCCTGACCGGTCCGGCCGGTTATCAGGATCCTCCGCCCAATGACTTCAGCGGCTCGCCGTTCGTGGGTAACACGGTGAGCTCGCCGAACCCCGGCGGCTCTGCTCCGGGAACCACCTTCCGGACCTGGACCTTCACGTTTTCCGGGACCAGCCGCACGGCGGCCCAGTGGGATGCCGTCATGAACGCGGCCGGGGTAGGCCTCCATGTCGGCGGGACGGCCTGCGGCTCTACCAAAGTCGTAGCACGGGATGACCTCGCCCCGGGCGCGGCGTTTGGGGCCAACACGGGACCCGCCAGTCTCTGTGATGCCGTGTCGGTGCCCGAGCCCGCCACCATGGGGCTGCTCGCCCTGGGTCTGGTGGGGATCGGTGGTGCCGGCCTGATCCGGCGCCGTCGCAAGGCCTGATTGCCGCAGTCTTCGAGGAGTTAACCCGCGCGCCCCGGTCCTCCGGGGCGCGCTGCTTTGGTGGGTCAGCGCTGCACGGAAACTCGGGTATTCTCCGTTGTCAGCTATTCTGACGGCGACTAAGAGCTGGCCGACTGTTTCCTCCGCCTCACGAATTCCCCCGAACTTCGCATCATTTCAGCACAGTTCCTCCGGTTTTTCCTCCCGGAACGGCGTCGCGACAGTGGACCGCCTCTTGCCTTTTCTCTCTCCGCGCACCCTTTCGAACCATTTGCCGGCTCGTCCCGCGGAGAGATCGTCCTGTGACCTACACCTACAAGCTGTCGCGCCGCCTGGCATCCGGACATGAGACCATCCGGATCATTCGTCCCCTGGTCCTCCTCGCCCTGTTTCTCCTCGCGACCGCCTGCGGCACGGTGCCGCGATGAGATACGAATACCTGATCCTGCCCCCCGCTCCCGTTTCCTGGCCGGTCCGCTGCCTCGCCCTGCTTCGGGCGCTCTTCCGACATCCGGGCCTTGAGTTGATGATCGGGCTGGGGATGCTCTACGCGGTGACGCTGCTGGCAGCCAGGGTCTAGCACCCAGCCTCCCGTTGCTTTCCCCCAACACCCCGCGCAGCTTTGCGCAGCAGGTGTAGCGGGGGAGGCCCCCACCCGGCCCGTGATTGGGCCGAATTGTGGCATCCCTCCTGCACCATATGGCACTGTTTGTCCAGGACCTGACTCTCTTACTCCGATTCCACCGAACGGGAGCGCTATGCGGCCGTCCGTGGTTGTGAAGGTATGTCGACTCCTGCTTCTCCTGGGCCTCGTCACGGTTTCGGGCCTCGGAACGCGAGCTCAGGCCCAGAGCCTCACCTCGGGAAGTCTCCGGGGATCGGTGCAAACCGCTGATGGCGAACCGGTAGCCGGCGCCGCAGTGACTCTCGAGACCCGTAACGGAGCGGTGCTCCTCTCGCTGGTCTCCGACCGCCAGGGCGGCTTCACAGCTCAGCTGCTGACCCCCGGAGAGTACCGGCTGCTGGTCGAGCAGGTGGGCTACCAGCCGCTCCGATCCTCGGGGGTCATCGTTGCCGCGGGCACATCGACCTTCATCGTGGTGACCATCGAGCGCCGTCCTCCCCCGATCACTTCGGTCACCGAAATCTCCAATCCGGGAGTTCGCGGCGGCTCCGCCGGCGGAACGGTTCTTTCCGGCAGCGCCCTCACGCCCTGGGACCGACCCAGCGACCTCGGCGGGTTGGGCCGGGTAGCACCGTCGCTGATCGCGGCCGGAGATGGACGGGCGGGACTCGCCATCGGCGCGGGGGGTCTGCCAATCAGTGAGAGTCGCCTCTTTGTGGACGGCGTACAGGAAACCCTGTTGCGCCACCCCGGCCTTCGCGCCGAGCCGCTGAGCGCTCCGCTCTTCCACCGGGCCGGGCTCAACCAGGTGCAGTTCCTCGGCCTGGCCAGCGATGCCGAGTGGCGGGGGGTTCCCGGGACGCTGATCTCTACTCAGAGCCGGAATGGAGGTGGGCGCCGCTTTTCCTTCGCGCCGTATGCCACCTTCTCTTCGGCAAAGCTGGGTCAGAATTCGCTGGATAATCCCGGCGACAGCTCGGCCACCTCGTTCCAGCTTGGCGCGGTCCTCAATGCCGCGATTGTTCCGGATACCGCGCACCTCTTCATCGAGGGCGCATACCAGTCGCTGGAACAGCCGACCGCGCACCCCTGGGCCAACGACACCTCCCGGTTCGGGGGCCAACCGGTTTCGCTGGCCAGCCAGGTCCTGGCCATCGGCACCGGCACCTATCAGACATCCCTCGGCCTTTTTGCCGCGCCGGTGGTGCGGAGCTGGAAGGGGGGACACGGGCAGGCACGGCTGGACTGGCAGGTCGGCCGAACCCAGCATCTCCTGGCCAGGCTGGGCTTCTCCAGCTGGAAGGAACGCAACCCCCAGCTCGGCTCCGATCTGTTCCACGGGGCGGGTTCCGACCTCGCCGGCAGGGACCTTTCGGGCGCGGTGAGCCTGACCTCGTCGGGCGTCGCCGTGGCCAACGAGCTGCGGGCCGGCTTCAGCATGGCGAAACGCGAGTGGCTCGGCGGACCGGTCACCGGGACGGTGCTTTCGGGTGAGGGGATCGCCTTCGGAACCGCGCCCACCATGCCCGCCAATTTCGATGTCAAGCGGGTGGACCTGTCCGACGCCGTGCAGTTCGTGCGGGGCCACCATCGCCTGAAGGGCGGCGTGAGCCTCGGCCTGATCAGTTACGATCAGGATTACCGCTTCGGCGCCTCAGGCCTCTTTCATTTTGGCGATCTCGATGGCTTTGCGCAGGGCAGGGGAACCTTCTTTCAGGTGGCCGGCGCCCCCGGATCCGCCAAGTTCACGACGACATCCCCCGGGGCGTTTCTCGAGGATACCTGGACTGCGTCGCCCGAGATCCAGGTGCAGGTCGGCGTTCGCTACGACACCCAGGTGCTTCCGACCAACAAGATCGCGCTGGATACCGGGTGGACCAACCCCAGCGGTATCCCCAACAACTTCACCCCCGGCGCCGCCAGCAGAATTTCTCCCCGGATCGGCTTCACCTGGAGCGTTCGTGACCAGTGGCAGGTTCGCGGGAGCGGAGGCCTCTACCAGGGCGAGCTCGATCCCGCGCTGTTCGCCGAGGCGCTGCTGTTCGACGGCGGATCCACGGTGCGCCGGGGGCAGGGACTCTTTCCGGGCTGGCCGGGCGACCCCGGCGCAGCCGCTCCGACGGTCGGGAAGCGGCTGACGCTTTTTTCCGACCAGTACCGGATGCCCCGCACCGCCAAGTTCGAGTTCGGGGTCGTCAGGAGCATTCGCGGGGGAACCACGGTCTCCGTGGGCGGCAGTTACAGCCACAGCGACTACCTGCTGCGGCGCACCGACCTCAATCGTGCCGACGCCGGTGGCAGGACAACCCAGGAGGGGCGTCCGGTCTACGGCACCCTGGTGAAGCAGGGCGGCCTGGTCACCGCGGCCCCGGAGTCGAACCGGCTCTTCGACACCTACGACCTGGTCTTCGGCCTCGCGCCGACCGGATACGTGGATCACTATGAGGTCAACGCCGCCCTGGAACACAGAGTCAGCCGAGGCTTCTCGGTGGACCTGGCGTACACCTATGGCAAGACCAACGACAATATGGTCGGACTGCTGCAGGCCGATCCCGCCGATCAGCTCGATCCCTTTCCCGAGGGCGTCCCCGGCGGTGGCGACTGGAGCGCGGGACGCTCCGATCTCGATGTGACCCATCGGGTGGCCGCCTCGGCGGAATACCGTTCGTCGGGGACCCGGCCCATGGTTTTCGGAGCCCGGTGGCGCTGGCGCTCGGGCCTGCCGTTCACTCCGGGGTTCCGTCCCGGCGTGGACCTGAATGGCGACGGTGGGGGCAATAACGATCCGGTGATGGTGGACCAGGGAGGACTGCCCTCGTGCGCCGATGCCGCCGGAGGAGGATTCGCTCCCCGCAACAGCTGCCGGGAGGATGGCGTCCAGGCGCTCGACTTGAGGTTTGCGGTCGGTCTGCCGGTAACCCTGGGCCCGGGCGGCAACCTCTTCCTCACCGTGGACGCATTCAATGTGGTCAGCTCATCCACCGGAGTGGTGGACCGGGCCGCGCTGCTGATTGACCCCGCCGGCTCGCTGGGCAGTGGGACCGGCGGCACCGTGACGGTCCCCTTCACCGCCAACCCCCGATTCGGCACCTTGCTGAGCCGCCGCGTTGAACCCCGGCTCCTCCGCGTCGGCCTCAAGATGGAGTACTGATACCCGTGCGCACTCTACACCGGGCGGGACTCGCCCTCGCGATCCTTGGCAGTGCCGCCGCCTGCGGCAATGCCGGCAGCGATCTCGGCTTCAACGTTTCGGCCACCAGCGCGGTGACCGTCGGGGTCTATCTCGACCGCGATGGGTCCCGCACTCCCACCGTGCCTCTGGACACACTGTTCCCCAATGCGCGGGTGGCTCTGCTGGCCCTGGGCAGCGGCGACACGCTGCGGACCGCGGTCAGCAACCTCGGAGGACTGGCCCGGTTCGACGGGGTACCGGTGGGACAGTACCGGGTGGCGGTAGTGGCCTCCAGCATCGGGGATACCATCCGGGTCGCCGCCATCGATTCGGCGGTGATCCGGCTGGTGGCTGCGGACACCAACACCTTCGTGCTGGTCCGGCTGGGCTACCCGGAGGTATCCATCCGGGCCGCGCGGCTGTTGCCCCCCGATCGGCGGGTGTTTATTCGCGGGGTGATCCTGGCCGGGGTGCAGTCCTTCCGGGATACTACTTCCCACGTTTCCGACAGCTCAGGCCAGATCCGGCTGACCCGGGTGACACTGCTGGGCGGGCTGCTGGGCAACAACCCGGGGGACAGCGTCAGCGTGCTGGGGCACACCTCGTCCCGGGCCGGCCAGCCCACGCTGGATAATGCCGGAATCGCCAGGTTCGGGACCCGGCCGCCCCCGATTCCGCTGGCCGTGAGCACCGCCGTGGCCGCGTCGGCCAGCGGTGGACTGCTGGACGCGGCGCTGGTCCAGATCACCGGCGGCATCATCAGCGACACCGCGACCATCGCTCCGGATTTCCGGATCACGGTTTCGGACGGGTCCGGGCCGCTCCAGATCATCATTGACGGCAACCTCCCGATACCTCGCAGCATCTTCACACCGGGATTTTCGATGATCGTCCGGGGCGTCCTGGTGCCGACCGGTTTCGGAGGCTGGACCCTGAAGCCCCGCAGCGGCTCGGACATCGTGATCAACTAGCCGAGGGGGGTGGGGAGTGAGTTCGCAACAGTGCCTGGTGACCGGAGCTGCCGGCTTCATCGGGTCGCACGTGGCGGAGCGCCTCCTCCAGGAGGGACACCGGGTGCGGGTGGTGGACAACCTCTCCACCGGCGACGAGCGCAACATCGCCCTGCTGGGGGGCGAGGCTGAATTCATCCGGGGCGACCTCCGCGATCCCGCCATCTGCCGGCGGGCCTGCGCCGGGATCGAGATGGTATTTCACCTCGCCGCGCTCCCCAGCGTCCCCCGGAGCATGGCCGATCCGTGGGCTTCTCACGACCACAACGTCAACGCCACCGTCCAGCTTCTCCTGGCGGCCCGTACTGCGGGGGTCCGGCGGGTCGTCTACAGCAGTTCCAGCTCGGTCTATGGAGACACGGCGGTGCTTCCCAAGGTGGAAACCCTGGAGCAGCTCCCCCGATCGCCCTATGCGGCCGCCAAGCTGGCCGGGGAGCAGTACGTGCTCGCCTATGCCCGGGCCGGAATGGTCGAGGGAGTGGCCCTCAGGTATTTCAACGTCTTCGGCCCGCGACAGAGCCCCGGCTCGGCCTACGCCGCGGTGATCCCCATCTTCCTGGCCGCCGCCAGTCAGGGCACCCCGGCGCCGATCAATGGCGACGGGAGCCACACCCGTGACTTCACTTATATAGACAACGTGGTGAGCGCAAACCTCCTGGCCGCGGCGGCACCGGCTGGGTCGGCCAGCGGCTGGGCGGTCAACGTCGGGGCGGGGGAACGGACTTCCCTCCTTCGGCTCCTCGAGCTGGTCCGCGAAGTCTCGGGGCGCCCGGTGGAGGTGGAGCATCGTCCCCCTCGGCCCGGTGACGTCCGGGACTCTCTCGCCGGGCTGGAGCGGGCCCGTGAGGTCCTGGGGTATCGGCCTCTGATTTCACTGGAAGAAGGACTGGCGAGAACCTGGGCCTGGTTCATCCAAGGGTCCCCGAGCTCCCTGTCGGCGAGTGGCTGATGCAGTTTTTGGTTCCTGCGACTGATTTTGCAATTTCTATATCATTGCGAAAAATGGAGGGTTTGGTCGTCATTATTCATACGCCGAAATTTCTATCATACATTCTAACATGATGTGGGAGAGCAAGTTAAGATCATAGCCGAGAGTGCAAGTAGTGTCGCGTAAGTTGCCGTAGCTAATTGCAAGCACGGCCCGAAACCTGCCTTCTCAGGGGCCTGAGACGCTCTTCCGCTCCGGAAGAGCCCAAGCACTCGACAAGGCGTTTCGGCAATGACCTTTCTCCACAAGCTGGCGAGGCGGCTCGCCTCCATTGCGACGGCCGCGGTCTTCACCCAACTCCTTGCCTCCTGCAGTCCGGGGACCAGTCAGGAATATCTCGGTCCTGATCCCCACAAGCCGAATCCCTCAGTCTCGTACATTGGTCTCAGCGTAACTCCCAACGACCCGCAACTGGTGCAGGGCGACAGCATCCGGCTTCAGGCGCGGGGCTGGCTGCCCAGCGGGCAGAGCGCGTCCGCGTCGGTCACCTGGTCGGCGACCGGGGGCCTGGTCAGCAGCGACGGCTGGTACCGGGCGACCACCCCGGGGTCCTTCCGGGTTCGGGCGGTTGCCACCACGACCCTGGCCGACTCGGTGACGGTCGTGGTGATTCCTCCCGGAGGAATCGCCCGGCTGGACATCACCCCTTCCGCGGTCCCGATCGCCGCCGGGACCCAGCAGCAGTTCACCGCCGTGGTCCTCATGGGTGACGGCAGCAGGATGTACCCGTCGGTGAGCTGGTCGGCCACCGGGGGCAGCATCTCAACCGACGGGCTGTTCACCGCTCCCGGGTCGCCGGGGAGCTACACCATTACCGCGAGCACCATCGACGGAGCGCTGCAGGGCCGGACCGACGGTGTGGTGGGACCGGCTGCGCTCCGGGGACTTGCGCTGGCGCCCGGTGCGGTCATTATGGAATCGGGAGCCACGGTGCAATTCACTGCCTCGGCCAGCTGGTCCGACGGCTCCAATTCGGTCCCCTCCCTGACCTGGACCGCGACCGGTGGGGATGTCACTCCGTCGGGCGTCTACTCTGCTGGAGCCTCTGCCGGCTCCTTCCGGGTGATCGCCTCGAGCGCGCTCGGGAAGGCCGACACTGCGACCGTGACTATTCTGCCCCGAACCGTAGCCCTTCGACTCGCTCCTCTCACCGCCCTGCTGGCCGTCGGAGCCACCCAGGCGGTGACGGCGTATGCCATCCGGAGCGACGGGACCGAATCCCCGGTCGCGGTGCAGTGGAGCGCCGAAGGGGGGGCAATTTCGTCGGGCGGGATTTACACGGCCGGCACCGTTCCGGGAACCTATGCCGTGGTTGGGGCGCTGAGCGCCTCGGGCACGGTGTTCCGCGACACCGCGCACTTTCAGGTGCAGGCCGATGAAGCCGCCAGCGTGCCGGTGTTCGTCCGGCCGGATACGACCGTCCTCCCCGGGACGAAGGTGCAGTTCGTCGCCTCGAGCTCGGGAGATGGCGGGAGCGTCGCGGCGGTCAGCTGGTCGGCGACCGGTGGCAGCATCAGCACCGAAGGTCTCTACACTGCGGGCCCCACCGCCGGAAGCTTCCGGGTAGTGGGAAAAAGAAAAAATGGTAACAAAGCGGATACCGCGAGCGTGGTCATCGAGCCCGCGCCGGTGCTCACGATTTCAGGGTTTACGATCAGTCCCCAGTCTGCTATCATTGCCTCCGGAGAATCCCGTTCGTTCAGCGCCACGCTGAGTTGGAGCGACGGGAGGATCCATCCTTGCGACATATCGTGGGTCTCCGCCGGGGGCACCATTACTCAGAACGGTCTCTACACCGCGGGGACACTCGCGGGGACTTTCCTTGTTATTGCCACGGGCGGCTGCGGTGCAGCCGACACGGCTTCGGTCACGATCCCGATGGCGAGCGCACCTGCGGCGAGCCTGTCGAAGGTTGTGCTTGGGCCGTCCACGGTGTCGCTCGACGCCGGAAGCTCACAGGTCTTCACGGTCTCCGGGGTGTGGAGTGATGGCGCGACCTCCCCGCCGCCGGTGACGTTCAGCGCGACCGGTGGTTCGATCAATTCCGCCGGAAAGTATGTCGCCGGATCCCAAGCCGGCACCTACCGGGTAATCGCCACCCAGAGCGGCGGCAGCCTGGCCGACACCTCGGTCGTGACCATCCAGCAGGCCACATCGACCCTCATCGGGCTGGTGCTCCAACCGTCGGCCGCCACGGTGCCGACTGGAGCTACCCAAAGCTTCGTGGTCACGGCTACGTGGAGCGATGGGTCGTCCGCTGCACCGCCGGTGACCTATACGGCGACCGGCGGGACGGTGAGCGCGAGCGGTGTATACACTGGCGGAGCGACGCCGGGTACCTATCGGCTGATCGCGACCCATACCGGCGGCACCCGGGCCGACACCAGCGCGATCGTGATCCCGTCCTCGGTGACGCTGACGCAGCTGAGTCTGACTCCGGCGACGGTTACGGTGGCGCCGGGGGGAACCCAGCAGCTCCTGGTCACGGGTTCCTGGAGCGACGGATCCACGCTGGCACCGGCGGTGACCTACAGCGCCACTGGCGGGACGGTCTCGCCGACCGGCCTCTATACGGCCGGATCCGCCATCGGAACGTTCCGAGTCATTGCCTTGCGGACCGGGGGCACCGAAGCCGATACCAGCGTGGTGACGATCGGCAGCGCGCCGCCGCCGCCCACCGGATGGAATGGCGACGATGTCGTCTTCCCCAATCCCGAAGTGGCCTTCATCATCGGTCCCCAGGTCAAGTCAGGGAGCCTCGCCAATCCCTGGCCGTGGTCGGATGTGAACATGATCGCCAGGGGATTGGTGCACGGCTCAGAGTTCCCGGCCACCTCAGCGCAGGAAACCGGGACCTACGACAACTATATCAACCGGAATTACTACGACCTGGGGCTGGTGATGTACGCGGCGTACTATCGCTCAGGGGATCCGCGCTTCCTGACCTACGCCCGGAAAGTCACCGATTCCTGGTGGCAGGCGCCCAACATCGCGCAGGGAACCACCACCGACGCCTCCAATCCGCAATGGTGGACGCCGCGCAATGTGGCGCTGGGCGGGTTGATGCTGCGCGCTCTCGACGGGCGTCCGGAGCTCTGGCCCTGGATCGAGAAGTACGTCCGGAACCAGTTCAATGTCTGGATCGGTGCCCGGCTCCAGGACACCGAGCTGTATTACGGAGTCCGGGACGGCGGGTACATGCTGCTCTACGCCGCGTGGCTGGCGCAGGTGCATCCCAGCCCGACGGTGCGGGCGGAGTTCCGCCAGAAGGCGCTCGACGGGGCGGTCAGGTACTACGCCCGGCTGCAGTACAGTGACGGGTCCTGGCGCTGGGTCGACAACACCGCGGGGACGCCTGGGGGCTATTTCATGCAGCCCTTCATGGTGGGTCTCCTGCTCGACGGGATGGTAGCAGTCCACCGCATGACCGGTGACCCGATGGTTCTCTCCGCCATCGAAAAGAGCGTGACCCACCTCTACACCAAGGCGTTCCGGGCCACCGAACCGGTGACGGGTGTGACCGGCACCCGGTGGCGGAGCTTCTGGTACTTCCTCTACGGCAATAACTGCGCGTCCGGTTGTGGGCAAAGGACCATCGTGGATCTGAACACGATCCGCGAAGAGCGGCAGCTGAATCCGCTGGTGCTGAATGCGTTCGGATACGCCTATGCGAAGACCGGCAACGACCAGTATCGCCTCTGGGGGGATGACATCTTCGCGGCCACCTTCGGCAAAGGCCAGGGACCGGGCGCGGATGCATTCTATGGCTTGGCGGATTACCGGGCCAAGGAGTACAACCAGAGCTATCGTTCCACGGGAGCCTACCTGGTCTGGCGCCGATAGGCGCCATCGGGCCGTCCGGCTCACCCGGACGGCCTGCCTAACCAAATACCCTCGAACAATTTATCGTTGGTTGCGGGCGTGGAGTGGCGGACAACGCCACTCTGGGCCCGCGGGTCGTCTGGATCGTGGAAGCTGCAAGGAGCCCAAGCGTCATGTGCGGAATCGCCGGATTTGCGTCAACGGGGCCACTGAACGGGCGGGACCACGGCGTGGAAGCAATGACCGCCGACCTTCACCGCCGAGGTCCGGACGGCACAGGCTTCTCAACCTGGCCGGCCGCCGTGCTGGGACATCGTCGGCTCGCGATCATCGACCTCAGTGAGCGTGGCCGGCAGCCGATGGTGTCGGAAGACGGCGCGATCGGACTGGTGTTCAACGGCGCGATCTACAACTTTGTCGAATTGCGCAACGAGCTCGAGGCGGCGGGGTGCCGTTTCCAGAGCGACACCGACACCGAGGTCCTGCTCCACGGCTACCGGGTCTGGGGCATTCGGGAGCTGACTCGACGCTGCAGCGGAATGTTCGCCTATGCCATCTGGGACGAACGTTCCGGCGAGCTCTTCCTCGTCCGGGACCGTCTCGGCGTCAAACCGCTGCTGTACGCCGTCCGCCAGGATGGCCTGGCCTTCGCCTCCACGGCACGTGCCCTGCGCGCGGCCGGGCTCGCCGGAGCGATCAACGATCAGGCCGTCATCGATTTTCTCGAATGGGGGGTCGTGCCGGAGCAGCAATCCATTTACGCCGGCATCGAGAAGCTCCCCCCGGCGACCATCGCCCGATGGCATGAGGGCCGGCTGGATCTCCACCGCTACTGGCATCCTCCAACCGCCGACCGGCGGGAGGTCCTGACCTTTCAGGACGCGGTCGACCGGACAGAGGAACTGCTCCTGGCCTCGGCGCGTCGCCGCACCCGGGCCGATGTGCCCATTGGCGCGCTGTTGAGCGGGGGCATTGACTCGGCACTGGTCTGCTGGGCGCTGCGCGAAGCCGGGTCCTCGATCCAGGCCTACACCTTCGCCGCGCCGGGCGAGCCCGAAGACGAGACCGCGGATGCCCGGCGATGTGCCGATGAGCTTGGCATCCCGCTGGTCGTGCTCGAGACCGACGCCGCCGAGACTGATTGGGACGATCTCTCGACCGCCTATGCCGAGCCGTTCGCCTGCGCGTCGGCGCTCGGCATGCTTCGCCTGTCCAAGGCCGCCCGGGAAGCGGTGACGGTGCTGATCACCGGGGACGGCGGCGACGATGTGTTTCTGGGTTACCCGCATCACCGGTTTCTGCATTCGGCCCAGCGGATCGCCCGGGGCACCCCGGAGGCGGTCGCCCGGATGGCACAGGGGAGTGGCCTCACCTCCTCGGGGCCGGGTCGCCGGATGCGGAACTTCGCGAGCTACCTCACCGGCGGATTGGGAGCCTTTCTCCAGGTGCGCAACAGCGCACGCTTCTTCGAGACCGAGGGCCTGCTCGGCGCCCGGCTGCGGGGAAGTATCCCGGCCTCACGGACGATGGAGCCGGTGCCCGGCTCCGGTCGCACGGTGCTGGACGACTACCTCGAGTATGCGCGCGAGCACCAGTTCGTCGCCGAGTATCTCGCCAAGGTCGACGGCTCGACGATGCACTACGCCCTCGAGGCGCGATCTCCGTTTCTCGATCATGAGCTCTGGGAATTCGGCGCCTCCCTCCCGTACTCGATCCGGTTGCGGGGCGGACTCCAGAAGGCCGTGCTCCGGGAGATCGCCCGGCGGCGCATCAGCGAGCGCGTCGCAGCCGGGCGGAAGCGCGGATTCGAGGTCCCCATCCAGTCGTGGATGAGCGGCCGGTGGCGTCAGCGGATCGAAGAGCTGCTCCAGTCGCCGGCGCTGACCGCCGGCGGATGGCTCGATGGGGAAGCGATCCTGAAGCGGGTGCGTCAGGGGTCGATGCCGGGAACCCAGCTGTGGTACGCCGTGGTGCTTGAATCCTGGCTCCGTCGCGAGGCCGCCGCGTGACGGGGCCGGCTCGATGATCCGTATCTGTCTGGTGGCGCCCGGCTGGATGATCGGGGGTCAGGCGGTGGAGGCGCGCACCCTGGTCGAGGGGTTTGCGAACGACCCCGACGTGCGGGCTACGCTGCAGCCGATTGACCCGCGCATCCCGGCCTGGCTCGCGCGCCTGCGCGGGATCCGAACCCTGGTGCGCCTCCCCCTCTATCTCGTCGGGCTGCTTCGCGGGATCCTGCGGTCGGATGCGGTGCATGTGTTTACCGCCGCGTTCTGGCCGTTTCTGCTGACCACGACTCCCGCGATTCTGCTCGGCCGGCTGCT
>Ga0209387_1000033_pt1 | contig 37361 bp, 40 predicted proteins | sample NCControl_FD_187515 | JGI IMG/M metagenome (GOLD analysis project Ga0209387, IMG submission 187515) | Agricultural soil microbial communities from Utah to study Nitrogen management - NC Control (SPAdes) (version 2) | ecosystem: Environmental > Terrestrial > Soil > Agricultural land | place: USA...
CCGCTCTGCGCGCGAAAGATACCGCTGACCTGTATTTGCCAGGGAAGATCGACAAGACCACTAACCTGGAACGTATGGTCCACCGATAAATCCGACGGTCCTTTGTCAAGATTGGGACCGTTCACAAACGAGCCGGCGGCAGCAACGAAGCGGCCATTGGCGCGAGTGTAAGGACCATTCGCATTCGTTCTCAACACGCCTGCTTCGACACTACTCACAACCGGCGCGATTCCGACGAAATTATCCGTCGGCAACGAATTAATTCCAAGCACGTTGTCCGTTTGATCGGCGAAAGCATAGTTACCGGCCAAATTGAAACGTTTGCTAAAGCGCTTGGTGAAGCTCAATACCAACGAGTGGTATTCGCCTTCGTACCATGGACCGAAGGTACGAATTGGACCAGCCGTGAACGGGGGCAAAAACTGTCGTGCTCCGGAGCGCGATTGAAACGCGATGTTGGCCTCGCGAATACCGAGCATGTCGTTCATGTTGCGGTAGTAGTAATCGGCAGTAACGACGATGCTCTTGCCGAGTTCACGCTGGACGCCGATACCGTAGCTCGTGGTGAAAGGCGTCTTGAAAGAGCGATCGATATCGGTTGGAAAAAGCTGCGCCGGAATCGCGGCATGCGATAACACACCAAACGGTCCCCAGAAAAAGAAGCCGGCTGGTTTGCCGATTGCGGCCGCCGCTTGCAGGAGGTATTGATCGGGCGTCAAACCTGAAAGCTGCTGGATGTTTGAGATATTGAAAGCCGCGTTGTTGGGAATGAACGCATGCCCGGGCGCGACGACGCGGTTAAGGCGGTCAATCCCGATGAACTGGTTTGCGGCGCCACCACCAAACGCTGGGCACGTTAAGTTGCCCGCTTGGATCTGAGCGTCGGTCAAACTGGACGACACACAGAAGCCGCCCGGAAACAGTGAATTGCCGATTGCTGCTGCGGCGATGCTCGGATTGCCAAAAAAGCCGCGCGGGTACGAGAAGGGTTGGACCACCCGTTGGTCCGCGCCGCCGAATGTGGGCACTGCGCGTACCGTCGATAAGCGCAGTTGATCGTAAAAGACTCCGAAGTGACCGCGAATGACTGTTTTTGGCGTGGCCATCCACGCGAAACCGACTCGCGGTGAAATGTTTCGCTTGGTTTCAAACTCCGAGTCGTAGTCCCAGCGCAGGCCAAGGTTCAGGGTTAGATTGTGCAGAAAGCGCCAGTCGTCCTGCACAAAGAGTCCGTTGTAGTTGTTGCGGATGTGAATCTCATTAGCCTGCGGCGTCAGACCACCGGCTGTGGTTACGGTAAAGAAACCGGCGTTGACTGGTCCGAAGGTTGCAAAATCGCTCTGTAACGCAAAGAGTTGAAGTTGCAGTATCGAGGCTTCAACGCCATCGACCTTGGTGCGGAGGAAGTTCCAGCCAAACTTCACACTATGATCGCCAAATAGCTTTGCCGTCTGGGCGCCGAATGAAGTGTATTTCTGATTCAGGTTCGACGGACCGATGGGATTGCCGAACGCCACCGCGCCGAGATTGCCGGCAATGCCGCCGGTCGTCAGCGAGCTGAACATGTTGAAGGTGGTGCCGGCACCTGCTTCCGGATGCGCGGGCGCACTGTTCGAAGGCTCTGAACGATAACCGCCACGCAGCGTTATTACCCACGGATTCGCGTGGGTGCCGGCTAGGATCGTGTCGCTGAATCCGAGCAGCAAGTGACGGGCGCTCGTGTTGTTGCGTCGCGAAGGCAAGCTGGTCGATGCCGAAAGCGGCAAGAACTCTCTGACTACAGCGTTTGTGTAGTTAATTTCCTGCGATAGCGCGTGACGCCCGAGTTGTTCGTCGAACTTGAAGAATCCGCGCGATTCATAAATCTTAGATGGATTATCAAACGCTTGTTCAAAGTCTCGCAAAAACTGCGGCGTCGCCGGCGGAAAAGTGAAGTTCAAGACCCGATTTTCAGTGATCCGCTCGAACGAGCCGAAGAAGTGGACCTTATCCTTAACGATTGGACCACCCATGGCCAGACTGTAGTCCCAACGTCGTAACGAGGGCGCGTCGGTTATCGCCGGATTAAGCGAGTTCGACGTATCGAAGGCGTCATTCCGATGAAAGAGTGACGCAACACCGTGGTACTCATTGGTGCCACTGCGCGTGATGACGTTGATGACGGCGCCAGACGCCTGGCCAAACTCGGCCTTGTATCCAGTCGTCAAAACCTGGAACTCGGCAATCGTCTCCTGATTGAACGGCGCGGCGGCGCCACCACTCACGGTGTTCTTGTTTGGCTGACCGTCGATTAGAAACGTGTTGTTTCCCGATCTCTCCCCGAGCACTGGAGTCGAATTGTCGCTACCAATATCAGCCTGGCGGTTTATCACCACGCCGGGCACGAGTTGCATCAGGTCGAGGTAGTTGCGGCCGTTGACTGGAAGTTCCTTGATCTGTTGCGGCGTTACCGTTGTTCCCGAAGAGGCGGACGTCGGGTCGATCAACTGCACCGCTGCGCTGACATCAACCTGCTCCTGCACCGCGCCGACTTCCAGGTCGACGTCGAACCGTAGCGTGCGGTTGAGCGTCACTTCGATATTCTCGAACGTGCGCGGCGCGAATCCCGTAGCGGTGACGGCGATGCTGTAGTTGCCGGCCGGCAGCGCAGTCACTCTATACAGTCCCTCCTCGTCGGTTTGCACCGTTCGCTCGATACCCAATGCTGCATTTTTAACCACCACTTGCGCACCCGCGACGACGGCTTTGCGCGCGTCTCCGACTGTGCCCTCAATGGTTGAGGTGGTGGTTTGTGCGGCGGCGGGGAAGGGCAAGAGGAGAAGTGCCACAGCGAGCATCAGGAGATACGATCGCTTTCGACCTTGCCGGTTAAACTTGGGTGTTGAGACGATCTGGGTCATAACGCGTGCCTCCTCGAAGGAATGTCGAATGAACTGAACGGGACTGTTCTGGATATGCAACGGTCTACTTACAGCAAGTGCTGCATAATGTCAATAGTGCGACAAGTGCTGCAAAAGGCCTTGCCACTGGAAAATCGATTTGCTATCTTGCGCGTCCATGCAGACCCCATCCGAGGTTTTGAATCAGGCTGTAGTTGCCGATCTCGAGCCGGTCGTTATCGAGAAGGTGGAACTGCGCACAGTGCGTCTACCGCTCAACGAGCCGTTCGAGACCAGCTTCGGACGCATCGATTCACGGCTGATATTTCTGGTGGCGGTCAATGGTGGCGGACAAACCGGTTGGGGTGAAGTGGTGGCGGCGGAAGAGCCGCTTTACAGTTACGAAACGGTCGGCACCGCCCTGCACGTCATACGCGATTATCTGGCGCCGGCCATTTTGGGTGCGCCGGTGCGCGATATTTCGGATCTTGCGCAACGGCTCGTCGCATTCCGCGGACACAATATGGCGAAGGCGGGGCTGGAGCTTGCCTTCATGGATCTGTTCGCGCGGCTGAAGTGTCAATCACTTTCGCACCTGATCGGCGGCACCCGAGAACGCATACCGGTCGGGGTAAGTCTGGGAATTCAGCCAACGCTGGATCATCTGCTCGAACGCGTGGATCGCTATCTCGGGTTGGGCTATCAACGGATCAAACTCAAGATCAAACCTGGTTGGGACATCGGAGTGGTGAGGGAAGTGCGCCGTCGTAACCCGGATATTTTGCTTTCCGTTGATGCGAACGCTGCCTACACGCTTGCAGACCTCGATCATCTCCGGACGCTCGACGATTTTGGTTTGTTGATGATCGAACAGCCCCTCGAACATGACGACCTGATCGATCACGCGAAGCTCCAGTCGAAACTTTCGACAGCGATCTGTCTTGACGAGAGCATCACTGGAATCAAGCGCGCGAGACAGGCGCTGGAGCTGGGCAGTTGCCGCATCATCAATATCAAGATCGGACGGGTGGGCGGTTACTCGCAGGCCGTCGGCATTCATGACTTGTGTTACGCGAAAGGGATTCCTGTTTGGTGCGGTGGGATGTTAGAGTCAGGCATCGGCCGGGCGCACAACATCGCGCTCGCGAGCTTGCCCGGGTTTTCTCTTCCCGGTGATATTTCGGCAAGTTCGCGATATTTCGCGCGCGATCTGATCGTTCCGGAAGTTACCGTTTCTCGCGACGGTACCGTAATCGCGCCGCTTGGTCCGGGGCTCGGCTTCAACGTCGACTTCGAATACATTGTTGCCCGGACCGAAACTTTGATGAGACTCGAGCCGCACTGAGACCGGTGTCCAAAAAGAAATTTTAGTCTGCGTATTCTCTGCGACCGCTGCGTCTCTGTGGTAACTTCCTTTTCCGATATTCTTACCACAGAGGCACCCAGGACACAGAGAATCACAGAGCTGAGCGTCGTGAACAACAAGACTTCGACGAAATCCACCGCGCGGAGAAAAAAAGTGCGTGTCGCAGCCGCAAAGGTTGACGGGAATAACCACACCTCGAGTCCGGTCGAGGATCGATTTGCCCGTGCACGACTGCGTCTTAATCCGCGGCGGCAACGATTGTTGCGCGCTATTCTCGACTCGGCGGACGAGACCTGCTTCCTCTCATCACGCGAACTTGCCAAACGTTACAATGTCGATGCGACGACGATACTGCGCACGACGCAGGTGCTTGGTTACAAGAGTTTCGCTGAGTTCTCGACGGACCTGCGCCAGCACTTCGTCGCCCGCATCACGCCGTACGCTGCGCTGAAAGCGGCAACGAGAGAGAAGCGCAGCGTCACTGATCATATCGACCACGCGTTGGACAAGGCACTAGAGAATCTCAAAGTCCTGGAATCGGATCTCGATCGACAACGTTTGATCGAACTCGCGAAGGTGATCAAACGCTCGCGGCGCGTGCTGGTGGTTGGTCTCGACTTCGCGGCGTCGCTCGCTTACTACCTCGCTTACGGTCTCTGCGCGCTCGGTTTCGATGCTGAAGCGCCCGTCGGCAGCACCGGTAACCTTCAATACAAAATCAAAACACTAACTCCCAAAGACATCCTCATCGCGATCAGCTTTGGCCAGTGTTTGCGCGACACAGTGGATTCGGTGTTGCGAGCGAAGCGGCAAGGCGTGCCGACGTTCGGTATCTCAGACGCCGACACGACACCCATTGCTCGTTACGCCGACAATCACGTGGTGACGCTTGTCGCCAGTCCTTCATTTCTCAATTCATATGTCGCACCGATGGCGGCCATCACGGCAATACACGTCGCGTGCGCGCACATCGATCCCAAGAGCTCACTCACTCGTTTGCGGCCAACCGACAGGGAATACGCGTCTGGAACCCGCTGGTACCGCGAGCCCAAGAGTAACAACCACAGATAGGTAATAACCGCAAATAGGTTATCATCGACACATCCAAGTCAACCGGGGGGTGTTGCGATGAGGTTGCAATTCGCTTTAGTGCTTATTTTGGTGTCGCTTGTGGTCGTCAACGCGCAGGAAAGGACGACGGCCGCTGAGAGAGTCGATCAAGTGAAGTCGCAATTACTTGAACTTCAGGGCAAAGAAGAAGCGCTGAGGGCGAGAGCGGCACAGTTAGAAGAAGCACTCAAGCCGGAGAACATCGAACGCTCACTTGCGGGAGTTGGATCGACGCGACCGGAAGAGTTGCGAGAGACTCGCCGGCGCCAATTAACGATCGAGCGCGACGGTGTGTTGGCCCAACTCAGGATTCTCGAAAACAGTCGCAATCGACTCGAGACGGCATTGAGGGAGGCCGAAGGGCGCGCTTATCAGGAGAGCGCGCGGCAAACTCCCGACGCCACGCAAGCGCTGGTTGCGCAGTCTCCTGCGAGCAGACGGTGGCTGATCTCTGGCGCAATTGGTTTAGGCGCGTTGGCCCTGATGGCTGGATTTATTATTTATCGGAGAGCAATCAAGTTGCGATAGATGAAAGCACGCCCCCTGTCTGTCACGATCATCGCGTGGTTATTCATGATCTTCGGCAGCATCGCACTCCTCAGTGGGTTGCTGCCGTTCGCCGGTGCAAACCTCACTCAATTAATTGCAGAGTTCAAAATGCATTGGATGGTCCACTTATCGCGGGTGGTCCAGGTGATCAGTGGACTGTTCATGCTGCGAGGACACAATTGGGCGCGTTGGCTGCTTGTCGCTTGGGTTGCGTTTCACATCGTGGTCGGCGCGCTGCACGGATGGATTCAATTGCTAACTCACGTAGTAATCTTCTCCCTGATTCTATTCCTCCTCTTTCGTCCACGAGCGAATGAATACTTCGCGCATTCCGCTTCCTAGCGGATTCCCACCAAACCCTGAACAGAGTGGATCAATTTCTCGGAGTGATAACCAACGCCGTCTTTGAAGACGATCTCGACGTTCTCGATGTCGTTAATGTTGGCCGCGGGATTACCCTTCACGATCATCAGGTCGGCTTGTTTGCCGACGGCGATCGATCCGATGCGCGTGTCTTCACCAAGAAACTTCGCGCCGTTTAGCGTGGCGATCTTGACGGCTTCAACCGGAGTAAAACCTGCTTCGACCAGTAACTCAATCTGTCGCAGATCGCCGAAGCCTGCAACGATGCCGCCGTTTCCAGTCGGATCGAGCCCAGCGATAAGTAGTCCACCGGCCTGAACAAAGGCGCGCTCGAATTCCATCGCCTTGCGAAGGAGGGAAACGAAGTCACCTTGTGACGAAACGCGTGCGCGAGCTTGCAGGTAGCGCACGCGCGCGTCGGTGGACATCACGTTGAGCACGCGTGGATTTAACAATGCGCTCGAGGCGCCAATGCCTGATTGCGCGAGTGGCGCCCCACCCGCTTCAAAAACAGGCAAAGTCGACGTGATCGCGACGTTTTTAGCAACGAGTGTGCGGATGGTTTCCTGCACCGGCGCACTCTTGAGATCCAGTTGACGCAAACTGGCGGATACGCCTTGCGGGCATTGATCGGGTTGTTTGTTAGCTACGAATTCGGAGTCTGCGAAGAGGCCGTGTTCGAGGTTGTCGATACCAATCTCGGCAGCCTCTTTGAAACCGACCGAACAGAGGTGGCCGGTGACTTTCAGTCCGCGTTTGTGGGCCTCTTCGACGACGGCGCGCAGTTGGTCGCGCGTGATGTTCATGTAAGCTTTAAACGACGTTGCGCCCTGGTCGGCCCAGTAGTTCACCATGCGGCGCGCGTCGTTCGCGTCAGTGAGTTGATGCATCACGGGTGTGAACGCGCCTTTGCCTTCGAGGTATGGCGCTGTCACGTGCATCTTTGGTCCAATCATCCGGCCGGCGTCGATGAGGCGTTTGATTTCGAGATCGGTGTAGGGCGCTACGCTGCCGGTCGTGCGTATCGTCGTGACTCCGTGGGCCAGGTATAGTCGCGGAAAACTGCTGCCCATGTTGGAGTACATCGGCGGCGAGCCACCCATTGGAAAGAACATGTGGTTGTGCATGCCGACAATTCCGGGCAGCACAGTATAACCATTGAGATCGAGAGTCTCTGCGTTCGCTGGTACCGTAGTGGTCCTGGATGGCCCAAACGATTGGATCTTGCCGCCGCTGATGACGATCGTGTGATCTTCCACCGCCGGTGTGCCCGTGCCGTCGATGACGCGCACGCGAGTTAGAGCGATCACGGGCGCTTCGGTGCGAATGAATTGCTGGCGTTCGGGAGTCTGCGCAAGCACGCGTATCGCAAAGGAGAAGAGCAGGAGAATCGCGATTGTTGGTCTCATGAAGTGGAAGATATCAGAATTTATGGTATCTGTGTTGCTATGACTGTGTCGTTCCTGATAGCTGTCGCGGTTTTGATCGGCATCGTGCTGTTTTTGTTTCAGCAGGTGCGCCGGCCGAATCGTGGACGGTCGCCGTGGCCGAAGCGCATCCGCATCGTACTGGTGGGCCTGCTTCTGTTGATGGCAGGCTTAGTGTTCTGGGGGTTCTTTATCGAACCTAACCGGTTGATCGTTCGACATGAGACCATTCAGATCGCGGAGTGGCCGGGGCAGTTCAATAACCTGCGCATCGCTGCTCTGTCAGACATTCACGCCGGCGGCGAGTTTATCGACCAGCAAAAGCTGCGAACGATCGTCGAACGCACAAACGCTTTGCAACCGGAGCTGATCGCGATAATGGGTGACTTTATTGCCGGCGATGGCCGTCGGCATCCGCTGCGCATGACGCCCGAAGAGTTTGGTCCGATCTTGAAAGAACTGCGAGCGACGCTGGGCGTTTACGCCGTACTCGGCAATCACGATTGGTGGTATGACGGCCGTCACGTGCGTCGCGCGTTGGAGCAGAACGGTATCAAGGTGTTGGACGACGAATGGGTCAAGGTGGAAACACGTGGGACCTCTTTGTATCTCGTTGGTCTCGCGGATCTCTGGACGCGCCCGCAACGCATTCTGACAACTATCGATCAGGTTCCCAGAGATGGACCGATCATCGCGTTAACGCACAACCCGGATATCTTTCCGCGCCTGCCAAACCACGTGCCGTTGCTTTTGGCTGGCCATACCCACGGCGCGCAGGTCCGACTTCCTTTCATCGGGTACGTGGTTGAGCCGTCGCGCATGTCGGGGGAGCGTTACGCGCGTGGACACGTCTACGAAAATGGTCGTCACTTGTTCGTCACCACCGGGATAGGCACGAGCATCGTTCCGGTGCGGTTCGGTGTAACACCCGAAATCGTTTTACTAACCGTGAAGTCGCAATAAACTACCGAGCGCTCATAGAGTGGAACAACTCCAGCACATCTACTGGATCGGTGGTGGAAGCGCCGCTGGCAAATCGACTATTGCTAAACGCATTGCCGCCGAACATGGTCTACGTGTGTACTCGACAGATGATGTGATGGCGGATCACGCGCGCCGGAGTTCCGCCGAAGAGAGCCCGTTGCTGCACCAGTTCATTGCGATGGACCTTGACGAGCGATGGGTGAATCGAACTCCGCAAGTCATGTTCGAGACGTTCCACTGGTTCCGAGGTGAGGGCTTCAACTTGATCGTCGAAGACCTCCTCGATATGCCACGCGAACAAAGCGTGATCGTTGAGGGCTTCCGACTATTGCCCCACCTCGTCAAGCCTCTTCTCAGCGAAACCAATCATGCAGTCTGGCTTCTGCCGACGCCGGACTTTCGCCAGGCAGTCGTCGAGAGTCGAGGCGGACCGGCGTGGAGCTTTCTTGCCCGAACCAGTGACCACGACAAAGCTTTGCAGAACCTTCTCGAACGCGATCGAATGTTCACAGACGTGCTGCGCGAGGAAACGACGCACCTAAGATTGCCGGTCATCGACGTCGAAAAATCAATGACCGAGAACGATCTAACCAGGCGCGTGACAGACACATTCGGATTGTGATGTTTACTCAGGACGTGGAGTTAACGATGAAACCTGCTTCTGCCCACCGGGATGAACAGGGAACGGTGGGCGCTTCGGAGCGATCTGCGGATTCTTCGAAATCTCCGCGAGTGCTACCTCGATCGCCTTTTCAAGCTGCGGATCGCGTCCGGCGATTACGTCAGCAGGCGTGATCTCGACATCGAAATCCGGCGCTACGCCGATATTCTCGATTCCCCACGTCGTGCCACTTGGATCGTACGCGGCACGATTCGGAAGACGAATCGAACCTCCGTCGATGAACGTCGGGACGCGGCCAATCAACAACGGGCGATCAGTGGACGGCTGGGCCAATATGGTGACGGATATCAGGACTACGAACGTGAATGCACGGAACATGGTGTGCCTCGAGTGGGAGAGCTTTCATGTTTAGTTCGACTTAACATAAGAGCGAAAGACGAAATCCGAATCCCGTTTCGGTTTGTGACATGACTGGCAGTTTGCGAGCTTTCCTCTCCCTTGGATGTCTTTTCCGTTTGGACCTACGACAGCAAATTCCCAATCGCCAAGGTCGGGGTTGAAGCCAGGTTCGCGCTTTCGCATGATCGTGTAAACCAACGGCTTGCTACCTTCGAAACGAGTGCCGATCTTCTCTTTGACGATCATCGATCCTTGTGGAAACGTCTGCACTTCTTTGGCGAACATCGCGTCCCGGCCTGTGTTATTAACGTATACCGTTATGAAAGATGCCGCGTGGGGATTCTCTTTCCTATAAGGTTCGTAAGCTTTTGCGTTCGGCATGCCGCAAAGCAAGTCGACGGCGACACTTATGCGATACGGTTCGGCGTTGACTTTGTTCCACACCTTCGTGTCCTTAAGTTCTGTGGCGTCGAAACTAAAATCGTTATTAGTTGCTCGCGTGGCAATCCCAGCCAACGCGACGGCTACTACAGCAGCGAGGAAAAATAGTATTCTGCGCTTAGGCATATCGATACTCCTTTCGGCCATTTAATTGGGAATCTGCGAGGGAGTCAATGGCTGATGTAGTCATCAATTTTAAATTTCACATACGTGGGAAGGATGTTTATGGACCGCAAATCACTTCAACTGTGGCTCGATAAGTATGTAGAGGCCTGGCGAACTTACGATCCGGCGCAAATCGGTGAGCTTTTTAGCGAGGATGCGCTCTACTTTTACAGTCCCTGGGACGAGGACAATCCGATCCGCGGACGCGAGGCTATTGTCGCAGAGTGGCGCAGAGAGCCCGATGCTTCGGGATCGTGGGAGGCACATTATGCGCCGCTCGTTATCGAAGGCGATGTCGCCGTCGCGCAGGGGCGCACGCGTTATGTTCGACCGGACGGCTCAATCGATCGGCAGTTCAACAACATCTTCGTACTTCACTTCGACGAAGCCGGGCGCTGTGAACGTTTTACTGAATGGTACATGCAGCCGCGTAGCGCCCAATCCGCATCGACCTGACATTTAAAATGTAACGACTGACGCAGAGAAACTATGAGTAAGAAAAGCAAGATTGCCTATTGGATTGCCACCATCTGGCTCGCATTAGGAATGTTATCGACAGGAGCCGTACAGTTGTTTAAAGCGAACGAAGGGCAAGGTGGCGCAGAGATGCTCACCCACTTGGGCTATCCAATTTACTTATTGACGATACTTGGTATTTGGAAACTTTTGGGAATTGTAGCGGTGCTGATTCCTGGATTTCCTTTATTGAAGGAATGGGCCTATGCAGGTTTTTTCTTCGTTATGTCTGGCGCGATATTCTCGCATCTCGCAGTGCGCGATCCGATCACGGCGTTATTACCTTCGTTGTTACTCTTACTGCTGACGCTCGTGTCGTGGTACTTCAGGCCACCGTCCAGAAGAGCCGTTTCAGTTCCGAGCGAAAACCAATTTGCTCGGAGGAGGTGGGATAACAACGCCAGCGCTGGCTGACATTGTCGATTGACTGACTTGAATCAGACTTCCACCGTCTTTCGCGATCTGCCATTTTACTGTTTCTTTTTGTTCGAACGAGTCCCGGCCGATCTTTGATTTGCTCGAGAGTGAAAAGACAAGAGTTTGATCCTTCCATTTAGTAACCGACTTTACGGTTTGGCCATGTTGGGTGTTCGTCTCGCCTCGCCCATCGGTGTAATAAACGGCGACTTCGGTTTCATCTTTTGTTTCAGAAACTTCTCGCCGGGTAACTTTAATTTCAGGATCGCGATGCTCGATGGTCAAACTTATTATTTGATTACTGACTCTTTGCACCCATTCACCGTTGATATCGCTTGAGTTGTTACCACCGTTGCGATCGTAAAGGTGAACAATTCGACGATTGTTGCCTCCACCAAAAAACGTCATAGTTTCAGTCAGAGTTTTTCCATCAGACGATACTTCGAATGTTAGCGTCTGGTCAGCGACAAGCTTACCTTTCGACTTGGAACCGGAGGTGATAACAAACTTCTCCCCAATGCGCTCGGTCGTTGAGTTGATTTCACCGGAGAGGGGTGACGTTTGTGTTTCTCCTCGTCCGTCCGTGTAAAAGACAAAACGATTGCTGCTCCGTGTACCCAACGATTGCCCCATCACGATAGTTGGATCCCTAAACGTTCGCATCCTCACGATTTCCAGCTTCGGTTCGCGGAAAGAGATCTTGAGGGCGGACACTGGGTCACGATCGGATCTTATAATTCGCGCATTCCAGGTGCCGGTAAAGTCGGGCCTTTGTACAGTGACAGCGGAATTGAATATGAGAGTTAATGATAAGAGGATTGGTATCAGCATTCAGACTCGCACCTGCGACCTGGTGAAGCCAGTCGGATTAGCCATTGTCAACTTGGGACTTACGATCCGGCGAGGGCATCGCAGAGATTATTGATCGTAGAAGAGCGTTAACCACGTCGGATGATTGGAATACCTTCGCGACATCAGGGTCGAGCACAACTCGGAACTTCCGCAAATCAAACTGTGTGAGACATCGTGTGAGACTGGGTAGTGGCAGCATGTCCGGTATTCTCTAACTTGTTGATTTTAGGTATGAGCCGAGCAGGACTCGAACCTGCGACCCACTGGTTAAAAGCCAGTTGCTCTACCAACTGAGCTATCGGCCCATCTACATGCGGAGAGCACGCAAGAGCGTGCTCTTTTCAATTGCGAGGAAAGTTCGCAGGGCATTCTACCGGACACTCGTTCAGTATTCAAACGTACCCATCCGTGTGTTAGGTTTAACGCAAATATGACGAATGCTGAACTCATGAGGTGGCTGATTATCGGCGGCGCTGGTGGTGTGGGGTTGTCGCTGATTGCGTTTCTGCTGTCGCGATTTGCGGGAGAGATTGTCGGTCGCACTGCACTGGCGACCGTGCTTTTCACCGCTGCGGGTGCGTATTTTGGATTTGCGGTTGCAGCTCCGGTGTCGCCGATCTGGTGGTTAATCGAGGTGCTGCAATGCGTCGCCTTCGGGACGTTAGGCTTAATCGGTTGGCGAGGACCGGCGAAGTGGCTGGCACTGGGATGGGCACTGCATCCGGTTTGGGATTTTGGGATGCACTACGCAGGTCCAGGAGAGGATATTGGACCAAGGTTCTACTCGATTGCCTGCCTCAGTTTCGACTGGGTAGTGGCCGCTTATATTTTTATCCGTTATCGCGGAGCCACTGCCCTAACTCCGAATCCTGCACGATGATCGTTTGCGAACGTTCAGGACCTGTCGAGACGAGACCAATCTGCACACCAATCTGTTCTGATAAGAAATCGACATAGCGACGCGCGTTTGTGGGAAGGGTACTCAACTCGGTCATCCCGAGTGTTGAACTTTGCCAACCCGGCAGCGTTGCAAAAATCGGCTCAACGCGCCGCAGATCCTGCGACACCGCCGGCAGCGACTCACACACCCGCCCATTCAACTGGTAACCGGTGCAAACTTTAATCTCGTCGAGCGTGTCGAGCACGTCGAGCTTCGTTAACGCGACGGAAGAGAAACCATTGATCTCGGCGGCGTAGCGCGTGGCAAACGCGTCGAACCAACCACATCGTCGCGGCCGTCCGGTTGAGGCACCATACTCGCGCCCACGTTCACGGATCATCTGGCCCAGCTCAGCTTCGCCTTCGAGCATCTCCGTCGGGAATGGTCCTTCGCCGACGCGAGTCGTGTACGTGCGCACTATACCCAGGACGCCGTTGAGTCGGTGCGGCGCGAGACCGGTGCCAATAATCGCGCCTCCAGCTACCGTAGTCGATGAAGTGACAAACGGATAAGTGCCGTGGTCCACGTCGAGCAACGTCGCCTGCGCGCCTTCGAGCAGGATCGATCGTCCTTCGGTCGCAGCGATATTTAAATAATGCGTGGTATCGGCGATGAATGGCGCAAGACGTTCCGTCAACACTGACATCTCGCGAAAGATCTCGTCTGCGTTCAAAGGCTCGCCTCGGTAGGCCTCGATGATCCGGTTCGCATCTTCGAGGTTTCGTTCGATGCGCGAGCGAAGCACGTCGGGCACGAGGGCGTCGGCGGTGCGAATACCGCGACGTCCGGCTTTGTCTTCGTAAGCTGGGCCAATACCACGCAGCGTGGTGCCGACTTTTTCGTTACCAAGCCGCTCTTCGCTCGTGTGGTCTAGCGCGCGGTGATAGGGAAGAATCAGATGCGCGCGCGAACTGATCTTCACCCGCTCAGGCGAGACTTCGACGCCTTGTTGCGTTAGCCGATCGGCTTCGACGAAGAACGCCTTCGGATCAATCACCATGCCGTTGCCGAGTACGCACGTCTTGCCGCGATGCACAACTCCAGACGGCAGCAGGTGCAGCACGAACGACTGGTCGCCAACCTGCACCGAATGGCCCGCATTGTGTCCGCCTTGATAGCGCACGACGATATCGAAGCGCTCGGCTAGCAGGTCGACAATCTTCCCTTTACCTTCGTCGCCCCATTGGGCGCCGATCACTGCGATTACGTTAGCCACAGATTTCCTTTAATCAGAGTTGGGCCACTTCCCGGTACAACTCGGCATACTTTGTCGCCGCAGCCTCCCAGGAATTGTCTACCAACATTCCATTGCGCTGAATCTTTTGCCAGTCGTCAGGCCGGCCATAAAAGTAAAGGGCTTCGCGTATTTTTTCAAGCAACGCGCCCGCGTCGTAGGCCGCAAACTTGAATCCTGTTCCTGTCCCGGTTGAGGGATTAAATTGTTCGACAGTGTCGTCCAAACCGCCGGTTGCACGCACGAGCGGGACCGTTCCGTAACGCATGCTGTACATCTGATTCAAGCCGCATGGTTCGTACAACGAAGGCATCAGAAAGATATCGGCGCCCGCTTCGATCTGATGCGCCAGCGGCTCACCAGCGTAACCTTTGTAAATACCAACCTCGCGTGGATAACGGTCGTGCCATTGTTGAAGAAAGTCTTCATACTCCTTCGCGCCCGCGCCGAGCGCGATGAAAAACGCGCCAGTCTCAACAATCGCCGGCGCAATGGCGCGAATCAGATCGTAACCTTTTTGCTTAACGAGTCGCGAGATGACGGCGATGATGGGCCGGTCAGGATCTCGGGGCAGATCAAAACGACGCAACAGATCGATCTTGCAATCGCGCTTCCCGGATGGATCGTCCGCTGAATAGTTTGCGGCGATATGCGGATCCGTTTCCGGATTCCAGATCGTGTAATCGACACCGTTAGCGATTCCCGCCAACCGATTCGCGCGCGCCCGCAACAACCAATCGAGTCCATGCCCCTGATCGGGCGTCTGAATCTCGCGCGCATAACGAGGGCTGACGGTGGAAAGCGCGTCGGCGGCGACGATGCCCGCCTTTAATGCCGACGCATTTCTCTCGAGCATAAAATCGTCGAGGTCCGGCCGCTCGCCAAACCCGAGCCACCACAAATCACCGGCATCGAAAAAGCCCTGATAACCGACGTTGTGAAGCGAAAGCAAACTGCGCGATTTTTGAAAAAACGGATCGTAACGACGGCGCGCTCGCAGTTCAGCCATCGCAAACCCCGAAGGCCAATCGTTTCCGTTGATGACGTCAGGTTGCCAGTCGAGATGCTTCAACAGCGCGAGTGCGGCGCGCGAGAAGAAAGCGAAGCGAATGTGATCGTCCTGGTAGCCGTAGATATTTGGACGTGCGAAGAACTCCGGCGCCTCGAGCAGATACGCCGGCGCACCGGCCGCATCGCTTAAGAGAAAGCGAACGATGTGTATTCGCCCGCGCCATTCAACACGGACTTCGTCGACAGATTTCCCATTGAGAAATCCGCGGTCAATTTGATCATAGAGTGGGAGAATGAGGCGGGCGTCGACGTCCAGTTGATTTAGTGCTTTGGGTAATGCACCGGAAACGTCAGCCAGCCCGCCGGTTTTTGCGAAAGGCACGGCTTCCGAAGTTAGGATGACGACACGCATTAGTGGCGAAGTCAAATAAGGCGGGGCGCATTGACTTTGAGCTTTGTACTTAGTGCTTTGTACTTAGTGCTTTGTTCTTAGTTCGCCGGCGTATCAGCCGATTTATTAATGCCCAGTCCGCAGGCGAACTAAGTACAAAGTACCAAGCACAAAGCTCCCAAGTCTTAACTCTGCATGGAGGCCAGGAACTCCGCGTTGGACTTCGTCTTCTCTAATCGCTCGAGCACCACTTCCATCTGCTCGACCGGTGATAGCGGGTTCAACACGCGCCTCATCACCCAGATGCGATTGAGATCTTCCTTACTGATCAGCAGTTCCTCTTTACGTGTGCCGGAACGCTGCAAGTCGATCGCGGGGAACAGTCGTTTATCGCTCAAACGCCGGTCGAGGTGAATCTCGGAGTTACCGGTACCTTTGAACTCTTCGAAGATCACGTCGTCCATGCGCGAACCGGTATCGATAAGCGCGGTGGCGATGATCGTCAGCGATCCACCTTCTTCAATGTTGCGCGCCGCGCCGAAGAAACGCTTAGGACGCTGGAGCGCATTCGAATCGATACCGCCGGAGAGGATCTTGCCGCTCGGCGGAACGACCGCGTTGTGTGCGCGCGCCAGACGCGTAATTGAGTCGAGCAGGATTACGACGTCGCGTTTGTGCTCGACAAGCCGCTTGGCTTTCTCGATCACCATGTCGGCAACCTGCACGTGGCGCGTCGGTGGTTCATCGAACGTTGACGAAATGACTTCGCCGTTGACTGACCGCTGCATGTCGGTAACTTCTTCCGGTCGCTCGTCAATCAGCAAAACGATGAGCGTTGTTTCCGGGTGGTTTTGTGTGACCGAGTTGGCGATAGTTTGCAGCAGCATCGTCTTACCGGTACGTGGCGGCGCGACGATGAGACCGCGTTGACCTTTGCCGAGCGGCGTGACCAGATCGATGACGCGCGCCGACAGGTTGTCTGAAGCGACCTCCATCCTCAACTGCTCTTCGGGATACAGCGGTGTCAGGTTGTCGAAGAATACTTTTTCGCGCGCCTGATCCGGTGATTCGAAGTTGATGGCCTCTACTTTGATCAGCGCGAAGTAACGCTCGCCTTCTTTTGGCGGGCGAATCTGGCCGCTGACCGTGTCGCCGGTGCGCAAGTCAAACTTACGAATCTGCGACGGCGAGACGTAAATGTCGTCCGGACCGGGCAGATAGTTGTACTCAGGCGCCCGCAGGAAGCCGAAACCATCCGGCAACGTTTCCAGCACACCTTCAGAGAAGATGAGACCGCTCTTTTCCGTCTGGGCGGCGAGTACTTTGAAGATGAGCTCCTGCTTACGCATACCCGTAGCGCCGGGCACGTCCATGCTCTTGGCAATTTGCGTGAGCTTGGAGATGGACATCTCCTTAAGATCAGCCAGATTGTGAAAGCCCTCGTTTTTACCGTCGCGGGCTTCTCTGGGTTCTCGTTCGGGAGCTTCGGCAGTTGCGACTGTTGCGCCGCCGTCTTCTTCGTTTGCGTCGTTGTTCGCGCTCGATGCGCGTGAACGTGTTCTTTGTGACATGTCGTTGTTCTCTTAAATTTCTCTAAACAGTCTCAGCGGTTTATCAATTACGAAATGGCGGATATGAATGGTCGGTTCGAAGCGATGGACGTGGGTTGCCACCCTGCGCTCCCACTTCATTCGCGGGGCAATACTCGGATTCTCCTTAAACGGTGTAATGCAATGTAACTCAACTTTGCGTGCGCGGCAAATTCAGTATCGTTTTTGATGCCACCCGCTCAACGCGCGTGGCCCAAAACAAATCAGGTTGACCAAAGGGGGCTGAGAGATTCGGATTGTCCAATCCGCACTATACGTGTTCAGGTAACACGGATTCTTTTGAATAACTATTTCGATTCGATTGCGCTTTTAATCGCCCGCCACAGCTCGTCGCGACCGCGGCCGCTTTTGGCCGAGTAGGCCATTACGCTGTCGTCGTCGAGCACGCGTGCAATGTGCTGCAAATTTCTTATCAACTCGTTGTGCGAAAGCTTATCGGATTTTGTGGCAACAATTAATCGTGGCTTGCCGCTTGTTTCAAGCCACTCGTGAAGCTGCAAATCCTGTTTTGTGGGTTCGTGGCGCGAATCTACGATGTGAATTGATAGCACAAGCTGGCGGCGCTTGGCAAGATAAGTGGTGGCCATCTCGCCCCAACTTGATTTTATATTCTTCGGTACTCTCGCGTATCCAAACCCGGGAAAGTCGACGAACTTGAGTTTGTCGTTTACCGAGAAGAAGTTAAGCGACTGCGTCCGTCCAGGAGTTGATGACGTGCGCGCTAACTTGTGAACTGACAACAACGAGTTAATTAGACTCGATTTACCGACGTTCGACCGACCGAGGAACGCAACCTCCGGCTGCGAATCCTTCGGCCAGTCGTCTTCCTGAAAAGCGCTTTTTATGAACTCCGCCTTCGTGACTTTCATCGGGGAGTAAGCTCCCGCAAAGACGCAGAGGCGCAAAGGTCAACCTTAAGCCCTAATTTCTTTCTTTGCGTCTTTGCGCCTTTGCGGGAGACTGATTCGTTGTCAGTCGCCGGACGCGGCTGCCGCTTGCGCAGCGTTCTTCTGTTTCCAGATTTCAATCAGCTTCGTCATGCGGTCTCTAATCGCCGCCAGCCGCTGCTCGTAGTCAGGCACTTCTTTGACCGTCTTCTCGAGGTGCCCGAGAAAATTCGGGTTCCCCATGGCTTCTCGCAACGCCGGGAGAAACGGCTCCAGCTTGGCGTACACAAACAGGTGCTCGCCGTTGGCGTCATTGAACATTTGTGCGTCGATGGCGCCGTTGTTCACTAGCGAGCAGGCCATGTCCCAATAAGAAATGACCATCCGATACAAGCCGCTCTTTTCGCTGGTCAGAACATCGATGAAATCCTGCGGGGTTTTGGGGTCAAACGTGAAAAACCAGTTGCGCGCGTCGCGCATCGTTTTCTCACGGCGAAGATCGTAAAGCTTGAGAATCAGGTCAGCATCTTTTCCTTTGCCCATTTATTTCTCCTTTGATTAGTTGAAGACAGACCGGTGCTGTTCGTGTGACAGACACGAACAACACAGGAAAATTCAGAGATAATCTAGCTGGTCTGAATACCTTGCGAAGGCTGCTCGGTATTCCACAGCGGCGGAGCTTCGTCGGTCGCGGCGGCTGTGGGAACCGAATCTTCGAGTGCGAACGACAACACCTCATCAATCGTTTCGACGAGATTGACGTTGAGTGCGTCGCGCACCTCTTCGGGCACTTCGACTAAATCCTTTTCGTTGTCCTTCGGCAGGATGATGGTGTCGATGCCGAAACGATGAGCGGCGAGGAGCTTCTCCTTCACTCCGCCGATCGGCAGCACTCGACCACGCAATGTGATCTCGCCTGTCATCGCTACGTTCCTCTTCACTGGAACGTGCGCGAGCGCGGATGCCATCGCCGTGGCCATCGTAATTCCCGCCGACGGACCGTCTTTGGGAATCGCACCTTCGGGAATGTGAATGTGCAGATCGCGTTTGCGAATGAAGTCAAGACTCATCGCTAAACGTTCGGCGCGCGCACGGATACAAGTTAGCGCCGCTTGCGCTGATTCCTGCATCACGTCGCCAAGTTTTCCGGTAAGCGTTACGCCCCCGCGGCCCTTGACGAGCGTCGCTTCGATCTGAAGAACTTCGCCGCCGATCTCGGTCCACGCCAATCCTGTGGCGAGTCCGATCTCGCTACTCGCGGCAATGCCCTGCTGGCGAAACTTGATTGGACCAAGCATCTCGCGCACGCGTGCGGCATCGATCGAGTCTTTCGCGTTCTCGGCCGGTGGTTCGGAAACGAACTTGCGCGCGAGTTTGCGACAGCACGAACCAATTTCGCGTTCGAGGTTGCGAACGCCGGCTTCGCGCGTGTAGTGACGAATCACTTCGAGAATGCCTTCGTCCGTGAAATCGAACTGCTCCGCTTTGAGGCCATTGCCTTCGGCCTGCTTCGTTACGAGATGACGTTTGGCGATCTCGAGTTTCTCGCGTTCCGTGTAACCGGACAGCCGCAGGATCTCGAGACGGTCTTGCAATGCCGGCGGGATCGTGTGCAGCACGTTCGCGGTCGCAATGAAAAATACTTTAGAAAGATCGTACTCGACGTCGAGATAGTGATCCTGGAAAGTGTGGTTCTGTTCAGGGTCGAGCACTTCGAGTAACGCCGCGCTCGGGTCGCCACGGAAATCAGCGCCGAGTTTGTCGACTTCATCCAGCAGCACGACCGGATTGACAGTGCCGGCCTTCTTCATCATCTGGATGATTTGACCGGGCAGGGCGCCGATGTAAGTACGACGATGTCCGCGAATCTCAGCTTCGTCGCGCACGCCGCCCAGCGAAAGCCGGACAAACTTTCGACCAGTGGCTCGCGCGATCGATTTTCCGAGACTCGTCTTGCCCACTCCTGGCGGGCCAACGAAACACAGGATCGATCCCTTCGGGTTCTTGACCAGCTGACGAACGGCAAGGTATTCGAGGATGCGTTCCTTGATCTTCTCCAGACCAAAATGATCTTCGTTTAGTACCTCTTCCGCTTTTGTAAGGTCTTTGATCTCTTTCGATTTCTGTTTCCACGGCACACTGAGCAGCCAGTCGATGTACGTGCGGGAAACAGTGCCTTCGGCAGACATCGGCGGCATGGCTTCGAGACGATGGAGTTCCTGCATGGCCTTTTCCTTGGCCTCGTCAGTCATGCCGGCTTCTTCGATCTTCTTCTTCAGCTCCTCAAGTTCGGCCTTCTCATCTTTGCGGCCGAGCTCTTTGTGAATCGCTTTGATCTGTTCGTTGAGGTAGTACTCTTTCTGCGCCTTCTCCATCTGACGCTTAACGCGCGTTTGGATGGTGCGATCGAGTTGTCGTTTCTCGATTTCAGTTTCGAGGAGTTCGATCAGGCGTTGAAGACGGGCCTGCGTTGAGAAGATCTCGAGCAGTCCTTGTTTGTCTTCGACTGAGATTCTGAGTTGCGATGCGAGCGCGTCTGCGAGATGCGAAGGTTCCTGGTTGCGCAACGCAGTTTGCAGCGCATCGGTCTGCGTATCAGGCGCGAGACGAAGGTGCTGCTCGACGAGCTGCCCGACCTTCTGGATCAGTGCATCGAGCCGAGTGCCTTCTTCGTTCACGACAGGCGCGCGACGCACGAGTGCCATGAATGCTCCATCGGCATTCTCGACACGCACGGTCGTAGCGCGCTCACGCCCTTCGACGACGACTTTGATCTGACCATTCTCCTGTTTTTGTGACTGGAGAATACGACCCAGAGTTCCTACTCCGTAGATCTGCTCCGGGGTCGGCTCGTCAACAGTGGCGTCGTGTTGGGTGGCTAAGAAAATAGTGCGGTCGGTCGCCAAAGCCTGTTCGAGCGCCCGGACGGATCCGGCGCGGCCGATTTTGAAGGCCACTTTGGTGAACGGGAATATGACGACATCGCGAATCGGCACCATCGGGTACCACGCAACGTCTGCTGGGGGTCTATCTGAGTATTCTTCCATGGTTTGAAACAGCTTTTCTGGGGAGCCTTTTGCAGCAATGACGAGCCGGCGAAGTGGCGTCTCGCCTCACTTGGAAAAGAGGGTTAATTGTAAAACATTTCCTGCTAGGGGCGCTACTTTCAGGTTTCAGGAAACTTTCCCGCAAAGCCGCAAAGACGCAAAGAATTCTTCAATAAGTAGTTAGAGAACAAATAATCTTAAAGCCAATTTTGGTTATTCACTTTGCGTCTTTGCGCCTTTGCGGGAAAAACGTGGTTCGAGAGCTTACGCCGCCGCTCCGTCGATTCCGGTAAGACCCTCGCCGGGGACGGCCCGGCGCCTTTCTACCATCTCGCTCGTAATGACGAACTCTTTGACGCGTTTTTGAGAAGGAAGGGTGTACATGGCGTCAAGCAGCAGTTCTTCCAGGATCATCATCAGGCCGCGCGCGCCGACTTTCCTTTCGACGGCCTGCCGCGCGACAGCCTTGAGCGCGTCTTCTGTGAACTTCAACTTGACGTTATCGAAGTCGAACTTCTTCTGGTACTGCTTGACCAAAGCGTTCTTTGGTTCGGTAAGAATTTTGATGAGTGCGCCCTCGTCGAGCTCGTGCAGCACGCCGCACACGGGCAGGCGTCCGACGAACTCCGGGATCAATCCGAATCGAATCAAGTCTTCAGGCTGAACTGCCGCCAGCGCTTCGGCGTGACGATGACTGCCTGATTTTACCTCGGCATGAAAACCGAGTGACTTGTTGCGCAGCCGACGTTCGATCACTTTCTCGAGTCCGACGAATGCGCCGCCACAGAGAAAAAGAATATTTGTAGTGTCGACAGGGAAAAACTCCTGATGCGGGTGCTTGCGACCGCCCTGCGGGGGAACGTTCGCCACTGTGCCTTCAAGGATCTTCAGTAGCGCTTGCTGCACACCTTCGCCGGACACGTCGCGCGTGATCGAAGGGTTCTCGTCCTTGCGACAAATCTTGTCAACTTCGTCGATATAAATAATGCCTTGCTGTGCGCGTTCGACGTCGCCGTTTGCGGCCTGCAAAAGTTTGAGAATGATGTTCTCTACGTCTTCGCCGACGTAACCCGCTTCAGTCAGCGTGGTCGCATCGACGATCGTGAACGGCACGCTCAACATGCGCGCGAGTGTTTGCGCGAGGAGCGTCTTGCCGGTTCCCGTCGGACCGATCAAAAGGATGTTGGCTTTTTGAATTTCGACGTCGGAGCGACGGCGACCGAGTTCGATGCGTTTGTAGTGCTGGTAAACGGCGACGGCCAGGCGCTTCTTCGTTTCCTCCTGGCCGATCACGTATTCGTCTAAGAAGTTTTTGATTTCTCCGGGCTTGGGCAGCGGCGGTCGAGTGGCTACCGATTCAGCCTGCTGATCGTCCGTAATGATTTCATTGCAGATGTCAATGCACTCGTTGCAGATGTAAACGGTGGGACCGGCAATGAGTTTCTTAACTTCATTCTGAGATTTACCGCAGAATGAGCAGCGCAGAGTATCATCCGTTCGTCTGACCATAAGCTACAGTCTCTTGGGGCTCCTTTGGGGGAATCGCGTGGTCAACCTATTCCCGGTGCGCGATGACCTCGTCTATTAAACCATATTCTTTGGCCTGCATGGCAGACATAATTTTATCGCGCTCAACATCGCGTTCGACAGTGTCGTACGTCTGTCCGGTATGTTTGGCGATGATCTGGGAGGTGAGTTCGCGCATCCGCAGGATCTCTTCTGCCTGGATGCGAATGTCTGTTGCCTGACCTTGTGAACCGCCTGATGGTTGGTGAATGAGGATACGCGAGTTAGGAAGGGCGAACCGCTTGCCTTTAGCTCCCGCCGCTAACAAGAGTGCCCCCATCGATGCACATTGGCCCACACAGATCGTGGTGACGTCGGGACGAATGAATTGCATCGTGTCGTAGATCGCCATTCCCGCGGTGATCGAGCCACCAGGTGAATTGATATAAAGATTAATGTCCTTTTCGGGATCTTCAGCTTCGAGAAATAGAAGTTGGGCTACGATTAGGTTGGCAATCTGATCGTCGATCGGGGTACCCAGGAAGATGATGTTGTCTTTAAGTAGTCGTGAATAGATGTCGAAGGCTCGTTCGCCACGCGAAGTCTGCTCGACGACCATCGGGACTAAAGCCATATTAATTCTGAAACCTCTTTGGTCCTTTGGACGAGTTACTCGTTAGAAGCTGCCGCACTTGCTTCGTTTGACTCGTTCCAATCCGCGTCAGTGATGGTTGCTTTTTCAACTAAAAGATCAAGCGCTTTGCGATTGCGCAATCTTTGCGCGATGCTACGTTCGCCTCCATGCTTTGTCAAGGCAGCCCGCATTTGCTCTATTGGTTGTCGCGCCATCTGTGCCATCAACTCGATCTCGGCTTCCACTTCTTCGTCTGACACAGTGAGATTTTCGGTTTCCGCGATGCGTTCCATCAGCAAAGTTGCACGCACATCTTCTTCCGCTTGCACTTTTAACTCTGCGCGCGCGCCTTCCCAATTCACGTTTTGTTGGCGTGGATCGACGCCGCGCGACATCATGTCGCGAAGGACACTTTCGAAGCGCTGGTTCGTTTGTTTTTCGACCCAACTCTCAGGCACTTCAAATTGGTGCGCCGAAACAAGTGAACGGATCAGATCAGCTCTTAGCTTGTTATCGGATTCGGCATTAGCGCGTGCTTCCAGATCTTCACGGATTCTCTTTTTTAGCGTGTCGACCGAATCAAACTCTTCGCCGACGCTCTTGGCCCATTCGTCGTCAACTTCCGGAAGTTCGCGTCGACGCACTGCGGTAACTTCCATCTCGTACTCGACTTTCTTGCCGGCGAGTTGAGGTGTGCTGAAGTCGGCGGGGTATTCGACGGTGAACGTCTTCTTGTCGTCAGGCTTAACGCCTGTCAAGTTCTCTGTGAATTCTTTTTGCACGTTTGGGCCGCCGAGTACGACTTCGATGTCATCTACTTTAATCTCTTCGGCGTCAGGTTGATCGATCTCTTTGCCGAGCGCATTGATAGTTACGGTGTCGCCTAATTCAGAACCTCGATCTTCGACTGGAACCATCGCCGCTAGTCCTTCGCGAAGGCTTTCGATTGTTTGATTGATGTCGTCGTCAGTGACTGGTCGGGTTTTTCTGGTTGCTGCGAGTCCTTTATAGTCGCCGAGCGTGACTTCGGGTGGCACTTCGATTCCAACTTTTACTGTGATTGATTCTTCGCCGAGGCGCTCGAGTGTTTCTTCGTTTTCGAAATGGACGTCGGGTTCACCGATGGCGTCGAGTGAGTGTTCAATGATGGCGTCGTTGACGGCGTCGGGAACTAACTCGCGCAGGACTTCCGTTCTGATCTCGTTCTTGTAACGCGTGCGAACGACTGATCGCGGCGCATGTCCATCTCTGAAGCCGGGAACCTTCGCCTTCCTGATAAATTCGTCGCTAATCCGGTCGTAGGTGTCGCGCACTCGCGCCGGCTCGATTTCGATTTTGATCTCCTTGCGCGTCGGGGAGACGTCTGTTAGCTCACTTTTCATGTTTGGTTCTTCTTGGTTTTGAACTTTGTGCTTTGAACTTTGTCCTTTGTCTTAGGCGTCGACAAAGCACAAAGTACAAAGAACCAAGTACTTAACGTGGTGCGAAAGGGGGGACTCGAACCCCCACACCTTTCGGTACCAGATCCTAAGTCTGGCGCGTCTGCCAATTCCGCCACTTTCGCTCGGTTCTATACAGATTTGACCTGATGCAAGAGGTCGTCGGGAAGAATATCACGCGGCGTTCGATTCCTCACAACGCGGGCTTTGTTCTCACCGCACGCGATAGTCGATCTTTGGTTTGCCGAGAAAATCCTTGCCGGTGTGTTTGACGATCAGACCCAGTTGTTCGAGTTCGAAGTAGGCGCGTTGGATTTCGCCTTTGTCGACTGAGAGTTTTTGTGCGAGCGCGGCGGGTGAGGGAAGCGATTCGCCCGAGCGGACAGTCTGATTGGTGATCTGCGCTTCGATCTGTTGCTTTACCTGGCCATAGATCGGACCATGGGAACTAGCCTTTAGTTCGATGTTCATAGCGTCAGGGCTTCAAATTGGCGACTCACTAAAGCGTGCGCGTCACTTTCGATAGCGAACGTGGCGCGTCCGGGTCCAGTCCTTTCGCCTCCGCCAGCAGCGCGGCGAAGAGTTGGCCGGGAACTATATAAGGGATCGGCGCGAGAAACTCGTCGATCTCGCGCGGCATAATTATCGAGCGAGTACACAATGACGCTGCATTAAGGTCGCTCGTGATCGCGAGGGTGTCGGCCTTCAACTCACGCAAGCGCTCGATAAGGTTCTTCACGCCCGGTAACATCACACCGGGCGGCGCAAAGAGTATCACTGGAAAGTGGCGCTCGACCATCGCCAGTGGACCATGCAGAAAATCCGCCGACGAGAAGCGCTCTGCAACGACGTAGCACGTCTCCATCAACTTCAAAGCAAGCTCGTACGCATTCGCATACGCCAGTCCACGTCCAACGACGACGCAATTTTCCATAAAGACGTAACGTTGGACCAACTCGAGTATCGCGGGCTTTTGTTCGAGCGCGCGAGCGGCGAAGTCAGGAATCGCTTCATAAGAAAACGCGGGCGCTCCAGACGCTAACCCCGACGCGAGCATATAAAAGAGGACCATCTGGCCCGTAAACGTCTTCGTCGCCGCAACCGAACGTTCGCGACCACCATGCATGAACAATGCCTCGTCCACCAAACGAGTCATCGTCGAGTTCGGCTCGTTGGTGATCCCAACGGTGTAAGCGCCACCCTGTCGTGCGTTCTCCAGCACGCGATTGATGTCTTCACCTTCACCTGACTGCGAGACGCCAACAACTAACGCATGGTCCAACTTTAAACGCGCACCGTAGATCGTATGGACCGACGGCGCGGAAAGTGAAACAGGAATACCGGTTGAGATTTCGAGAAGGTAACGGCCGAAGAGAGCGGCGTTATCAGAACTGCCGCGCGCGACAAGGACGATCAGGTCGATGTCGCGCGACTTTAACGTATTTGCGAGCTTTGTGATCTTGCCGCGTTCGGCGGCGATCGTGCGTTCGAGTGCGCCGGGCTGCTCGGCGATCTCCGCAAGCATCATTGACATCGGGGTCTAACTTTAACACAACCGGAGCGCTTAAGCTGGTTGTTGTTTGCGTCGTTTCCTCAGTATCACGGCGGATATCAACGTGATTAGCAGACCCACGGGAAAAGGTTCGAGGAACGTGTACGCCGCTCTGACAAGAATATTACCCCTGTAAAGTTCCCACGTGCTGTTCCACTCCTCGCGCGTGCGTGCAATCTGTTCGGCAGAGGCGCCTGACGCGCGTTCTTGCTCAATCAGGTAGTTCGTGTACTTCTCAGGGAAATCATAGAGCCAGTTCTGAAAGACAATCTCCCACGTCACGATGTAAATGAGTGACGAGATCAACGCGATCAGAATGCCGACCTGAAACGCGCGGCCGAAAGAGATGTAACCGTCGCCAACGTTCTCTCGATACGACCTGATGCCAAAAAACACCAGCAGAAACGAGAGCACGATCGCCGTGTAACCGACCATGACGCCACGATCGAAACCAATCTGGTTGATGAACCGCATCGTGCCCATCATCAACACGGACGAGATGGCGCCGGAGATCAAACCAAACGTCAAAACTATCTTCTTCATATATAAAAGGCCTCCTTAGCGGTAGGTGTTGTTCAAACTGCGGCGCCAACCTACGCGTGGAGTGCTCACTTGTCGTCATACTTTCGGATGATTTGAGCGTTTACTAAAGAAATCATACTTCCGAGTGAGGCGATTTACGGGATCAGGCCCATCTCCTTGGCGATCTGCACTGCCTGCGTCCGCCGTTTCGCGCTGAGCTTGTCGAACAGCCGGCTCGAATGAGTCTTAACGGTGTTTTCACTGACAAACAATTTCTCCGCGATTTCGCGATTACTCATTCCCCGAGCAATCAATTCAAGGATCTCGAGCTCGCGTTTCGTGATCCCGAGGTCTTTCAACCGCCCTTCGTTCATTGCAAAAGGCTGGGAGGGCGCCGGCACCTCTTTTATGACCACAACTTCTTTTTTGCGTGTCAGTTTGAGTCCGAGCCAGATACCGACGCCGGCAAACAGCAGCGCGATCAATGCGCCGTAGATCTCGATCGAGTGCTGGACGACGAGGAAGCGAAACTCGATCAGCTTGAGCGCTACGATCAACAGGCCGGCGCAAAGCCCGTAGATGAGTACGTGCACCAGTGAACGGAGACCGGTTTGCCTGTTTGACACGCGGCGCATAATAACGGACCCCGCGTCTCCTAAAAAATTAGTTGACACAACTGCAATCCCGCACCTATACTCCTAAAAACTTAGGAGAGCCCATGGCACGCCCCAAAACGGATAAGAAGACGGACAGCCTGACTCCGCTCGAACTCGAGATCATGCACGTTCTGTGGGAAACCGGACCCGCCAACGTGCAGACCGTCCAGCAAGCACTGAAACGCGAACTGGCTTACACGACGGTGCAGACGATGCTCAATATTCTCGAGCGGAAAGGCAAAGCGAAACGTACGCTCAAGAATCGCGCCTATTTCTATAAGCCGGCAGTTAGCCGCAAGCAGGTGATCGGTAAACACGTCAACGACGTGGTTGAGCGGCTGTTTGGCGGATCGGCGGAAAGTCTGGTGATGAGTTTGCTGGAAACGAAACACCTGACGCCGGAAAAACTCGCACGGCTTCAGCAAATGGTAGAAAAGTCGAACGACGAGGAAGCCGATGAGAATAAGTAGTCAACTGCTTCTTAATTTCGTGCTCAACGCCGCGTGGCAGATTGCTTTGATTGCAGCTCTCGCGAGTCTCGGCGCGTGGTTACTGCGATCTTCATCGGCGCGGTATCGACATTGGCTGTGGGTCGGCGCCTTCTGTCTCGCGTTTCTGATCCCCGCGGCCACATCAATGCGTGGTTATTTCGAAACCGCCGCACCGACAACAATAGAGCCAGTATCTATCGGGGAACCGTTTGCGTCGCGACCACTGGAGGAAAGTACCAGCACAACGAGCGCTCTGCTTCCGTCAGTTATTCAGTTGAACACCGATTTAGTACTGTTACTGCTCGGCGTTTACGGGATCTTTGTGCTGTATCGCAGTTTCAAACTGGTCCAGGCATGGCAGGCCACGCGAAACATCAGACGTAACGCGCACGAACTCGACGCGGACGAGAACATCGTGGCGATCATTAACAAGTGCGAAAGCGATCTGGCAATAGGCTCGCGCCCCATCGGCGTCATGCGCTCCGAGACGCTGCCAGTTCCGGTCACGATGGGGCTCGCACATCCCGTGATCATTCTGCCCGACGCGCTACTGCGCGAAGGCAACACTGAACTCCTCACTTCCGCGATCGGGCATGAGTTTATTCATGTAGCGCGGAATGATTATCTGCTCAACTTCATTTACGAATTACTTTATCTGCCACTCTCGTTTCACCCCGCTGCCGCGTTGCTCAGGCGACGGATCAAACAGACCCGCGAACTGTGTTGCGACGAACTGGTCGCCGCTCGACTCCTGAACGCTGAAGTTTATGCTCGCTCGTTGCTCCGGCTCGCCGGCTCCGCGCCGACTCTGCGTCAACTCTCCGTTACTACAACCGTAGGCATCGCCGATGCTGACATTCTGGAGGCCCGTATCATGTCGTTGTTAACCAAACCCAAAATGACAACACGCTGGAAGAAGACGTTGCTCGTCGTAGTTTCGATTCTGTTGCTGGTGCCGTGTGTTGCAGCGGCCGCCGCGTTCAACATGCGTTTTGATCTGGAACCTGTCGTGGTACAGGACCCGCAACCGTCGCAGGACCCGCAAAAACAGCCGCAGGAAGAACTTCTGAAACGGAAGATCGAAATGGGCTCGCGGGAAAGAACTTCTGCCGACGCTATGAAAGAACGCATCGCCAGAGATCCGCAGTTTGCCGAGGAGCTGGAAAGACGTAGAGAGTTGGAGATAGAAATGAGAGCGGTAAGACAAGCCGCGCTTGTGAGGCTGGCCCGCATCAACATGGACCAGGCGATTCAAATCGCGACCAGTCAGCATCCCGGAAAGGTCATGTCAGCTACTCTCGATGCAAAAGGTTGGGAAGAACCGGGCAAACTCTCGAAGGACGGACAGGTTTTCTATCATGTCCTCATCGCCGATGAGCCAACCGGCGGCGCCACTCACGTATGGGTCGACGCGGTCAACGGCAGTATATTAGGAACGGATAAGCAATTGCCGCGTAAACGCAGTCCGGAGAACCAGTAGCTTATAGTGATCCGTGTCCTCTGCGTTCCTTGGAACGCGGAGGACACACGGATCACGCAGCCTTTGCCTCCCGAACGGGCGCCTTTCCTAACTCCTCCATCAACTCCTGAAATCCCGGAAGATCCAGCGATTGTGGTCCATCGGAAAGCGCGCGCTCCGGACACGGATGCACTTCGATTATCAAACCATCGGCGCCACACGCCGCTGCCGCTTTGGACATCGGCGCGATCAAACTACGTAATCCCGTCCCGTGTGACGGATCGGCAAGCACTGGCAAGTGTGATAGCTCTTTGACCAACGCAACCGCCGCGAGATCAAGCGTATTACGCGTCGCAGTTTCGAACGTCTTGATGCCGCGTTCGCACAAGACGACGTTCGCGTTGCCGCCCGCGAGCAGGTACTCGGCCGCGAGCAACCACTCCTTCACCGTCGCCGAGGGCCCGCGTTTCAACAGTATCGGCTTCTGCACCGGCGCGAGCTTTCTGAGCAGCGAGAAGTTTTGCATGTTGCGTGCGCCGACCTGAAGCATGTCGGCATATTGCGCAACGATGTCGACGTCCGTTTCGCTCATCACTTCGGTCACGATGGGAAGGCCGGTTTCGTTGCGTGCCGCCTGGAGTAAACGCAGCGCTTCGACTCCGAGTCCCTGAAAGTCATAAGGCGACGTGCGCGGCTTGTAAGCGCCGCCGCGTAGCATGTTCGCGCCCGCTGCTTTCACGGCACGCGCCGTTTCCATTAGTTGATCTTCCGATTCGACCGAGCACGGTCCGGCGATCACGACGAGATCTCCGCCGCCGATCTTCGTCCCGCGCACGTCGACAACGGTGCGTGTTTGACGGAGTTGCCGGCTGACGAGTTTGAACGGATGCGCAATCTGAATCACTTCGGCAACACCTGGCGCCGCCCGTAGTGCTTCGATCTCCGAACGGTTGCCGCCGCTGCCGACAGCCCCGATGATGGTGCGTTCTTCGCCTTGAATCACGTGGGCTTGAAAGCCAGACTCCTTGATTCGGTCGATGATGTGGTTGATTTCTGCAGGGGTTGCGGTGCTGAGCATGTTGACGATCATGATTGGTGTTCCTTTACTGATAACAAGACAAAGCGGGTGTGGTTTTTCGGGTGGTCCTGAATGCTCTCAAGAATGATCTCGCCGCCGTAGACTTCCGCGGCGTGGCGGCCGGCTATGGCTGCAATTTTGGGGTCGTTCTGTTTGATCATCTCCGCGACGCTTCCGGCTGTGTCGTCGGCAACGACCGCTTTGATTCGCGGATGTTGTTCGAAGAAACGAGTGCATTGCGCGAGGGCCATCGGGTGTGAATGCACTGTTTCGATCGTATCTAAGGTGACGCCGGGGCAACCGATCAGATGTTGATCGATCTGAAGCTCGAGTTCGTTGAGAATGACGAATGAACTCGCGCGGATGCGGCTGACGGAAGGTTGCACGATTCCAGCGATGCTATTTTCGACAGGCGCGACAAGATAATCTGCGGCGCCGGTTTGCAGACTGTCGAACAGCGCGGCGAAGGTTTGTTGCGGAACCAGTTCGATCTCCTCGCCAAGCAGTTTGATTGCGGCTTCTTCGCTGAACGCGCCGCGCTCTCCCTGAAACGCCACTCTCGGTTTTTGCTTAAGAGTATCCACGGTCGTTAACTCACACTTACTGTCTCAATCCGTTTCGACTCGCGAATGATGCGACGGAATAGTTTGTCGACCGCGCGTTGGTCGAGCGGGCCGCTATTGAGCTCTTGCAAACGCTGAAGAACAAGCCGTTCGCGGTCGGGGTCCACTATCGGCAGGGCTGCCGCGCGCTTTAGTGCGCCCACCTTCAGGGCGAGGCGCGCCCTTATGTTCAGCAAGCGAAGCAATTCGAGGTCTACTTCATCGATCTCTTTGCGCCAGTGTTCGATATCCATGGTTCGTGCTCCAGGCATAAAAAGCCAGCCGCGACTTTTTAGGATCGCGGCTGGCTCGTTTGAAGGTGTTTGTGCTTTTTAGGTCGTCAGCACATCGTTTTCGCACGTCGCCGGTCCGCTCTCCTTAAAAAAGAAGAAGCGGTAGGTAAAGGCGAAGTAGAAAAATGTACGAGTGCTACTCATGACCTCGGCTACTATAGGCAGGTCGTAAAAAGCCTGTCAAGATTTTTGTCGTCTAAGCTGAAATGATTCGCCTTTTTGCGTGCCCGGCACTGGTCGTAGGCTCGGCCACTTTTGCCCCTGTAGTCTACCCGCAACTCAACCAACGAACCGACAATGGACGGCACCGCGGCAGCGATACTCTATTTGCGATACGCGGTTAAGTCGATTACGGCTTTAGCAACAGCTTGCCCGTCGTCTTTCGTCCCTCGAGATCACTATGCGCCTGTGCGGCCTCAGTCAATGCATAGACATGATGAATGCGCAGTTTTAGATCCCCATTGACGATCATCCGGAACACGTCGTTCGCGCGCCATTCGAGCTCTTCACGTGTGGCGGTGTAGTGATTCAGCGTCGGCCGCGTGACGTAAAGCGATCCTTTTTGCGAAAGCTTGATCAGATCGAACGGTGGCACCGCACCACTTGCTCCGCCAAACAATACAAGATAACCACGCGGCCGCAACACGTTCAGATCTTTCTCGAAAGTCGACTTGCCAACGCCGTCGTAAACAACGTGCACGCCTTCGTCCTTAGTCAAACGCCTCGTTTCAGTTTCGAAATCTATTTGCGTGTAAACGATGCATTCGTCAGCGCCGGCCTCGCGCGCGAGTTGCGCTTTCTCTTCAGTACCGGCCGTGGCGATCACGCGTGCTCCGATCTTTTTCGCCATCTGGACCAACAGCAGACCGACGCCTCCGGCTGCCGCATGCACGAGTGCAGTTTCACCTGTTTGCAATTTGTAACTGCTGAATAGCAGGTAGTGCGCGGTCATGCCTTGCAACATCGCGGCGGCGGCCTGTTCGAAATTCAACGCGTCCGGAACTTTCACCAGACGCGCCGCGGGCACTGCCGCGTACTCAGCGTAACTTCCGAGCGAGCTCGTGTAAGCGACCCGATCCCCGGCCTTAAGATTCGTTACTTCACCGCCAACCTCGGTCACAACACCCGCCGCCTCTTGTCCATTAATAAAAGGAACCGGCGCAGGGTAACGTCCTTCGCGAAAGTAAACGTCAATGAAGTTCACACCGGCCGCTTCAATCTTAACGACTGCTTCATTCGCTTTCGGCGCCGGCACCGGCAGATCGACGAGCGTGAGCACCGAGGGCCCGCCCGTTTGCGCAACTTGTATAGCTTTCATGGCTTTCATGACCGGGGCAATCTTAGCACTACGCAGGCGTGAATCAGGATGCGTGTTCAGCAACGCGACATCGTCTGCCGCGCGCTGTCGTCAAGCAACCGAACAGGGCACTGACGCACCGTCATCGTTTGTAGGTTTTGTCGATGACTTTATTGCGGAGAGAATTAGGGAAATAAAGAATCCAGAAAGCACCGTTACCGGAAGAATTCCGCCTATCAGGACGCCTTCGTGAGGCTCCCAGTTCTCATTATTATCGAATATGAAACTGGCGGAGATGAGGGCGACACCAAGAATTGCCCCGGAGAGTGCGCCAAATTTCTGACCACGTCGCATCAGGCCAAGAAAGACTCCCAATACTAAACCTATGACATAGCCGAAAGCGCCGCCCCAAAGCGCGGCCATTAACCCCCAGCCTAGAATCACGCTACTAAAGCTCCCGTCAGTAGCTGTGTAGAAGGCCGTAAAAAAGAGAACAGCCGTGAGCAGCGCGGTGATGGCTGAGCCGCTAAGGAGGCCCACCACAATTCGAACCACCTTTGTCTTAGTTGTCATCAGCATCGAGAACGTCCTCCGCAGCGTCGCGTAGCTCGTCCACGAGTGCTAGTGCGTGTTTGCGTAGCGGCCGCATGAAGGGATTGCTCCCAAGTTGAATCATTCGATCGACCATCTCAACGGTGCGATCGATCAGCCGATAAGTGCGGCGATGTTTTGGGGATCGATCGTGGATCCAGAAAAGAATGATCCCCATGTGGTAGACCCAGAGCAGGTAGGGCAGCTCCGCACGCAGATCTTTCGGGATTCGCGACTTGGTACCTTCCACCACTTTCTCAAAAAGCTGAATACTCGCCTGCCGCACGGGATTCGCCTCATCGGCAAACGGATTCAACGGACTCTGCGGATCCGCAGCCGTTTTGAAGAGCACGCCTGCAAACTGGTGATACGGTTTCAGAGTTTCGATCTTCAACTGCACCACAGTCAGCAGGCGTGACTTCATGTCGTCGTGTTTCTCAAGGGCGGGGAGGGCAAGTGCGACGTGTTGGTCGTGCGTGGTCTGGTAGAACGCCTGAATCAGATGTTCCTTTGAGCGAAAGTAATAGTAGGCATTCCCGAGCGAAGCGCCGGCTTTTTCGGCGATCGCGCGCATCGTCGTCTGCTCGTAACCTCGCTCGAGAAACATGTCGAGCGCAGTGTTGAGAATCAGCGTGCGAGTCTGGTCGCCCTTCGGCGTTTTCACCGCCTTCTTTTTACGCATCGCCGCCATCTTGCTATCCATTAATTCCCGCTACGCGCGAGATCTGATATCGATGTTGAGAGATCATCGAGACCACTCGTTTGGTGCTCGGCAACAACTCGGGCCGCGCCAGCCGATAGGACCAATCGCGATAGCGCGTGAGCGACCAAAGTACCATCAACCACGCCTTTGGACCGAAATAAACGGCGCCGTCGTCCCCTACCAGGGTCAAATCTTTCTTTGAAAGATCGTGATTGAGCTGCGGGAACCGCTTGCGAGCCTCTTCTGAAGCGCAGGGAACGAAGTTGAGTTCCACGTGCTTCGTTTGTTCGGCAAGCCATTCATGTGCGCGCCGGCATAGGCCGCATTCGGGATCATAGAGCACAGTCAGGGCAAGCATGGTCACGCCTCCTGCTGGACTGGAGTAAAAGCGTCGGGGGTCACCGGCGGATGATTGTTCTGACGCCCGTGAGAGCGCCGACGCATGCGGCTGAAGATAAAGAGGTTGAAGAAGTGCATGCCGCCCAGGACCAGCAGTACCATGCCGACCTTGACAGACAGCGCCTCAATACCTTCCTGCGCCGTGGTGACCTCGTAACCGAGTTTCAACGCGAGACTGACGTAACCAAAGTTGATCAGGTAAAAACCGACGACGAGCAGGTGATTGACCGAGTCGGCGAGACTTTCGTTGCCGTGGAAGACGTCTACGAGAAAGACGCGTCCGTTTTTATGGAGCGTGCGCGCGACCCAGATGGTGAGCGCGATGCTGATAGCAAGGTAAACGAGGTAGGTGGTGATTCCGATTGTCATGTTGGGCCTCCTAGAGCGAAATTTGAACACGTTCAACTAACCGCAGCCTACGCCTCTTCCAGGCACCTGTCAAGAAGTTTTTTTGAACGAGTTCAATTTGTGGGGACGGCGATGCTAGACGGACGGACGCGGAGACTCGGGGACGGGGAGACGCGGCGATGCGGAGCGGATCTCCGTGTCCCCTCGCTTCCCTGTCCCCGCGTCTCCGCGTCTCCGCTTCGCCGCGTCCTGGCTTCCTGTATTGTGTGTTTCCATGCGCGGTGTGCTATTGTGCAACGTCCTTAAACGTCCCAGGTTCACTACTCAAGGAGAAACTAATTGGCAGCAGAAGACCTTATTCCGGCGGAGGGCGTTATCATCGATAAACAGCCCAACGCCTTCTTCAAAGTACGTCTTGATAACAGCGAGCACGTAGTATTGGCCGCAATTTCCGGCAAAATGCGAAAGAATCGCATCCGGATTCTGGTGGGCGATCGCGTGAGCGTGGAAATGTCGCCTTACGACTTGTCGCGAGGCCGAATTACTTACCGCTACAAATAGTACTTAGTGCTTAGTTCTTAGTTCTTTGTTCACAGCACAAAGTACAAAGCTCAAAGCTCAAAACTACTTAAACTCGAAAGACTTCAGATAAGCTACGAAGGATTCGTTCCAGTGCGTGACGGTCTTCTCCGGACCGACCAGCTTCAGGTAGTAAGATCCATTTGGCGTCTCGATGACTGCGGCGCGTAATCCGAAGCCCGGCTTGTTCAAAAACTCCCCACTTCCCGGCGCGGTCTCGGCGACGTAAGTTCCGAAGCCATCCACGGTCGTGACCTTCAGTCCGCTCGTGGTTGAGGTTTCTGTTACTTTCGGCTTCGTTCCGTCCGCCTGCTTTATCTGGCTGGTCCAGCGCTCGACGTTGGCTGCCGCCGTCCCTCCCTGGTCTTTACCGAAATAATAAAGAATGAGAGAAGCGTCTTCCGTGTCCGATTGCGCACGCGGCAGCTTGTATTGGGCCACGCGCATGCTCGAACTTCGTTCTTCTTCGACCCAGCCGGCGGGAACTTTGTAGCGCAATGTCGCAGGCTTCTGTGGCTCCTGAGGACACACAATAGAAAACGCCACACATACGATCGCAAGCAGTAAAGTGGTCATTTGGTTCACCTCGTGCCGCCATTTAAACGCACAGAGTCAGTGCCTGCAAGGTGTGGCAAAACACCAAGGATTTCCGTGACGATGCGGATATTGGCGTGGTAGTATGCCTTTATTATGCATGCCGATGTCGTTCTTATACGACTTATATTTACGGCAATCTTGGTAGCGGCCGGATATATCCTCAGACCAGTAGCCAACGACCCTTGGATCTCAGCGGGATTGGGTGCTCTGATCGCGATCTCCATCATCCTTTTCGAGATGCGGATTCGTCGCGCGTCCCTGAAAACTCTGATCGGCGCGGCGGTCGGTTCGATTCTCGGAATCATCGGAGCCTATTTGATCGGTTCGCTGATCAGTCGACAGGAATCGATGGCTGTAGCACCCGCGGCTAAGACCTTCATCACCCTGGCCCTGACTTTTTTCATGGCCTATGTCGGGTTGATGGTCGGCGCGGCCAAAGGAGACTATCTTGATCTCTCCGCACTGGGTGGGATTTTCAGCGACAAGGTTGCAAGGCGCGACTTAAAGATCCTCGACACTTCCGTAATCATCGACGGCCGTATTGCCGACGTCGCGGAAACCGGGTTTCTCACCGGGTCGCTAATCATTCCCCAGTTCATCCTTCGCGAACTGCAACAGGTGGCTGACTCGCCCGACTCTTCAAAGCGCCAGCGTGGACGAAGAGGTCTGGATATGCTCAATCGCCTCCAGAACAACAGCTCGCTCGACATTCAAATCGTTGAGACTGACTTCCCGTCAGTGCGCGAAGTCGATCTGAAGTTGATTGAACTTGGCAAACAGCTCGACGCGGTAATCGTGACGAACGATTTCAATTTGAACAAGGTATCCCAGTTGCGCGGCGTCAGCGTGCTCAACATCAACGAGCTGGCAAACGCGCTCAAGCCGGTCGTGCTGCCCGGCGAGGCGATGCGAGTATTCATCCTCAAGGAAGGGAAGGAATACAATCAGGGCGTTGCTTATCTCGACGATGGAACGATGGTGGTCGTCGATAATGCACGCCGGCTAATCGGCAAGAACGCCGACATCGCAGTCACGAGCGTTTTGCAAACAACGGCCGGCAAGATGATCTTTGGTCGTCTCTGGGAAGAAGCGGAAAATGGCGGACACAGCGATATCCACCGCACGAATGGTGGCTCGCGCCGGCAAATGCGTGACTCGCGCAGTGCTCCGGGTCCAGTGCGTATCACCGACAGCGAGCCAATCACCGAGAGCTGACGGGTGAAATGCGAATTTCGAATTTCGAATTTGGAATTCTCGGAAGTAACTAAATTTCGCAATTCGCAATTCGCAATTCGAAATCTTCGAGGGACGGTCCGCCGCTTCCAAAGTTTCCTATCTCTTAATGAACACCGCGATCATTGCCGCCGCCGGAACGGGCAGCCGGATGGCGAGCGATCGTCCGAAG
>Ga0209387_1000035_pt1 | contig 36991 bp, 24 predicted proteins | sample NCControl_FD_187515 | JGI IMG/M metagenome (GOLD analysis project Ga0209387, IMG submission 187515) | Agricultural soil microbial communities from Utah to study Nitrogen management - NC Control (SPAdes) (version 2) | ecosystem: Environmental > Terrestrial > Soil > Agricultural land | place: USA...
GCGTATGCGGCAGCGGGCCAGGAGACGGAGGCGCGCCACGTCCTCGATCAATTGGAACAGACAGCCGCTCATGGCTATGTCTCTCCATATCATCGCGCCCTGATTCACTTGCATCTTGGAGATCGTGAGCGCGCCCTTGAGCTCCTGCTCGAGGCGTACATGATTAAAGATGCCTGGATCGTTTGGCTAGGCGTCGAACCTCAGTGGGATCCGCTGCGTGGTGAACCGGTATTGGATGAGATTCTTCGCGACCTTCGTCACCCGTCGCTCAACCGCAAGCCATCGCGCACTGCCGCTGCGAAAGAGCGACGGCAAAAACGCGGATTGCGCATCGCGCCAATTACAAGTCAAATAGTTATCCCAACTCCGGAAACGAAGACCGGCGAAAACGAGGAAGCGCGACAGCTTTACACCGCCGGGCGTTATTACTCGACGAGACGCACAGCGGAAGGTTTGCGACAGGCCATCGAACGTCTCGAACGCGCCGTCGAACTCGATCCCAACTTCGCCATCGCGCACGCCGAACTCGCCGATTGCTACGCACTGATGAACTGGTACATCGAACCGCCACCGCCCGAAGCATGGGAGCGCGCAAAAGACTCGGCGCTGGCCGCCGTCGAAGCCGATCCGCAACTGGCGGAAGCTCACGCTTCGCTTGGTTTCGTCAAACTGCACTACGATCGCGATTGGATCGCGGCCGAGCGCGAGTTACGCAAAGCGATTCAGTTAAAGCCTGGCAACCAGGTGGCCCATCGTTGGTACGCGTACAGTTTGTCGGCCATGGGCCGTCATGACGAGGCTTATGCGGAAATCGAACGCGCGCGACAGATCTCGCCGCAGTCCGCTGTGATTGCGACAGGAGTCGCGAATGTACTGTTTCTCGCGGGTAGGTTTGACGAGTGCATTAAGCAGTGTAAAAAAGCACTTGAACTCGATCCCGGCGCCGTTGCGGCGCACACCGTGCTACGTTGGGCCTACGAGGGCAAAGGCATGCACAACGAAGTCATGGCTGCGTTTGAGCAGGAGCGCAGTTTTGCGGGCGACACGCCGACGACGCATGCGAAACGCGCCCACGTGCTCGCCGCCATCGGCAAACATGAAGAAGCGAAAGCCATCCTTGAAGAGATAATCAGCAAGCGTAACCAAAACTGGGTCACCGCTTACGAGATCGCAATCATCTACACGTTGGTTGGCGACTTCGATAACGCGTTCCGCTGGCTAAAGCAGGCTGAACGCGAACACGCCGTCGGTTTCACATTTGTGCGCGTCGATCCGCATTTAAGGCGGCTGCGCGCCGATCCGCGTTTTTTTGACTTACTAAGAGAAACTGAAAAGACCATTCCGTGATTGCGAAATTCGAATTTCGAATTGCGAATTTTCCATTGTCGGCGATTACCTTGTTATCTTAGAACCCCTATGAAAACTGAAATTCGAAATTCGCAATCCGAAATTCGCAATTCCCTTGACGCCTGGGTTCGGGAAGTTATTGCCTGGCATTTCAATCCCGAAACCGGCTGTCCGTTCTGGCTGGAGTTTGCCAAAAATCTATCGTGGGACCCGCGAAAAGAGGTTCAAACGTACGACGATCTTTCGCGCTTCGGCTTCTTCCAGGACGAGTGGTTGCGCGGTGGTCCAGTGCGACGTTGGGTGCCGAAGGGTTTCGCCGGCAAGCCCGTTTACACGTTTGAAACTGGCGGCAGCACCGGAGTACCGAAATCGCGTATCAATATCGAAGACTTTCGTCTCGATTACGAGGCGTTCAGTGATACGTTGCCGGAAGAGTTCTTCCCACGCGACTCGGATTGGTTATCGTTAGGACCAACTGGTCCACGCCGCCTGCGGCTCGCAGTCGAACACCTGGCCCAATACCGTGGCGGGATCTGTTTCATGGTCGATCTCGATCCGCGCTGGGTGATCAAGCTGCTCAAGATGGGCCAACCCAAGATGGCCGAGCAATACAAGCAACACGTCATCGAGCAGGGGCTGACGCTGCTGCGCGCGCACGACAACATCCGTTGCCTGTTCACGACGCCGAAACTTCTCGAAGCCCTGTGCGAGAAGGTTTCGTTGAAGAAGCTTGGTATCACGGGTGTGTTCTGTGGCGGCACTGAGATGACGCCGCAGTTTCATCGCTTCGCCGTGGAAGAGCTGTTGGACGGCGCATATTTCGCGCCAACGTACGGTAATACGTTGATGGGGCTTGCGGTACATAAGCCGCGAGATCCGGCTGATAATTACGCCATCATCTATTATCCGCCGCTGCCGCGCGCGATGGTTGAAGTGGTCGATCCGGAGGAACCGGATCAAGTCGTCGATTACGGCGCAACCGGCCGTGTTCGTCTGACGACTTTGACGAAAGAGTTTTTCATGCCGCGGTTTTTGGAGCGCGACGAGGCTGAACGCGAGCCGCCGTGCGATCTTTATCCGTGGGATGGTGTGCGCAATGTCCGGCCGTTTTCGAAGCTGCAAGCGAACGTGGTTGAAGGTGTGTATTGAGCGTTGTCTTTGTGCTTTGTTCGCTTGCGGATGAGTTAGCCTGAGATGAGACTTCCGCTAGCGAACAAAGAACTAAGCACAAAGTACAAAGTTCCAAAACTATATATGTTGCACATACCAATTCTTCGTCAGGGAAATCCGTACAAGAGTCTCGACGTCGCGCGCGTGCCGCATCATCGGACACGGGAGACGTTTGTCGAGGTGAGTCAGGCAAACGCGGGATTGATCCGAAAGGATCTTTCGCGTCAGGAGATCGCGCGGGCCAGTTTAAGCAAGTTCACGACTCGCGATCTTGTTGAGATTTGTACGCGTGCGGCGGAGCATTTCACAGACGATTCCCTTCCACTCGGCGACGCCACGCAGAGTGCGGAAGATTACGTGGCCCAGGTTTCGGCGACCACCGGAATGCCGTACGTTCTGGCGCGTCGCAATATGTCGAAGATCAAGAGCATGCTGGCGAACATGGAGAGCGTGCTAAACGGTCTTACCAGGAACATTGATTGGGAGATACTCGATCGCGGTTTTGGCGTGCGAGATGGAAACTCGTTGAGCTTCTTTCCGCGAACGCAGTCGTTAGGCGCGGTGCTGCCGAACAATTCGCCGGGCGTGCATTCGCTTTGGATTCCTTCATTCGCGCTGCGCGTGCCACTCGTTTTGAAACCGGGAAGCGCAGAACCGTGGACGCCGTACCGCATCATTCAAGCGTTGATCAAAGCCGGTGCGCCGCGAGAGGCGTTCAGTTTCTACCCGGCGGATCATGGTGGTGCGGGTGAGATTCTCAGGAACTGCGGCCGTTCCCTTCTCTTCGGCGATTCGTCTACGACTGGTGCTTGGGCCAACGATCCGCGTGTTGAGATTCACGGACCAGGATACAGCAAGGTCATCATCGGCGAGGATGTTGTTGACGAGTGGGAGAAGTATCTCGACGTCATCGTTGCATCGATCGCGGACAACGGTGGACGATCGTGTGTGAATGCTTCGGCGCTGTGGACGCCTCGGCACGCCGATGAAATTGCGGAGGCGCTCGCTGAGCGCCTGGCGCGGATCGTTCCGCGAGCTGCCGATGATGAAGATGCGAAGATCGCGCCGTTCGTCGATCCGCGGGTTGCGCAGCGGATCAACGCTATTATCGATGCTGGTTTGAGTGAACCTGGCGCGCGTGACGTCACCGCTGCACATCGCGATGCTGAGCGTCTTGCAATCTGGAACGACTGCTCGTATCTGCTGCCGACGATTATTCGTTGCGAGCCTGATCATCCGCTGGCGACAAAAGAGTTCCTGTTTCCGTTTGCGGCTGTGGTGCAGGTGAAACAAAACGAGATCGACAGCGTAATTCCATCGAGCTTGGTGGTGAGCGCGATCACGAAAGATCCGAAGTTGATCCAAACTCTCGTATCATCACCGCACGTAGATCGGTTGAACATTGGCGCGATACCAACGAATCAGGTAAGTTGGGACCAGCCACACGAAGGCAATTTGTTCGATCACTTGTATGGCCGGCGAGCGTTTCAAGCGGCGGCGGCTGTCTGAGAAAGAAGGGTCCCGCAAAAGGCGCAAAGACGCAAAGTAGAAACCTTTCTGTTCATCACTTGCGGGGTGCCACTTTTGCTCAACCTTTGCGTCTTTGCGCCTTTGCGGGAAGCCTTTGAGGAGTTCGAGTGAGAATTCTTTATCTCACAGGCGGTGCGGGCAGAATGTATTGCGGTAGCTGTTTGCGCGACAACGCGATGGCTACCGAGCTAATCGCGCGCAAGCACGACGTGCTGCTCCTGCCGGTTTACACACCAACATTCACTGACGAACCAAACGTCAGCAGCGATCACGTCGTTCTCGGCGGCATCAGCGCGTATCTTGAACAGTACGTCCCGCTGTTTCGCAAAACACCGAAATGGCTCGATCGTTTGTGGGACTCAAAGTTCATCTTGAGTCTAGCGTCCCGCCGTTCGATCTCAACCAATCCCAAAATGCTTGGCGAGATGACTGTCTCTGTGCTCAAAGGAGAAGGCGGTTTTCAAAGCAAAGAGATCGACAAGTTAATCGACTGGCTCAAGAACGAGCCGCCCCTGGACATCGTCAACTTGCCATACGCGCTGCTGATCAGCCTCGCGAAACCGCTGAAACAGGCACTGAACGTACCCATAGTTTGCACGCTTCAGGGTGAAGATCTCTTCCTCGACGGTCTAACTGAACCGTATCGCGAACAGGCGCTGGCCTTAATTCGCACTCAGCTTGAGAACGTCGATGGCTTTCTATCGGTGAGCGAGTATTACGCCGAGTTCATGCCGCGTTATCTCGGCATTCCGCGCGAAAAGATCCGCGTCGTGCCGTTGGGCATCAACCCGCACGGGTTTGAGTTGCGGGAGCCCAGGCACGATGGACCATTCACGATCGGTTTTCTCGCGCGCGTCGCGCCCGAAAAGGGTTTGCACGTGCTTGCCGAAGCGTACCGCCTGGTGCGAAAAGAGTTACCGGCGGCGCGACTCGAAGTCGCAGGATACATGGCCGCCGACTGCAAACCGTATCTTGCAAAGGTACAAAAACATCTTGCCGACGCAGGACTCGCAGGCGAGTTTCATTACCACGGCGTGTTGGATCGCGCTGACAAGATCTCATTCCTGCGCAAACTCGACGTGATGTCGGTGCCCGCAACGTACGACGAACCGAAAGGTGTTTCGCTACTCGAAGCGATGGCTTGCGGTGTGCCGCTGGTCCAACCACGTCGCGGTGCGTTCACTGAGATGGTTGAATCAACCGGCGGCGGCATTCTTGTCCGCCCGGACGATCCCGCCGGTCTCGCCGAAGGCATTCTCAAGATCGCACGCGACAGGAAACTTGCCGAAGGGTTGGGCGCGAACGGTTTTCGTGGTGTGCGCGAGCATTACAGCGCTGCGCACATGGCCGATCGGCTGTTGGAGGCATACGAAAGCATCTCGCATCCTGCAAAATCGGTGGAGGCGCAGGTGGGGGAGGTGGGAGTTGCTCGAGGTTGAGAATCTGTCGAAAGAGTATTCCACTCCTGCCGGTGCCCTGCGAATAGTCTCCGATGTTTCGCTTTCGCTGCCACGCGGTTCGGCAGTTTCAATCATGGGCCCGTCGGGCAGCGGCAAAAGCACTTTGCTCTACCTGATCGGCGCGCTCGAACCCCCTTCGAGCGGAACGATCACACTCAGTGGACAGAACCCGTTCCTGTTAAATCCAAAACAGCTTGCCGCCTTTCGCAACCAGCAGATCGGTTTCGTTTTTCAGGATCACTGCTTGTTGCCGCAGTGTTCGGTAATCGAGAACGTGCTCACGCCGACACTGGTTTCGACCCCAAACGGCGACGGTCCCGGACGTGCGGCCGAGTTACTCAAGCACGTCGGGCTCGCCGAACGATTGGACCATCGACCGGCGCAACTTTCAGGCGGCGAGAAACAGCGCGTCGCGCTTGCGCGCGCGTTGATCATGAAACCGAAGCTGCTGCTGTGCGACGAGCCAACCGGCAATCTCGATCAAAAATCTGCGCAAGTCGTCGCCGACCTGTTGCTTGATATTCATCGGGAATCCGAAACGATCCTCATCGTCGTCACTCACAGCTCCGAACTCGCCGCGCGCTTCCCTCAACGTTTCGAACTTAAAAACCAACGTCTCGAAGCAGTGTGATGCGGACCACAAGTCTTCTAAAACGCGGGCTGGCTTATTACTGGCAGACCAATCTGGTCGTAGTCCTTGGCGTGGCGACCGCGGTTGCCGTGCTCGCGGGCGCGTTGATGATTGGGGCATCGGTTCGCGGCAGCCTAAGCGATCTGGTCGCGCAACGGTTAGGAAACACGAATCACATTGTGACGTCGCCCGCGTTCTTCCGTGAACAATTGGCGACAGAGATCGGGGGCGCTCCAATCATCACGCTCGAGGGAGTCGTCGAACACGAACCGAGTCACCGCCGTGCCGGCGGCGTCAAGGTTTATGGCGTCGACGAACGGTTCTGGCAATTTCACGGGATGGGCAAGGCCGCACTTGGCGCACCAAGGTCGTGAAGTGTTGATAAGCGATGGTCTCGCCAATGAACTCGGAACTCAAACCGATGATTCGTTGTTGTTGCGACTAGAAAAACCATCCGACATTCCGATCGAGTCGGTACACGGGCGCAAAGAAGATCCCGGCAAAACGATCCGGCTTAATCGTGTTTGGAGAGTGTCGGCGGGGGAGTTGGGTGAGTTCTCTCTGCAACCACAACAAGGCGTGGTACGCGCGATCTTTGTTTCGCTCAAGCTTCTCCAAAACGAACTGGAGCAGGAACAGAAGATCAACACGATACTGCTGGGCCCACAACCATCCGTCAACGATACGCAAGCGCTACTTCGCGACAGGGCAACGCTCGAAGATCTTGGTCTCAAACTGCGCGCGCTCGACGGTAGTCTTTCGCTTGAGAGCAACAGCAACCTCCTTAGCGACAACATTGATCTTGCCGCGAGACAAGCTGCCGAGGACCTTTCACTCGACACGTTTCCAGTTTTTTCATACCTCGCGAACAGCATCAGCGCTGGTGATCGCTCGATTCCCTACTCGCTAGTAACAGGTGTGGGCAGAAGAATGCTTGACGACTTAGGCGAGAGAAGCGGTTTCAAGACGCCAATCATCCTCAACGAGTGGGCAGCTCGTGAACTCGACGTAAAACCCGGCGAAAAGATCACACTTGAATACTACGTCTGGCACGAAGGCGGCCGCCTGGAAACTCGAACTGCTGACTTTCAGTTTGCGGGCGTTACGCCAATCAGAGGACTCGCCGCCGATCGCGATCTCGTTCCCGCGTATCCCGGCATCACTGAGTCGGAAAGTCTCGCCGATTGGGACCCGCCATTTCCGATCGACCTGAGCCGCGTGCGTAAGCAGGACGAAGATTACTGGGACCAATATCGCACGACACCGAAGGCTTTCATCGACCTCGCAAACGCTCAGCACTTCTGGGAATCACGCTTCGGCGAAATGACCTCAATCCGTGTTCAGTCGTCTCGTGGTCCGTTGACGCCGGAGATTATTAATCGTTACGGCGAGGCGCTCCGAAAGAAACTGGAGCCTGGCCCACTCGGTCTTCAGGTCATTCCGGTTCGCGCAGACGGGCTCGCCGCGTCGCGCGGTGCAACCGACTTCGGCGAATACTTTCTCTACTTCAGTTTCTTCCTCGTCGTCTCCGCACTGCTTTTGACCGCGCTCTTTTTTAAACTCGGTATCGAACAACGACTGCGGGAGATCGGAACGTTGCAGGCAATCGGTTTCGCGGCGTCGCGCATTCGCACCCTCTTTCTCGCCGAAGGATTGCTGCTGTCGGTGATCGGAAGCCTGTTGGGACTGTTGGGCGCGATCGGATATGCGGCTTTGTTGATGTACGGCTTGCGCACGTGGTGGGTCGATGCAGTCGGAACCACTTCACTGACGCTTCACATTTCATGGCAATCGATGGTGTTGGGAGCGCTCGGCGGCGTCGCAGCTGCCGTTATCTGCATCTTCTTTACGTTACGAAGACTCGGATCTTGGTCTACCCGGAGTCTGTTGAGTGGATCGATCATTGAAGAACTCTCCCGCAAAGGCGCAAAGACGCAAAGGAAAGTTCACTCAAATTTACTTCGCGTCTTTGCGCCTTTGCGGGAAACTTTCCTCGTCGTCGCGTTAGCGCTTTCTGGCATCGCGCTGTTGCTTGCCGGAGGCTTGAAGTTGATTCCGCAAGTTGCGGGTTTCTTCGGTGGCGGCGTGATGCTTTTGGTCGCCGGCCTTTGTTTCCTGTCTGTTTGGTTGAGAAAAAGACGCAGCGCGACAATACGACAGCCGGGCTGGTGGGCCATGTCGCAGATGGGCTTTCGCAATACGACCTATCGTCCGACGCGCACCGTGCTGTGCGTAACATTGATCGCTTCAGCTGCGTTCATCATCGTCGCTGTGGACGCGTTTCGACGCTCGGGCGCCGTCGCGCATGATCGAAGATCCGGCAGTGGGGGTTTCCCGTTCGTTGCCGAGTCACTGGTGCCGATCGTGCATGACGCAAACACGGTCGAAGGTCGCGAGTCATTGAATCTCAACAACACAAATGAAGAAACGGCTCTCAAAGATGTTCGCCTGGTGAGCTTGCGGATGCGTCCAGGCGACGATGCGAGTTGTCTCAATCTCTATCAACCACGCAACCCGAAGATTGTCGCGCCGCCAGAAGCATTTCTAAACGAGAACCGCTTCGCATTTCAGACTTCGATCGACGAAACAGACAATCCGTGGTTACTACTAAATCGCGAATTCCCCGATGGCGCCATTCCCGTTATAGGCGATTCAAACTCGCTCAACTACGTTCTGCATTTGAAAGTGGGCGAGGACTTTGTGATGGACCAAAGGCGACTGCGCGTAGTCGCTGCGCTCTCCGACAGCATCTTCCAAAGCGAGTTGATAATGTCGGAAAAGAACTTTCTCCGACTGTTCCCCTCGGAACAGGGCTACCGGTATTTCCTGATCGACGCTCCAAACGGCAGCGATGCCGCAACCGTATTGGAAGATCGTCTGTCAGACTTCGGCTTCGACGCGCAATCGACCGAAGAACGACTCGCGACCTTCCATCGTGTCGAGAACACCTACCTCTCGACGTTCCAACTTCTCGGCGGCCTCGGTCTCGCACTCGGCACGCTCGGAATGGCTGCCGTCCTGTTACGAAATGTTCTCGAACGCAGGCGGGAACTAGCCCTGATGCGCGCAGTGGGGTATAACTCTTCTCACTTCGCGGTAATGGTGATCACAGAAAACGTCCTGATGCTGTGCCTCGGCCTGGCCGTCGGATTTGTTTGCGCGCTGCTCGCCATCGCTCCCGTGCTGTTAGAGCGTGGCAGCAAAGGTCCAAACATCTCGCTGGGCCTGCTCCTACTGGCAATTCTTGTTTCAGGCGCCACAGCATCGCTGGTGGCGACAATCGCGGCTCTGCGTTCGCCGCTACTGCCGGCACTGAGATCCGAATAATCCGTTGTAAAAAGGAAACCGAACATGAAACAGACCATCTTCATTCTTCTCATCGGGATTTCCCTCGCAATCGGCTTGCTGGAAAGAAATGCTTCAGCGGAAAACTGGCCGCAGTGGCGAGGGCCCGCACTCAACGGTGTCAGCAGCGAAAAGAACCTGCCCGTCAAATGGACCACTGAGGAGAACGTCGTCTGGAAACTTGCGATGCCAGGATTGAGTGGCTCGACGCCTATCGTTTGGCGAAACCATATCTTTCTGAATGTCGCCGACAACGGCAACCTCTTTCTTTGGGCCGTCGGCAAGACAAAAGGTGAAGTGCTGTGGAAGAAACCGCTGGGCGGCGGAGACGTGAAAATGCGCAAGCACAACATGTCGTCACCTTCACCGGTAACCGATGGCCGCTCGGTCTACATCATGACCGGCACGGGCGTCCTCAAAGGTTTCGACTTCTCAGGCAAGGAACTCTGGACGCGCGACATTCAGAAAGAGTATGGCGAGTTTGGCTTGAACTGGGGCTACGCTTCGTCACCGCTGTTGTACGAAGACTCGCTCTACATCCAGGTGCTTCACGGAATGAAGACCGATGCGCCGTCGTACGTGATGCGCGTTGATAAGAAGACCGGCAAAACCTTGTGGAAAGTCGATCGACCGACGAACGCTATTCGCGAGTCGCCCGACTCCTACACCACGCCAGCCCTGCTCCGTCACGGCAAGACCACCGAGATCGTGATCACCGGCGGCGACTGTGTTACCGGACACGACCTCGCCACCGGCAAGGAACTCTGGCGCGCCAATGGTCTGAATCCGGAGAACCAGCAGTTCTATCGCATCGTTGCCTCGCCGATAGTTTTCAACGACATCATCTACGCGCCGACGCGAATCAAGCCGTTGCTTGCGCTCAAGGTCGGTGGCCGCGGCGACATCACAACGTCGCACCTCCTGTGGTCCACCGCCAACGGACCCGACGTGCCCACGCCCGTGACCGACGGCAAGTACTTCTACGTCGTAAACGATCGCGGCATCATGTGGTGTCTCGACGCGCGAACGGGAGCTGAGATCTACGGACAGCAGCGCATCAAGCCGGGAACGTACAGCGGTTCGCCGGTTCTTGCCGACGGAAAGATTTACGTCACCAACGAAGACGGACTGACGACGGTGGTCCAGGCTGGTCCGGAGTTTAAGGTGCTGGCGGAGAACCCGTTGAACGATTACGTTCTCAGTTCACCGGCAATCTCTGATGGCCGTATCTACCTGCGTACCTCGCAACATCTGTACGCAATCGGAAGCAAATAAACTATGAGTCGCGCACTTCTTCTTATCTGCTTGTTAGCGATCGGCGTTGCTGCGCAGGAATCGCAACTCGGACGCGTTGAGTTTCCGACTTCCGGCTCCCCGCAGGCCCAGACGCACTTTCTTCGCGGCCTCGCTGCGCTTCACTCATTCTGGTACGAGGAAGCAGTCGAAGCATTTCGAGAGTCGACGAAAGTCGATCCCGAGTTCGCGATGGGATATTGGGGCGAAGCGATGACCTACAATCATCCGCTCTGGTCTGAACAGGATCCAGCAGCCGCCCGTCGGGTGCTCGAGAAGATCAAAGAGACGCCAAAACTGACTGAACGAGAGCGCGCGTATTTGAAGGCCGTCAAAGTTTTGTTCGGCGAGGGCGACAAACGCGCGCGTGACACTGCTTACTCCGCTGCGATGGAGAAAATCTATCGGGCCTATCCCGACGATCTCGACGCGGCCGCTTTCTATTCTCTGTCGTTGCTCGGACTGGTACGGGGCGAGGACAAGAGTTATCGCCTCCAGGCGCGAGCCGGCGCTATTGCACTCGACGTCTATCAGAAAAATCCGAACCATCCCGGAGCGGCGCACTACATCATTCACGCCTTTGACGATCCCGAACACGCGATCCTCGCCTTACCTGCCGCGCGACGTTACGCTAGCATCGCACCCGAAGCGCATCACGCGCGGCACATGCCGTCGCACATTTTTCTGCAACTCGGGATGTGGCCCGAGGCAGCGGCGTCGAATGAAGCTGCGTGGGAGTCTTCCGACGCGTGGATGAAACGAAAGAAACTTTCTCTTAACGTTCGCGACTATCACAGTCTGCACTGGCTGATGTACGCCTACCTTCAGCAGGGGCGTTATAAAAAAGCGGAAGAATTGTTGGCGTTGATGAAGAAAGTAATGTCGGAGTCGACTTACGACAACAAACTGCGGCCGGGTTATTACGAGAACAACTGGGCGAACATGGCCTCGGCTTTCATCGTCGAAACCGAAGCATGGAACCGCGCATCTGAATTCTTCCCCGAAGGCAAACAAACAACTCAACAGACGGGGACGAACGGAATGCACGCGAGCCATGACTCCACGGTCCGAACCTCAATGGCGAGTCAGAATTTGCCAAACTTCATCCGTGGTCTGGCGTCAGCCGTTAATGGCTCCTCGGTTGAGATAAAGTCAATCGGAAACGTGAACAAGCTGGAAGTCGAAGCACTTGCTGCTTCGATGAAGAAAGATCACACAGCCGCGATCGATCTCATGAAGAAGGCGACGGCACTCGAAGAAGAGAGAGGTGCGCCGTATGGACCACCCTCGCTCATTAAACCGTCGCATGAACTTTTTGGAGAGATTCTTTTGCGGGCTGGACAGCCCAAGGAAGCGGTTGAGAAGTTTCAAGTCTCGCTGCTGCGCCAGCCAAACCGCGCACGCTCGCTGCTAGGCCTGGCGCGCGCTTATGCCCAAAGTGGCGATCGTGCCGCAGCCGTTGCTGCTTACACCAAACTTCTCGATCAGTGGAAAGAGGCAGACGCGGACCTCGCTGAACTACGCGAAGCCCGCGCCTATCTGACACCATAGAAATGCGAAATTCGAATTTGGAAATTCGAATTCGCAATCCCCTACTTCTGTCGCACGTCGTACGCGTAGATCGTGTCCTGGTCGCGTATGTACAACCGTCCGCCGGCGACAACCGGATGCGTCCACGTCGGTAGCGAACCCTGCTCAATCCGGAAGCGTCCCTTCTCAACATATCCTGTCGGCGTTGCTTCGACCAATCCGACCACGCCTTGCTCGCTGAAGAGGTACAAACGTCCATCCGCGTAAACGAGCGATCCCTTCCCGACGCTGCGATCGCGCCATGCGATCTCGCCGGTATCAAACTTGATCGCCGTTAGAATCGAGCTCGAGAACCCGTACAGATGATCGCCAACCAGCACCGAGCTACTGTGATGGTTTCGCATATCTTTGCTGAACCAGATCTCCTGCGCAGTACCATCGGGCTTGATCTCGACAACACCGCCGCCAGTGCCGTAATCAGACGAGATGAAGATGCGATTGCCACGCGCAATTGGCGTCGCAGCGTTCGCGACATCGTTTGCAGCCCGCGCATACTCCCACAGCAATCGTCCATCCTTCAGATCCAGACCAACAGCCCGTTGGTGCGTGAAGAAGACGACCTGCGTTCCGCCATTTAGTTCAACCGGAATCGCCGACGAATAACCGGCGCGGTCGCTCTGGCTCTTCCAGATCACCGAGCCATCGCTCTTATTCAGCGCGACAATCGACGCGCCTGCACCACCCGCATTCACCAATAGTTTGTTGCCAACGATCAGCGGCGACTCGCTGATGCCCCAGGTGATGTTGCGAGCGCTAAACTCCCGCAAAATGTTCTTGGTCCAAACCATCTTCCCCGTACGTGCATCGAGCACCGAAAGATCGCCGTTACCGCCGAGGGCGTAAACTCGATCACCTTCGACTGTTGGCGTGCCTCGTGGTCCATCACCGCGATCGTTTTGAAACGCACTGCTGGGATGTGCCGTCGCCCATGCAACTTTACCCGTTGCGACGTCGAACGCGATGACAAACTCTTTATCACCGCGCAAACCCATCGTGAACAACTTTCCATTAGCGATTGAGAACGACGAATAACCGCGTCCGGCGCCGGAGGCTTTCCACGCCAACGGCGGACCGTCTGTAGGCCACTGCTTCAGTAACCCCGTCTCCTTCGAAAGGCCGTCACGATTTGGACCACGCCATTGCGGCCAGTTCGCATTGGACTGGGCAAGAGACACACTTGCCACACACATTAAGAGCAATAACGCCCGCATAGTTTGCATGATTGATAACTCCTCATCCGTGTTATTTGGTTACGACTGGGGTTTGAAGTACAAGACCAAACCACCACCTAACGCAGCCAAAAGAAAACCTAAATAGAGCAACGGATTTGGGGAGGTTTTGGGAGGATGCAGCCACATCGAATAGAGCACGTTCACCAGCGGCGCGCCCGCAAAGACCAGCGGCATCACGTAAGTCGGCAGTCCGCCATTACGAAACGCGAAGATGATGCAAACGGCGCCCGCCGCGCCTAACAAGCCCGCGAGCGTCGCACCTATCGAGCCTTTCATCGTAAAGCCGTTCAGTTGTCCCTGCGATGAAAGGGTAACGACGGGCACGAGCACTCCGATCAGAAAGTAAGCCACGCCCACACACAACAAGGCGCGCATCGGATTACCAAGCTCAACCTGTCCGCGGTGCAGCGCTGGACCATAGAGTCCCCACGACAATGCCGCGCCAAGAGCAAAAATGACCCAGAGCATTCAAGTCCTCCGAAGTTGGTTTCAAGCTCTCCCGCAAAGGCGCAAAGACGCAAAGTGATTACTCTTTCTCTTGCGCCCTTGCGCCTTTGCGGAAATTCGTTTTACGGAACTGAAACTCCAAAAAGCTTTCCGCCGTAATGTCTACATCCTTGATTGCGGCATTCTAGCAGTCAGTTTCCGATATGAATAGACGATTAGCAAATTGCCAAGGGATTTGCTAAGTTTTGCGTGCATTCGTTGGGCCTCCAAAATTTCGAACGGGAGCACTGAATCTTGAAGTCAACTCTTCGAACTCTCTTCCTGCTTGTTCTGTCTCTTTTGTTCTCGATGCCTGTATTGGCGCAAACACATCGCGGGTCTGTGCGCGGGACCATCTCCGATATTAATGGAGCAGTCATCCCCGGCCTGACGGTCACTCTAACGAACACCGCCACGGGCGAGTCACGCAGCGTCGAAACCGGCGAGCAGGGTGAGTATGCCATCTCCTCGCTTGCTTCCGGTTCGTACGAACTCAAGGTCGAGGGGCAAGCCTTCAGGAAGTACATCGATCAAATCCAATTGCTCGTCAATCAAGTTCTGCGACGAGACATAACGATGGAAATACCCCATCCGGACGTAACCACGGTCGACACGACGTACGAAGCCGATCTGAAAAAAGACTCCGCGTCGCTCGGCACCGTTATTGAGAACCGTCAGGTCACTGGTCTGCCGCTCGACGGTCGCAATTTCTACGAATTGAGCCTGCTCGTTCCTGGTGCGGTGCCGCCGGCGCAAGGATCCGCGGGTTCGGTTCGTGGTGACTTCGCGTTCAGCGTCAACGGTGCGCGCGAAGACGCCAACAACTTCCTGCTCGACGGCGTTTACAACATCGATCCAAAACTGAACACATTCGGCGTGCGTCCTTCGGTCGATGCGATTCGCGAGTTTGAAATGTTGACGAGCACCTACGACGCGTCATTCGGTCGCAACCCCGGCGCGCAGGTGAACGTCATTCTCAACTCCGGAACAAATGATTTCCACGGCTCCGTATTCGGCTTTCATCGCAACGCCGCGCTCGACGCGCGAAACTTCTTCGCTCCCGCGGGTGAGCCGAAACCGAAATACCTGCGCAACCAGTTTGGCGGCGCGATCGGTGGTCCAATCGTGAGCGATCGCACGTTCTTCTTTGCGGATTACGAAGGCACGCGCTCGCGCGAAGGCATCACGCGCATCACGAACGTCCCGACAGCGGAAGAGCGAGTCGGTAACTTCTCGAACAGTGTTTTCGGCGTCCCGACAAATCCATTCACGGGCATGCCGTTCGACGGCGGCATTATCCCTGATTTCTTCATCCATCCCGTGGGCCGAGCGATAGCCGCACTTTATCCTTTACCGAACCGCAACGTTCCGTTTCAGAATTTCGTCTCGTCGCCAACGCAGCGCGACGATAACGACAGTTTCGATGTGCGCGTCGATCACCACGTGACCGATCGAACTCAACTTGCATTCCGCTACAGTTTTGGCGACCGCGATCTTTTTGAACCGTTTACTGGTCCATCTTTTTCCGCCGTTCCTGGTTTCGGCGATTTCGTGAAGCGACGCAGTCAAAACGGCATGGTTGCACTGACGTGGGTGATGACGCCTAACCTCGTTAACGAAACGCGCGGCGCATTCAGTCGCGTCGCCGCAGCGGTGAATCAGGAAGCGAGCGTTTTGAATTCCGAAGTGGGTTTACCCACAATTTCACCGCGACCACGCGACCTGGGGTTGAGCTTCATCACGATCACCGGCTATTCACCGCTCGGTGACGAAGGCAACAACCCGCAGCACAGCGTTACGAACGTCTATCAACTTCTGAACAACGCCAGCTACACACGCGGCAATCACCTGTTCAAGTTCGGTGCTGACATTCGCTTTTCTGAACAGAATGCTTTTCGTGACGTCGAGTCACGCGGACGGCTTCAGTTCTCGCCGTTTTTCCAACTGACCGGAAATGCGCTCGCGGACATGTTGTTCGGATTTCCGTTGCTAACCAGCGTTGCGCGCGTCGACAACCCGCAACAGATCCGCACGGAGAGTTACAACTTCTTCCTAAACGACAGTTGGCGTGTGACGCCACGACTGACTCTCACTGCGGGGCTGCGTTACGAGTACAACTCGCCACCGGTTGACGCTTCAGACCGCGCGACCGTTTTCGATCTCAACACACGCAACATCGTCGCAGTGGGAACAAACGGCGTCCCTCGCAGCGGCTTTGAAGCTGACAAGAACAACTTCGCGCCGCGCGTCGGGTTTGCGTGGTCCATCCGCGAAAGTACTGTCCTGCGCGGCGGTTATGGCGTCTACTACGATCAGTCGCCACTCGCTCCGGCTGAGGCGCTTTACTTCAACTCGCCCTTCTTCGACAACAACATCTTCTTCTCGTTGCCGGGACTGCCGTTGACGTTGAGCGATCCGTTCCCGGCGTTCTTCCCGTTCCCGCTGCCGGATTCGGCGCTCGCGATCCAGCGCGACATGCGCACCGGCTACATGCAGCACTGGAACTTCAACATCGAACAGCAGATCGGAAGCAACAATGTCTTGGAAGTCGCGTACGTCGGTTCGAAAGGAACAAAACTCCTAACTGCTCGCGACATCAACCAGCCGCAGCCACAGGTATTGCCACCGGGATTGCCATTTGTCCCACGTCCGGATCCGCGTTTCGACGACATCGACCTGCTTGAATCGCGCGGCAACTCGAATTATCACGCGCTTCAGACGCGCTTTCAGCAACGACTGTTTCACGGCTTAACTTCGCTCGTCTCGTACACGTGGTCCAAGTCGATCGACGATGCTTCGAACTTCTTCAGCAGCGCCGGCGATCCGAACTTCCCGCAGAATAGTTTCAACGTCGCCGCCGAGCGTGGCCGTTCGAACTTCGACGTGCGTCATCGCTTGTCGCTCAGCTACTCGTACTCGCTGCCTTTCGGAAAAGGTCGTACGCATCTCGCGGACGATGGCTGGGTTTCGACTGTATTAACTGGCTGGGAAACTCACGGCATCGTCACGCTTCAGTCGGGCCGTCCGTTTACGGTCGCACTGCTTTCGGAACTCGACAACAGCGGCACGGGTCGTTCGATCCTCGGCTTCGGCGCAAATGATCGACCGAACGTCGTCGGCAATCCGGAAATATCAAATCCGACACCCGATCGGTGGTTCAACGCCGCGGCGTTCGCGTTTCCGCCACAGGGAACGTTTGGCAATGCGGGAAGAAATATTCTGGATGGGCCAGGTTTTCAGAACGTCAACGCGTCGCTGATGAAGAACACGGCGCTGACCGAGCGTTTAAATTTGCAGTTCCGCGCGGAGGTCTTCAACCTCTTCAATCACCCAAACTTCAACCTGCCCGATAACTTTTTGGGCTCGCCGACGTTCGGACGGATCTCGTCAGCACGAGATCCGCGGCATATTCAGTTTGGATTGAAGTTTCTGTTTTAGCCACAGATAGACACAGACCAGCACGGATCAAGATTAATCAGTTAAGGCTCTTTGCTTGAGCCCTTGATCTGTATTATTCGTGGAATCTGTGGCTGGTTTAGTCTCCAACCTCGGCTGTGGGCACGTGGTCGTCGAAGTATTTGTACTTCGCTGAAAGCAAAAGATCGGCCTCGTCGGGCGTTGGTACCTGAGCCACCATCGCCCCGTCGACCTGCTCGTAAAGCGGCGGTGGGATTTCAGCGAACTCCGACATTGGACCATAGACTCCGTCCACGCCTTCTCTGAACACGTCGCCAATCAGCAGGTTGATAATGTGCGTCCGCTCCTCAGGATACTTCCGCAGAAAACCTGAAAAGCTGAAGTCTTCGTTGTAGAACGCGTAAACCAGCTTGCGCATCGACTCGATTCCGCGATCGAGTTTCGCCTGGTACTGTCCCAGCCGCTGAGCGGAAAAGTCATCGTGATTGAAAGCGTCGTGAATCGCGTCAGCCGCGAGCTCGGCCATCTTCAGCGCCAGCAGAACGCCTGACGAGTAGATCGGATCGAGAAACCCGTACGCGTCGCCGATGATAATGAACCCGTTGCCGGCGTTCTGTTTTGAACGATAGGAGTAATCGAGAATCGAATAGATCTTGTCTACGCGCTCGCCTTCGGCAACGCGTTTCGCGCAAGGTGGACACTTCTCGATCTCTTCGTGGTAGATCTTCGCGAGATCCTGACCACGACCCTGCACCAGGTACTCGGGATCGGCGACTATCCCCACGCTCGTGATATCGTTCTCGAGCGGGATGTACCAGAACCAACCGTTGCTTCCCTTTTCCGTTCGCAGCACGAGAGTCGCGCCGCCATTCAGATCCGGTTCGCGATGCGCGCCTTTCCAGTAGGAGTACAGGACAGCTTTCTTTAACTTTGGATCGCGCACGCGCCAGCGAAACTTGTTCGAGAGCATCGCCGTCTGTCCGGTTGCGTCGACAACCACTTTCGCAAAGAACTTCTGGCGCGAACCGTCCTGCATCTGAACTTCAACGCCGACTGCCTGATCGTCTTCAAACAGGACCTGCTTGACGAGTACACCCTGATGGACCACCGCGCCCGAGTCGGCAGCGTGATCGATCAGCAATTTGTCAAACTCAGCGCGCGTCACCTGCCAGGTCACGGCACTCTCGTGATGCACGGATTCGAAGAAATAGAACGGCCGCGATTCCTTGCCCGCCGAGTTGGCAAACTGCACGCTGTACTTTCGCACAAACGGGCTCGCTTTCAATTTGTCGAGCAAACCCATGCGCCGGAAAGTCCAATACGTGTCAGTCATCAGCGACTCGCCGATGTGATGACGAGGAAAAATTTCTTTCTCGAACAGGATGACCTGGCGCCCCTCGCGCGCCAACATGCTGGCAACGGAACTCCCTGCGGGGCCACCACCCATTACTATGACGTCGTAGTTATTTGTATTCATGCGTAACGTACGGTTCTCAGTTCAGGTTCAAAAAACTCCGGGAGGAAACCATCGACCTCCAGCAGACCGCGTCGAGTAAGCTGGATGGTACCGTTCTCGCGATCCAGCAGTTCCTCAGCCGCGAGGTTTAGATAGACTGGAAGAAACTCCTTCCAAACATCAACTCCAAATTTCTTCTGGAAGTAACCGGTATCCAGCGCGCCGGTCTTTAGTTGCAGCACCATCTCACGGATGAGTTGCTGCCTGGGAGTAAGCGAAACGGCCCGCAAAAGCGGCAGGCGGTCCTCGTTAAGGATGCGCACATACTCCTCGAAGTTGTGCGCGTTCTGAAAGTTTACACCGCCGAAATGTGAAAATGACGAGACACCGATGCCTATCATGTCGCCGCCGTGCCACAACGCGTCGCGATAAATAAAGCGGCACGTCTTCTTTTTCGTAGCCACGATATCGGAACCGGCGATTTCGTAGTCGTGAGCGAGAAATTGTTCAAACGCGTAGTTGAGCCAGCGGCGTTTCGTGGCCCAGTCGGCGATCGGCGATTCCATCCCCTTTTTCAGGATGTCCTGCGAGATCACCGTGTTATACGGAAGCTCCATCTGGTAAATCGTGACGGAGTCCGGCGCTAGTTCGAGCGTTTTTCGAACGGTGTCGCGCCACTTTTCTTCGGTCTCACCGACCATTCCGGTGATCAAATCGACATTGATCTGCGGGAAGTCAACAGCGCGAGCCCACTCATACGCACGGTAGATTTCCGGGGACAAATGAGCTCGACCATTGGCGGCAAGGATCTCGTCGTCGAAGTGCTCGATACCGAGACTCAGGCGGGTCACGCCGATGTCTTTCAGGGTCTCCAGTTTCGATTTTTGGATCGTCCCGGGTTCGCACTCGAAGGTGACTTCTTCCGCGTTTTGCCACGTAACGTGCTTATTCAACCCGTCGACGAGATAGCGGAGTTGTCGTTCGCCGATGTACGAAGGTGTGCCGCCGCCGAAGTACGCAAAGCGCAACTGCCGCCCCTGAAAGGCAGGCGTGCGACTGTAAAGCTCGTTCTCCTTAATTAAGGCGTCGAGATAGACCTCGATCTCGGAGGCATTCTTGTCGGTGTAGACCTTGAAGTAGCAGAAGAAGCAGCGCTTACGGCAAAACGGAATGTGAATGTAAAGCCCCAATGGATCGTCCACGCGTGCTGGGCGATTCAAAGCGACGACGGCGTCCGAAACAAACTCCGGCTTCCACTGCGAGAAGGGCGGGTAGTTCGAGACAAAATAATTCCCTACTTCGGTTTTGGATGGCGTTTCTACAGTCATTTAGGGGCGCTTTGCGCGCAGACTCAGCAAACTTAGCATCAATTCAGTCGACTGAGCAATCAGGCCGTACTACGAGTCACTCCATTGATAGGTTGCGCGTTTACAAGCCCACGTTGTATTAAGAATCGATGTCCCGGCGAAGCGGATTTAAAATTTCGGATCTCAGGCACTATTTACCCTATGTGCTACTAATCATTGTTTTTATCGCCGGGGTTTGGTTGATACTCACGCTCGGGGCGAAACTCAATACGAGGCCGCAGCCCGCGGTCACAACTACTGCCTCGCTCACTGCTTTGACGAGCGGTCTCAAAGAAAATTTCCGCAATCCACTAAGTGTCCTCCTGCTCCAGATCATCGTGATCATCATTATGGCGGGTCTGTTCGGTAGACTGTTTCGGCGGCTGGGTCAACCACCGGTGATGGGGGAGATGGTCGCCGGGATTGTGATGGGACCTTCGGTGCTGGGGTTCTTTTTTCCTGAGGCGATGTCGTTTATCTTTCCGCAATCGTCGCTGGAGACGCTGCGATTGTTGAGCCAGATCGGCGTCGTGCTGTTCATGTTCGTCGTCGGAATGGAACTGAACGTACGGCATTTGCGCGACAAGGGTTCGGCAGCCGTGATGATCAGTCACGCGAGTATAATAGTGCCGTTCCTGCTCGGGTCGGGGCTTTCGCTCTTCTTGTACCCGGAACTCGCGCCGCCTGAAACCTCTTTCAGCGCTTTTGCGTTATTTATCGGGGTTGCGATGAGTATCACCGCGTTTCCGGTGCTGGCGCGAATACTGGAAGATCGCGGGTTGACGCAAACTTCTCTCGGTTCAATTGCTCTGACGTGTGCTGCTGTTGACGACGTCACCGCCTGGTGCATACTGGCACTCGTGATCGCAATCGTAAACGCCACCGGAGTGGTTGTTTCGTTAGCGACCGTGATGTTCACTTTGCTCTTTGCACTGGCTATGCTGTTCTTCGTGCGGTCCTGGTTGGATCGGATGGTAAAAGAATCGCCAACCTCGACGTTGCATAGTCGTCGTTTGATTGCAGGCATGCTTGGATTCGTACTCGCCTGCGCGTTGATCACTGAGACGATCGGAATTCACGCTTTGTTCGGAGCGTTTATCGCGGGCGTCGTGATGCCGTCGTCGATCGATTTTCGTGGTTTTCTGAAAGATAAACTCGAGGGTTTTAGTTCCGCTGCGTTGCTCCCGCTGTTCTTTGCGTTCACTGGTTTGCGCACTCAAGTTGGTTTGCTTAACGACTGGCAGAGCTGGGCGTTTTGTGGCGTGATCATTCTCGTCGCGATCGCCGGCAAGCTGGGCGGCAGTATGTTGATGAGCCGCTGGACCGGCATGAGCTGGTCGCAGTCGTTTGCGATTGGTGCGTTGATGAATACGCGAGGATTAGTGGAACTGGTGGTGCTTAATATCGGATACGATCTGGGAATTCTTTCGGGTCGTATCTTTGCGATGATGGTGTTGATGGCGCTCGTGACGACGTTCATGACTGGACCATTGCTTTCGCTCGTCAAGACTGAGCACCGATCGACGCAGGTTGCGGAAGCTGTCTAAATAAAAGGAGATCCGACCAATGGCAATAAAGACGTTGATAACGATTGCGGCGACGATCGCGGTTTCCATATTCGCGGTGGCTGCTTATGAGCAGCCGAGCTGTGCGTGTCCCCCCGACGTACCATCTTCCGCATCTCAGGCGGAGAAACCGAACTTCGCAGGTTCATGGACCATGGATCGAGCGCGTAGCTTCGGCCTGCCCGGCAACATGAACCAAACGATGACCGTCACTCAAAAAGAGGGTCAGATCGACATTGAAACGAAACTGATCCAGCCTGACAACGAAAGAGTACAGAAAGACTCGTACATCCTCGATGGCAAGGAACACGACTTCAGCCCGCCTGTGCCACCTAACGCGCCCGCAGGCACACCCGCGCCAAAAGGAAAGCGGACAGCCACGTGGCTTCCTGCCGGCAACGGCATCACCGTCACCGACGTGACCACTGCCGAGACTCCAAAAGGTCCTGTTACAACTCAGATCGTTCGCAAATGGACCCTCTCGGGTCAGGGCGAGCTCGTGATCGACATGTACATCGACAATCCGAACGGGTCGTTCGAATCAAAGCGCATCTTCAAGCGCTCGTAGTGGCGGTTCAAATTGTAGTCAGCGGGCAATTCGAGATTTCCAGTAGCCTGGGCGTCGACGATGGTGTGCGATCGAGACGATAAGAATCGCATCGCTTCCAAAGCGTAAATGATGCTAAACGGAAATCGATGCAACAACGCTCGCCTGAGGTTACGTCCACCTGCGTTCCGATTTCTGGATGTGTTCGCGCAGTGTCGATGGTCTGAGTAAGATCTTCAAGGAAGTCTGTTCCGAGACCAACAAAAGCGGCCTCGTAAAAAAACGGCCGCTTCTGACATCTCTTCCTCTGCGAGGGAAAGAAAGCGATAACCAATCATGTGAGGCGATTTTTTGCTCTAGCCATTACTTCGTCGCCGCTTACCGCCTCTAACTCTCCCTTAAGATGAGCGTCGTAGCGGCGGCGCGACTCCGCAATCCACAATTGTTCCACGTCAGCATCAGCCGAGCCGAGGCATCCAGTTCTTCGATAAGTAGATGGACCAGCGGGGCCTTCTCTTCCGTCGTGAGCATTTGCGCCTGTTTTTGTACCTGATCGAAAAGTGCGCTCGTGGCAATTCGAATTATAACACTCTCGACATCCGGCCCTGACGTCAGCATAATATTCCGGGTTTAGTCACGTCGATCTTCGTATTTTACGTTCGTTTCAATTCTCCCGGTGAAACCAGCCCTCGAAAAGATCCTTGCGTCAATTGTGATTGGGTTGATTCTTCCGCTCGTGTTGTATCGCTTGAAAGTCAATCCGTGGACGGAACCGGTGAGGTACTCGGGCGTGTTCGTGCTCTGCTTTGGAATCGCCTATCTGGTCTACAAGTACCGGCACCCTGGCCCAGATCGCATTCCGTTTAGAAGTCACTTAATCAACCTCGGGATCTCGCTTGTCGTCTTGTGTGTTGTCGCGGTGGTGTACCTACTGATACTCGCGACACTCGCGGCCGTAGTGTGAATCGCATTTGCTTTTCGTCTGTTCACGGTTCTATTATCTGCGAACCCAGGTAGACAAGCTCCCGCAAGAGTTTTCCTCCCAGTTCAGTTTTTCTTTTCCCAGAAAGTAACTCCCGACATTGCGGACGCCTCCCAAGGCAACCCACTTTCTTAAATCACTGGAGGTTACATGAAGAAGACGCTTGCGCTCTTTGCTCTGACTGCATTAAGCGTGACGGCGGTCGTATTCACCGCGGTCCACGGACAGAATTCCAACAGCAACTCATCCAAATTCCGCCGCCAGCGCGCGGATAAACGAATCGCTAATCAATACATCGTAGTTCTTAAAGATGGAGTCGCGGACGTCGAAGGCGAAGCCGTTCGTCTCGCGCGCGATTTCGGCGGCGATCGCAACGACACGCACACTTACCAGCGCGCCCTTAAAGGCTTCTCCGTGCGCATGCCGGAACAGCAAGCTCTCCGGCTCGCCGACGATCCAACCGTCGCTTTCGTCGAAGAAGACGGCATCGTAAGTCTGGGAACAACCCAAACAAACGCAACCTGGGGACTCGATCGAATAGATCAACGCGATCTGCCGCTTAACGGAACCTACACTTACACGCCCACCGGCACCGGCGTGCGCGCGTACATCATCGACACCGGCATCCGCGCAACTCACACACAATTCGGCGGACGCGTGATCTCAGGTTTCACTGCAATCAACGATGGACTGGGCACTAACGATGGCAACGGTCACGGCACACACGTCGCCGGCACCGTCGGTGGTTCAATTCACGGCGTGGCAAAGAACGTAACCCTCGTCGCCGTTCGCGTACTCGATTCGAGTGGCAACGGAACGAACTCCGGTGTAATTGCCGGCGTCGATTTCGTTACCTCGAACCATCAGGCGGGTCAACCGGCAGTCGCGAACATGAGTCTGGGCGGTGGCGCCTCAAGCGCGCTCGACACCGCCGTCAATAATTCCATCAACGACGGAGTAACCTACGCGGTCGCCGCCGGCAATGAGAGCCAGAACGCTTGCAACGTTTCTCCGGCCCGCGCACCCAATGCAATCACCGTCGGCTCAACGACGACGAGCGATGCGCGCTCATCATTCTCAAACTTCGGTACGTGCGTCGACATCTTCGCTCCAGGGAGCAGCATCACTTCCACCTGGCGGACCAGCGACACCGCAACGAACACGATCTCCGGTACGTCGATGGCGTCACCGCACGTTGCAGGCGTAGCCGCGTTGTTCCTGGAGACAAACCCGACGGCCTCGCCCGCAACGGTAACAGCCGCCATCATCAACAACTCGACTCCGAACAAGGTCACAGGTGCGGGAACAGGTTCGCCTAACCGTTTGCTCTTTTCGCTATTGAGCGGAGGCCCAACTCCAACTCCGACCCCAACGCCAACACCAACTCCGACACCAGCTCCCGGCGCAGAATTGTTACTCAACCGCGGCTTCGAGTCCGGCAGTGCTAACTGGACGGCAACAGCCGGCGTAATCAACAATTCAACACAACAAACGCCACGCACGGGATCGTTTTACGCTTGGCTGAATGGCTATGGCGTGACGCACACCGATACGCTGTTCCAGCAAATTACCGTTCCATCGACGGCCAATTCAGTAACACTGAGTTTCTGGCTTAAGATATCGTCTGCCGAGACAACTACTACAACGGTCTTTGATCGGTTGCAGGTACAAGTGAGAAACTCCAGCAACACGGTGCTGACAACTCTGGCCACTTTTTCAAATTTGAACGAAACGTCCGGCTACACCTTCAGGACGTTCGACCTCACCGCGTTTAGAGGGCAGACAATTCGCATCTACTTCCTGGGAACAGAGGATTCGTCTCTCGCAACTTCGTTTGTGATAGACGATACTTCCTGCACCACGCAGTAACGATTGTTTGTCTACGTCTGTGTCTCTGTGCTTCCGGGACGGGCATAGAGACACAGACTTTACGCCCTGCGATGTTCTGAACTATTCTCCGGCGAATGCTGGAACTCAGTATCGCCGAAGCTTCGGAATTGCTGCGCCGGAAAGAGATCTCGCCCGTGGATCTCACCAACGCCTGCCTTGCTCGCATCGAGCAACTCAACCCAACACTTAATGCATTCATCACCGTCATGCACGACAGCGCTCTGGCCGAGGCGCACGCTGCGGAGACTGAAATCCGCACCGGTGGCTGGCGTGGTCCATTGCACGGCATTCCCATCGGGCTCAAAGATCTGATCGATACGGCAGGGACAAAGACGACTTGCGGCAGCGCTCTGTTTGCAGAACGTGTTCCAACCGAAGACGCCGAAGTCGTGCGACGCGTGAAAGCCGCAGGCGCGGTACTGATCGGCAAACAAAACATGCAGGAGTTTGCGTGGGGCGGCACGTCCGCGTCGTCGTATTACGGCCCCGTCCGCAATCCGTGGGACGTTGAGCGAATCGCGGGTGGTTCTTCCGGCGGATCTGCCACGGCTGTTGCGGCGGGAATGTGCTTCGGAGCGATCGGGACTGACACTGGCGGTTCGGTGCGTGAGCCGGCTTCGTTCTGCGGATTAGTGGGTCTCAAGCCGACGTTTGGCCGCGTGAGTCTGCGCGGAGTGTTCCCGCTATCGAAATCGTTGGACCATGTTGGACCACTGTGTCGCACGGTGACCGATACGGCGCTGATGCTTCGGGTCATCGCAGACTATGACGAACTTATTCCGACGCTCGAAACCAAACCACGGATTGGTATTGCGCGACGGCCGTTTTTTGACGACGTGGATCCGGAGATCGAGATCGCTTTCGATGACGCTTTGAAAGAGATCCGTGTTCTGTCGTCGGAAATCAAGAAGATTGATCTGCCGCCGACGCCGGCTGCCGTGCAGGGACCGGAAGTTTACGCGCTACATGCAAAGGACTTCGCCGCAACGCCGGAGAAGTATGGACGCTGGATGCAGGAACGCTTGAAACAGGCGGCAGCAGTGGATATGGCGGCTTACGTTGAAGCGCGACAGGAGCTCGAACAGGTGAGGCGTGTAATCGACGACGTCTTCGCGGAAGTCGACTTCGTGCTTACGCCAACGACGCCAGTGCCGCCGATCACGATTCAGCAGGCTCTCAACATGTCGCCTGATCCTGCAGGTGAGTTATGGTTGAGAAATACGCGTCCGTTCAATGCGTATGGGGTGCCGACGATCTCTGTCCCGTGTGGCTTTACGGCCTCGGGTCTGCCGATCGGGTTACAAATAGCCGGTGCAAGTTTTCGTGAAGCAAGCCTCTTATCGTTTGCTCACGCCTATGAGCAATCGACCCAGTGGCACAAACGCACTCCCACTGTGTCTTAGCGTGCAGAGATGTCGTATGCGGCCATCTCCGTTGCGTTGCGCACCAGCAACCGTCCATCCGCGATTGCGGGATAGTTCCACGTCCTGCCTTGGAGCGCCGCGAAGCGCGCTACTTCGGTGTACTTATCGGGCGTCGCTTTGATCAGGGCCACCTCGCCGGTGTCGCCGTTCGTCACAATCAAGTGACCGCTTGCGAGTATCAGTTGACCGTAAGCGAAGCGACCTTCTTTCCACTTGCGCTCGCCCGTATTCACGTCGAGACACACGAGAATTCCTTCGTCGAGCCCGTAAACGTAACCGTTATGAAGAACCGAGCTGTTGAACTTGTTCTTCATATTGGTATTTTCCCAGATCGTCGCCGGCGTGAACGTGTTGCCGTTCGCCTTCAACTCGACCAGCGCCGCACCCTTGCCGTAGCCTGATGAAATAAAAAAGCGATTTCGATCGACAACGACGGGCTGCGACGCATTGATACCCATGTCGGTGTCCCACGGATAACTCCACAGTAACGATCCGTTCTCGGGAGTGAGACCAACCACGCGCAATGAGCTGACTACGACGATCTGACGACGGCCACCCAATTCCACGAGCATGGGAGAAACGTACGCCTGACGATCGTCGAGCGCTCTCCAAACCGGCGCGCCGGTCGTCTTGTTGTAAGCGACTACCGATTTACCGCCGCCTCCACCCGGAAGGACGATCACTTTGTCGTCGACGATTAGTGGCGACGCCGATTGCGCCCATTGCAGATTTGAACCCTGGTTCTCGCTAAGAATGTTCCTGCCCCAGATGACGGCGCCCGTATTCGCATCGAGACACTTCAACTCGCCAGTGGCGCCGAGCGCGTAGATGCGGCCCTGGTCCCACGTCGGAGTTGATCTTGGACCATCGCCGGTGCTGTCCGTGAATTCGGCGCTCCATCCCTGCGTCCACAGTTCGCGACCGGTCGCGACATCGTAAGCCGAGACGACTTCCTGTCGACGACGTTGCTCGATCGTGTAGGCCTTTCCGTCAGCGATGGCGAACGACGCGTAGCCGATACCGATTGGTTGTTTCCACAGCTGTGGCGGACCATTGGCGGGCCATGAAGTTGAGACAGGTTGGTCGTACTTGCCGTCTCGCCGGGGTCCTCGATAGTTGGTCCAGTAGTTTCGTGAAGGCGCGGCTGGGGTGGTTCCACCTGCTGCAGGCGAGGCTGAGGCGCTCGGTTGCGCAACCGGACTCGCGGTGGCGACCGCTGCGGCCGGCAGCGGATTGGTGGCCTGCTCCTGGCGATGTGCTTCAAGCCGGTCGTATTGCGCCTCGTTCTCCCGCATCCGGCTCAAATAGTCGAACGCATAGAGATATCCGATAACGATTAACACAACCGCGAGACTGGCGATGATTTTCCTTTTTACCGGTGCGGAATTGAGCCAGATCAGCACCAATCCGACGGGCGGCAGCATGATGGCGGCGATGATTGCGATGGTGGTCGACTTGTACCAGGGCGCAGACTTCTCTTGCTCAAACATAAAGACAAGCTCCCTTTCAATCGTTCCTGACTATTGGACGTTCGGCCTAACGAATTATTAACGCCATAGGATTATTATCGTTAGACGCCGGCCTGACAAGATTGTTTCCGCTGTTTATTTGTTTCCAAGGTCTCCCGCAAAGGCGCAGAGGCGCAAAGAAAAGACAAGCAAGATGCTGCTTGAGTTCCAAGACTTTCCTTTGCGTCTTTGCGGCTTTGCGGGAAACCTATTTCCCGATGCAATAGAGATTGCGCTCGCCGCGGATGAAGATTTTGCCGCCCGAGATGGCAGGTGAGGCAAAGACGGGCTCGCCGACTGAATTAGTAGCGACTAGTTCGTGTTTCGGGCCCGCTGTGATTAGAAAGCTGTCGCCGTCCTGGCTGGTTATCAGGATTTTTCCGTCAAATGCCACCGGAGACGCGAAGAATATCGACGGCGCGGGTAGCCGGCCGCCTTCGTACTTCAACTGGCCGGTCTTCGCGTCGAGTGCCGTCATCGTTCCACTGTCAGTAATCAGATAAATGCTTCCGTCATACAAAACTCCGGATGCGACGTACGCGGTACCTTTGTCGTGGCGCCAAAGAATCCGACCAGCGCTTTCCCCAAGCCGGACGGCATAGCCACGCTTGTCGTGACTTCCGGCATAGAGAAAAACCAGGTCGTCAGCAACAAGCGGCGTTGGAATCGCGTGGCTCGTTAATCCTTCAGTCTGCCAAAGCTCCTTGCCGGTTGCGGGATCGTAAGACGTGACACTCTCAGCACCACTCGCGATCAACTCGACCCGCTTCGATCCACGAACCAGAACAGGGGTAGACCACGACGAGCGGTTCTTTCGCCCGGTCTTCCAGGCTTGCTTGCCGGTCATTCGATCAAACGCGATGATGTACGAGCCGTCACCCATCTCGGTGTCAACCTGGAGTATCACGAAGTTTTCAAAGATGATAGGCGAAGTTCCTTCGCCATAGCCCATCTTCGCAACCCCACCCAACGTCGCTTTCCAGACCTGGTTCCCTTCGAAGTCGTAACAGTAAAGCCCTTCCGATCCGAAGTATGCGTAAACATAGCGACCATCAGTCGTGGGAGTCGACGACGCATAGGAATTGGTTTTCTGTCGATCGTCGTGAACGCGTCCTTCGTAAACCGTCCGCTCCCACACGATCTTCCCGGTTTCGACCTCAATCGAGATCAACTTCAACGCGTGACTGCGTTCGGCACCGACCGTGTCAGGAAACTTAACAACTTGATTATTGATGACGTGCTTGACGGCGGAAGCGCCGGGGATCACCGCGCCTTCAAGGGCGGTCGTGAGGAAGACTCTGTTACCCCAGACAATCGGCGACGAATGCCCGCGTCCGGGAATCGCCGCTTTCCATTTGATGTTTTTTGTGGGACTCCACTCGCGCGGAAGGTTCTTCTCGTCAGAGACACCCTGGCCGCGTGGTCCACGCCACTGCGGCCAGTTGTCTACAAGAGTTAAAGCACAAACGATGAGGACCAGAGCAACCACAGACTCACCGATTAGTACCGCTTAACCGCCGATTGCGTAAAGGTTCTTTTCTCCCCGAATGTAGATCCGTCCATCAGCCATCGCCGGCGACGCATAAACCGGCTCGCCAACAGAGTTGGTGCCGATGATCTCATGTTTTGGACCAGCTTTCACGATGAACGTATCGCCATCTTCGCTCGTCATCAGGATCTTGCCATCAAACGCAACCGGCGACGCGGTAAATGTTGCCGGAATCGGAATGCGGCCACCTTCATACTTGACCTCGCCGGTCTTCGCGTCGATGCACGTGAGAATTCCGCGGTCGGTCGTCAGATAAAGATAGTCGCCATACAGAATGGGCGAGGGCACATACGCGGTGCCTTTGGCGTACTTCCACGGCACGTTCGGAGTGCCAGTCAGATCGCCGCTCTGCCCGAGACGAATCGCCATCGCGATCTTCGCCGGATAACCCGCCACGAGGTACACAAACTCGCTATTGGCCACCGGCGAAGGAATCGCATTACTCTCCACGCCTTTGTGCGTCCACAGTTCTTTACCGGTCGCGGGATCGTACGAGACGATCGACTCGGTGCCACTCGCGATCAGCTCCGCACGCTTCGCTGTCTTGACCAGCAACGGTGTGGACCAGCTCACCTGGATCTTTCGCGGCGTTCTCCAAACTTCCTTACCCGTCTTCTTATCAAGCCCCACCATGAACGACGCCGTGCCATTCTCTTCATCACACTGCACGATCACGAGGTTCTCGAAAACAATCGGCGACGTACCGGTGCCCATGCCGACCGTACCCATTTTTCCAAGGTCAGCTTTCCACGCGAGCTTGCCATTGAAGTCGTATGCGTAGAGTCCTTCACTGCCGAAGAACGCAAATACGAGTTTGCCGTCCGTTGCGGGTGTCGAAGCGGCGTACGAACTCTTGCGATGACGATCGTCGTACGGAGTTCCTTCAAACGCCGCTGTTTGCCAAAGAATCTTGCCGGTGTCGCGATTGACCGCGATTACTTTAAACGTGTGTTTCTTATTGGCGCCAATGCTGTCAGGATGGACAAATTCCTTATCGCCCATCATGTGCTTCGGAGCTTTCGCTCCCGGCACCACGTCGCCTTCGATTGCGGTCGTCACAAAGATCTTGTTGTCCCAAACGATTGGCGACGAATGGCCGCGACCCTCAATCGGAGTTTTCCACTTGATGTTCTTGTTAGTACTCCACTCGGCGGGCAAGTTTTTCTCAGTGGAGATACCTGATCCATCCGGACCGCGCCATTGCGGCCAGTTACCGGCGGCTGACGACGCAGTCGTCGCGATTCCCAACGCGACTTCCAATAAGAGGGCAGCGATAAGAGCAAGACTGATTCGACGTGTTAATTTCACAGCGTTTTTCCTTTGTAGTTATTGTTTCTTCGAAACGGGCGCATCGCCAAAAGCAAACAGATGAGAGACGGTGCGAACGATCACGAGTCCGTCGGAGATCGCGGGCGTCGCCATCATCGTCTCACCGACTGGATTCTTCGCCAGCAATTCGTACTTCGGTCCGGCCTTCACGACGAAAACGTCTCCGTCTTCGCTCGAGAGGTAAATCTTTCCATCGGACGCAACAGGAGACGCGGTAAATGCGCCGCCCGTGCCGCCGAGTCGCTCTTGGTAAATCCGCTCACCTGTCTTCGCATTGTAAGCAGTCAATACACCCTGGTTCGAACAGGTATACAGCAGATCGCCATAGACGATCGGCGTCGGCATGTACGGACCGCCCCGCTCCTTGGTCCACGCGATGAACGCACTCGAGGTTTGTTTCTCCTTCAGAGTCAAATCACCGCTGGCTCCCGGTTTTATGGCATAAATCGGCTGTATCGGCCGGTAACCGCTGGTAACAAAGATCAGATCGTGCGCCGCAAACGGCGTCGGGGTTGCTATCTCAGACATCGGCCCGAGTGTCCACAGCTCTTTACCAGTCATAGGATCGTAGCCGCGTATTGCTTTTGCTCCGGCAGTGACGAGTTCCGCGCGCGTCGTGCCTTCGTAAACGGTCGGCGAGCTCCAGCCAGGAAGCTCGCCCTGTCGTGGCGTCTTCCACACGAGTTTGCCGTTCTTGATGTCGTAAGCGGCAACGAACGAATCCTTCTGAATGTCAGCCTGAATGATTACCAGGTTCTTGTAAATGATCGGCGAGCTGCCGTATTCCCACTGGTAATCTACGTCGTAAAACCAGCCAGCATCGAGCACGCCAACATCCTGTTTCCATAACAGCTTGCCGTTCAGGTCATACGCATAAAGACCTTCCGACCCGAACAGCGCGATCAAATACTTGCCGTCCGTAACGGGCGTCGCAGCTGCGTGTGACGACTTCGGATGCCGCTTGACCTTCGGAATTCCTTCCCAAGCGACTTTCTCCCAAAGAACCGTGCCTTTTTGTTTGTCGAGTGCGTAAACCTTGTACGTGTGTTTCGGATCATCTTTTACCGGCGCGACGTCACCGTAGAGCCCGAATTTCGTTTCGTCTTTACCGGTGCTGACAGCGGTGGTGACGAATACCTTGTTTCCCCAAACGACTGGACTCGAGTGGGCCAGACCGGGGATCGCGGTCTTCCAACGCACGTTGGTTTGTGACGACGCGTCCCACTTGACGGGCTGCGGCGAACCTTCTGAGACTCCGGTCGCACCTTGACCACGAAATTGCGGCCAATTCTGTTCGGATTTCTGCGCCGGGACAGTGCTGAACATGAAAGCTAAGAGAATGATCGATACGGTTAGTCGTTTCATTTCGTTAGAACCTCGTGACGATCGGAAGTTACGGGCGGAAGAGTACGTGCCGTGGTTACGGCTTGGCTTCGACGACGCGTTTCATTTGCGTCGTGTTAGGTCCCTGTTTGAAGGCGAGACCGGTAACATTTTCGCCCTCTACGTTAAATGTGACCGTAATCCCTTCAAACTGAACCGGCCGGAAGTTGGTCTTATCGATTGCCATCATCGGGATTGTTTGGCCTTGCGTGACAACGAACAACTTACCCTCCGTGACGTTTACAGTAAATTCCGGACCGGGATCGGCCTTGTACTTGCCGGCGTAAGACTGCAACGTGGCGGCGTCGATCTCAGGCGGAGGAGCCGCTCCTGCTTTTTTCAACATCTCCGCGATAGCGGCGGTCTTCGCGTCACCCGAAGCGGCCACCAGTGCAGCCGTTAATGTCTGTGGTTTGGCGCCACCCTTGTCGAGTGCAACTTTCACGAGGGCTTCGTTACCTGAGCGCACGCCAGACATCAGAACGTCGTCGACGCTACCGGCATTCTTTGCGATCAGCAAACGCACCACCTCAACGTGACCACCATCGATCGCCCAGGTCATTGCCGTTGCCTTGTAGAACGTATCCTGGACCGTCACGTCGGCGCCGCGATCAAGCAGCACTTTAACGACAGCCGCATGCCCTCGCTCGGCGGCTTTGAACAAAGCGGTCTGGCCGTAACGAAACTTTGCGTTGACGTCAGCACCCTTGTCCAGCAATGCCGTGACAGCAGCAGCGTCGCCCTTGCGCACTGCCTCGAACATTTGATCGTTTAGTGCCTGCTTCGTATCTTGGGTAAACAGCAGCGCGAGCAGCGACAAGAGGAAGAACTTGTGGGCTAACATCGTCTTAGTCCTCGAACTTGTTGGAGTGCGAAAAATCCATGAGCGGTATCACGGATTAACGGATCAGTCGGAACCTGTTAGAATTCACAGAAAAATTGTAACGCAGCAACGTGAGCTTACGTATTCTACATCTTCAAGGTTGCAAAGCGGAACATCGTTATTTAAATCGGACGAGCCTCCAAAATGACTAAGCTAATCTTCATTATTTTGAACATTTGTCTCGCGTTCACGCTCGCCGCGGCCGGCGATTGGGCTGAATGGCGAGGCCCGGCACGCGACGGCATCTCGAACGAGAAGAACCTTCCGGTGAAGTGGTCGCCAACCGGCGACAATCTTGCCTGGAAAGCTCCCTACGGCGGACGTTCGGCGCCAATCGTTCTGGGCGATCGGATCTACATACAAAACTCCGTCGGACAAGGCGAGATGTTGCAGGAACGCGTGGTGTGCCTTAACGCCGATACAGGCAAACTCCTTTGGGAACATCGTTTCAATATCTACCTCAGCGACGTTCCTCCCCATCGAGTCGGCTGGGCATCACCGGTGGGCGACCCGACGACGGGAAACATTTACGTGTTTGGCGTCGGCGGTAACCTGATTTCGCTGAATCGGGAAGGCAAGGTCCTTTGGGAAAGATCGCTTGGCGAAGATTTTGGCTTACTGACGACGCACGGCGGACGCACTGTGTCGCCGATCATCGATGGTGATCTCGTGATCGTCAGCGGCGTGGTGTTCATGTGGGGAACACATGGACGCGGCGGTCATCGTTTTATGGCCTTCGACAAGAAGACAGGCCAGACGACTTGGGTAAGCTCACCGGGCATGCGGCCCTATGACACAACGTACGCACCTCCAATCATCGTAAATGTTAACGGAACGCGCCTGCTTATCCAGGGAGCAAGCGACGGGCTGATCCATGCGATCAAGCCGCAGACCGGCGAGCCGGTCTGGAGATACGAGATCAGCAAACGCGGTCTCAACACCGGAGTCGTGGTGCACGGCACGACCGCGATTCTGACGCACAGCGAAGAGAACCTTGATTCCAGCGAGATGGGCCGTATGGTCGCCGTCGATGCGACCGCGAAAGGCGACATGAAACCGGAACAGGTCAAGTGGACCAACAAAGGTTGGCAGGGCGGCTTCTCGTCACCCGTCATCGACGGCGACAGGCTATATCAGATCGACAACGGAGCTAACCTCGCAGCGTTCGACGTGAATACCGGCAAGCAGCTCTGGTTACAAAATCTGGGAACGATTCAGAGGGCATCACCGGTTTTGGCCGATGGGAAGTTGTATGTCGGCACTGAGAACGGAAAGTTTTTCATTCTGAAACCTTCAGCGACTGGATGCGAGATACTTGACGAGGACCAGCTCGGCACTGTCGCCCAGCCCGAAAAGATCATAGGTTCCGTGGCCATCTCGAATGGACGCGTGTTCGTCGTCAGTGAAGAAGGAACCTACGCCATCGGTAAAAAGTCGACGAGCAGCAACTCCGCGCCGAGTGCGTCGGTTGCAGTTGGCTCAAGCGTGAGTTCGAATCCCGTCACTCACGTGCAGGTCGTGCCGACGGAGTTGATTTTGAAACCGGGCGACAAAGTAAATTTCCGCGCTCGGCTGTTCGACGCGCAGGGTAACTTCATTCGCGAAGAAGCTGCGGCAACGTGGTCATTGGACCAACTAAAAGGTACGGTGACAAACGGCCAACTCACCGTTGCGGGTGATGCAGTTAATCAGGCGGGTTGGGTCAAAGCCACGGTGGACGGAGTTGCAGGCACAGCGAATGTTCGCGTGTTTCCGCCGTTCCCGTGGAGTGAAACGTTCGATTCAGTTGCCGTTGACGCCGCGCCTGCCTCGTGGGTCAGCATGACCATGAAATTCGGCGTGAAAGATCAGAACGGCAACAAGGTCCTTGCGAAGTTGACGACAGGCTCATCGTTGCTCACGCGCTCGCGCGCTTACATTGGACCTTCCGACTTGTCGAACTACACAGTCGAAGCCGACGTGATGGCGACGACGAGGCGACGACAAACCGGTGACGCCGGTATCATTGCCCAACGTTACGTGTTAACTCTGTACGGCAACATTCAAACGTTGCAGCTCGAGCCATGGCAACCGGAAACAGCGCGCAGTAAAACGATACCGTACGCGTGGAAACCCGATGCGTGGTACCGGTTAAAACTACAGGTGGAAAACTTGCCCGACGGCAAAACGCGCGCGCGTGGCAAGGCGTGGCCGGTTGGTGAAGCCGAACCGGCTGCATGGATGATTGAACGTATTGACCCGATCCCGAACCGCCAGGGTGCTCCCGGAATCTTCGGAAACGGTCTGGCTGAACTCTACTTCGACAATGTAAAGGTGTACGCGAACAAATGAGAGTTAAAAATCTGTTCTTGCTGATCGTTCCGATTCTTTTCGCCGGCATTTATCTTCTGGCGCCCACAACTTCTGCTTCGGATCCGGGATCGGGCGATTGGCCCATGTGGGGCGGCACTCCGGATCGCAACATGGTCTCGAGCATGAAAGGACTGCCCACAAGCTGGGACGTCAAAGCGAAGAAGAACGTCAAGTGGGTGGCTACGCTCGGTTCGCAAACGTATGGCAACGTCGTGGTCGCGGGCGGCATGGTCTTCGTCGGCACGAATAACGAAGGACTGCGCGACGCAAAGATCACCGGCGACAAGGGTGTTTTGATGGCATTTCGCGAATCTGACGGCGCATTCATGTGGCAGATGGTCCATGACAAACTGGCCGCGGGACGCGTCAACGACTGGCCTTATCAGGGCGTTGCGTCTTCGCCATACGTCGAAGGCGATCGCGTCTATTACGTGTCGAATCGAGCCGAGCTGGTGTGCCTCGACACACAGGGTTTTCGCGACAAAGAGAACGATGGACCAGTCACCGATGAAACGCTCAAGGGCGAGTTCAACGGCGACGTCGTTTGGAAGTATGACATGATCGAGGAAGTCGGCGCGTTGCCGCATAACCTCGCGAATTCGTCGCCTGTCTCGCATGGCGATCTAATCTTCGTCAGCACGTCAAACGGTCAGGACGAAAGTCACGTGAACGTTCCGTCGCCGAAGTCGCCGGCAATCATCGCCGTCAGCAAGAAGACGGGCAAGCTCGTTTGGGAAGACAATTCGGTCCATGATCGCATTCTGCACGGACAATGGGCGTCGCCAACCGTGGGAACCATCGGTGGCGTGGTCCAGGTTGTTCACGGCCAGGGCGATGGGTGGATCCGCGGCTACGAAGCGGCGACCGGAAAGAAGTTGTGGGAGTTCGACACCAATCCAAAGGACTCGGTTTGGCCGAAGACGCGCAACGAAGTGATCAGTACCGCAGTAATCTACGAGGATAAGGTTTACATTTCGAACGGACAGGATCCGGAGCACGGCGAGGGTGTCGGTCACATGTACTGCATCGACGCGACCAAACGCGGCGACATTACGAAGACGGGCATGGTCTGGCACTACGACAAGATTCGGCGCTCGATCTCGACGCCCGCAATCAAGGACGGAATCTTGTATCAAGCGGATTTCAGCGGTTTCCTGCATGCAGTCGACGCGAAGACCGGCGCTCTTTATTGGAAGCACGATCTCTTTGCCGCAGTTTGGGGATCGCCGATGCTGATCGACGGCAAGATCTATCTTGGCGACGAGGACGGCGATGT
>Ga0209387_1000037_pt1 | contig 36699 bp, 30 predicted proteins | sample NCControl_FD_187515 | JGI IMG/M metagenome (GOLD analysis project Ga0209387, IMG submission 187515) | Agricultural soil microbial communities from Utah to study Nitrogen management - NC Control (SPAdes) (version 2) | ecosystem: Environmental > Terrestrial > Soil > Agricultural land | place: USA...
TGCGGCTTGCTCGATGATGGCGTTAACTTCGCCGCCGATGAGAATCGTCACTCCTGTCAAGTAAAACCACAGCATCAGAATGATGACCGCCCCCAGTGAGCCATAGACCACGCTGTAGTTGTTATAAAAGTTGAGGTATGAGCCGAACAGAAAGGAGACGAGCAACCAGAGCACGACGCCAGTCATTGCGCCAGGGGCGAGCCAGCGTAGTTGTTTTATCTTCAGGTCGGGCGCAAAGTAGTAGATCAACTCAAAGGCTAGAAAGACGAATACGACTACGAACAGCCATCGCAAGACCTTCCATACTGTTGTAAACGCTGCGCCGAAACCGTAGTGCTTCGCAATGCCTTCGGCAATCCCGCTGCCGTAAAACATCAGCGCGAGCGCGGTGATAATCAGCACAGCGAGCGCAATCGTCAGCAAAATCGCGAGCAGAGTTCTTCTCCACCACGCGCGCGTCTCTTTCACGTCGTAGGCGACGTTCAACCCCTCGATGATCGCGCCCATGCCGGAGGAAGCGAACCACAGTGAAGTCAACAGACCGAACCACAGTTTGCCGCCGCTGCGTTGTTCACTGATCTCGTCAACTGTCGTGTTGATCAGGTCAAAAGCTGAGACGGGCACAATTGCGCTCAGATAAGTCAACAGATTGCGGCGCAACTCCGTTCCCGGGTCGGCAAAGTAACCCAAGAGAGCCGTCAGGAAGAGCAGTAGCGGAAAGAGCGCGAGCAGGAAGTAGAAGGAAAGAATCGCGGCACGGTTAATCACGTCATCCGTGTTGACTTTCGACCAGAGCTGCTTAGCGAACGTCTTCCACCGCCACCCGCTGATTCTCCAACCTCGTGTCGTCCACATCATGCTTGCCGATTTTGCGTTTGACGAAACGCCTCAAGGTAATGTTCGGTTCAAGGTAATCAGCACTGCGAAGTCTTAACTTGGTTCCTCAAGCGCGATTGGATCGTCATCCTTCTTGGCCGGCGCGAGAAGTTCGTCACCACTCTCAGACCCGATCTGTTCCGCAAGCACCGTTTCCGCGGCGTCAGCCAGACGTTCCTCCAGAACCTCACTCGGAGCTTCAGCTGAAGTGATGTCTCCCGCGTGGTAAAAATAGGAGCCAGTGTAGAGTTCTCGGAGAAACTTCAAGAAGACTTTGGCGATGGTCCGCTCCGTGCCGTTTTTGGCGATGAGTAGTGCGTGGTCTCCTGGATCCACGACGACCCCTTCGCGCAGGGCACTGGTCGCGGCATTCTCCACCGTCCGGCGCGTTTCTTGGTCGACAGTTTTGAACACCCTTTCCAGCGGAACGCCTGTCGCTTCTTCCTGCGTCCAACCGGTCAATGACTCAGCCACAGGGTTCAGAAAAGTGACGCGACCTTCGGTGTCGGTGGTAATTACCGCATCACCAATACTTGAGAGAGTGAGACGAAGCAACTCACGTTGCTCCTGCGATGCTTTCGCTGTCTGCCTTGACTCCGACGTCTCTCTATCAGTGTTCATGTAATACCGCCTTCCCCAGGGAGATGCCAACCCAAGGGTTAGGAAGCGAACCTACCGCCGCGCTAGAGTCGCGGTGGTGAGTAGCAGAAGATAATTGTATACCCGCTTAACCACGGCTCGAAGGACCAATCACTCTGGAACAGCCACTATGCGACAGCGCCGGTGAAATTCTCAGCCTGAAAGGTTTGACGAGTTGAGCATCTAAAATGCGCGGAATTGATTCCAATGAAACAAATTCGATTGTTGACGCGGTTGATGAGGGACCGAAATTCGCTAACTTGGTTGTGAAAACTCTTAATGCTCTGCGGTCAATACGGAGGATTATTCTTCCGATTCATCCTTCTCATCCTGGGGGTTTCCCTCATTGCCTCTTTGACTATCTCTAATAAAAAGCGGAGTGGAGGGTTCCTTAAAAAGGATTTCAGAGACCGGCTCTTTGTTCTCACCTTCGTCTTTCAGTTCCTGGCCCAATTCAATACCGGCTTGCCAGTTCTTCGTGTCCTCTGTGGAATTCAGACCGGCTTTCACGCCTTCTTTAAACTCCGCAGAACTAGTGTCCACTTTTTGTTTTAAGCCTTCGCTCATTCACTGCTCCTTTAGTTTGAAGATTATTCTCATGAGAAGCCGCTTAACGTTCTCGTGCTCGTAGCTACAAGCAAATAACTCTCGCCGCTCTACCAAGGAGAGAGATATCAGCGTCTGGTTCCCCAGCGAAGAGATTCTCTTGCTTTTCGAGAGGACCTCTACCAAGCAGGAGAGTTCATCCTCAACGTCGATCCTAGTGGCATTGAGTCTGTGCAGCTTCTCGCTTATTGTGCAACTCGAGTTCAAGCCGCAGTCTTCGCACGAGCCACCTCTGGCTCGCCAACTAGGTCCTCAAAAAGCGTCCGGTAATGGATCATTGCCTGGCGCAAGTCTTCGGTGTTGGCCTGCCCCTGCGTCTGACGAACCGCGATTGTGTGGGCCGTACGGTAATTTTCCATAACCAATGGATGGTCCACGGAAATATCTGCCGCTCGCTGTTCAAAGTCACTTACCGGATAGCCGCGTGTAGACATCACATCGCGTAGCAGTTGATCGGCCTCCGTGACCGCACCTCCGGGGCCGTCAACAAAACGCGCCTGGACTCTGCTCCACGACTCTACGAAACGCGCACGATCACCTGGGGCGAGCGGTCGGATGTTTAAACTCTCTACTCGTTCGGTGCGCTCTTTGAGCCCGGCTTCCGCATGCCGCCGACTCCCGTCTTCCTTCACAGCGCGGTCATATTCAGCGCCACCAAACTTCGTGCGCAGTTTTCCAGTGCGGCGCTTTCGGAAAAAAAGCCACGCAGCTATGCCTGCAACCACAATCACGGCGAGACCAATAATTAAGGCCAGTTCTGTTGGGCCTAATGTTGACGTGTCCATTTACTGCCTCCAATTTTTGTACTACTCATCGACTTACGCTGCTAAGAGCATCGCGGTCCGGTTGACCTAACTTGAACCGCCTCGCTTCTTTCTAAAGTGTCTTTCTGCGAGCGCTGAGCTTTAGACTGTGCGTCGGCCAGAGACCAGGTTATAGACCAAAACGATCGCGGCCACGACCAGCAAGATATGAATCAGGCTAGTTCCGCCGCCGATCCCAAAGCCAAACCCCAGTAACCATAAGACCAACAAGATCACCAGTATTGTCCACAACATTACTTCATCTCCTTTTGTTAAATCCGAGCCGTGTTAGGACTCAGGCATGAATGGGCTGGCTCTGCTAACGTTGAAATAGGCATCCCTTCGAGCAGCGCTCCTATTACGACTGTTCCCGCGGGCCTCTCTCTGTTCTTTCGGTCACAACCTCGCTGCGCTGGTAAGGCCTATTAACTATGACCCGCTTCTGTACCGTCTCTTCATTGGAATCCTTATTAAAATCACCTCATTACGGAACGTGGTGTTAGTCACCGCGCACCTCGATTTACTATGGCCATTCCTTGGCAAGCACAAACGGCGCAAGTGAGGAGGGTCGTTGGCTGGTCTCGAGTGTCGAGAGTGATTCGTCTAAAGAACGACTACGACTGAGTTTACGACTCAACAGATTGGCGGTCTGTGCGTCAGCACACATAGGAGAAGGCACTGAGGCAGGAATGAATTTTTCCAATCAGAACAGGCGGTGATGCTGAAAGGCTAATGAGCTAACACTTTGTGTGCCTATATGTGTGTTAGTGCACGGACAGACATTTCCACCTGACCTACCTTAGCTATCCATTACAGACGACTATCCCCAGATCTGGCTTCAGCAGCGCACGCATTCCACCCATGCAGTAGGAAGCAGAAGACATAAACACAGAAACCATCAGTCAAACTCGTTAAAAAAGAGGGAACGCAAAGGCCCGAAACTCAAGTCGGACGTCGAATGCACGGTCGACCTAAAGGGATGGTCCACAGCGGTTCAGTCGTGGGTTCGTGAATTTAAAAAGACCGTCGCGGCGAATCGCTGCCAGCTTTCGACAGTCTGTTCAAGTGATGGCACCCATCGCACTGGCCTGCAGCACTATGCGATCAGAGAGAGTGAATTCTGGCCCATGCTCTAAGTGTGCTAACGCACAGACTAAGTGACCGAGTGATCGCAGAATCCAAAACCACCTCACCTTGTCGAATCGTGGTTCCTTAACCTCAAGCAAGCTTGGTTCCCGCGATCTTTACCGCCCGACGCGCTAGTTGTTTTCTTCATTTTCAAAATAATTGATCATCTTTCGCGCAGTCTTCAGCTTTTCTCCTGGTGGGCATGTGAAGAGAGCCTTGCGTTGTGGGGTAGCATCTGCTTCGAGCAGCTTCTCGTCGATCCTCTCAAGCAGTTTGTGCGCGCGAGAATCTGCGCTCAACTCCTACCAATCAGGCAAGAGAACCAATTCACTGTAGATCAATTTCCAGTAGTCGTACTCGCGCGGTGTAATCATGCCGCCTTCATCGTATGACATCTGTGGTCTCTCCCTGTTTGAGTTCTCGGCTAAGTGAGTGATTGAAAGATGAACGATCGTCCGTGCAAATTCATTTTATGACCGACAAATTTCACTTTATGACCGAACCCACAGCGCTTCACCACGGGCACTGTTCTATTCCGTCTTGCCTGAATGAGCGCTCATTCAGTATTATGTGAGCCCTTCAGAATCGGGTAAGGTGTCACAGCGGGTCTATCAATAGAGAGGATTACAAACGCATGCGGATTGAGAGGGCAGCGGTGTTGGGGGCGGGGACGATGGGAGCGCAAATTGCCGCGCACCTCGCGAATGCGGGTGTGCCCACGCTGCTACTCGACATTCCACCACGCGAAGTCTCGCCGGAGGAAGCGAAGAAGGGCTTAACGCCGGACAGTAAAGAACTAAAAAATCGGATATCGCGTGCAGGACTGGAAGCGGCGAAGAAAGCGAAACCGGCCGCGTTCTTTGTCCCCGAGCTGGCGTCGTTAGTGAGCGTCGGCAATTTCGATGACGACCTGGACAAGATCAAGGATTGTGATCTCATCGTCGAAGCAGTTGTCGAGAATCTGAAAATCAAACGCTCGCTTTTCGAGAAGATCGACGAGCATCGTCGCCCAGGTTCGTTCGTCGCTTCAAACACGAGCGGCATCCCGATTCACTTGCTGGCGGAAGGACGTTCCGACGACTTCAAGCAACATTTCGTCGGTGTTCACTTCTTCAATCCCCCGCGCTATCTCCATCTCGTCGAGATCATTCGCACTGAATGGACCAAGCCCGAGGTCTCCTGCTTCCTTTTTGGTTTTCTGGATCAGCGACTCGGCAAAGGCGTCGTTCCGGCGAAGGACCGTCCAAACTTCATCGCCAATCGGATCGGGACTTTCGGCGCGCTCCACACGATCAAGACGATGATCGAAGACGGCTATTCAATCGAAGAAGTCGACAAGATGACAGGTCCCGCTGTCGGTCGCCCGAAATCGGCCACCTTTCGCACGTTTGATCTGGTCGGACTCGACGTCTTTCATCACGTCATCAAAAACCTCTACGAGAACCTCCCCGACGACGAGGAGCGCGACATGTTTGTCGTTCCTGACGTGCTCGCGAAGATGGTTGAGCGCAATCTGCTCGGCAATAAGACAAAATCGGGTTTCTATAAGAAGCGACAAGGCGAAGGTGACAAACGCGAAATATGGGCGCTCGACGCGGCGACTCTCGAATATCGCCCGTCGCAGAAGGTCAAACTTCCTGCGCTCGACATGGCGAAGAACATCGACGATCTCTCCGAGCGTCTCAAGGCGTTGACGTGGGGCAAGGATCGTGTCGGCGCTTTTCTTTGGAAGACCTTGACGCGCACGCTCACCTACGCAGCGAAACGCATTCCCGAGATTGCTGACAATGTCGTGGAAGTCGATCGCGCGATGCGTTGGGGCTTCGGTTGGGAACTTGGACCATTCGAAGCGTGGGATGCAATCGGCGTCGAGAAGTCGGTCGCGCGAATGAAGGAAGAAGGAATGGCGGTACCCCCGAACGTCGAACAAATGCTCGCGTCAGGCGCCACGTCGTTCTACAAGAAAGAGAACGGTCAACAGTCCTATTTCGACTTCGCTTCCGGCAAATACGTTCCGCTCGCCGACCAGCCAGGAGTTTTGATCCTGAAGTCGATCAAAGATCAAAAGGGCGTCATCAAGAAGAACGCCGGAGCATCGCTGATCGACATCGGCGACGGTGTCGCGTGTCTCGAATTTCACTCGAAGATGAACGCCATCGGTGGCGACACGCTGCAGATGTTGAAGTTTGCACTCAGCGAGGTGGAGAAGAACTTTCTTGGTCTCGTCGTCGGCAATCAAGGCGCGAATTTCTGTGTCGGCGCCAACATCATGTTGATGCTGATGGAGGCTCAGGAAGAAAACTGGGACGAGCTCGACATGATGGCTCGCGTTTTCCAGAACGCGACGATGAGTTTGCGTTACTCGCCGAAACCGGTGGTGGTCGCGCCGTTTCAGATGGTGTTTGGCGGCGGTTGCGAGATGGTGTTGCACGCCGACCGCGTCAGAGCCGCGGCTGAGACGTATATTGGTCTGGTCGAAGTTGGCGTTGGGATCATTCCCGCGGGCGGTGGTACGAAAGAAATGCTGGTGCGCGCGTTGGATTCGATTCCGAAAGGCGTCGACGATGCGGATCCGTTCCCGTTTGTGAAGCGCGCGTTTGAAACGATCGCGCTGGCGAAGGTTGCTACGTCCGCTGAGGAAGCGCGGACGCTGGGTTTCCTCGCTGCCGACGATACAATCTCGATGAACTCCGATCGCTTGATTGCCGATGCAAAAAAGGAAGTGCTGGCAATGGCCGCGAGTGGTTACGTTGCGCCGCAACCACGGACGGACATTCTCGCGTTAGGTTTGTCAGCGTTGTCGACGTTGAAGTTGGGCATTCACCAGACGAAGCGCGCCGGATATATTTCCGATCACGACGCCGAGATCGGCGAGCAACTCGCGCGCATTTTGACGGGCGGCGATCTGAATCATTCGACGCGCGTGTCTGAACAATACTTGTTGGACCTCGAGCGCGAAGCGTTTCTGTCGCTGGTTAGCAAGCGCAAAACGCAGGAACGGATCGCGCACATGTTGAAAACCGGGAAGCCGTTGAGAAATTGATCAAGAGTTCGAATTGCGAATTTCGAAATTCGTATTTAAAGACATACCGGAGTTTCTGAAATTCGCAATCCGAAATTCGCAATTCGAAATCTTTGTGAGGTAAGTATGAGAGACGCAGTTATCGTATCAGCAGTTCGCACGGCGGTTGGCAAGGCACCGCGCGGCACGTTGCGCACGACACGCCCTGACGAAATGGGTGGGGCAGCTATCAAGGAAGCGATGAATCGTGTTCCTGGACTCGAAACATCGGAGATCGAAGATGTGATCATGGGTTGCGCGATGCCGGAAGCCGAACAAGGAATGAACGTTGCACGCGCGGCTGCGATTCGCGCCGGCCTGCCCGTCGAGACGAGCGCGATGACGATCAATCGATTCTGTTCTTCGGGTTTGCAGTCGATTGCGATGGCGGCGGATCGCATCAGAAGCGGCGGCGCGGACGTGATCATCGCAGGTGGGTTGGAAACCATGTCGATGATCCCGATGGGTGGTCACATCATTCGTCCAAACCCGTACCTGGTCGAACACTACCCGGACTTCTACCTCAGCATGGGCCTCGCGACGGAGAACGTGGCGCGCAAGTATGAAGTGACACGTGAGGAGCAGGACGAGTTTTCGTTACGCTCGCATCAACGCGCGGCGGCCGCACTCGATGCGGAAAAGTTTGCTGATGAGACTGTTCCCTTGCACGTGGTTCTCGAAGAGTTAGACGAAAAAGGCAAGAAGCAACGCCGGGAAGTTGTATTCGATAAAGACGAAGGCGTGCGCCGGGATACTTCAGTTGAGGGCCTTGCAAAACTAAAACCCGCGTTTCACGTCAAGGGCACGATCACGGCGGGCAATGCGTCGCAGATGTCTGACGGCGCCGCCGCGGCGATCGTCATGTCTGACGAACGCGCGAAACAGTTGGGCGCGAAACCGATGGCGCGGTTCATCGCGTATGCGACTGCTGGTTGTCCGCCTGAGGAGATGGGTATCGGACCGGTCTTCGCGATTCCGAAAGCGCTGAAACTTGCCGGTCTGACACTCGACGACATCGATCTGATCGAATTGAATGAAGCGTTTGCGGCGCAGTCGTTGGCAGTGATCAAGACGCTCGGTCTCAATCCGGACAAAGTTAATGTCAACGGTGGCGCGATCGCGTTGGGCCATCCGCTCGGTTGCACCGGCGCGAAACTAACGGCCAGCATTCTGCGCGAACTCGAGCGCCGCAACGGTCGCTATGGAATGGTGACGATGTGTGTCGGTGGTGGCATGGGCGCAGCTGGAATTTTTGAACGAATCGCAGCCTGAAGTTAAGTCGAAGGAGGACGAAATCGATGTCAGCCGTAGCCGAACAGAAGCAGCTAATCAAAGGCGGAGCGTTCTTGATTGAGGAACGCGAGCCTGAGGCAATCTTCACGCCTGAAGATTTCACCGAAGAGCACCGGATGATCGCCGAGACGACGCGGCAGTTCATCGACAACGAGGTGCGTCCTCGTACCGATGAACTCGAGAAGCACGACTGGAAGCTTTCGCGCCAACTCGTGGCTCAGGCAGCGGAACTTGGGCTAATCGGCGCGAACATCCCCGAGGAGTTCGGTGGGCTGGGTCTCGACCAGACGAGCGGCGCGCTAATCGGCGAAAACATCGGCCGTTCCGCTTCATTCGCGACTACGCTCGGAGCCGAAAGTGGCATCGGTTTGTTGCCGATCGTTTACTTTGCGACCGAAGCAGCGAAGAAGAAGTATTTGCCGAAGGTCGCGTCGGGCGAGTTGATCACGGCCTATGCGTTGACTGAGGCGGGCGCCGGTTCTGACGCGATGAATGGCAAGGCCACCGCGCGTTTGAGTGACGACGGCAAGGAATACATTCTTAACGGCGAGAAGATGTGGATCACTAACGGCGGTTTTGCCGACATCTTCATCGTGTTTGCGAAAGTCGACGGCGACAAGTTCAGTGCGTTCATCGTCGAGCGTCAGCCGGGTCTGACGTCAGGCGCTGAAGAACACAAGATGGGGATCAAGGGATCGAGCACGACGGCGCTCGTTCTCTCTGACGTTCGCACGCCAGTTGAGAATCTGCTGGGCGAAGTGGGCAAGGGTCACAAGATCGCATTCAACGTGCTGAACATTGGCCGGTTCAAACTCGGCGCGATGTGCGTTGGCGGCATGAAGTTGATGGTCCACGAATCGGTGCGCTACGCAAACGAGCGCCAACAGTTTGGCAGGTCGATTTCGTCGTTTGGGGCAATTAAAGCGAAGCTGGCGGAACAGGCAATTCGGACGTGGATTGGCGAGTCGATGATTTATCGCACGCTGGGCATGATCGAAGAGCGGTTGAATACGGTCGATCCTAAGGACATGGACGCGCGGTTGAGGGCGATTGAAGAGTATGCGGCCGAGTGTTCGATCATCAAGGTGGCGCTTTCCGAGTACTGCGATTTTGTTGTCGATGAGATGGTCCAGATCTATGGCGGTTATGGTTACTCTGCGGACTATCCAGCCGAGCGCGCGTATCGCGACTCGCGCATCAACCGCATCTTCGAAGGCACAAATGAGATCAATCGCATGTTGATTCCGGGTCGATTGATGAAGAGCGCCCTGAGTGGAAATCTCGCCCTGCTGCCAGCCGCGCAGGCGTTGATGGACGAAGTGCTCTCGCCGTCGCTAGCCGGTTTCGACGATGACGATACACTGCTCGCAGCGGAAGAGAAGTTGGCGAAGAATGCGAAGAAAGTCGCGCTGATGACGCTTGGCACGGCTGCTCAGAAATACATGATGAAACTTGGCGACCAGCAGGAGATCCTGATGGGCATCGCCGACATCATCATGGACACGTATGCGATGGAGACTGCGATCCTCCGCACGCGGAAATTGGCGGCTGCGGAGGGTGAAGCGGTGGTCGAGCGTCTTCTCGACATGACCCGCGTGTTCTGCAACGACGCTGTCGGACGCATCGAAGCAAGGGCGAAGCACACGTTGGCGGGAATGTCGGAAGGCGACGAACTGCGGACGTTGCTCGCGGCACTGCGACGATTTACGAAGTTGCAGCCGATGAACACGATCGCCGCGCGGCAACGAATCGCGGATGAAATGATCCGGGCGAACAAGTACACGTACTGAGATTTCAGACTTCAGATCTGAGATCTCAGAACCTCACTAAACGAGAAGTCCTCACATGAAATACAGAAGTTTCGAAGAAGTACCCGTCTGGCGGGACGCGCTTGAGTTGGCGATTCTGATATTTGAACTAACATCTCAACCCGCGTTCAAGGGCTACCACGGTATCAAGGATCAGTTGGAACGCGCGGGCGTTTCAATCTCAAACAACATTGCGGAAGGATATGAGCGCGGCACGACTCAAGAGACTTTGACATTTCTTTACATCGCGAAAGGCTCGGCCGGCGAAGTTCGGTCTTTAACGTATCTTCTGGAACGCTTACGCGCCTTCGCGAGTTTGAGATCTGAAATCTTAAATCTGAGATCGCGGGCCGCGAGCATTTCGCGCCAACTGCATGGGTGGTGCGCGTCATTGCAAAACACGGAAATCAAAGGCCAGAGGTATTTGACCGATAAGAGCAGGCGATTAGATAAAGCTAGACGCGATCGCGAAGAGTTCCTTAAGGAGTTGGAGGCTATGAGATCTCAAACTTGAGATCTCAGCTCTCAAACTGATGCGTGTCATTCCCATCTCGCTTCCGACACCGTTCTACATTGGTCCGGTTAACGTCTACCTGATCGCCGAAGATCCGATCACGATCATCGACACCGGACCGAAGACGAAAGCAACGGTCGACGCATTGCGCGCCGGCTTGCGCGCCGCCGGCTTCCTCGTTTCCGATCTCCGTCGCATCGTATTGACTCACGCCCACGAAGATCATTGCGGACTCGCGAAGTCGTTGCGCGACGAAGCGAAGAACGCTGAAGTGTTTGTACACGACTGGGAAACGGGCCATCGTCACAGCCGGCTTCAGTATGACGAACATCGCGCGCTACTCCAACGCGCAGGTGTGCCGGAAAAAGAAATCCAGTTGATGCGACGCATGTACGAAGGCATGCGCGAGTACGCCGACACATTGCCCGACAATGAATGCATTTCACTAAAGGATGAGGCTGAACTCGAATTTGAATTCGGAAGTTTGCGCGTGCTTCACACACCCGGACACACGCCGGGTTCGTGCTCGTTTCTTCGTGAGGCGGATCGCACGGTGATCGCGGGCGACTGCGTTCTCAAACGGATAACTCCAAACCCAGTGCTCTCGCCCGATCCGCTCGATCCCTCGCGACGGTTCCCTTCGCTGGCTGAGTATCTCGTTAGTCTGGCGCGATTGCGCGCCTGTTCACCGACGTTGGTTTACGGCGGCCACGGCGACGTGATACACGATTACGAAGAACTTTTTCATCGCTATTTCCGTGCGTTTCAGGAGCGGCAGTCGCAGGTGATCGGACTGGTGAAGAAGAGCGGTGTCACGGCCTGGGAGGTCGGGCAGGCGATGTTTCCCGGAGCCGATGACGTTCATCGTTTTCTCGCCGTGTCGGAAGCGGTGGCGCATCTCGACCTGGCCCATAACGAAGGAAAAATCCGCGTCGAGCTCGCCGGTCCAGCCGAAGTTTACAGACCCAAAGATTCAACATTACGGATCTAAGAACAACTAATTAGACGTAAACTTTTTGGAACTGCGGTTTGAGTGTCGCGTGTAAGGCCAAAACTCTTCCGGAGGAAATTCGTGTATGAAATTGAATTACTTGCTGAGTTTTCTCGTTGCTCTAATTTTGACTACCAGTTCGGCGCTCGCCCAACAACCGGCGCCGCCCGAGCCACCTGAACCACCTGATGAACCATTCCTGAACACGTTTTCCCTTTTTACAGATGGTGGTTACCTCGGTGTTTACGCTGAAAATATCAACCGCCAAAACATGGGCCGCTATCACCTGAGCTCTCCTCGCGGCGTGGGCATCACGCAGGTGATTCAGGGAAGTCCGGCCGAAAAAGCCGGCTTAAAGAAAGACGACGTGATTCTTCGTCTCGACGGCGAGAACATCACCAGCGTGCGAAAGCTCAACCGCCTCGTTGCTGAGATCGCGCCGGATCAATCGGTGAGAGTAGCCGTCAGCCGCGGAGGCTCGGAGCAGGAACTCACCGCGACGATCGGAAAACGAGATAACGTCAGTACGGTCCAGGGACTGATGCGAGGTCAGCCAAAAGTTTGGAAGTGGGAGGGCGATTCCAAGAACTTCAAGGGTTTTAAGGACTTCGATGGCTTCAAATTTGACAGTCCGCTCATGGAGAGATTTGGGTTCGATTTTGACAAGGAAGGTGACCTGACGTTCCTGCTCAGCAACAGTCGCCGTATCGGCGTCAGCACGATGCAACTCAACAAGCAACTCGCCGATTACTTCGGTATCGCGGATGGCAAGGGCGTGCTAGTGACCTCCGTCACCGAGGATGGTCCATCCGCAAAGGCGGGTGTGAAAGCCGGCGACGTGATTACCGCGATTGACGGCGAAGCGGTCGATTCGCCCGGCGACATCTCGCGCGTGGTCAATCGCAAAAAGGAAGGCAACGTTACGCTGACGGTGATTCGCAACAAGTCGCAGCAAACATTCAGCGTTACTCCGACCGAAGGAGGTTTCTCCGGTACAGTGGCACGGCCGCAGATTGGACGCCGGATCGTGATTCCGCGAATCGAGATTCCGACCATTCCCGATATCGACATCGAGATGCCGCGCATCGAAATTCCGGTGATGCCGGCAATCAACATTCGTATGCCTCGGGTTCGTGTCCGGCCGGCGAGAGTAAGAGTCTCGCGGGGTGAACGCGGCCCGATTTAAGCGAAATCCGTTGCTCTCCTGAGGCGATGTCTTAGTTTCCTCTCTGTGTAACTCAGCGGTCCTCCGAGTCTCTGCGGTTTATCTGCTTTTGCGCATCTTTTACCGCAGAGCCGCGGAGGACCGCCGAGGTACGCAGAGAATCTGGCAAAACTCAGACACTGCTCTCCTGAGCGCGCGCTTGCGCCAAAGGAGTGGGTTGTGTGATGATCCATTCGATGATACTGGTCATTTACAGCCCTGATCTTTTGAGGAGTGCATAAAGAGTGAAAGCGGAATTAGAGAAGTTAATCGCTTTGCAGAATCTGGATACCAGCATAAGAAAACTAGAAAAAGACCTCGAAGCGATACCACAAAGGCGCGCCGAAATCGAAGGAGAATTCGATCGGCGCGCTTTTGAAATTAAGGCACTTGAAAGTCGACGCGACGACGCGAAACATAACCGTTCCCGCCTGGAAAACGAGGCACTTGATCAAAAGAACCGCGCCGAACGGGCCGAACGAAATTTGATGTCGTCGAAGAAACAGGACGAGTACACCGCCGCCATTCGCGAGGCCGACGCTGCGCGCAAACAGATCTCAGCATTGGAAACACAGATCCTCGAACAAATGGAGAGCCTGGAACAGGCCGAAGCGGCGCTGAAGGAACGCGCCGATGAGATCGCGACGTTGAATTCGGATCGCGAAGCAAGGCTGAAAGCGTTTGACGAAGAGACGCGCTTGCAATCAGAGTTGCTAGCGGCGCAACGTATTGAACGGGAACAGGTGTTTGCGAATCTGCCAAAGTCGATGAGCGGTATGTACGCGAGAATCAGGGCGCGCATTCGCGACGGTGTCGCGGTAGCCGAGGCGCGGAATCGTTCGTGTACCGCGTGTTTCATGTCGCTGCGGCCCCAGGTGATGTCGGAAATCCGACGCGGCGAGGAAGTTCTCACGTGCGACAACTGCGGCCGGATCCTTTACTTCATCGCCGACTCTTTACAAAGTGACACACCGGCGACCCAACCCAACGTAGCCATTACCTGACCCTTCAGTCAGAACACGGATTTGCAAAACAACAGTGTTACGTTACCCCCATCGGGAGGTGAGTGAGTGCGTGTGCTTGTTACCGGAGGCGCCGGTTATATCGGTAGCGTCGTCACCGAAGAATTGGTCAGCGACGGACATGAAGTGGTTGTCTACGACAATCTCGTCAAAGGCCATCGTCAGGCAGTTGTTTCCGGCGCGACTTTCGTCGAAGGCGACCTACTCGACGGAGCCGCGTTGGGACGAATGCTGAAAGATCATCGTATTGAAGCAGTGATCCACATGGCCGCCTATTCGCTTGTTGGCGAATCTTGCGAGCAGCCCACCAAGTACTATCAAAACAACTTTGTCGCCAGTCTCGTCTTGCTCGACACGATGCGCGAGTGCGACGTCAGTCGCATCGTTTTCTCTTCAACCGCGGCAACTTACGGAGAGCCGGTATCCCAGCCGATCGAGGAAACGGCGCCCAACAACCCGACCAATCCCTACGGCGAAACAAAACTCGCGTTCGAGCGAGCAATGGACTGGTACGAACGCGCATACGGACTGCGCTATGTCTCGCTGCGTTACTTTAATGCCGCGGGCGCGAGCGAGAAGTGCGGTGAAGATCACGATCCCGAATCGCACATCATTCCCATCGCCTTGCAGGCGGCGGCAGGAAAACGTCCCTTGGTCGAGATCTACGGTGATGACTACCCAACGCCCGACGGAACTTGCTTGCGCGACTATATCCACGTCATCGATCTCGCTCGAGCGCATATCCTCGCTCTCGGCGCGATGAGCGACGGCAGCCGGATCTACAATCTTGGCTGTGGCGGTGACGGCTACAGCGTTCGCGAAGTGATCGACACTGCTCGGCAAGTAACCGGCAAAGAAATTCCTGTCCGCATAGGACCACGTCGCGCGGGCGATCCGGCGATCCTGATCGCAAGCTCCGATAAGATAAAGCGCGAGCTTGGCTGGCAGCCGAAGTTTCAGGATCTGCGCGTGATCATCGAATCGGCCTGGCGCTGGATGTTGGCCCACCCGAATGGATACTCTAACGAGAGCCATGCCTAAAGCTGCGGAACCAACTGAAAAGCCAAGCGTGAAGCGCACGCGCCAAAAGCGCGGGACGACCGTTACGCCCGAAGAGTTTTTAAGTCTCAAAAAGCCGAAAGGCGATCTCATCGTGAAGGTCGGCCGCGAAAACGTTTCCGTCACGAGCCTCGATCGCATCTACTGGCCCGACGAGAAGCTCACGAAGTTTGACCTGCTCTGCTTTTATCTGAAGATCGCCGACTACATCATGCCGCACCTGAAAGATCGGCCCGCCATCCTTCAACGGTGGCCGCGCGGTATCAAGGCCCCGATGTTTTTTCAACAGGACCTCGAAAGCGCGCCGGAGTTTATCAAGACCAAGCGACTCACAAACCAGGAAGGCCGGCAGCTCGACTACTTCGTTTACTCCACTCTCGGTTCGCTGCTGCACTTCGTCAACCTCGGAAATATCGAACAGCATCCATGGCACTCGACAACGAAGCACCTTGACAAGCCTGATTGGATCGCGATCGATCTCGATCCTAAGAGCGCGCCGTGGGAGAACGTGTTGCAAGTCGCGTTAGTAGTGAAGGAAGTCGCGGACGAGATCGGCTTGCAGGTATTTCCGAAGACGTCGGGTTCGTCCGGCATGCACATCTATGTTCCGCTCAAGCCGACAAACGAATACGAGCAAGCGGCTGAGTTTGCGAAACTGTTTGCAGGAGAAGTTGCGCGACGCGCATCGAAGATAGCAACCGTCGAGCGGACTATCGCGAAGCGCAAAAGCACACAGGTTTACGTTGACTGGATGCAGAACGCGCGCGGCAAAAGTTTGGCGTCGGTGTTTACGGCGCGAGCGAAACCCGGGGCGAGGGTGTCGATGCCGTTGACGTGGAAACAGATCGCGCAAGGCGTGAAGATTACTGACTTTACGATAGCGAACGTACCCGATCTGCTGAAGAAAAAAGGCGACTCGTGGGCCAACTTTTTCGACTCACGGCAAACCCTCAAACTTCGTTGAGCAACACAGAGTAGTGTCTGAGTTTGCCCCGTTCTCTGCGTGCCTTAGCGGTCCTCGGCGACTCTGCGGAAAAGAAGGCGCAAAACCAGATAAGTCGCTGAGACGCGAGGACCGATGAGTACGCAGAGCGAAAATTAAGATACCACCTAATTCAGGGTAGTGGGGCCAACACAGTTAAGGCTTGACGAGCCCGCAGCCGAGTGCTTATTCTGTCGCTCGCGAGAAGTTAGACGATGAACCGCAGCCTGTATCGCTACTATTGCTATTACTGCCCGCTCTTCACTGGAAGGAGCGGTCGGACGATGGGCTGTCGAAGCATGCTAAACATCTAGCACCCAGACAAGTTTCATAAAAGCCGGCCATCAATCCTTCCAAAGGATTGGTGGCCGGTTTTTTGTTTACCGAGGAAAAACCGATGACGCCAACTCAAACAATCGAAACCACGCCTGTCTTACAGGATCACGTCGAGGTCCGTCTTGTACAACTTGATCCAGACCACCCAGGTTTTCGCGATTCTGCGTATCGAGCGCGGCGCAATGCCATCGCGGAGATCGCGACGAACTACCGGCCAGGCGATCCAATTCCAGATGCGCCATACACGGAACTGGAGCACGGCGTTTGGCAAACGATCTGGAAAGCGCTCGGCCCGGCCCATCGCGAACACGCGTGCGCCGAGTATCTCACTTGTCTTGAGCGCCTGGATTTCGATAGCGATCGGATTCCGCAGTTGAGTGAAGTCAGTGAGAAAGTGGAAGCCATCAGCGGCTTTCGACTGGAGCCGGTCGCCGGGCTGGTCGAGCCACGCGTATTTCTCGAGTCCCTTGCTAACGGTGTGTTTCTAAGTACGCAATACATCCGTCACCATTCGACGCCGCTATACACTCCGGAGCCCGACGTTGCTCACGAAATCATCGGCCATGCTGTGACGTTAGCAAGCCCGCGACTGGCCGAGATCAATCGTTTGTTTGGCGAGGCTGTCCGACGGACCACGGACGCCGCTGAACTCGACCGCTTGTCTCGCGTCTACTGGTTCACTATAGAGTTTGGGGTGCTGCGTGAAGACGGCCGAATCAAGGCTTACGGTACCGGTCTGCTTTCGTCGGCGGGTGAGCTTGAGGAAATGCACAACGCGGAATTGGTGCCGCTCGATCTCGAGATTGCTGCCAGCTACGTATACGACCCGACCCACTACCAGGCGATCCTGTTTTGTGCGGAGTCATTCGATTCGATGGATCAGATGCTGCGGGAGTTTCTCGCGCGGTGGTAGCCACAGGCAGGCACAAAAGGCACTGGCGGTAAAGTAAGGCTGAAGTTCGGTGGCCGCTCTGTGATTTTTGTGCCTTCTTGTGGCTTTCGGATCAGCTTGTTGTTCTAAACGCCGAGGATTAGTTTGGCGATCGTGAAATAGATGACCAGGCCAGTGGCGTCGACGAGAGTGGTGATCAATGGCGCGGAGAGTACAGCCGGATCGACGCCAAACCGCTGGGCCATGATCGGGATCAATGATCCGACGGTCGTGGACCACACGCAGATCGCGAACATCGTCACCGAAACAGTGATTGCGAGTGCTAGTGGCGCGCGCCAGAGGAGCGCCTGCACTAATGCGATCGGAGCGACGAGTAGACCGAGCAATATCCCAGTCGTTGCTTCTCGCGCAACCACACGCCAGGCATGCCGCACGCCGACCTCACCGAGAGCAAGGCTTCGAATCACGGTCATGACGGTCTGTGCGCCCGCATTGCCGCCGGTTCCGATCAGCAACGGAATGAAGAATGCGAGCGCTACCACGGCTGCCAGTTCCGTTTCGAACTTGTGCAAGACTGCGCTGGTCAGCGTGCCTGCAACAAACAGCAACAACAGCCAGCCGATGCGTTTGCGCACCACGCGCATGATCGGGTTGTCGAAGTAAGGTTTGTCCATCGCGCCCGGTTCGACCGCCGCCATGCGCAGGATGTCTTCAGTCTGTTCCTCGATCAGAACGTCGATCACGTCGTCAACGGTCACGAAGCCGACAACGCTTCCGTCCTCCTCGACAACGGGGACCGCGAGTAAGTTGTACTTTCCGATCTTCGCGGCGACCTTCTCCTGATCGTCCTGGGCGTTGACTGTCACCGGTTTGCGTCTCATCACATCGACGATCGGCCGTTCGAGTTCCGCCATCACGAGATCGCGCAATGAAACCGCGCCGAGCAGCCGATCTGTTTCGGGATCCATGACGTAGCAGGCGTAAATCGATTCCTTCTCCTGCGCAACGGAACGAATGTGCTTCAGCGCGTCGGCGACGGTCATCTTCGGATCGAGCCGCACGAACTCCGTCGTCATGATGCCGCCGGCAGTATGGTCGGGATACTGGAGCAGATCTTCGAGCTCAGCGCGGACGTCGGCCGTGACTTTCGGGAGGATGCGATGTCGTTCGTGCAGGCCCATCTTCTGAATAACGTCGGTGCGCTCGTCGGCGGAGAGGCCCTCGAGAATCGACGCCACGCGTGATGGTTCCAACTGTTCGAGAATGGCTGCGCGACGTCGCATCGTTGGCTGGTCGCACAGTTCTATGCAGCGCTGGAGCGGCAACATGGAAACGATTGAGGCCGCTTCATTGAGACGAAGTTGATTTAGCAGCTCCGCGAGATCTTCGGGGGGCAGATCGGAAACTTCACTTCCAATTCCGACAAAACTCTCGTCCAATCGAAGCTGGATGCGTTCGAGTAGCTGTTGCAGATCCTTGGAGGTAGGCATAAGTGATCTGGTCCAAAGTTTAGCGAGTTTACTGGTGCGGTTTTGCCGCCGGGTTCACTGGTAGCGGAAACGGGCGCGAAAAGCCGCAAGGGCAAGCTGATTATTATCGTGCAGGGCTTTACACAAAAAGTAGCGTTCTGATGTGTTCTCTCTGCGGCCCCCCCGGTGTATTTTTACGGCCCCTGCGTAGAAATGACGGTCAAACGCAGAGAAAGCAGCGATACACAGAGGACCGCAGAGAAGACTGTTCCCAAAATTCACTTATTGTGCAAAGCAATTTGCAGGGCCCTAACTGTCAGGAGAAAGCCTCTAAACCTGCGCGCTGATCGTGGTCTCGACGGCCGGGTTCAACACGGCCTGCGCGGCGGCCAAACGGGCGACTGGCACGCGGAACGGCGAGCAGCTCACGTAGTCGAGTCCGATCTCGTTACAGAATGCGATCGACTGTGGATCGCCGCCATGCTCACCGCATATACCAACCTTAAGATTTGGCTTCACACTGCGACCCCGCTCGGCGCCGAGGCGAACTAACTGGCCCACCCCGTCTCGATCGAGGACCTGAAATGGATCGTCTTTAACGATCTTGCGCTCGATATAGTTTGGCAGAAAGCGGCTCGAATCGTCACGGCTCAACCCGAACGTCGTTTGCGTCAGGTCGTTTGTCCCAAACGAGAAAAAGTCGGCGTGCGCGGCGATGCGGTCGGCCATCAATGCGGCCCGCGGCAGTTCGATCATCGTGCCGACGTGATAATCGATCGTCATGCCGTGTTCACCCATCACCTGTCGCGCGACTTCGTGAATCAGTTCCGCCTGTTGACGCAACTCTTCGCTCAGCGATACCAGCGGGACCATGATCTCGAGCTCGACTTTCTTTCGTTCTCCTTGAACCTTGCAGGCCGCTTCGAAGATCGCTCGGCATTGCATACGTGTGACTTCGGGGAACAGAAGCCCGAGACGACAACCGCGAAAACCGAGCATCGGGTTGGCCTCGCGAATGCGATTGACCTGGCGCAGCAGCGCGCGTTTGTGATCGATCTCGTCGAGAATCTGGTCCATCGCGCCCATGGTCGTCGCGACCTTCAGGGCCATCTTCAATTCCGAAAGCTCAGTACCCAGTTCTTCCGCGTTCGGGAGAAACTCGTGCAGTGGCGGATCGAGAAGACGGATCGTGACCGGCAGTCCGGCCATCTCGCGAAAGATCCCGATGAAGTCGCCGCGTTGCAGCGGTAGCAGTTTCTCGAGTGCTTTCTCACGCGCGCCGGTGCCTTCCGAAAGAATCATCTCGCGCATAGCGGCGAGCCGTTTGTCACCGAAGAACATGTGCTCAGTACGACAGAGACCGATCCCTTCAGCGCCAAACTGCCGCGCCGTCTTCGCATCGAGCGGCGTATCGGCGTTGGCGCGCACGCGCAGACGTCGAAACTTGTCGGCCCATGTCATCAGTTTGTAGAAGTCGTCGCCAAGAGTCGGTTGAATCGTCGGCACCTGGCCCAGAAAAACGCGGCCGGTCGAACCGTCAACTGTGATCCACTCGCCTTTCGTTACGATCGCGCCTTCGACAGTGAATTGTTGCTGACCGTAATCGATATTGATTGCCTGTGCGCCGCTCACACAGGTTTTGCCCATGCCACGCGCGACAACCGCGGCGTGACTGGTCATGCCGCCGCGCGAGGTGACGATTGCCTGCGCCGCCACCATGCCGTGAAAATCGTCAGGGCTCGTTTCCGATCGTACAAGCACGACGCGTGCACCTTCGCGGGCCATTTCCTCAGCTTCGTCGGGACTGAAAACAACCTGGCCCTGCGCGGCGCCGGGACTAGCAGGTAGACCAGTGGCCAACACGGTCGCGTTTGTTTTGGGATCTACGGTCGGGTGCAACAGTTGATCGAGCTGCTCGGGCGTCACGCGTTGCACAGCGGTGGCTTTGTCGATCAGTTTTTCGTAGACCATTTCGACGGCGATCCGGACAGCGGCTGCGCCGCTGCGTTTTCCGGTGCGCGTCTGCAGCATATAGAGCTTGCCGCGTTCGATCGTAAATTCGCAGTCCTGCATATCGTGATAATGCTCTTCGAGCAGGGTCGCGATCGAAGCGAACTGATCGTAAACCTCCGGCAGCTCCTTCCTGAGCTGTGAGATCGGATTCGGCGTGCGAATGCCGGCGACCACGTCTTCGCCTTGCGCGTTTAGTAGATATTCGCCGTACAACTCTTTCTTGCCGGTTGAGGGATTGCGTGTGAAGGCGACGCCGGTGCCGCTGCCCGCGCCCATGTTTCCGAACACCATCACCTGCACGTTGACGGCTGTACCAAGCGAATCCGGAATGCGATTGACACGGCGATAGTCGATCGCCCTGCGGCCCATCCAGGAATTGAACACCGCCGCGATCGCGACGCGCAGTTGTTCGTACGGATCTTCGGGAATGGCACTTTGTTCGGTAAGAATTATCTGTTTTTCGGCGGCGATGATGTCGCGCAGATGATCGGGTTTGAGATCAGTGTCACGTCCGCCTTGTGTTTGCGCCTTGAAACGATCCAGCACGCGTTCGAACTTCGCATGTGCGACGCCCATGACGATTTCACCAAACAACGAAGCGAAACGTCGATAAGCGTCGAGTGCGAAACGGAGGTCACCGGTTTGTTCGGCGAGACCCTGCACTGTTTCTTCGTTCAAACCAAGATTAAGCACAGTATCCATCATGCCCGGCATCGAAAACGCCGCCCCTGAGCGAACAGAAACGAGGAGCGGGCTTTTCGGATCGCCAAACCGTTTACCGACTTTTTCTTCAATCGTGCGTAAACCTTCCTTCACCTGGTCCCACATTCCATCGGGAAACTTCTTATCGTTTTCAAAGAAGGCATTACAAGCCTCGGTGGTTACGACCAAACCCGGCGGCACGGGCAGCCCAGCCTGCGTCATCTCGCAGAGTCCGGCGCCTTTGCCGCCCAAAAGGGCCTTGTCGTCTCCGGGTCCCTCGTCGAAGAGGTAGACCCACTTATTTGTTTTTGGTTCAGTTGATTCGGAAGCTTCTTCAGTAACAGTGCTCATGGGGTTGCAAGTTATCGCATTTTTGGTGGTTTAGGGAAGTGGAGTAGGATATTTGCGAACACGGAGGACACGGATATGGCAAATATCACGTCGTTAAGCGTGAACGGGAGAAAACTGCCGGTAAACGTCGATTCGCAGACAAGTTTGCTCACTGTTTTGCGCGATTTTCTTAATTTTACCGGAACGAAATACGGCTGCGGCGAGGCGCAATGCGGTGCGTGTACGGTGCTCGTCGATGGTCAGATGACTCGCTCATGCACGATGCCGGTCGGAAAGGTCGCAAGCAAACAGATCACAACGATCGAAGGTCTTGAAAAAGACGGTCAACTGCATCCGCTTCAGAACGCGTTCATCGAAGCCGATGCGATGCAGTGTGGTTACTGCACGTCCGGAATGATCATGTCCGGTGTGGCGTTGCTGAAAAAGAATCCAAAGCCGTCGCGAGCTGAGATCGTGAAGCACATGGATCGCAACATGTGTCGCTGCGGCACCTATCTACGCATCGTTAAAGCGATCGAGATCGCATCTGGCGCGTCGAAGGAGGTGCGCAAGTGAAAGAAGAACTCGAACTCGGTTCAGAATTCGATCTCGAACTTGAGCGTTACGAACTATTCGCGGATCCGATCTACAACTTCACGTTCAATCGACGTCAGTTTCTAAGAGCGTTCAGCGGCGGCATCGCGTTGCTGGTACCGATGTCGAACCTGGTTACGACGTCAGGGCAGCAGGAGCAGGGTGAATCCGGACGCGGTCGAATGGACCAGCGAGTGCCGAACGAGATCGGCGCGTGGATTCACATCGACGAAGCTGGAACGGTTTCGGTTTTTACGGGCAAGGTCGAGTTGGGCCAGAACATTCGCACGTCGCTGGCCCAGGCGGTCGCGGAAGAGTTACACGTGATGATTGAGTCGATACGAATGGTGATGGCCGATACAGACCTGGCGCCGTTCGACATGGGTACATTCGGCAGTCGCTCAATACCTTTTATGGCGCCGCAGTTGCGCAAAGCGGCGGCTGCTGCGCGCGAGAGTCTGGTGGCGCTGGCCGCGGAACAGATGAAAGTCGCACCCGCGGAGGTACGCATTGTCAACGCGCGCTTCGTTAACCATGACGCGTCGAAGTCGTTGAGCTTCGCCGACGTCGCGAACGGTCAAAAACTTGTGAAGACGATACCGGCCGATGTGGCGATCACGGCCGTGAAGGATTGGACCATCGTGGGTAAGTCCGTGCCGAAGGTGGGCGCACGCGATTTCGTTACCGGCAAACATGAGTACACATCTGACCTGAAGCGGCCAGGCATGTTGTTTGGTCGTATTGTCCGGCCAGCGACATTGAATTCGTCGCTGGTGTCGGCGGACACGAAAGCCGCTGAGGCGATCCGTGGCGTAACGGTGGTGCGCGACGGTGACTTCATCGGTCTCGCCGCGACTGATCCACAAACTCTCACGCGTGCTGAAAGGGCTATCGCGGTGCATTGGAAAGCCCCGGGCCAACCCGCCGCGGCACAGTTGTTTGAACAGTTGAAGCGCGAGTCGTCGCCAAGTCGTGGCGGTGCACGTCCTGCTGGGTCGATTACCGACGGTATGGCCGCCGCAGACAAGAAACTTTCACAAACGTACACCGTTGCGTTTATCGCGCACGCGCCACTCGAGCCGCGCGCCGCGGTTGCCGAGTGGAACGACAACAAGTTGACCGTTTGGACTGGAACGCAGCGACCGTTTGGCGTTCGGTCGGAACTGGCGGAAGCGTTGCATATTCCGGAGACCAGCGTGCGCGTGATCGTTCCCGATACGGGATCCGGGTACGGCGGTAAACACACCGGCGAGTGTGCGGTTGAAGCGGCCCGGTTAGCGCGCGCCACCGGTAAGCCGGTGAAGCTCGTTTGGACGCGCGAAGAGGAGTTCACGTGGGCGTATTTTCGTCCGGCGGGTGTGATTGAAGTGTCGAGTGGTGTGAAGAACGATGGCACGGTCACGGCGTGGGAGTTTCACAACTACAACTCCGGTGCGTCGGCGATCCAGTCGAAGTACGCGTTTCCCAATCAGAACATTCAATTTCACAGCAGCAAGTCGCCGCTCCGGCAGGGTTCTTATCGCGGACTCGCGGCTACTGCGAATCATTTCGCGCGTGAAGTGCACATGGACGAGTTGGCCCAACTGGTCGGCATTGACCCGGTTCAGTTTCGTATAAAGAACATTCAGGACGAGCGATTGAAAGCGGTGCTGGAGGCGGCGGCGAAGTCGTTTGGCTGGGGTGCTAAGAAGGAGGCCGGACGCGGCGCGGGGATCGCGTGCGGATTCGAGAAAGGGAGCTATATCGCAACGGCTGCTGAGGTCTCAGTCGATCCAAAGACGAAGAAGGTAAAGCTTGAACGAGTTGTCGCGAGCTTCGAATGCGGCGCGATCGTAAACCCGAGGCATCTGCACAATCAGGTTGAAGGTGCGGTGGTGCAGGCAATCGGCGGCGCGTTGTTTGAAGGGATTGATTTTCAGAATGGACAGATTATGAATTCGAAGTTTTCTCGTTATCGTGTGCCGCGATTTAGCGACACGCCGCCGATCGAGATCGTATTGCTGGATCGGAAGGATCTGCCGTCCGCAGGCGCTGGTGAAACTCCGATCGTCGGACTTGCTCCGGCGGTCAGCAGCGCGATATTTGAGGCTACAGGGCAAAGACTCAGATCCTTACCGTTAGTTCCGAACCTGAGTTAAGTTCAGTTCCGAACGAGAGTAGTGTCATGATTTCGGCTCGGCGGATCTCTGCGATCCTTTGAGAATCTCCGGTTTATAGGTTTTACGGCTGTTTTCAACGCAGAGAAGCGCAGAGAAACGCAGAGGTTCGCAGAGGAGAACAGAAGTTCGCAGAGCGCAGAGGCTCGCAGACAAGCGCAGAGGTTTTGCGGAGAAATATCGTCTGGTTAGAACATCTGAGTTAACTTGGCGAACGCCTGCCTTACGATGTTCACGATGCTTTCAGGCTCGATCGCGTAACGGCGAAAATCAAACGTCGTAACAGGCGCCACACCTATTCCGGATGACGTCAAAAAGATCTCGTCTGCGTCTACCAGATCGGCCATCTCATAAACGCCTTCAACGAGCGGAACGAAGTGTTTGTTGGCGATATCGATTACGCACTCACGCGTGATGCCCGCCAAGGCGCCGGTGCTCAAGTTCGGCGTGTGGACCGTGCCGTTCTTCGCCCAGAAAATATTGGCGGTAGTAGCCGAGACAATCTCGCCGCGCTCATTTAATACGACCGCCTCGTCGAAGTCTCGGCTACGTGCTTCTTCTCGGGCAAGCACGTGATCGAGATAGTTCAAACTCTTAATTCCGGTGATCGGCGAGAACGTGCTGATGCGATAGGGCGAGACGGCGAGCGACAAACCGTTGGCGGCAACACGGTGGGGTTCACCCGTCATGACCAGCAGATCGGTTTTCCGTGTGCTCGGAAATTTTGCTTTCCAGAAGTCGCGACCGCTGCGCGCGAGCATCGTTACACGCGCGCGTCCATCTTTCACTTGATTTACCCCGATCAGTTTGCTGACAGCTTCGCCGACGCTCTTCTCAGTGCAACCAGTGTGATCGATGTCGAGTTTGGCGGCGTGTGCGGCGAGACGTTGCCAGTGTTTGGACCAGAGGAACGGTTTGGAATCGTAGACTGCGAGCGTCGTGAAGACACCGCGTCCGTAGAGTGCAGCCGAAGAGACGGCTGCGACGCGCGCCTTGGTCGCTTCGACCATCGTTCGGTTGAGCGAGATGACGGGATGCAATAAGCCCCTCGCGTGAAATCAGACCGTAGCCGGCACTTCAGCCCGCAGCTTTCGTGAAAGCGCGTTGCGCCACGTGGATTCAAGATCCGTTAATCCGAGGTTCACAACCGTCTCTTCCCCGACATTGATCACAAGCGTGTCGCCACCGACTCGACCCAAAATTGCAAAGGGAGCGTTGTGATCTTGCGCGATTTTCTCGAGCTCTTCCAGAGCTGACGGCGCAAAACTGACGATTATTCGCGACGGCGATTCACTGAACAGCAACGACGTGGGACTCGGCGTTGCGTCGAGATCCACTCGCGCGCCGATCGCCTCGCGTCCGAGTGAAGAAAAACACGCTTCCGCCAGCGAGACTGACAGCCCCCCATCCGAACAATCGTGCGCGGACGTCAACAGTCCTGCTTCGGCTGCTTCCAAACATGCCCGCTGCACTGCCAGCTCACGTTCGAGATCGAGTTTCGGAACTTTACCGGCAGCGGCGATCTCTTGGGTGGTTACGCCCGCGACGCTCACGGCGAATTCACTCATCGACAAGTCGTCGTTCGTAACACCAAGCATCGCGATCAAATCGCCTTCATTCTTAAATCCTGGCTGGACGGTGCGTCTAACGTCTTCGACCAAACCAACCATACCAATCACTGGCGTTGGCAGGATCCCGCGGCCCTCAGTCTCGTTGTAGAATGATACATTTCCGGAGACGACCGGCGTTCCAAGCACGCGACACGCCTCCGCCATGCCGTCGACCACTTCCGAAAACGACCACATCACTTCCGGCCGCTCGGGCGACGCAAAGTTCAAACAGTTCGTAATCGCAATCGGGCGGGCGCCGACGCAAACCACATTGCGTGCCGACTCGGCGACGATCAATTTCGCGCCTTCGCGTGGATTCGCCGCGCAGTAACGACCATTCCCGTCGAGCGACATCGCAAGCGCGCGGCGAGTTTCTTTAATTCGCACTACCGCTGCGTCAGCGCCGGGAAGGATCGCCGTGTTTGTCCGCACCATGTGGTCATACTGTCGATAAACCCAATGCTTCGAAGCCAGATTTCCGCTCGCAAGGAGTCTTATGAGATCCGTGTTTAAGTCGCGACTCTCAATTTTGCGGGTCTCAGAGCTTTCACGGATGGGCTCCTGCATCGGTCGTTCATATTTCGGTGCTTCATCCGTCAAGGCCTCAACCGGAATATCTGCCACCGTCTCGCCGTTGTGAATCACCTGCATTCGCTTCGTATCACGCACGCGCCCGATCACCACGGCATCGAGATCCCACTTGCGAAAGATGTCCATCACTTCGCGCTCGCGTCCGGAGTGGGCCACTATCAACATGCGCTCCTGCGATTCAGACAGCAGCATCTCGTACGCGGTCATGTTCTGCTCGCGTTGAGGCACCAGCGACAGGTCGAGCTCGATACCCGTTCCCGCGCGCGCCGCCATCTCGCATGACGAGGAAGTTAGTCCCGCGGCGCCCATGTCCTGAATGCCCGCGACCGCGCCACTCCTCATCGCTTCCAGACACGCCTCAAGCAACAACTTCTCGAGAAAAGGATCGCCAACCTGGACTGTCGGTCGCTTCTCCAGCGCTTCTTCGTCAAACTCCGCCGACGCCATAGTCGCGCCATGAATACCATCGCGTCCGGTCTTCGCACCGACATACAAAACAGGATTGCCTACACCCGTCGCCTTCCCGAAGAAGATCTGATCGTGACGCACGATGCCCAGCGCAAAAGCGTTGACCAACGGATTCAACGCGTACGCGTCGTCAAATGCGACCTCGCCGCCGACGGTGGCGACGCCGAACGCGTTTCCGTAATGCGCGATGCCCGCTACAACACCTGCAAGCAGTGATCGATTGCGTCGTCCATGTCGCGCATGATCCAGCGAACCGAAACGCAAACTATTCATCGACGCAACAGGCCGCGCGCCCATCGTGAAGATGTCGCGCAGGATGCCGCCAACTCCCGTGGCCGCGCCCTGAAACGGTTCAATGAAAGACGGATGATTGTGTGACTCGATTTTGAAGGCTGCGCACCAACCGTCGCCGAGATCAACCACACCGGCATTCTCACCCGGCGGCACAATGACGAGTTCGCCGGTGGTTGGGAGTCGCTTCAGATGGATGCGAGAAGATTTGTAGGAGCAGTGTTCCGACCACATGACCGAGAAGATGCCGAGCTCGGCAAATGTCGGTTCGCGGCCAAGCAGCTTTTTAATTTGCTCAAATTCTTCCGGAGTGAGGTTATGCGCGGCGATGACGTCAGGAGTGATCATTCGTGCTCTGTGCCTTGTACTTCATCCTTTGCTCTTTGTCCGTTGTCAGTTGTCCGTTGTCCGTAGTTTCAACAACTGACTACTGACCACTGACAAAGAACCAAACACAAAGCACAAAGTACTGGGATTTCAATCAGACTTCTTCACCAGCTTATCAATCGCGGCTCGCAACTCATTCGGGTCTACGCGGCCGAAATGTTTGTAGACCACTTCGCCTTTCGCATTGTAGAGAAAAGTCGCGGGTAGACTGCCCGCCCAGCCTTTATCAATTAGCTCGATTGCGGGTTGGGGATCGGAAACGTTGAGCAGGTAAGCCGGCATGTTTGCTTTCATCGATCCGAGAAACTTCGGCACCGACGTTTTGATATCGCTGAAATCGTCGAGCGAGACCGTGATGAAGTCCACCGCATGCGGGCGGTATTCCGCGTCGATCTTTACGAGATCGGGAAACTCTTCGCGACAAGGATCGCACCATGTGGCCCAGAAATTAATGAGCAGCGGACGTTCCCGCTCTTCGGTCACAATGGTCTTGAGCGCTTCGGTGTCGATCGGCGAGACCACGACGGGCTTCTGCGACTTCGCGGGCCGGCCCTTTTGTTTTTGTGCCGGCGCCGTGAAACTCGCGAAGAGAAGGCAGAAGGAAACTGCTATTACAACTCGGGATAAACGCATGGATAACTACGCACGTTTGATGGTGCAGCCGAATGCTTTCGCCTCGGTCTTTTCGATCGGCTTGCCGGCGAGCGAAGCGTCGATCGCATTTCGCAGGTCGGTGGCTTCGATCGCGTCGCCGTTGCGGCTGTTGTCGATTCGTCCGTGATAGAGCAGTTTGTTATCGGCGCCGATGAAGTAAGCCTCGGGTGTCACGGTAGCTCCAAGCTTGTCAGCAATCTTGTTGGCTGGATCTTTCAGGATCGGGAACGAGAGCTTATGCTCCGCGGCGTGTCCTCTGACGGCGTCGGCATCTTCCTTGACGTTTGAGTTGATACCAATCACCGCGATGCCCTTGGCTTTGTAATCCTGGGCCAACTTCTCCATGCGCTCGTTGTAAGCGTTCGAGACCGGACACTGTATGGCGATGAATAGCAGCACCGTTCCCTTCTTGCCTGCGAGCGATTTCAGCGAACGTTCTTGTCCGGTAACATCGGGAAGCGTGAAATCTTCAATGGTCGCGCCGATAGCCGGCGCGGCGGGAATTTCTCCCTCAACGGCGCGCGCGCTGGTCGCGATGACGGCGCCCGCAATCACAAAGACAAAGGCCAACAGGATCGCAAGTTTTTTCATGTTTTCTTTAATCTCCTTTAAGGCTGCCAGTTGGGGATGTTGAAGATTAGCAGTCCGCGCGCGAGCGTGGCAAGTTGACACGATGTGACATTTCCACGATCTTTTTCGCTGATGGCTGACGCTGTTTCAAGCAATACAACCACTACAGATGTCGATATCTCCCAAGCGTTGCCTACGCCGGTTCGCCTGGATGCCGACGAGCGCTTTCGCGGCCGCGATATCACGATTGCTTTTCTCGATTCCGGTTTTTACGCACACAAAGATTTGACAGAACCGATTAACCGGATCGTCGCCTATCACAGCATCTTTCCGGACACGAACGATAGTGCTTTACTTCATAAACCTGACGTCGCGAGCTGGCATGGGATGATGACCTCGGTCGTCGCTGCCGGCAATGGTCATCTCTCGAAGGGGTTGTACCGCGGTATAGCGCCGGAAGCGAAAGTGGTGTTGGTAAAGATCGGAAAGAGCGGCCGCATCCCGGAAGGCGACATCGAAACCGGATTGCGTTGGGTGCTCGCGAACAAAGACCTGTACGGCATTCGGATCGTCAACATCTCGGCGGGCGGCGATTTCGAGCGGTCGTATCTGCAGAATTCCTTGTGCCGTCTGGTTGAAGAAACAGTGAGCGCGGGTGTGATTGTAGTTTGCGCGGTTGGTAACGCGGGGCTTGCGCCCGGCCATCCGGTTTTGCCGCCCGCGAGTTCTCCTTCGGCGATAGCGGTCGGTGGTCTCGACGATCAGAACTCGCTCGATCGCGCGCGGCGCGGAATGTACCGGTCGTCGTATGGACCAACAATCGATGGGTTGCAAAAACCGGAAGTGATCGCGCCCGGAATCTGGGTGGCTGCGCCCATACTCCCACACACGCCAACAGCTGATGAAGCGCATCTTTACGCCGAGCTTGACGCTGCGACTGACAACGAACTGTCCAAGATCATCGGTGCGCATAAAGGAGTAGACAAAGATCTCGACGCAGCGCGCGACCTTTCCCCACCGCTGTTACGGCAGTTGATCACGATCAAACTGCAGGAAGGCAACGTTATCAATCATCATTACAAGTTCGTTGACGGCACTTCATTCGCGTCGCCGATCGTCGCGTCGATTGTCGCGTGTATGCTGGAAGCGAATCCGAAACTAACGCCGCAACAAGTGAAACGGATCCTGATCGACACGGCCGAGCGCGTCGCAGGCGTCGCCGTGGAACGACAAGGCTGGGGCGTAGTGGTGCCTCGTAAAGCTGTGGAGAGGGCTTTGATCCTGGCTCTTTAGGGTTAAGGATTTGGTCTCTGTGCTTTGAGGTTTGTACTTTGTTCTTTGTTCGCCGGCGAAGGTAATCTAAAAATGCCTCTAACGCAAAACGAACAAAGAACAAAGTACAAAGCTCAAAGAACTAAGCCGACCAAAATCACAACTAGACATGAGAATCTTCGTGTGCAACAATTCGACATCACCCTTAACCTACCGCAAGAGATTGGAGAGTCTTTGAGTTTGTATGTCTGAGAATGAAACCGAAATAAGCCAGGGCGCGGCCAACCAACCAACCGAGCCCGCGCCTGCTGCAGCCACCGAAGAAATCACCTATCACGCAGTCGAGAAGGACGGAGTCGTCACCGCTATTTGGGAGATGCAAGGCCGCAAACACCTGCGCACGATCGACCCGCGCTCACGCCAGGGTCAGGACATCCTTCGTCTTTACACGACCGAGCATCATGAAGAAGCTGGCGAGGCCGCCGCGTCGTAACCGCGAGGCTAGGTAACCAGATTTCGCGGCTCGCCCCTTACAAAAGCCTCCAGACTATCAATGAGCTGACTGCCGAGTGTCTGCATTGCCTGCCTGCTTGCCCAAGCGTTGTGCGGCGTAACAATCAAGTTGGGCAGATCAGCTTCCAATAAAGGATTCCCGTCCCGCGGGGGCTCTACGCGTAACACATCGATCCCGGCACCACCAATCTTTCCCGACCCCAGCGCCTCGAGTAGAGCGTGATCATCAATCAATCCGCCGCGTGCGGTGTTGATGACGAGCGCATCTCCCTTCATCTGGCGCAACTCTTCAGCGCCGATCAGGTCACGCGTTTCTTCGGTCAACGGACAGTGCAGCGAAAGCACGTCGCTAAGCCGCAAAACCTCCGCAAACGATCTACGTTCCGGTCGGATCGACGTCGCGTCTTTGCGTTCCGCGATGATCACTTCCATTCCGATCGCGCGGCCGAGTTGCGCCATGGCCTGACCGAGCGTGCCGAAACCGACGATTCCGAGCACTGTCCCACGCAGGTCTCCGATCGAATGATCCAACAGGCAAAACTTCTTCGCCTCCTGCCAGCGTCCGGCTCTCACATCGTCGCGATAGGCGACCAGATTCCGGCGCAAGGAAAGCATCAGCATCAGCGCGTGTTCGGGTAGTGAACTGACAGCGTATCCGCGCGTGTTGCAGACGGCGATATTGTTGGTGCGGCAATACGGCAGATCGACATTGTCCGTCCCGGTTGCCGCGACCGCAATTAGTTTGAGTTTTGGTAACTGCGACAGCCTGTTTGCGCGCAAAGCGACCTTGTTGCAGATAGCGATGGTGGCGTCACGCAGTCGATCGACGACCTGGTTTTCGTCAGTTTCGCCGTATTCCACCCACTCGTGTGCGAAACTCGGCCTGCGGAACGGAATGTTGAAAGTATTCCGTTCCAGGAAGACGATTGATTCAGACATTTCCTTTACGAGATTGGATCGAATCCATTTATTTGGAACGATTCGGCCACCCCGTTGGCGGCCAGAACACCTGCTGATTCAGCTAACCCTAAATATCCGAAGAATTAATGTCCTTGCGACACCTGGTTCGTCCCGGGACGGCAAGTGGAATGTCGGTTGCTTGGTGCGCAGGGTCCATTCCTCATAGTTTAGTTAGAAGATTCTTTATTTCGAAATCGTCGACCCAAGCGAGCACCAAACTCGATCGAGAAGGAGATCGTCATGAAGGCAACAAGGTTCCTGCCGTTTCTGATAGCTGTCCTGCTAAGTTCCTCAGTTGTTACATTTGGTCAAACTAGCGCCAGGCTTTCCGGCACTGTGACCGACGAAAAGGGAGCGGTCCTCCCCAACGCGACTGTAACCGTGCGTAACACCCAGACAAACATTTCGCACGAGCGCCAGAGTGGGGAAGATGGACAGTATCGATTTGAAAGCCTACCCGTTGGCCCATACGAAGTAACGGTTCAGGCAACCGGGTTTTCGAAGTACGTGCAGTCAGGCATCACATTGGTATTGAACCAGAGTGCCGTGGTTGATGTCTCCCTGAAAGCCGGCGGCGTTCAGGAAGTAGTAAACGTTACCGAAAACGCGGCAATTATCAACACCAGCAACGCTGAAGTCTCCACTCAGTTTGACTCGCGACGTTTGTCTGAATTGCCGTTGGGCCCAACACGCAATGTTCTTGGCGTCGCGCTTTCCGCGCCGGGCGTCAGTCAACTCGGCGCCGGCCAGACCGGTTTCGCCGCCGGCATCAGCTACTCGTCCAACGGTGGCCGCGTCCGGTCAAATAACTTTATGGTCGACGGCCAGGACAATAACGAGCCAGGCGTGGCTGGAGCTGCGCAGCCCTTGAACAATCCTGACCTGATTCAGGAAGTTCGTCTGATCACGAATCAATTCCTGGCGGAATATGGACGTAATTCCAGTTCGGTTTTCAACGCCATCACCAAAGCGGGAAGCAACAATTATCACGGCTCGCTGTTCTGGTTCCACAACAGCAATGCTCTGAACGCTTGTAGCAATACCGACAAGCGCGCCGGCTTCTGCAATCCGAATGCGACGCTCGCGTCGAGACAGCATGCGCCTTTTCGGATTGAGAACCAAATGGGCGGCACGTTCGGTGGTCCATTGCATCTGCCGCGCTTCGGCGAAGGTGGACCAGCTATCATCAACGGTACGAATCGGACGTTCTTCTTCGGTTCGTATCAACGCTGGAGCGATCGCCAACTTGGTTCGGGCACCACGCTTAATGGCGCTATCACCGGAGCGGGACGCGCGGTTCTGGCGGCTGCCGCTGGCGACTTGCCGCATGTGCAGGCGCTGTTAAACCACTTGCCAGTCGCGCAGTCGCCGATTTCGGCAACCGCAAAGTTTACGCGTAACGGCCAGGAATTCACGGTTCCGCTCGGATCCTTAACCGGTTCAACCGCTTTCTTTTTCGACAATCATCAGGCGTCGTTTAGAGCTGATCACAACTTCAATAGCAACCATCAACTCACCGGCCGCTACTTGTTCAGCGACTCTGACACCGGCGGCACGGGCCAGGCGACGCCTCCCGGGTTGACCACGCAAAACGTCGCCCGCGTGCAGACCCTTTCCCTCGCCCACATGGGAACATTCTCGCCGACCGTTGTTAACGAGCTGCGGCTCGGATATCAGCGCTTTGCGACTGTGACGGCCGCAAGCGATCCCCGATCCGAAGAGATCCCGTCTATCGAGATTTCTGAACTCGGACTGACCGGTTTCAACGCGGCTGCCAGCCGAACTGCCATCGGGTTGGCCGTCAACCTGCCGCAGTTTCGCACGAACAACATTTACCAAATCCAGGACAATCTCTCCTGGACCACCGGTAATCACGCGATCAAAGTCGGCACGAACATAATCGAGAATCGGATTCAGAGCTTCTTCTTCCCGACGATTCGCGGCCTGCTTCGTTACGCGACGCTCGACGCGTTTGTGAATGACTTTGCGGAAGCTGCGAACATTAACAAACCGCTGCCCGGTGGTGAAGCCATCAACAACTACAATTGGTGGGACGTTCACTTTTACGGTCAGGATGAGTGGAAGATTCGTCCGAACTTCTCGCTTACCTATGGCTTGCGCTACGAGCGACCGGGTGAGGCGACGTTGAGCCTGCTGCCCGCGAACGAGCGAATCGTTCAAATCGCCGGCAACGATTCGCGGTTCGCATTGACTCCCGTGCCAAAGATCGACAAGAACAACTTCCAACCGCGACTCGGTTTCAACTGGAATCCGCGCACGGAATCGGACGGAATTCTCGGATTCATCACGGGCGGCGACAAACTCGTCATCCGTGGTGGTTATGCCGTAACTCACGACTACACGTTCATCAACATCGCCTTGAACGTGGCGAGTTCGTTCCCGTTTGTCGCGGCCGTGAGTTTACCAACCGTCACCGGAACGCCATTTGGTACGGCCGTACCGGATGCTTTTACGCGCTTGCCAAATGTGTCGAACGCCGGCGTTGACCCGAACTCATTCACGAGAACAATCGTCGGCGAAGATTTCCGTTCGCCTTACTATCAGAGCTTCAGTTTTGAAGCGCAGCGTGAGTACGGACCTAACGTCGTCTTCCGTCTCGGGTATGTCGGTTCCAAAGGACAAGCATTATTCCAGACGCTCGATGGAAACCCCCGCCTGCCTGGTTGTGCGCCGACGACCACCAACAATTGCCGCGCCAATCCTTCGCAGGCTGTCATTCGACTCCGCGCCAACGCTGCGGCATCGATCTACCACTCGATGCAGGCCAGCATGGAAAAACGACTCAGTCGCGGCGTGAGTGCCGGTGTGCACTACACCTGGAGTTCGTTTATCGATACCGCTTCCGAGATATTCAATCCTTCCAGCGGTGAGGTGGCTGTATCGCAAGACTCTTTCAACCGTAACGCCGATCGTGCTCGCTCCACCTATGACCGTCCGCATCGTTTAACCGGTAACTTTGTTTACGAATTGCCGTGGTTCCAAACTCAAACGGGATGGAAGGGACACGTGCTCGGCGGCTGGCAAGTGAACGGGTTCTTCACGTTCCAAAGCGGCGCGCCGTTCACGGTGTTGAATGGATCCGATCCCGCAGGTGCGCTCTCCGGTATCAACACGCTTGTGGGTGATGCGATTCGTCCGAATCTCGCGACGAATCAACCGCTCGCCAACATGACGGTTCCTGAGATTATCGCCGCCGGTGGTGCTTCACTTTTCCAACGCATCACGGCTGCCCAACGCGTCGGTAATGCGGGCCGGAACATTCTGCGGGCCGATGGCATCAACAACGTCGACCTGGGAATTTTCAAAAACACGTCAATTGGTGAGAATCAGAGAATTCAGTTCCGCGCTGAGTTCAACAATGCCACCAACACGCGCGATTTTGGTATTCCCGAAGGTCGAGTCAACTCAGCTAACTTCCTGAACCAATGGGGCACGAACGGCGGCAACCGTCGGATCGTCCTCGGTGTTAGATATATCTTCTAGCCACCATCCTTAATCCGTGTTATCTGTGTGACTTCTACGCAGATAACACGGATAATAAGGGGACTCGGAGGCTAAGCTATGAAGGTATACGCGCTGTTGCTTTCTTTGTTAGTGGTTCCGATTGCGTCTTACGCTCAGACGCTTCCGGCCTCGGCATCTTCTTCTCAAGTTGAAGTCGTTAAATTCAGTTGGAGCAAGGAGCGGCTCAACTGGGAACAGAACCCGTTCGGCGGCCCAAATGAAAACTTCCACGAAATGCAGTTTCGTGCGCGCTCGGAAAAACGAGTAACTGACGCCAAAAAGAGCGGCACCGCCGGGCAGAATTCAACAGCCGAACGCGATCTAAAAGTCGATGCGGCAATCGTGGCGGCCGGCCGCCAGCCTTCGGGCCCAGCGCGCTACTACTTCATCTATCGAGCGTTCTTGAAAAACTCGAGTACCAAGCCGATCGAGGAGATCGATTGGGACTACGTTTTCATCGACTCGGCGACGGGCCAGGAACTTGGCCGCCATCAATTCACGAGTACTAAGATAATCCAGCCAGGTAAGAGCAAAGAATTAACGTTCATGCTCTCCACTCCGCCAACGAAACGCATCAGCGTGCATGCACTGAACAAGCAGGAACGATCAGGAATCGCCGATCAAGTTGTCGTCGTTAGAGTGAAATACTCAGACGGCAGCGTTTGGCAGCTCCAGTAACTTTCCGATGGCCTCCATTATTAGACGCGCATTGCCTGAAGAGGCAGATCCGCTGACGCAGATTGCGCTCGACGCGAAGCGTCACTGGGGCTACCCCGAACACTGGATCAAACACTGGGAATCAGATCTCACCGTCTCCGCTGATTTCATCCGCGACAACCACGTCTACGTAGCCGAGCATGAAGACGGGATACGAGGCTTCTATGCGCTCTCTGTGAGTGGCAACAAAGCTGAGTTGGAGCACATGTGGGTCACGCCTGCATCGATCGGCACGGGTATCGGTAAGGAACTGTTTCTCGACGCGATGGACCGAGCGGCCACACTCGAGGTCCGCGAGATCGAGATCTCAGCGGACCCGAATGCTGCCGGCTTCTACGAACGAATGGGGGCGTCGCAGATTGGTGAGACCGAATCGAACATCGATGGGCAGGTTCGTAAGCTGCCGCGTTTAAGAATCGAACCCTCCTCTTAAATTATCCGGACGCTTTGGGCCAGGATCAGTACGCGGTGATTCACTGCGCGGCGGATCTGCGCGCGGAGGTGGATCACTGCGCGGCGGCGGATCGTTCCGCGGGGGTGGATCGTTACGCGGTGGCGGATCGTTACGCGGTGGTGGATCGTTACGCGGTGGAGGATCGTTCCGTGGTGGCTGATCGTTCCGTTGTGGTGGATCGTTACGCGGTGGCTGATCGTTCCGTGGTG
>Ga0209387_1000041_pt1 | contig 35252 bp, 29 predicted proteins | sample NCControl_FD_187515 | JGI IMG/M metagenome (GOLD analysis project Ga0209387, IMG submission 187515) | Agricultural soil microbial communities from Utah to study Nitrogen management - NC Control (SPAdes) (version 2) | ecosystem: Environmental > Terrestrial > Soil > Agricultural land | place: USA...
CGTCGCCACGATCGCGCAGTGGTGGTATCTCGATCGGAAACACTGCTAAACGGAAAAACAGGTCGCCACGAAACTCGTTGTTCTCAACCGCGGCCTTCAAGTCTTTGTTAGTGGCAGCTACAACGCGAACATCAACCGCGATCGGCGAGCGTCCACCAATGCGATCGACGACTTTCTCTTCAATCGCGCGCAACAATTTGCCCTGGACCGCCAGCGGCAACTCACCTATCTCGTCGAGAAAAACAGTACCGCCCGTCGCCAGTTCAAACTTCCCTTGCCGGCGATCGCTCGCGCCCGTGAACGCACCACGCTCGTGGCCGAACAACTCGTTTTCGATCAGTGTTTCAGGAATGGCGGCGCAGTTGATCGCGACAAATGGTTTATCGCGCCGAGACGAAAGGTGATGGACCGCACGCGCAAACAACTCTTTGCCCGTGCCCGATTCACCAAGCAACAACACCGTGGCTTCTGTTTGCGCCACACGCTGCGTTTCACCCACTGAACGCTTCAGCGCTTCAGATTCGCCAAGGATGCGCGGAAAGCCGTAGCGGCGCGACCACTCTTCGCGCAGTAACACGTTCTCCGTTCGCAGTCTCGCTTGCTCCAATGCTCGTCCAACGAGCAACAACAGATGATTCGAATCGACAGGCTTCTGAAGAAAATCGTGCGCGCCGTCTTTCATGGCCTGCACCGCCTCGTCGACCGAACCGAAGGCGGTCATGACGATGACGGGAACATCAGCGTCGGCGTTGCGCGCGGAGCGCAGCACGTCGAGACCGGAACCGTTGGGCATGCGTAGATCGGTAAGGACGAGTCGATGGCGAGTGGTGGCGATTTCGTTGAGTGCGGAAGAGGCGTCGACGGCTTCCGTGACACTGTAGCCGGCATTCTCGAGAGTCAATCGGAGGACGCGGCGCAGGCTGTCTTTGTCTTCGACAAGTAGGATGTCAGCCATCCGTGAGAGGATAACACGGCTTATTTGTCAGTGGTCAGTAGTCAGTAGTCGGTTGCCGATTGCGTATTGACCACTGACTACTGACCACTGGCTACGGACCACTGACAAACTATTAATACTCGCGAATGTCGCGAACGATGTCCCCGAGCGCGTCTCTCGCTTGTGACACCCACACTGAATCGTACTTCAAGTTTGACGTGCCGGCGCCTTCGGTGACAAACGTAGGCGCGAGAAAAGGATGTGAGAGTCCATTCTCTAAAGAGGGCCACGAACGCGCAAATCTAGCGACGTAGATCGAGCCCCAGATGTTTCCACTGCCGCCGCCGTCGCGAAGGATCACGCCGTCTCCGAGTACAAGAATGATTCCCTTGAACGTTGGGTTGCCGTTCAATGTCAGCGTGCCCGTGACGATCAAAATTCCGGCGCCGCCATCCAGAGTCGCGTTACCGTTCACGAAAGTGAATTTAGGAGACGCTTCAGTTCCGGCAACACCGTTGAGGCTGGTGAAGAAACGGCCCATGCTGCGTGCTACCAGCTGCATGTCTGTCAGAAACGTTCGCGCCTTGTCGGCCGTTCGCAGCCACGACGGTAGGTCGTTGATGGCTACCACCTGCGTCGATACTTCCTCAACTGTGGCGCCTTTCGTAATCGCAGTGTCGGCAATTACTTTATCCACCGCGTTGGTAACGCCGAACGTCGGCAAATTAGGTTTCGCGGTGGCATTGTCGTGTCCGGTGTAAAGCTTTGACGCACTTGTGCCGATGTCGAACGTCATCCCGATGCCGGCGTCAGATCCCCGCATTACCAACATAGCGTTGGGACTAAACTCGAAGTTGGTCTTCTCAACGATCATCTCCATGTTCTTGATCGAGCCGTTTGGACCATAGCCGGTTGATTGCACCTGAATTCGTCTGGGCCGGTAAGAAGCGTCGGTGCTACGAGTCGTGCCGTTCGGGTCGTCGGGATCGATCACGACGACGCTATACGAGTAGTTTCCTCCGGTTGGGGTGACGCGCCAGTCGTCGCTGTCGTAATCGAGCCAGGCTGTTAGCCGTCCGACCGTTGAAGGATCGTCATCAATATTCGACGTTTCGGGATCGACGGCGTTGAGAAAGTTCATGCGCGTCGTGCTCGGTATCCCGTGCGGGGCAACATGCCCGCGGATGATGTTCAGTGTGTCTTCCAGTCCGCTCTCAGCGGCATAATACGCCTGCAACTCTGCCGTGCCCTCGATCGACGTGGTGACGGACATACCGGTTGTGATAATCACGGTCCCGGCGACCGCCAGCAGCAACGTTGCGATCAGGATGCTGATGATGAGGGCGGCGCCCTTTTCACCGTGACGATCGGAGATTTTTCTTGTCTGACGCGTCATTCTAATGATCCCTCAACGAGTTAGTAAGTAATCTGACTGGCGTTTCTTAATACGACTTCCGAACGAAGGGTCAACGGACGCATCGGTTGGTAACCCGGAGAACCAGGCGCGCCGATGGCCGGGAGCGTCACACCAACCTCGACCATGACCTTCCATACAAGGCTGACGTTGCTGGTGTTTGCCACCACATCGACCGTATTTCCGTCCATGTCGTAGTAGGTGAGCGAAAAAGTGTCGAGCCTGTTTGCGAGGACAGTTATTCCTTCTCGGTCCGGCCTGGTGACATCGTATCGAACGAGGTAGTGACGATCCGCGGCGTCGTCGTGATACATCGAGTATTTAATGTCCTCATCGGGATCGGAAACGAGCGTTGCGCCGGCTTCCGTAGTGTAAGCATTCAGGTTCGCACGAAATCTAATCGAAGTTGGACCAGTATCGCCGGTTACGAGGCCGTTATCCGGCAGGCCGAAACCGGAGTTGGCAATCTCGCGCGAGACGATGTTGAGCGCGCGCTGGGCGTCGGCGATCGCGTCGGAGCGAGCATCCTCACGAGTACGCATGCGCAACGACTGCGCGACGAGGGTGCTCGCAATGCCGGCGATGACGATGGTCACCGTCATTGCGATTAGCAGTTCGATCATCGAAAAACCGCGTTGAGAATTTTGGCTCTTTATCATCTCTCGTCGTTCCTTAGGAGCCCGCATAAGGGCCGAGTGCAAATGCGGCACGTTGCACGCTGATCTCCACGGTGCCGCGCGCCCATTCGTCCTTATTCAGCAGCGGCGTCACCTGGATCTTGATCGTTTTGAGCGAAGTGGTGGTGTCCGTAATAGTAGTGACGACGGTGTAAGTTCGATCGTCTCCACTGGTGACCGTCTTGCTGGTCGCGGTATGTGCCGTGAGACCCGCATCGAGGAACTTCATCTGTCGATAACGTTCCATCTCCTGTTGTGCGACTGCGAGTGCCAGCGCACGATCGCGGGAGCCGGTGTTGTTTTTGATGGCGAAGGCGAATACTGCGCAGATGCCCAGGCCGCCGATCATCATCACGAGCAGAGCCGAAGTTGTCTCCACCAGCGTGAAGCCTTTTTCCTGCTGACGTTTCTTTCCGCGTGAGCTAACTGACCAGCGCATGTCAATTCTCCATTAGTTGGTGATGGTCAAAGTCACTGTTTTGGTGCCACAAGGCGTTTCGAAAGCGAGCGTAAAGTTGCCGCGGGTGTTGTTCACCGATGCGACCTGGAAGGTGTTTCCAGTAAGTCTAGTCACCGTAATATTGTTCGCTCCTTCGGTGAAGGCGACTGTTCCGCTCGGGTTCACGCTAAAGCTAATGGTTCCACCACTGTGTTTCGAGAACGTCAACGGGCTCGGACTAGTGGAGACCGTGACTATGCACGGCGTCGGCGTCGGATTCGGATTAACCGGCGTTGCTGATGGTGATGGTGATGGCGATGCCGATGGACTGGCCCCCGGACTTGGGTCGGGGTTAGGTGATGGCTCCGGATCTCCTCCTGGTGACGGTGTTGGTGTCGGATCCAGATCGACGACGTCCGGCGTCGGAGTTGGCGATGGTGAGTTGTCGTCGTTTGGCGTCGGAGTCGGTGTTGGCGATGGGTGGGGAGTATTATTTGCGTTGAGAGTTGATCCACCATCGATCGGGGTCAGGCCCGTAGTGGTATTAACGTTCGGAACGTCGTCGAGATAAACGTCGCTGTCTAGCGTGACGTCGCCTGACCGCGTTATGTCGACGATGCGTTGATCGGCCTCGTCGTCACCCCACTGCAAAGCGATACTGACTTTGACGTCAGTTGACTCCAAATCGACGAGCCGACCACGCCAATCAAAAACGAGAGCGATCGGATCAGTCGCGAAAACCACGCCGTCGTCAAGAGTGATGTCCTTCGTTTCAACAGTTCCGTCACCGTCGAAATCCATCTTCACGCGATAAGTCGTCTTATTCAGAACTTCGATACCGGCCATTAAATTCGGGTCGGTGGGATGACGTCGCACGGAGTCGACTCGCGCCTTTTCAGCATAACTCGCAAGCAAGCGTGAGGAGTTCGTCAAGCGGATGCGTTGCCGGGCGGACGTGATGCCCATGAAGGCCAGTCCGGAAACGACGCTCGCGACGGCGAGGGTGACCAGCAGTTGCATCATTGAGAAGCCGCGTTGGGACGTTGGTTTCTGCTTTCTTTTGGTTCGCGTGGTGGCGCTCATCACTCCTCCCGGTGCGGGAATTAGGGGATTTCGACAAAAATTCCCGTGGTCCAAGATGCATCGACTATGCCAGCCGTGGATCGCTCGCAAATCCTTCAGTTTCTCGCGTGGATTCTTAGGCGGTGGAAGTCCGGTTGTTACCAAAGGTAACGCTGATGAGAAGGAAGTTACCCAAGTGGCGCTTGAACGATTTCTGCGGAATCAGGCGCGATTACGCCTTTAAGTAGAGAGCGACCGGTTCTTTCGGCGCGAACGAGTTTGGTGGGGATTTAAGAGAATCGTCCGCTGAAGATGCGGTGCCGCACGCCGCGACGCAGTTGGACGAGAAAGCGCCCCGGCGATCTTTGGATCGCCGGGGCGCAATTATTACCTGGTGGTCTGTAATTCTTACTTGGCTATAGGGAAGAAACGACGGGGAGAAACGGGGACGGGGAGAAGCGGAGAAGCTCCCCGTCACCCCGTCCCCGCATCTGCCCTTCTCCCTTTCCCTCTTCAGTTAGACTTCGAAGGTGGTTCGAACTCGTCGGCGCCGGCTACAGTGCTTTCCGTCTGCGACAGTTTCATGGTCAACATCAGTGGCGTGTAATCGAAGGCTTTTGGACCGCCACGCGTGTTCTGGACCAGCATCACAAGGTAGTCCTGGTTATCGCGAAAGCGGCTGACACTGCCACGCTGATTCATGATCACGAACAGCAGCACTTCGCCATTGGCGGCACGCATCTGCCCGACGAGCGAGCTCGCACCACCGTCAGTTCTCAACAGTGTGCCGGTCTTGGCAATCACGCTGCCGCGCCAAGCCATTCCCGTGAACCGATCTTCCAACGTACCCGGATCGATCCCCGCAACGGGCATGATCGACGCCGGAGTCAGTCCTGATTTATTCAACTCCGCACGAAGCGCGCGATAAACCTTCATCATCGTTCGCGGCGAAGCGCGATTCGCGCCGAGCCCGCTCAGCCGCGAGATCTTCAGATCTTCTGGGGCGAGTTGCAGTTCGCTGATCAACCGTTGTCGCACAGCTTCAGGTCCACCCAGTGCGTCGCCGATGCGATCGGCCATGAAGTTGTTCGAATAGCACAGCAGCACCTTGAGTATGTCCACCAGCTTGCTCGATCGCTGCGTTAACAAAAGCTTCGCCGAAGTTCCAACCGGACCGACCGACACTTCGCCCATGACCGCCACACTCGGAATCTTTTCAAGACTCTCGCGATCGTTAAGCAACGTGCGTTCGTAATTCCACGCGCGCACCGCTTCCGCGTAGCGCAGCGTCGAATCGAGTGTGTCGTAAAGCTGATTGCCGGAGCGGGCTGCTGACGGGCTGAAATTCATCGTAAACCCGGGTGCTACGATGAGATTGCCGCTTACCTCTTTGATACCGAGACCGTTTAGTTCCTTCGCGAGTAACACCGCGTGTTCGTAGTGGAATGACGGATCGCGACCGGAGATATAGAGATTTCCCGTCAATACGCCGGTGTTTTTGTCGACCGTGCCATCGGTCCAGACGCCCGTGGCGAAGCGATGCGACGGGCCAAGTGTTTGCAGCGCTACTAGCGCGGTAGCGAGCTTGAGCGTCGAGGCGGGGTTGAACTGTTCGATCTCGTTTTGACTGGATACGATCTTGCCGTCGAGAGTCTCGATCACGACGCCCTGAAGTCCATAAAGCGGCCGCGTGGTTTCGCTCGCCTCCGCGGGTGACGGTGAAGGCGATGGCGATGCCGACGGGAGTGGCAATGCGAGTGGTTCCTGTCCAGCCGCAGTCGCGGACAACGCAAACAGAATTACGCAAGACAGACCGACACTGGATCGCCAAGTCAGGATTTGTTGTTTAAGTAAACTCCACATCAACGTCATGGGATTGGTGAGAGCAAGCTTTGATGCGCCGGATCTGAATGAGGATGCGCGCCTCTATGATAGCACCGATTGACGTCGTTTGGGGCCTTACTTTCTACAATGGCTTTCGATAGAGCATTTCGTTGACAATGTTTCAGGCAGGCTCATAGAATCGCCGTATTGACAAACTACAGTGCAACGCAATCAAGAACCCGTCACAGTCGAAAGAGTGATTGCCACTCACCGGGCGCGACGCAAAGAGATTCGAAAACGGCTCGGTGAGTTTCAGCAAGTTTGGCGTAAAGGATCTGACGCCCGGCTTTGGGAAGAACTCGCCTATTGCATTTTCACTGCGGGTGCTTCGGCTCGCATGGGACTCGATTCGGTTGACGCAGTAAGATCGTTGTTGTTCGACGGTGCGCCGGAAGCGATGACCACGGCTTTGAAGAATGCCGGCGCACATCGGTTTCCGGTCGCGAGGCCACAGTACATCGTCGTCACGAGGAATTATTTTCGCTCCGAGTTCGACATGAAGCTGCGGCGGCGACTGCGAAGTTTTTCAGATCCGTTTGAGCGACGCGATTGGTTGGCCCGGGAGAAACAGGTCAAGGGCCTGGGTTACAAGGAAGCCAGTCACTTCCTTCGCAACATCGGCGTCAAAGGGCACGCGATACTTGATAAGCACGTGATGCGTTGCCTCTGCGAAGTTGGCGTCGTCGACGCGCCGAAGCCGCCGTCGACGCGCACAAAGTACCTGGCAGTTGAACAGGAACTGATTCGCTTCGCGCGCGAGATCAAAGTCGACTTCGACGAACTCGATCTCGTTCTTTGGTCGATGAAGACCGGTGAAATACTGAAGTAGAAAGTAGTAATCATGCGCCGTAACAGCAAGACGCGTTTCTCCCGGATGGCGGCCCTCAGTGTGGCCGCTTTCGTGTTTTGTTTTGCCCTCATCGGAACGGCGCCTGACGCCTACGGGTTCTCCGACAAAAAGGCCTATCAAAAAGGCTACAAGGCAATCCGCAAGGGCGACTATCCGCAGGCGGAAAAGATCTTCCGCGACATTCTCGGTAAGAATGCGAAGGACATCGAAGCGCGTCTCGGATTGAGTTTCACGCTGCTAAAACAGCGTAGCTTGCAAGGTGCTTACGACAACGCCGCACGCGTGATCATGCTCGACCCGTTGTCAGCACGCGGTCACGCGTTGCTCGGTTCGGCAATCCTCGCCGCGGGTGAGTTTCGTCTTTCGGTCGAAGAGTTTCGCACTGCGTTGGCGCTCAATGAAAACGAAGCATTGGCTGTCGCCGGGCTCGCCATGGTCGACTTTTATGAGAACCGGTTGACAATAGCGATGCCGGGTTTGCGTCGTGCGGTTAGCCTCGATCCCGAAGAGCCGGACTTTGTTTTCAACCTGGGCCAGGCGGCTGCGAGAAGTGAGCGATATAAGGAAGCAGCCGACGCGTACGAGAGATTTCTGCTGGTCGCTCCTAAGACGGATTCGGATCGCCGCGCACGCATCGTCGGTTTGATCGACTTCCTGCGTTATCTCGGCCGTCAAGGTTCACTCTACATCACGCAGGGCGAGCACCGCGCTTCCGTTCCTTTCGAAGCAACGGACAATCGTCCCGTGCTACCGGTACGGGTCAACGGTCAGAAACAGGCGATGCGTTTCGTGCTCGACACCGGATCGGGAATGTCAGTCATCTCTGAAGAGACTGCAAAGAAGCTCGGCATCAAGCCCGTGGCGAGAGGTGGCCTCGCGCGCGCAGTCGGCGGCGGCGGCAGGTTTGAGATCGTCTACGGCTACATCAACTCGCTGGATATCGGTGGCGCGAGGATCGAAAACGTTCCCGTGTACATCCGAAAGTTTTTCGACAACGCCGTTCCGGTTGACGGTTATCTCGGGTTGTCAGTCGTCGCGAAATATCTTACGTCGATCGACTACGGCACGCGCCGCATGTCATTGGTTCGGCAAAACCAGACGCAGTTCGTTGAATCGTGGACGGTTCGTAGTCCGGAAGGACTTCTGGCCCTCGCGCCTGCAACGCCAAACGACGGCACGGTAGAAGTTCCGTTGCGCACCACCTCGAGCGGATTTTTGAGTGGCGAGGTTGGGCTCCATGGTTTCGAGAAAACAGTAAACTTCATCATCGACACTGCGGCCAGCATCACCGTCGTCTCGGAAAAGTTGTCGCAGGAGGAACAGCTTCTCGAGCTGTTGCAACCTTCGCGCATGCGCGTGTTCGGCGCGGCGGGAGTCACGGAGGATGTGAAACTGTTGCAGTTGCCAAAACTGAGTCTTGGTGTGACGACCCTCGAACGCATTAACGCCGCTGTGCTTGATATGGAACCGGTGAACGAGACGGCAGGGTTCACTCAGGCGGGAATTCTCGGCGGAAACTTTCTCCGCCACTTCCGCGTTTATTTCGACTTCGCGCGCGGCTCGATGCGACTCGAGTCGTTGAATAAGCCGAAAAATACTGAAAGCATTAACCCGGAAACGGTATCATCGACTCCATGAAGCAAGGTCTTTATCTGGAAACATCAGTGATCGGCGCCTATCTCGACAATGGCGAGCCGTTTCGGCGTGACTTAACGATCCGCTGGTGGGAGCACGAAATGCCTGACTACCGCACGGTAGTGTCGCCGCTTGTTTCATCGGAATTGAAACGTGTGAGCGAACCTCATCGCACTTCTTATCTAAAACTGATCGAGAACCTCGAGCAGGTCGATCTGACGGAAGAAGCAGCGATTCTCGCCGAGGGTTACATCTCGCGCGGCATCTTTCATCGCAAGTACATCGCCGATGCACTACACGTAGCGATTGCATCCTTTCACAAGATTGATTATTTGGTGACGTGGAACTTCGGTCACCTGGCTAACGTGCGACGCCAGGCACGCATCAAGCTTTTCAACACGGCTGCCGGGTTTTATGTGCCGATGATCGTGACGCCGGAGTTCCTGGTTTCGGAGGCAACGGAAAAAGTCGGATGAACTTAGTTCTTTGTTCTTTGTACTTAGTTCTTCCCGCTTCTGCTAGAGTTTAAATGGCGAACAAAGCACAGAGTACAAAGCACAAAGATCTATTGCCGATGTATCGACGACCAAAGTTTTTGGAAGTCTTGCACGCGATTCGAGAAGACATGTCGCGCGAAGCGGACTATGATGTTGACCTGTTTGCGGAGATGGTTCGATCGGGAGTGCAACCATCGCACGGACCGCAGCGAGTGATTCGCGGTTTCAGAACTCGCGCGCCGCGTGCAGAAGCGAAGAGCGGAAAGACCGTTAAGCATAGACAGCGCAAGCGAGGCGCGCAATAATGATCGCGGTTCGTACTTTGTTCTTTGTACTTAGTACTAACCCTTTTAATGTTGACCTTAGTATTAAAGAGTTCTATACAAAGCACAAAGCACTAAGTACAAAGCAGATGAATCCTACCTTTGAGACGATCGGTTTAGAAGTTTCGAGCGAGAAGGCTTTTAACTATCTGGCGGAACAGGCGGGGGATCAAGGTGAACCCACGCAACTCAACCGCCGCGGTGCTGTCTTGCACGGTCGTTGTTGGAAACTTGGAGAAGGTCTCGAAGTTTGGACCGTGCTTTATGAATCAGGCAGCGGCGATCTGTTCTACGCTGATTGTCGTCCCGGCTTTCGCGCGCGATACATTCAAACCATCGCTCCTTGGGCGCTCACTGAATATGACGAAGAAGGCGAAGCAGTGATTCACGGTTATCGTGAAGGCACGGACTGCGAAGTCCTGTTTGAGTTGCAAAATCTCACCGAGGTTGGCCCAACTGGTTTTGGCGCTCAGGAATTGCATATCGGACTCTGCGGGCTCGCGTATCGAGCTCGCGTCAGACGTGGAAAAGCAAAGACGCGCTGGTTGCCGTTGGAAAAAGCAGCCCCTGCGCGAGCGGCCCATGAGAACGACTGGAGTTTGACCGGCCGCGTTATCGCGTTCAAGCCTCTGCGCAATCCACTTTCGGGTGAGGACCTCGTGTGGATTCATCTCGACCTCGAACGTATCAAGCTCGAAGTTCTGGTCAACCAACGCGCGTTGCGTGGTGATTCATTGACGGTCGGCGCGACGCTCGACGCGGAAGTCTGGCTTCAAGGCCATGTGCTCGACGAACATGCGCTCCGATCGCGTTACGAAGGTGTCGACTACGCTTGTTCACGCGCGAGTTTCTGGTCTGCCCTGCGTCGTAAGAACTGACGCCTTCATTAATGAAACGCGCGCTCGTCGTTGCCGGTATCATCACCCTCACACTAATCGGTTCCGCTTTCCTGTTTAATAATTATTGGACGCACCGCTTCGACGCGATGATCGCGCGCCAGGCGGCGATCTATCGCGTCGATCCCGATCTCGTGTGGAGCATCATTTACGAAGAAACGTACTTTAGTCCGTGGAAGAAGGGACAGGACGGCGAGATTGGTTTGATGCAGGTAACACCGACGGTTGGACGCGAGTGGGCCACCGAGACAGGGATGCGTGAGCTTGAACGACAGATGGCGACCGATCCCGAGAGCCTGTTGCGCGATCCCGAACGAAATATTCAGATCGGTTGTTGGTATCTCGAGAAGATCTGGGAGCAGTTTCAGGATGTGCGGGACGTTGAGCCCCGAATGATTGCCGCGTATAACGCTGGGCCAAGCCGGGCGGTGGAATGGAGTCGCGTGGAGGAAGGGAAGTCGCAGAGTGGCGCGGAGTTCATCACGCGCATTGACATTCCGTCAACTAAGGCTTACGTCATGTCGATCATGGAACGTTATCGCGAACTCAAAAACGCGAAGGCTCCTCAGGAATAATCCGTGTCATCCGTGTCTTCAAAAATCTATTGTGCGCAATCCGCGGTAGCAGTCAGTGGAACACGGATCGTCGGCACTGGAAGTCGATCTGAAATGATCGATCGATTTCCTCATTTTGAAATTGAGGATTTCGGCGAAGCGCTGATCCTTCCCGGTTTAGTCAACACACATACACATCTCGAACTCACCGCGTTGCGCGGTTATCTCGAAAACGAAGAGAACGACTTTTTTGCGTGGCTGAGAAAGCTCACGCTCGCTCGGCTGGAAAAGATGACGCCGGACGACCTGCGCGTCTCGGCAACGTGGGGAGCGTGCGAAGCAGTGCGCGCGGGTGTCACGTGTGTTGGCGACGCAAGCGATTCCGCGATGACGAGTATGTTGGCTTTGAACGACGTCGGGCTGCGCGGCGTGGTGTTTCAGGAGTCGTTTGGACCGGATCCGCGTTTGGTGCAGGAGAACTTTGAAAAGCTTGAGGCGAAAGTAGCGGAGCTGCGCGGACTCGAGACTGATCTCGTGCGCGTTGGTGTTTCTCCGCACGCGCCATACACAGTTTGCGGGCCGCAGCTTGAACGCATCGCGCGCTTTGTTGGCGACGAACGATTGCCGTTGATGATGCACGCCGCTGAATCACACGCTGAAGAGTTGTTTGTGCGTGAGGGTCGGGGAATTTTCGCTGATGGTTTAGCCAAGCGAGGGATCGAATGGAAAGCGCCGCGGCTATCGACGATTCAATACCTGAAACAGGCCGGCATACTCGCGACGCAGCCATTGTTGGCCCATTGCATTCGCGTTGGCGATACAGACACCGAAACGTTGAGCGAGACGCGTTCGAAGGTCGCACACTGCCCGAAGTCGAATGCGAAGCTGGGCCATGGACGAGCGCCGTTCGCGAAGTTTCTTAACGCCGGCGTGGTGGTTGGATTCGGTAGCGATTCCGTGGCGAGTAATAACACGTGCGACATTCTCGAGGAAGCGCGATTCGCAGTTTTGCTTTCACGTGCGGGTGAAGGTGACACTCTGATCTCCGCGTCCGACGCATTGGCGACGGCAACACTCGGTGGCGCACGTTGTATGGATCTCGCCGGCCAAATCGGAGAGCTGAGCGCAGGCGCGCAGGCTGATCTTGTAGTTCTCTCGGTGAAGGGAGCGCACCAGACACCAAACCACGATCCCGCAGCGACAGCGATCTTCGCATCGTCTGGTCGCGATGTGATTCTTACTGTGATTGCCGGACGTGAAGTGTTTCGTGATGGTCGCGTCGTAGGCGTTGACGAGGAACGCCTACGCGCGCGAATGAATGAAATCAGCGTAAAGCTATGAAAGCGACGCCGTGATCGCCTCGTCAAAGATCTCGAGGGCGACATCGACGTTCTCTTTCGTCAACACCAACGGCGGCGACCAGCGAATCGTGTTTGTGCCCGCGCCGAGGATGATCAGGCCTCGATCGAAGCAGGCGACTTCGATGCGATCGCGCAGCTCCGGCGCTGGTTTCAACGAAGCTTTGTCTTCCACAAACTCGACTCCAAGCATCATTCCCATGCCGCGAACATCGCCGATGCAGTCGTGTTTGGCTTGTAGTTTTTCAAGGCCCGCTTTTAAGTAAGCTCCGACCTCAGCCGCGTTATTAACCAAGCCGCCTTCGAGCAGTTCGATTGTCTTCAAAGCCGCCGCAATGCACACCGGGTTACCGCCGAAGGTCGACGCGTGTGCGCCGGGCTTCCAGTCCATCAAATCCGCGCGCGCAACGCAGGCGCCGATCGGCAGACCCGAGCCGATGCCTTTCGCGATGCACACCACGTCAGCCTCTACGTCGTAGTGCTCGCACGCGAACATCTTGCCCGTGCGGCCCATGCCTGACTGCACCTCGTCGACAATAAAGACTATTCCGTACTGGTCGCAGATGCGACGGAGTCCTTTTAGAAAATTCTTTGGCGCCGGAACGTAACCGCCCTCGCCCTGAACGGCTTCGACCACGATGCCTGCGACCTCTTCCGGGGGCGTCGTTGTTTTGAACAAGCGTTCTTCGATCCAGTTGAGCGCGCCTTGTCCGGCGCCGCCGTCGCCGCAATCAGCCGGGTTGAATGGATTGCGAAACTCGTTTGGATAAGGCACATGGACCACGTCGAGCGCCTGGCGTTTAAAGCCGCGTCGCTGCGCTGCCTTTGACGAGGTCAACGAGAGTGAGCCGAGGGTGCGCCCGTGGAAGCTGTTGAAGAAGCCAATGAACTTTTCGCGTCCGGTTGCGTGCATCGCGAGTTTCAGAGCGGTCTCGACCGCTTCGGTGCCGCTGTTGGCAAAGTGCGTGCGGGTCGGTGACTTGATCGGAACGATCGCGTCGAGCTTTTCGGCGAGCGCGGGCATGTGGCGATAGTAGTAGTCGGTGCCGCACATGTGGATCAGTTGTGCAGCCTGTTCCTGGATCGCTTTCACGACCTCCGGATGGCAATGTCCGGTTGAGCACACGGCTACGCCGGCGTTGCAGTCGAGAAAAATGTTGCCGTCGACGTCTTCAACCCATACTCCGTTCGCACGTTCGGCGACGAGCTTGAATGACGGACGCGGGTAGGCCGGATTGACGAATTTGGCGTCGGCTTCGACGATCTTCTTGCCGTTTGGTCCAGGCAGCGGGGTCTTTACCTCAGGCCGCCTGGGTGGTGCGATTACGCGGGTCGACATCTGCTGAAACTCCTTGTTTTCTTTGGCTCCGCTTGTGGAGCCGGGACGACGACTACAACCGGAAACTATTCAGTCTCCGAGGTTTAAGTAGCTTAGGATTGCGAACAGTAAGAACTAGTCGGCGAAGAGGTTCGCGCGCGACTCAAGTGGGCGAAAGTGTAATGGTTGCGGGTTGAACATTGCGGTTGGATTCTACCAGCGCGATATTGCGCGAGACAAGTTTTGTCCCACTAGACAGTATGACTCCACGGAATCTGACAGATCGCTAACTGGCACAAGCCTAAGGACTCGCAGAAACGTCTATTGATGCCGCACGTTCCTAATGACCGGAAAGACCGACCAAAACAAAGAAGAAGAAAAGCCCTAACATCCAGCCACCGGTTAGAAGTAACACCAAAATAACTTTCCAAAGGGGTTGGGTGTCCCCGCCAAAGGCAATGTGTTGCCGTATCTCGCGCCCACTTAACCGTCGCCAGAGCCAGTAGGTCGTGATGGGAGAGCCGATGACAACCACAGTCATAAAAGCAAAACTCTCCAGCACGAGACCCAGGTCGCCAAAAAAGCCCAGCAATAGAAATCCAACCAAATAACTCATGACGATCCCAACGGGTGGCGCGAGCAAGGCAATGGGTGCTACCCACCTGCGACGCACGATCCACAAGTTTCTCAACATCATCACTCCAGCCGGAAGCCCCAAATCAAACAAGACAAAAGCCGACAGGCCGATGGCGCGGTCTCCATATAGCTTTTTTTGTGAATTCACCAGGTTCCGACGTTGGAAGAAAGGTCGCAGGACCCGAGCGATCGCCCGGCTCCTCCGGGCCGCCTCAAGTCTGTGGCCCACCAGCGGCATGAGTTTCCCCCACGAGAATCTTGACAGGGTCAACGATCCGCAGAGGAACGGCTGCCAGTCGTCGTCGAAGGCAATAAAGCGATTCGAATCGATGGAGGAAGGCAATACAGCTGGAAAGAAGTCTCGAGTCCGGCTGACGAATTTCTGATACGCGTCATTCAATTTTGGCGCCTCTATCTTCAGGGAAAAGTACACCAGCACCTGGTTGGGCTTGAGGGTCTGGAGGGTCTTTCTCATCTGCGAGAGAAAGCCCTCTGTCAGCGGATTATCGATTTGCAGGATGACTAGTGCCGATCGCCGCATGAGGTCGGTTGTTTCCGTCTGGAATTCTTTGGTGATTGCGCTGGCGGCGTCGAGAGATCCTGATTGCGATGGTTCCTCACTGTATCCGACGCTTGCAAATGGTCCCATCACTTCAAAAATGGGGCGGAGGAGTTGCTCGTCATTCTGCCACAGGAAACGTTTTATCCACGCGACCCACGTCTCTTTTCGATTTTGCTTTTCGGTTTCGAATGATTGAAGATGAAGCACCGGCACCCGATTGGGCTGAAGAGCGAGCGACTCTTCAGCCGTCAGTTCGCATTTCCTCTTTCCCAGAAGAATGAGGCCAATTCCCGCAAGGGCTAAGACCCAGCGACTTTGAATTAGCAGCAAGCTCGGCCCCCAATCCTCCGTCGAATAGAAAAGGAAAAAAATTCCTACCAGCGCATAAAAACCGCTAACCTGTAACAACGTGCCCTGCGCTATTTTGAAACGGGACGCCCAGGATCCCTTCAGAATCCCATCGGTTGGCACCAGCAGGATCAGAATCAGGCCAATTGGCACCCCATGTCGCAACACCGACCATGGGTCGCGAGCAAAACTAAACAATCCAAAACCAAACAAAACCAATCCGGCAAGAAGTAAGCTGACGGAAACGACGAACTTTGATCGCGGCGACTGAAAGCGATGCTGAAATCTGTGAAAATGAACCAGGAATCTGCGCCAACGAATCCACGAAGGACTTGCTGCCAACCGCGACTCCCCTGCGCCTCCTACAGTGCCAAACGCAAACCTGCGATAGATGCCTCCAACGGCGAATAGAAGGCCGAGGTATAAAAACAAATGCAGGAGAAGACGAAATGTCTCTGCTACCAGCGCCACTTCCCGCGGTCGTTTTAATAGTGATTCTCTCCAGCGAGTTTTCAAGGCAATCGCTATCAACCCAGTCTGGTTACTTGCCGCTGCTTTGACACTATCCGGTACGACGTAAAGGGACTCGGTCCGCCAAGTGTATCCAGCGGGTGGCGGCACGATCGCAAGGCCCGCTTCCTTCAAGCGCTCAACATCCTTATTCCAGGACGCCCACGTAGTGTACGTCGGGCTTTTCGGCGGCAAGGGCTCATTGAGCGGACTAAGGACCTGCACTTCAGGTATCCTCACAAGGCTGCCTCCTAATGCCGCCGCAAGGTGTTCTTTGTTTTGCACTCCCGCCAGCGCGTTGTCCACCGCCTCTATTTGTTTTGTAGAGTAGCTCTTCCTCTCACCGATAAGCTTGTCCGTGATATCTTCCGGAAATGCCAAAATATTCGCTTGTCGAAGCTTTTCTCTGACCTCGTCTGTCACTTTATAAGTAACTGGTTCCGGTGGATTGAGTTTCAGCGGGTCTACCAACAATAAGACCAGGACCAACCCGATGATAACGTTGCGCACAGTGCGCATCTTGTGGCTGAACCTAATCTCGGTGACCTCGGTGTCGCGTGCCTCTTTGCTTTTTTGCAGAAAGGCCATTGCCCCATCGAAGCCGGGGTCATAGCGCTGTGCCCAATCTTTGTTGGGCCGGTTATTTTCTTGCCAGTCGATCGCTCCTTGCAGATCGGGATCGTCCCACAACCCGGCTTTGCCTTTGTCATGTAATACCGCAGTTTCCGCCAAGCGCCAGTACATATGAGCTGACTGCGCCTCCTGATCGGCCCAACTCTTTAATCGTTCCCACACTCGCATCAAGCTTTCATGCGAAATGTCGATCACGGTTCTTGCCTCGAGCGCATCCTCAGCCGGGGGCATTAGAAACGAACGACTCGGCTTGCGGAACACATCGATCACTTGTGTGATTTCGGCGGGCGTCGCTTCAGCCAGGGCACACAAGGTGTCCAGCCTGGTCGGGCGCCGGACACCGCGCGGATCAGTCGCCTTGTCGGTCAGCGCCTTGAACAGCTTCTCGCAGATATGCCGCTGACGCGCAGTAGTTAGTTCGGCGTAGGCCTTCTCCGCATGCTGATCCAGCGCATGGGCCATCGTGCCTATTGACTGGTAATGCGGCAGGTCCAGCGGCCCGTTGTTTCCCGAACCTTCCCACCGGGCCCAGGTGCGGTTTAGGGCGTGTTGCAGGATCGAGAGTTGGTCTGGGTTGTCACCTACGTCGTTAACCAGGCGCGTCAGTAACACCGGAGAAATCTCAGCACCGCCGACTCCGACAGGACCACTGATCGCCGCGCGGCGTTCATCTCGAGTCATCCGCGGCACCAAATATTGTCCCGCGTTGATGGCCTCGGCCAAGCCGGAGAACTGGGTGCAGTCGCCGAGAAAGTCAGAGCGCATGGTCAGGACGATGTAGATGGGATAACTCGTCTGCTCCTTTGCTGCCAGCAGCAAATTCACAAAAGCGGTGGCTTCTTCAATGACGCCAGTCACGTTCTGTTGCTGGCCGGCTGCCGGTTGAGAATAGCGAAACAGTTCTTCAAACTGGTCCACCACCACCAGAAAATTGACATCCTCCCCCAGGTTCGCCTGCTCGTAGATATCAATCAGGCCCAGCTTGCTCATCCGCAACGTAGTGTCAACGATCTCGGCCAGCGTCAAACCTGCGGCCTGATAGTCTCTGAACAAAACCCCGTCCTCAGCCAGCGCCCGGGCCAGCGCTCGCATTGGATCGTTGCCGGGCCGAAATTGGGCCATACGCCAGGACGTGCCGGCGCGGGTCATCAATCCGCCGTGCAACGCAGGACGTAATCCGCAATTAACCAAAGAAGACTTGCCGCTGCCTGAGGTGCCGACTACTGCCAGGAAGTGAGTGGCCGCCAGCTTATCGACCATGGCATCAACCTGATTTTCCCGGCCAAAGAATAAGTACTCCTCATCTTCCCGGAACGGTCTCAGGCCCGGAAAGGGATTCTTGTTTTCGGCGGTTGCTGTGGTCATCTTGTCGCTTGACTCGGTTTCATGGCCTTCACAAATGCAGTCATGGCTGTGTCGGAAAAATCTCCCAGGCCATTAATCAGGTTAGGCTCTTCCATATCGATCAGGTCTTCCTTATCAGTCGTCTTCGGATCGGCCAGGAAGGTAAAGGAAACCAAGGGTTTTCCGCTGCGGTAGCCCCGGATCTTTTTCAGTTCATTGTCTATGGTGCGCTTCCATGCCTCGTCTCCTGCTCCGTAAAAGAGAATGACTGCGTCAGCGTTGTTCAAAAGCTGTTGGTGGGCTTCGCGCACGGCAGTGGCATCACCCTCAAAGGCCGGAATGGCGACTTCGAATCCTAGTCCGCGGCAAAACTTGCGGAGCGGAACAGTCGCTTTGCGATCCTTCTCATTACAGACGAGGTAGATCAGCTTGGTCTGGTCTGATGCCGCGGCCTGCGCCGAGGGCAATTGCGGCTCGGGCTTTTCTAGTTTCGTTAAGATTGCATGTATAGAGGTTTTCAAACCCTCGATATCCGCGGTGATCAGGTCGGCTCCAATTTGTGCCTCGGCATCCTGGTGCAGCGCGTCGATAAACGCCTGCTGCTGCGCTTGCTCAGAGCGTGTTCCCACGGGCAACCAGATCACACGCTTCAATTGATCGCTCTTGCTCTGCTTCGCCGCCAATTCGTTTTGCAGCATCACCTCAGATTTCTGACTGGGACCGTCAGGCACGCCGCCATAGGTCTCGCCAACGATATGGATGGAAAGCTTGCAACGTTTCAGCAGGCGTTCCACGGCCGCCACATACTCGTCCTCGTCGCGGGGCAACTGTTGATCAGGCAACACGGGATAACCGTGGCGTTTCAACTCGCCTTCGAGTATTTCTCTCGCTTTGTCCCGGTCATAACTGCATGCAGCCAAATAGACAGTCGGCTTGGCCGGGCCTTCTTTGTCATGACCGTTGTCGCCCTTGCCGATCTGCAACGTCTTTAGCAGTTGCGAAACGTCCCAGGCCAGTTTCCCGACCTTCCGGTTGTAGTCCTGTGCGAACTTTTCTCCATAGGCCGAATCCAACTCCAGCGGCGTCCCGTCTTCGATTGTGAAAAACTCATAACCGAGGACGCTCCGCACCACCTGGGGCAACGTCTCCTGCGTTTCCACGGGAGCCTTCAGCACTTTGAAAATCCTGGCTTTGTTATCGACTACCAGCCCGCCGTTTTCTTCCGCGCATTTGCAGAATTCGGCGACCTCCTTGTTGCACCATTCCGAATTGAGATAGCGAGGGGTAAGCACGGAAACGAGCACCGCAGTTTGCGCGAACTGTTCGACAATCTCGTTGGCGAAAACATCGTTGCCTCGCAGCTTATCGTCTCGCCAAATCCGGGCCTTGCCTCCCATGCGCATACTCAATAATGCTTCCAGTGACGCATGAAACCGCGTGATCCATCCCTGTTGTTCCGGCGTCAGCGGCTTGTTATCGATGTGTGCATAGCTGATGAAGAGGTCTTTTTCAAAATGCATTGGTCACCTCTGGTTGTGATGAGCTTGGTTGATGGTTCCGTTACAGTTGCCGCTCTGACACGACCCCGCTGTCTATTCCGATGAACCATGATTCGTAGCGAACGGGGCGGGTGCAAGCCTGCCTTTTTCCGCGGGACTTCGCTTGATGCCGAAGTTAAACGGAACGAAACGGACGCTCAATTGTCCCGTTTGTCAGCTACGCTGCGCGGTGATCTTCAAGGCGGCGGCAGATTCTGCGAGGCTCTGTCGCGAACGCCCCCAATGTAATACCGCAGGGTCAGTCTGCGCAACGGAGAAACGCCGTGATTTTTGTGAGGTGGAAACAGCTTGAAAGGGTGGCCCGGGCGTCCCGCCCCCTCCTTCTAATTGCCGTTAAGCGGCCGTGGACAGCCAGCGTCTCATAATCAACCACCCAGTTCCTCAAGGGGTCATCAACGATTAGCGTGGAGACTTTAGTGAACCATTACCGCGAGCACGAGTTGCCGGACATCTTCTACAACGGTAATCCGCCGATCGCCTTTAACGGCGCCGGCTTTCCGTTTGAGACCTTTTGGTTGGTCGGTATCAAGTACCACTCGTCGATCATGACACGTCGTGGGACCGCATTAACTTGGTTGAGGCTTTGAACTTTTTTCGCAACTCCATTACAGTATCCAATCAAATTCGGATCCTGCCTGCGGAGATAAGAAAATGAAGAAGAAGCAACAAGAAACTGCTATCAGTGTGAGGCGAAGCCTGTTTGCGTTTTTGCTGGTCGCGGCCCTGTTGGGCGCGGCCGCGATTGCCCCGATCGTCAGTCGTTCGTGGGCGCAGAGCGTCGCGCCGAACGGCACGTCGGCCACCGGCGCTGCGACGTCCAAAGATCCCAAGCTCGTCTATCCCGAGAGCAAGAAGGTCGATCAGGTAGACGACTATTTCGGTACCAAGGTCGCCGATCCTTATCGGTGGCTTGAAGATGACCGGACACCTGAGGTCCAGTCGTGGATCGAAGCGCAGAACAAAGTCACGTTCGCCTACCTCGACAGGATTCCGTATCGCGAAAAACTGAAGGCGCGCTTGACCGAGCTATACAACTACCCGCGCATCTCCGCTCCGTTTCGCCGTGGTGACACATACTTCTTCACGAAGAACGACGGTCTGCAAAATCAGAGCGTCTATTACATTCAAAAAGGCGTCAACGGCACTCCCGAAGTCTTTATCGATCCGAATAAGTTTTCCGCCGACGGCACGTCAGTCATGCGCGGCTTTTCGTTGTCGAAAGACGGGAAGTATGTCACTTACGGAATCGCGAAGGGCGGCTCTGACTGGTTGACGTTGAGCGTGATGGAAGTCGCGACACGCAAAAAGCTCGACGACGATGTGAAATGGTTGAAGGCGTCCGGCATCTCGTGGCACGGCGACGGCTTCTTTTACAGCCGTTATCCCGAGCCGGCAAAAGGCCGCGAACTCACGAGCAAGAATGAGTTTCAAACGGTCTACTTCCACAAGGTCGGCACACCGCAATCAGCTGACGTCGTGATCTATGAAGACAAGGAACATCCGGAACGTTTTCAGGGCGTCGGCACGACGGAGGATGAACGTTTCGCGATTCTTTCGATCTCCGAACGCGGCAAAGGCAAGAACGGAAACGCTCTCTTCTACAGAGATCTCAAAGCAGGTGACACGAAGTTCTCACCCATCGTTGCCGAGATCGGGAACGACAGTTTTGGTGTGATCGATAACGTGGGCGACAAGTTTTTGATTCGCACAAACAAGAACGCGCCGAATGGACGCGTCGTGCTTGTCGATCCAAAGAACCCCGATGAGCAGAATTGGAAAGACGTTCTGCCCGAAAGGACTGAACCATTGCAGGGCGCCGGCACCGCTGGTGGAAAACTGTTCGCTTCGTGGCGCAAAGACGTCGCGACACGCGCGTATGTTTTCAGCGTGGACGGCAAGCTTGAGAATGAAATCCAACTGCCCGGCGTCGGTAGCGCGGGTGGCTTCGGCGGACTCTACGACGACAAGCACGTTTTCTACAGCTTCACGTCGATGAATTTTCCGCCGACCATTTACAAGTACGACATCGCCAGTAAGAAATCGACCGTCTTCCGCACCGTCGACATTCCTGGCTTCAAACCCGACGTCTACGAGACCAAACAGATCTTCTACAACAGCAAGGACGGCACGCGCGTGCCGATGTTCCTCGTCTATAAGAAGGGGCTGAAGCTCAACGGTAACAACCCAACACTGCTTTACGGTTACGGCGGTTTCAACGTCGTCCAGTCGCCGTCGTTCAGCTCGTTGCGGATGGCACTGCTTGAACAAGGCGTGGTTTACGCTTTGGCGAACCTTCGCGGCGGCGGCGAATACGGTGAGAAGTGGCACGAAGCCGGCATGAAGCTCAAGAAGCAGAATGTGTTCGATGATTTTATCGCCGCAGCGGAATGGCTGATCGCCAACAAGTACACCTCGTCAAACAAACTGGCGATTCAGGGTGGGTCGAACGGTGGTTTGCTCGTTGGTGCGGTTGCGAATCAACGTCCGGAACTGTTTCGCGCAGTCGTCGAGCAGGCCGGCGTGATGGACATGCTGCGGTTCCAGAAGTTCACGATTGGTTGGAACTGGATCGCGGATTACGGTTCAGCCGAAGCGAATGAGGCAGAGTTCAAGGCGTTGTACGCCTACTCGCCGATTCACAACATCAAGCAAGGCGCGAAGTATCCCGCGACCTTGATCACGACTGCCGATCACGACGATCGCGTTGTGCCGGCGCATAACTACAAATATGCAGCGGCATTGCAGGCCGGGCAGGGCGGTGACCTTCCCATTCTGATTCGCATCGACACGAAATCAGCACATGGCGCCAGCAACACGACCAAGTCGATCGAGCAGACGCGCGATATTTATGCGTTTCTGTTTGAGCAGTTGGGAGTGGATTACAAGTAAGAAGAGAGCTTAGTGCTTTGCGTTTGGTAATTTGTTTTTCGCAACTACCAGGCACAAAGTACAAAGCACAAAGATCCAACTACTAAGCTAAAACATCAGACACTTGCCATTGCCGAGACCGTTGATCGTTTCGGGAGGGATGAGCACCGACCATCCCTTCCGTTTCCAAACGGATCCGTCGGCGTAGTCGATCCTGTTTATAACAACCTTACCGTCTTTAGTTTTTCCTGTTTCTACGTCTGCCTGGACCACCTTCACCGGATTCGACGGGCTCAATAATTCAAACTTCTTGCTCTCGTTGGGTTTTGCTTTCACGTTGCAGACGTATTGGCGCAGCTCGTACTCCGTGGCTTGAGGCGTCGGCTGGTATTCCCAAACAATCGTCTTGATTACGTTTGTGCCGACGTTCTTTACCTGGAGTTGCAGCAGGTACTGATCGGCGTTCCTGTTCGGCTGCTGGCGCGCCGCTTCACGGGTCGCATTCATCTCCGCACGCCGCTCGTTCATGTCTCGTCTGTTCTTGATGTCCTGCGACTCATTTCGCGGGGGTGTCGGTTTGATCGAGATCGGCTCGTTCATTGGTGGACCTGGATCGAGCGCGCTATGGATGAGGTCATTGTTCATTCGGATCTTGTTCCAGTTAAATTTGAGGACGACGAGGTCAGGGTCTTCGCGTTCCACGACCGATGGCTGCTGTTGTTGTAGAACAGGAGTCAAAGCAAGCAGAACAGGAAGAGTACTTTCATTTGCCCACAGATTACACCCGATCAGCCCAGCAGGGGAAGGTGAATACCGATGACCAGTCCACCCTCAGTCTTTGAAGAAGTGATCCCGCAAAGCCGCAAAGGCGCAAAGGAAGGCACAAGGTTCAAACGACCCAGGGAACAAGACCTTGTTTATAAAACAACCTTTGCGTCTTTGCGCCTTTGCGGGAACTTCTTCTGATTAGGAGCGGGCACTATCGCTTCTGGTTTGGTTGGTTTGTGGACCACGTGCGCCGGATAGGATGCGCCTCGGTATTGAAGATCACATTCTTGAAATCGAGCGTCTCTGGCGGTGCGAACAGCAGGTAGAAATACTTGAACGTCTCGGCGAACAAAAAACTCTGCATCGAATCAGACTTCTCTTTGGTCACCACGCTCTTTAGCGCCGCATAACCTTCGTCGGTCCGGCAGTGCTTCACAAAGTCTTTCCACATCTGCCAGCCCATGCGCATGTATTTCTCATCTTTCGTGTAGTGAAAGAGGTAGTAAGTTGACTCGACGATTTCAGGTCGGAGCGGATAGCCCGCGGATTTCACCGTCTTCGTACGGTAATCAAATACTTCCGGTTCGATATCAGAGTGTCTCCACATCTTGAATGAGGAGTCCTGCAAACGCTTGGCGCGTTTCAGATCGCCGGACAGCGCGAGCACAGCCGGAAAGAATGCATCGAGCGCGCCGTAAGTCGAATCGGTGCGTGCACCCGTGTTCATGTCCGCATGCCCGTACCACAGCTCGACACCGAAGTCGGTTTTGATTTCGTCGGCGAGGTATTTGTTGATAGCGGCGATGCTGTCGGTCCACATGCGCTTGCAGTCCTGATCGCCAAACAGCAAATCGCATTTCAGAAGGTATTCGTAATAACTATCGATGGCGCCGCTGATGTGACTGTCAGTGTTGGTCCATTGGCCCGTCTCGACGTTGATCCACTCGCCGACCAGACCAATCTTTGAGCGTCGATTGTAAGTCTCTACGAGGGCACGCTTGGCTTTGTCGTAATAGACCGGATTGCCCGTGAGTTTACTGAGCGCACCAAACTCGAGCAGCAGCGTTCCTGTTTCCGCGGGATTACTAACCGGATTGCGGACTTTGCCGGTTTTCAGATTGACGTAGCGATAGGGCATTCCGGTCGGCGAGTCGAAGACCGGCAGTAGCCGGCGGCCCAGGTCTTCGGCGAGATTCAGAAACCGTTTGTCATTAGTAAGTTGATAGTTCGTTATAAGGCCGCCGAGAAGCCTAATCGTGATCTCAAAGTTTTGAACGTCGATGTCCTTGTCGAACGAAAGATTCTCGAGAATATAAGCGCGCGTTGTCGCGGCCTCTTCGTCAAGGCCCATGATGATCATCGTGTCGAGCGAATCGACGGGCGTCATTAGCAGCGGTTGCGGATACCAGTCGTGATGCGTCTTTGAGAGCGGTTTCAGATCGTCGTGCCCCCACGCGTACTTCTTGTAACCGTTCCAGGCGTGCATGAACTCGGCTTTAACCTCCGCCGCGAGCCTCCTGTTTGGTTGTTGGGCCGATAACGAAAGAGGCAATAGCGTTAGTATGAAGAGAATCGAAAGTATTCGTGTCATCTGTGGTTTCTAATATTTTCCTTTGGCGGTGGTTGAGCCCAGATTGTAAAGCGCTTGGACCATCGGTGACGCAACACGCACGAACGAAAGTAACGTTCGTGTTCCCACTCGACTTCCGCCATCGTCAGCAGACAATCGATCAGGTCCGTGCGACCGCAGTCGCGCGCATAAAGAGCGGCCGCTTCATACTCGACAATATTTCGACTTTCAAGACGGCCCGCACCGTACATCGGCGCAAACCAGCCGGAAACGTGACACAACAGGCCAAGCGTTCGGCCAACTACTGTGGCGCGCAGCTCGCGCCGTTTGTTTGGTCCAGCGCCGAGACTTTGCAGCATCTCGCCAACCAGTTTGCGATGATGCCACTCTTCTTCTTCGATCTTCTTAACTTGCGCTCGGTCGTCGGGGTCGCTCAATGATTGCCAGTGCCCGCGATACGCGTAGCCCGCAGCAAGCTCCCCCGAGTAAGCGAGTTGCAGGATATGGATCAGCTTAGCTTCGGGAGTTGACTGGTCGGTCGATTCCATAGATTAAAACTTCGCGACCAAACAAATCATAGGCATTTGCCTCAGTGAGGTGTTGGCAGCGGCTGTGCCCCCTGATGTGCGGCGAGGGCTTTGCCCCGCCGGGCAGTTGTATTTAGCGATACGGCTTCGCCGCTGGTCCGGGCTTCGCCCATTGTTTGTGGGCTAAAGGCCGAACGAGGGGCAGAGCCCAAAGCATCAAAGACGCTGACGGCGAGGCAGAGCCTTCGCCGCACATCAGGCGGCGAAGCCGCGGTAACGCACTTCTTGGTGCAGAGTTGGTTCACAAGTTTACTTACGCTTCCAGCGCACGCCGTCTTTAGTGTCTTCCAGAATGATGCTGCGGTCGGCGAGTTCGCGACGAATCTCATCGGCGCGTCCGAAGTCACGACGACGTCGCGCTTCTTGTCGTTCATCGATTAACGCCTGGATCTCGCTGTCGAGCATCTCGCGTTGTTGTTCGCCGAAAATGTTCAGCACTGAGTCTATACGATTGATGGCTTCGAGCAGTTCGCGCTGGTTGTCTGCTTTGACTTGTTTACGCGCGAGCGCAGTGTTGACTTCGCGAGAGAGATTATGGATTGCGGCAAGCGCGACTGACGTGTTCAGATCGTTGTCCATCGCTTCTTCAAACTCATGCAACGTGCGGGTCGCCGCTTCGTGCAACTTCTCGTTGCTCCCGGGTTCCGTTTTGGCTTCACTCAAACGGGCACGAAAGTCGCGTAAGCTTTGGACTGTTTTCTCGGCGCCGGCGAGTGCATCGAAAGTGAAGTTGAGCTGCTTGTTGTAAGGCACGCTCAACAGGAAGTAACGGATCGCAGGCGGCGAAAAACCTTTCGCGGCAATGTCGCGAAACGTGTAGTAATTACCCTTCGACTTCGACATCGTTTCGCCTTCGACCTTCAGATGTTCGAAGTGAATCCAGTAGCGCACAAACTCTTTTCCAGTCGCACCTTCACTTTGCGCGATCTCGTTTTCGTGATGCGGGAAGACGAGATCGATGCCACCGGCGTGAATGTCGAATGTCTCGCCGAGATATTTCATCGACATCGCGGAGCACTCGATGTGCCATCCCGGGCGGCCGTTTCCGATCGACGTATCCCACGAAGGTTCATTCTCGCTGGCCTTTTCCTTCCAGAGTGCGAAATCGCGCGCGTCTTCTTTCTCGTACTTGTCCGTCAGGATTCGTTCGCTGGCGCCGGCGATGTTGCCTTCAAAGTTGATCTTCGAAAGTTTTCCGTACTCGGGAAACGAAGAGATGCGGTAATAAATCGATCCTTCCGAGCGATAAGCGTGGTCGTTCTCCAACAGCTTTTCGATCAACGAAACCATTTCGGGAATGTGACGCGTTGCGCGTGGTACGACGTCGGGGCGTTCGTTGCCAAGCGCGTCGAAATCTTCCCAGAGTGCGTCGATGTACTTCGCAGTGTAATCGTCGATGCTCAGACCCGCTTCTTGTGATTTTGCGATGATGCGGTCTTCGACGTCTGTGATGTTCATCACGTGAATGACTTTGAAACCTTTGAACTTGAGATAGCGTCGTAGGATGTCCGCGGCGACGGCGCTGCGAAAGTTACCGATGTGACCGTAATCCCAGACGGTTGGACCACAGTAATAGAAACGCACCTCGCCTTCGTTCAGCGGGCGAAACTCTTCGATCCGGCCTGTGAGTGTGTTATGGAATTTCAACATGACGCGCCAATACTAACTCAAAAGTGTTTCCAGCCGCCCGGGTTGAGGTCCCAGACGCGCGCGCCTTCACGAATTTGAACGCCTTCATTCCGGTTTGTTATTTCACCGATGCGTGTAATCTGCGTTCCATCAACCCTGCGTGGCAAGCGTGGAACATCACTTGGCCTTACGGTAAACAACAACTCGAAGTCTTCACCCCCATGTAATGCAAGTTGTAGCGGATCTAAAGCGCGGCGACCGCATAGTTCAACAACTTGATGATCGATGGGTAGAAACGATGACTCAATCAGTGCGCCAACGTCACTCGCCGAACACAAGTGATTCAGATCCGACGAAAGGCCGTCGCTGATGTCGATCATCGATGTCGCGAACTTTTCATCGCCCAGGACGATTCCCCAGCCGACACGGGGTTCGGGGCGGAGTTGTCGCAAAAGCACATGATCTAGTTTCTTCGAATCCTCATCGTCGAGGTTCTGTTCTGCTAAATGCGCGCCGCGTTCGACGAGTCGCAATCCCGCAGCGGCGCCGCCGAGTGAACCCGTCACGAAGATCTGGTCGCCAACCTTCGCCCCTGATCGCTTAACCGCCTGGCCTGCGAAACATTCACCGATCACAATCGAGTCGATCACGATCTTTTCTTCCGTGCGCGACGTGTCGCCGCCGATCAACTGGACGTCGTAACGGTTCGCGAGCTCGAAGAGTCCACTGTAAAGACGATCGCCGAAATCGGTTTGCCAAACGTCGCTCGGTACACCGATCGAAGTGAGCAACCAGCGCGGACGCGCGCCCATCGCTGCAATATCCGAAAATGAAACTGCGAGTGCTTTATGGCCCAGCAGGTAGGGTGGGATAGTGGTTCGACGAAAGTCGATGTCTTCGATCAATAGATCGGTAGTGACAACTGTTTCTTTGCCCGCAGTGGTTTGAAATACTGCCGCATCGTCGCCGATGCCGACGACGGATGATGAAGCGGACGCGCGTTCTCGCAGCGTCTCGATAAACTCGAATTCGTCTTTCATTAGAGTTGGCGACGAAGTGAATCGAGACCTGCTTCGATGGTCTCGATTGATGTCGAGAAAGAAAAACGCAAGTGACTTTGTCCGTCTGGTCCAAAGACGATGCCAGGTACGGTTGCCACCTTTGCCTGGTTTAGCAGGATGTCCGCCGCTTCCTGACTGTCGCGACTGATACGGCTTGCGTCGGGAAACGCGTAGAAGGCGCCCGCGGGTGGGTCGCATGTGAAACCGAGTTCGTTTAGTCCTGACAAGAGCAGGTCGCGACGGAGGCGATATTCGGCCGTAATCTTTTCCTGAGACGATGCGTCGATCTCAAAAGCGGCGAGTCCTCCCCACTGCGTTGGCGTCGATACTCCATTCGAAGAATAAAGAGTCGCTTTCTTGAGGCCCGTCATCCATGGTTCCGGCGCGACTGCGTAACCGAGACGGCATCCGGTCATCGCATAGGATTTCGAAAACGTGAACGACGTGATCGTGCGTTCATACATTCCTTCGAGTGATGCGATCGAGAAATGCACGCCGTCGTAAACGAGATCTTCATACGCTTCGTCAGCGATCACTATGAGATCGCGATCCTGGGCAAAGGTCGCGACCGCTCTTGCTTCATCAGGTGTGAAGACAACACCTGTCGGGTTTTGTGGTGTGTTGTAGTAGATCGCTTTCGTGCGTTCAGTGGTGTAACGCGCCAACGTTTTTTGAAAACCTTCCGCGCGGGCTTCGCGAGTGGGAACGAAAACGCTGCGTCCCTGGCAGTGAGAGATGAGATCTTTTATCGGCGTCCAGTAAGGCGAGAAGAGAATTACTTCGTCGCCGGGATTTACAACCGATTGAAACGCACCAAACAGTCCCTGCATGCCGCCGTTGACGACGAGCACGTCGCGATCGTCGGCGGGAATCTGGTTTTTGTTGCGCAGTTTTTCTGCGATGGCGCTGCGGAGTTCCGGAATACCTGATGACGGCGCGTATCGAGTCTTGTTCTCGTCGAGGGCGCGTTTCATTGCTTCGCGAATTGGTTCCGGGGTCGACATAAACGGTTCGCCACCTTCGAACTGGTAAACCGTTGCGCCCTGGTTGCGCAGTTCCATAATGCGGTTGCGCAGCTTAACAATGTCTGAAAATCCGACTTCGTCGAGTCGTGAAGCCAGGCGAAGCACCGTTGGCGAGGTTGTCACTGTTTGGATCGTTTCCTTCCGGTTTGTGCGCGGGACAGCGGATTATAACTTAATCCGCGCGATCTGCGGAGTGCGCCCCACTGAATATTGGCACCTCAGGCGTTACTTTTAAGAAAACGTTTTAACTGAGGGCAGCTAAGTGTAAGTATTGACACGCGTAACTTCGCGCGAGTAACATGCGGTTGTCGTCGCAGGCTGCTGGCAAACTCGCCATCGAGTCATTCCAACTTTCGCAACGCCCGACAGAGAAAGCCAGCTAAGTAATTTTCAAATTTCGGCAGTTAAGCGAATGAGTCGTTCCGCTGTAGCCATACCCGAAAAGCTCTTCTTCAAAATCGGCGAAGTTTGCGAACTCGCGGGCGTCCAGGCGCACGTGTTGCGCTACTGGGAGTCGGAGTTTCCGATGCTCGCGCCGCAGAAGAATCGCGCCGGACAACGCGTGTATCGCAAGCGCGACGTCGAGATGGCGTTGCGGATTAAAGAGCTGCTTTACGAAGACCAGTACACGATCGCTGGTGCGAAGAAACGGTTGACGAGCGAGTTGCGCAGTGGCGGAAAACTTAAGACTAATGGAAACGAAGAGACCGCTTCCAATTCCGCTGCGCACGCTGACCGGGCTGTTGAAGCGATACAGCCGCCGCCGGTAAATGATGGGCACAACGTTGCGCGACGTTCGGCTGAAGAGAGACAAGGGTTGAAACAGATAGCGTCTGAGTTGCGCGAACTGCTCGCGATACTCGAGCAGGAAAACAAAGGCCGCGCGAAGTAAGCATGGATTGATCGGATCCGTGTTTGACAATTTTTCTTTGTCAGGATACTAAGTCAGGGAGACGGGACGTGGCGCAGCCTGGTAGCGCGCACGCTTGGGGTGCGTGAGGTCGCGAGTTCGAATCTCGCCGTCCCGACCATTTCTAATGATCATAAAACGGCGGCCACCTTTGGCAGCCGTTTTTGCTTTGTGAGCTACACTCATGCCCCACCCGGAACTAATCGGTAGAAACGATGTAACCGAGCGGGATCTCTTTTTCCTCAGCCTGCCAAGCGTCCTCGACGTACGAGGTAAACTAAACCTTCCAAGCAAATATTTCGGTGTGCTGCTCGTTTGTGATGCGCGTAATCTTGAGGACGCACTTGTTGTGAATCTCGCGCGTTCACTTATTGCTCAAGGCATGAGGTATTTCTGTTCATGGGGCAACGATTGCGAACGAGTGCATGACTTGCTTGATTCGGTAATAGTTGAAGATCACCCCGATGAAACAGATGAATCTGTGATCATCACCATGTGGTATGCACATGAGAGTCTGGATGAAGCACTATGGCAATTCTTGTATGTTGCTTTTCCTGCAAACGACTATGAGAAGGACTGTCATGCCGATCTCGCGATCATTGTTGGCAATAGCGAATGGACCAAGCAGGCGAAAAACCGATTGTCGGATTTGGATGAACTGAATAAAACGGTTGTCGGCGAAGACGACGATGACGACGAAGGAGCGGAATAACAAGCACCGTTCGGCGACGCATTTAAGCATGTCTTTGGCCAATCATCAGTCACGCTCTGTTGTATGGCGTTATTCTGAGTGCGGTTTTGATCACGCTCATGATGGTGGTGGCACGCGTTAATCCGGAGATCATGCTTAAAGCTGCCGAAGTCGACTGGTTTCCTTTTACCAGGTTTACTCTTCATGGGGAAAGGAAGATCGCTTGATGGAGTCTTCTTAATAGCTCGGGGTTATCGTCCTCTGTGGTTCGCAAATTTGTGGTCGCCGGGTTCTGCGAGGAAATTACAACTCACGCCAATTCCTGACAACGAGTGGTCGTCACTGCTGGATAACAAGCTCAGCCTCTTTGAAAAGGATGTAACTCGGGTTGAAAATGAGTGTTCGTTTTGGAACCTCCCGTCGCCTTGCTCTTTGGTGATTCACTACAATAAAAAGGAGCGCGCGCTTGTTCGCTCTTTCTTACGCCAACCCAGGAGCGATACGAAGTGAGCCAGCTTGCCGACCGAAGGATGTGGTCAACCACCCCCAGGCGCCTTTCAGCTTTCGTTGGATCGCTGAGACAGGCATTTCCTGACACCATGACCGTTCGGAATCTTCAACGAGCCTTCCAGGAGTCTGATGTGTATCCCGCGCGTGATGGTCCAGAGTTTTGTGTGCCCGCCGCGCCAGACGTGTTCTTTTCGTATCACTCGGCTCAGAACTTCATCGAGCTTCAGGAGATCGTCTTGCATGCCATTCGTCACGCGTCGCGAGAACTCGTACGTTACCGACCAGATCTGGCGATCGAGGACGTCCAACTACTGTTTTGGGACAACGTGCGACTCTGGGTCGACTTCATGTTCATCAATCAATCCGCACGTGATTTGCGTGAAGAGTTAGACGTTCTTCCTAATCTGCTTCGGAATGCAACCGCGCACTTTGTCGTCGGAACTCAGCCTCTAATGCGTGCTTGGTGTTGCTACGAAATTGCACTCTACAATCAAGAAATGGCGGAAGCAGATCCCCAGTTTGAGGGAGGCCTTCAGGGTCCGCAGCTGCGCAGTTTTATCGCTCCAACGCGGAGTTTTTATCTCGGCTGGGAACGCACCGAGACGTCTGAAGTTGATGACAAAGCGTTCATTGCAGAAAGAATCTCCGCAAATTTTCCAGGGGCATTTAAGGGATTCAACTACATCATGGCGCAGGCAAGCAGTGTTGCCGTCCTGCCGCTAAGTGAGGGAACTACTTGGACCACGCCCGCCGCCGATGACACATTGATGCGTGCTGCGGAGGCTTGGTACACGCGAGGCGTTTTGGGACCTTCCTTCGCCTCGCTCGATGGAGATTCATTACAATAAAAGCAGCGTTCGCTCTTTCTTACGCCGACCCAAAAGCGATACTAAGTAAGAACTATGCACGACTTCGAGCAGCTACTAGCCTTCATCGAGAAGTTTCCCGCAATTAACCTCCCTGCAGGTCGCAAGTCGATCGGCCGCGGATCGTTCGACAACGGGAATTGGTGGGTTAAGTTCGCGCTTGATACGAATCACGCGTTGGCTTGGCGGCATGTTCAGGAGCTTGGTTACGTACTGAACTACGTATCTGTTGAGGAGCGTCTGCCTACCGTGTTCATGCCCGTGTCTCCACCTCCATATCTGAACGGTGGGGTGGAATTCTTGTATTGGGTGATCGAATCAACGGATCCATCGTTCTCGCCGGTCGAATGTGCGGAATGGTTAGAAGGTCGTCTTCCCTTGCCGATCGGCGATTTAGCGCAATGGCAGATCGAGATATTACCGGAAGAGATATTGAGAACCGGCTGGCTATATTATTAGATTGAAAGAGAACTCACATGCGCAACGTGCCGCAAGTCAGGCCTTAAGTTCGCAAAGGACGAAACGAAGACCTTCAAAGTGGACCTGCCACGACTCATGGAATGACTCAATGTACAGCGTCTGGCGGTGAAACCTCTTCAGGATCGTGCCTAAGGGCACGTACGCGTTGTCCCTATCGCTAAGCAAGAAGGGCGCGAACTTAGAATCGAACGAGGTCCAGGTTTCGGTAAAGTGAGTTTATCCAAAGAATTCGCCGGCTTCGCTGCTCCCTAACACTTCTTCCTTCATATCGGTGATCACGATCTTGGAAGTGAGTGTCTTATGCACGGGACACTTGTGCGCGATCTCCTGGAGACGTGCGTGTTGTTCGTCTGATAAATCACCGGTAACACTCACCGACCTCTCGATGCGATGAATGAAACCTTCCTGGTCCTTGCAATCCTGGCAATCTTTAGCGTGAATACGGTTCTGTCGTAATCGCACGGTGACACTCTCGACGGGCCACTGCTTTCGTCGCGCGTAAAGTTGCACCGTCATCGAAATGCAACTGCCAAGCGCGCCGAGTATCAGCGTGTACGGATCGGGACCGGCATCGTCGCCGCCCGCCGCGCGCGGCTCGTCGGTTATAAACATTTGCCCAACTCCGTAGCGCACTTCGTGCTGTAAATTCTTTTGAGACGTAACAACAACTTCGCTCATGAATCGTTACTCCTGTGATGTCGCTTGCGGTCGACCTTGCGCGCGGCTACACTGCCGTGCGTTCCATTCAACACGATTTCCGTGAGTAATTCTAATCAAAATCTGTTTGAGGCTGTTGCATGAAGATTCATGAGTATCAGGGAAAAGAACTTCTGAGAAAGTATGGCGTGCCGGTGCCGCGTGGCATTGTGGCGCGCTCGCCGGAAGAGGCGTATCACGCCGCGAAGGAATTGGGCGGCGAAATAGTCGTGGTGAAAGCGCAGATTCACGCGGGTGGCCGCGGCAAGGGAGGCGGTGTGAAGTTAGCGCGGAGTGCCGACGAGGCGCGCGAGACTGCTTCGAAGATGTTGGGCATGAACCTCGTCACACATCAAACTGGTCCTGAAGGAAGGGAAGTCAGGGTGTTGTTGATCGAAGAAGGTTTGCCGATCGACAAGGAATTCTACCTTGGCATCGTGCTCGATCGTGCGTCGGGGCGGCAGGTGTTTATGGCGTCATCGGCCGGCGGCATGGATATCGAGGAAGTCGCGGCGAAGACGCCGGAAAAGATTCTCAAAGAGACGATTGATCCCGCCGTTGGTTTTCAATCATTCCAGGCGCGCAAGCTTGCTTTTGGACTGGGACTGCCGTCTACGCTCGTCGGTCAGGCAGTGAAGTTCATGCAGGCGCTTTATTCCGCTTACGAACAGATGGACGCTTCGTTGATGGAGATCAATCCGTTTCTGCTCACGAAAGACAATCGCCTGATTGCGCTCGACGCGAAGGTCAACTTCGACGATAACGCAATGTTTCGTCACAAGGAGTTTCTCGACCTGCGCGATCTGAATGAGGAGGAGCCGCTCGAGATCGAAGCGTCGAAGTTTGATCTCAACTACATTAAGCTCGACGGCAACATCGCATGTATGGTGAACGGCGCGGGGTTGGCGATGGCGACCATGGACATCATCAAGCTTGCGGGTGGTGAACCAGCGAACTTTCTCGATGTGGGCGGTGGCGCGTCGCAGGAACGTGTCGAAGCTGCATTTCGGATTCTGTTGGCTGACGAGAATGTCAAAGCTGTTTTGATCAATATCTTTGGCGGCATTGTGCGTTGCGACATGGTGGCGCGTGGTGTGGTCGAGGCGGCGCGGAATCTGAAGATCGAAGTTCCGGTGGTGGTACGGCTCGAAGGCACAAACGTCGAAGAAGGTCAGCGAGTGATACGCGAATCGGGTCTGAATTTTACGGTCGCGACAGGGATGCAGGATGCGGCGGAGAAAGTTGTTCGGCTGGCTGCTTAAGTCCATCGGAGGAGCTCGTGGCAAGTATTGAGTTTTGGGGCGGTGTCGGAACGGTAACTGGATCGAAGTATCTGGTTGAATCGGGTAAGTCGCGCGTGCTGGTTGATTGCGGACTGTTCCAGGGATTAAAGGAGCTGCGCGAACGTAACTGGCAGGAGCCGCCGTTTGATCCGCGTTCGTTGAATGCGGTTCTTATCACGCACGCGCACATAGACCACACGGGTTATTTACCGCGGCTCGTCAAGCAGGGGTTTCATGGTCCAGTCTACTGCTCGCGTGGCACGGCCGATCTCCTGAAGATAATGTTGCCTGATTCCGGAAGGCTTCAGGAAGAAGATGCCGACTTTCGCAATCGTCACAATCTCACGAAGCACAAACCCGCCTTGCCGCTTTACACCGAGAAAGATGCGTATGCGTCGCTGGAGCTGCTGGAGCCGGTGGCGAACACGGGCGAACCGATTGAAGTGGCGCCCGGTATTCGTGCGGGGTTTCGTGTCGCTGGGCATATTCTGGGATCGAGTCTGGTGCTGCTCGAGTTGGACCATGCGGGCGCGGATGGACGGGGAAGGCGCGTACTTTTCTCCGGTGACCTCGGCCACTACGATCAACCGATTATTCGTGATCCAGTCGCGCCGCCGCCGTGTGACTATCTGCTTGTCGAATCGACTTACGGTGATCGACTACACGATCCGGAAGACCCGAAGGTCGCCCTCGCGCGCATCATCAACGATGCTGCCGCGCGTAATGCGCCGGTGTTGATACCAGCGTTTGCCGTAGGCCGCACGCAGGAGATTGTTTATCTAATCCGCGAATTGGAAGACGAGAAAGCGATCCCCGTTTTACCGGTGACTGTCGACTCGCCGATGGCTGCGGCTACAACCGCTGCGTATGTGCGT
>Ga0209387_1000048_pt1 | contig 33087 bp, 26 predicted proteins | sample NCControl_FD_187515 | JGI IMG/M metagenome (GOLD analysis project Ga0209387, IMG submission 187515) | Agricultural soil microbial communities from Utah to study Nitrogen management - NC Control (SPAdes) (version 2) | ecosystem: Environmental > Terrestrial > Soil > Agricultural land | place: USA...
GGAGTTTTTGGGATGAATCTTCTCTGCGGTCCTCCGTCTAATCTTTGCGTCTCTGCGTTTAACGGCCATTTCAACGCAGAGGCCGCGAAGATACGCAGAGCGCCGCAGAGCAAACGAATCAAATTTAGGACTTTTTGTGCAAAGCCAGGGAAGGATATAAAGGTTTGAAGCGACGTTTTCCCGCAAAGGCGCAAAGACGCAAAAGAACGGCCTCAGCAAGCAAAACACCGCCTTTGCGCCTTTGCGCCTCTGCGGGAAAAATCGTTGCTCTCCTTGTGATAGCGGTTTTTGCTGTCTATTTGCTGGACGGGACTACTGCCAAAACGCAGACGAACGAAGGGCGGGGCCTGGCGGAACTGAAGCAGGGCGATTACGACAACGCCTTTAAACTGCTGAGCGCTCGTCTTGTTTCGAATCCCACTGACGTCGTCGCCCAAAAGGCGCTGCTACGTGTTTACATCGAAACGGGGCGCTATTCTGAAGCCGAGGCTACAGCCAAACGTTTTCTCACCAAAACTCCGGATGCCGGCAGTGTACGCCACGAACTGGGCGAAATACTCGCCATCACCGGCAAACACACTGAGGCGATTGCGGAGTTTGAACGCGCCGCGAGTGATGCAGAGAAAGCGAATGCTCCGCGTGACAAACTGGCCAGCGATTTACGTCGTGCCGAAGTTCTCGATCTGATCGGTCAGGAAGATCGCGCCAAAGCAATCTACGAAACTTTCGTTAAGCACTACACCGACAACGATCCCGAATCGGCATTTGAGCTGACGCTGATCGCCCAAGCGCTGGTCCACCTCGAAAGGTTTCAGGACGCGAACGACATGTACCGCTCGGCCATCGAGGCTGATTCCGATTACCTCGAAGCGCAGCTCGGCGCCGGGGAGTTATTCACCGAGAAGTATCAATACGGCGACGCGGCGCAGTTTCTAAACGACGCACTGAGGATCAATCCCAACAGTGCCCGCGCTCATCTCGACGTCGCTCGCAACAAACGAATCGACGGCGGCGACGACAAAGCACTCGGACGCGCCCTCGCGATCAACCCCAATCTCGTCGAGGCACTCGCGCTCAAGGCCGCGCTGGCTCTGGAGATGGGGCAGTTCGATGAGGCCGTAACCGAGATCGACAAGGCGCTGAAGATCAACCCGCGTTCGCTCGAAGCACGCTCGTTACGCGCGGCGATGTTCTACTTGCAGGACAAAGACTTCGAACCGGAGGTCACCGCGACGCTCGCGATCAGTCCACGCTACGGCGGTGTCTACAACACTCTTTCGCGCTACGCCACGAACACTCGCCGCACAGAACAAGCCGCCGCGTTTGCTCGCCGCGCCATCGAGATCGCGCCACGGCTTTGGGACGCGCATTTGAATCTCGGCATGGCGCTGCTGCGTCTCGGTCAAATGGAAAACGGACGCGCAGAGGTCGAGAAAGCATTCAAAGGAGATCCGTTCAACCTTTGGGCCAAGAACACACTTGACCTGCTCGACACGATGGCCGAGTTCCGCGAAACGAAACGCGCTGGGTTCATTATCAAAACGTCAGCACAGGAAAGCGACGTTCTGTCGCCTTATGCGGCTGACTTGCTTGAAGAAGCCGCGGCGAAGCTGACGTCGAAGTACAAGTTCACTCCGAAAGGCCCGATCATCGTCGAGATCTTTCCGAACCATGAAGACTTCGCCGTACGCACGTTGGGCATTCCCGGTCTCGGCGCGCTGGGCGTTTGCTTCGGCGTCGTCATCGTTCAGGATTCTCCTTCGGCTCGCGAGGCGGGCGAGTTTAACTGGGGCAGCACGCTCTGGCACGAGTACACGCACGTCATCACACTCCAGATGACTGACTATCGTGTGCCGCGCTGGTTTTCGGAAGGATTGTCCGTTTACGAGGAACGCCGGGCGCGACCTGGTTGGGGTGACGACTGGAACCCAATGTTTGTTCGTTCATTCATTGACGGCAAATGGTTCAAGATCGCCGACCTCGACGCCGGTTTTCAGCGTCCGCGCAGTCCGCAGGATTTGCCGATCGCTTATTTCCAAGCCTCGCAGATCTGTGAGTTCATCGCGGAGCGTTTCGGCTTTGACGCAGTCCTTCAAATGCTGGCTCGCTATCGCGACAAGGCGCGCACGGTGGATGTGCTGCGAGACGTTTTGAAGCTTAGTGAAGAAGAATTCGATCGACAGTTTTTTGCTTACGTCGAAACCAAGGCGCGTCCATTGCATCAGGCATTGAGCACGCAGAACAATGTTGTTGCGTCGATGACGAAAGACGAAGTGCTGAAGCAACTTGCGACACAGGATACTTTCGCGCTGCGCATTCGCGCGGCTGAGTTACTCGCTGCCGACGGCGACACGGCCGCCGCTGTGCAACACTACATTCGCGCGATCGAGCTCTTCCCGTACGTTACGGCGCGCGGAAGTCCGTACGAAACGCTGGCGAAGATGCTGGAAGAAAAAGGTGATGCTGCGCAGGCCGCACTCATACTCGAAAGACTCGTGAAGACGGACGAGAACAACCTCGAAGCCCTGAAGTCCGTCGCGCGGATTCGCTCGGCGCTCGGCGAAAAACAAAAAGCGCTTGAAGCGTTGCGTGCAAGTTTCTTCATCAGCCCGTTTGATTACAAGTTGCACACGCAAGCGGGAGAGTTGAGTGTCGATTTAAAAGATAATGCGCAAGCGTTAACGGAATTCCAGGTAGCGCTCGCGTTGCAGCCGCCAAATATCGCGGAGGCAAATTACAATGTCGCCACCGCGTTTCATGCACTGGGCCGGCAACTCGACGCAAAGCGTTCAGTGTTGCGGGCGCTGGAAGCAGCGCCGCGTTATGAAAAGGCCCAGGAGTTGTTGTTAAGAATCACGGGTCAGTGAGACCGTTGTGCTTTGTACTTTGTGCTTGGTACTTTGTTGTTTAGGAACCGGGCATCACTCGAGTCGAAGCGCAAAACCAAGCACTAAGCACTAAGCACGAAGAACAAATATATGGCCGTGGACCAACTAACCATCAGCGATGAGCAATTGCTCGACAAACTGGGTTCAGCGCGCGAGCGCCTCCTGCGGGAAATCCGAAAAGCGATTATTGGTCAGGACGAAGTTGTCGAGCAGGTGTTGCTGGCACTCTTTGTCGGCGGCCACTCGATCATTACCGGCGTCCCCGGTCTGGCCAAGACGCTCCTGGTTCGTACAATCGCCAGCGTTCTCGATCTCTCGTTCAAACGCATTCAGTTCACCCCCGACTTGATGCCCGCTGACATCACCGGCACCGAGATCATCGAAGAGGACCGCGCAACCGGCCGGCGCGCGTTGCAGTTCATTCCTGGTCCAATCTTCGCCAACATCGTTCTGGCGGACGAGATTAACCGCACCCCACCCAAAACGCAGGCCGCGCTGCTCGAAGCGATGCAGGAAGGACGCGTCACGGTCCAGGGTGTCAGTTACGACCTGCCGCGCCCGTTTCACGTGCTGGCTACGCAGAACCCGATCGAAATGGAAGGTACATATCCACTGCCCGAGGCGCAGCTCGATCGTTTTATGTTCAACGTCAAGATCGGCTACCTGCCGGAGGAAGAAGAGATCGAAGTAGTTAAGCAAACGACTTCCCCGCAGGACTATGAGTTCGAACGGCTGATGTCCGCTGATGAGATCATCGCGTTTCAAAGACTGGTGCGACAGGTCCCTGTCTCCGACACCGTCGCGCGTTACGCGGTGCGGTTAGTTAACGCGAGCCGGCCCGGAACTCCACCAGCGCCGGATTTTGTGAACAAATGGGTGACGTGGGGTGCGTCTCTACGCGCGTCGCAGTTTTTAATCTTTGGCGGCAAGGCGCGCGCAATCCTGCGCGGGCGCTACAACGTTTCGTGCGATGACGTCCGCGCGGTCGCGCCGGCCGTGTTGCGCCATCGCGTGCTGTTGAACTTTCAGGCAGAGGCTGAGAAGGTCGATTCCGATCAGGTGATCAAGCAGTTGATAGACCACGTGCCCGAACCGAAGAGCGGACTGTAGCCACAATGCCTTTTGTGCCTTTTGTGGCTAAGAGTTAACCAATGATAAGTCCATCGACAACACCAGCGAGGTTTCTCGATCCCGAACTGCTCGCGCGGATCGGATCTCTCGAACTGCTCGCGCGCGCGGTTGTCGAAGGCTTCATGTCTGGACTGCATCGTTCACCGTTCACAGGTTTCTCAACTGAATTCACCGAGTATCGACAATACAACCCAGGCGACGATCTGCGTTATCTCGATTGGCGACTTCTCGGCCGCACCGATCGTTACTTCATTAAGAAGTATCGCGCCGACACCAACACGCAGTGTCATGTTTTGATCGACACCAGTGCGTCGATGGACTATGCGCACTCCAGTTCGGTGACGAAGTTGCAGTACGCGCAGTTTCTCGCCGCATCCATCGCTTACTTGCTGAACAGGCAACAGGATGCGGTCGGTATTGTTGGTTTCTCCGACAAAGTGCACACACACGTGCCCGCGCGTAATCGCACCGGTCACATGCGAACCATCTTCGGCACACTGTCAATGCTCCAGCCGGGTGGTGAAACGCGTCTGGCGGAGTCGCTGCACCAATTAGCGGAGATTCTGACGCGCCGCGGCATCGTCGTGCTCATCTCGGATTTTTACGATCAGGCAGACCGCTTGAAAGAGGCCTTTCAGCATCTTCGGTTCAAAGGACACGATCTGGTCGCGTTTCACGTGCTCGATCAAAACGAGCTCGATTTTGATTTCACCGATCCGGTTTTGTTGCTTGAAGACGCGGAGACGCAGGAACAGATGCCGGTGCTTCCCGACGTCGTGATGAGCGGCTATCGCGAGCGCATGCGCCAGCACGTTAACGACATGCGCGCCTGCGCAGCGGCGAACCACGTCGACTATGAAATGTTGACGACGAAACAGCCACTGGATTTTGCGTTGTTCTCGTTTTTATCCCGGCGGGCCGGGAGGTAGAAATTGGTCAGCGGGCAGTAATCGCTACCGCGGACTATGACCACTGACAATGTCATTCCTAACGCCACTTTTCTTTTTGGGTGTCGCAGCATTGGCCGCGCCGATACTCGTGCATCTCGTGCGACGCACACGCGCGCGCAAGGTGCAATTTCCTGCTCTCGTTTTCGTGCGACAGGTGCCGCAGCGAACGATCCGTCGCCGCACACTTCAGAACGTTCTGCTGCTCTTGCTTCGCTGTCTTGCGATCCTGCTCATCGTCATTGCCTTCACGCGTCCGTTCTTTAGCGGTGGCAGCGCGGCAAAAGAAAACACTGCCGCTGGTGCAACCGTGGTTCTCGTCGATAATTCGTTGAGCATGCGACGCGATCCACTCTTCGCCGAAGCAATAAAACGTGCCGAAGCGATCGTCGACGAAGCACGAAATGACGAACAACTCGTGGTGTTGTCTTTCGACAAGCGTTACGCAGTTGTTAGTCGCTTCACCGCCGATAAAAACCGCCTCCGGTTGGCGATTAGAAGTATCAGCGCGGGTTGGGACGGAACAGACTACGAACAGGCATTGCGCGGCGCGGAATCTTTGCTTGGTGAGATTGAAACAAGCGGCCCGAAAAAGATTGTGATGATCTCCGACTTCCAAGCGCCCGGCTGGAACCAAAACACTGCCACTTTCAAACTCGCGAACACCACGCAACTCACGACGATCGACGTCGCCTCCAACGAGCCTGTTCCCAATATCGCGATCACGAACGTCGAGGCGCGTGGCGTTGTGTTCGGGCAAAAGTACCTCGACAATCTCGCGGTCCACATCAGTAACTTTGGCGACACGCCACGCGATCGCATTCAAATCGATTTTCAGATCAACGAGCAAACGGTTGAGAAACGAGACATCAGTCTCAACGGCCGCGACTCAAAGGTGATCGAGTTCACGGGTTTCAACCTGAATGAAGGCGCCAACCGCTGCACCATCGATGTGGTGTCCGGCGACTTCGCTCCCGATAACCGTTTTTATTTCACTTTGCGACGCGAGACGCCGGCGAAAGCATTGATCGCCGAAAGCGCTTCGCGCGGGCGTAGCGACAGTCTGCACCTGCAAAGCGCGTTGACCACGAACGACGATCTGCCGTTTACCTTCACGCTGAAGAGCACCGGATCAGTCGATCCGTCGGGCATCGCGGAGTACGCCTTGGTAGTACTCAACGATGCCGGTCCAATCAGCGGCGCGCTTGCCGATGCGTTGATAAAGTTTGTCGAGGCGGGCGGGCAGCTTATCGTATCCACTGGACCACGCACGACCGCGGATAGTTTCAACGCTCTGCAACGCATCATGCCGGCATCCTTGCGCGAAGCGGTGCAGACGAAGGCGGGCGAGAGTGTCGCGATGACAAACGTGAAGTTTGATCATCCGATCTTTGAAGTTTTTCAGGAGAGCGGCCGTCTCGCCGCGGCGCACGTCATCGGCTACTTCCGTTCAGAACCGACCGCGACCGCCACAGTGCTCGCCCAATTCGAAGACGGTAGCCCAGCTTTAGTTGAATCGCGCACCGGTAAAGGGCGAGTGCTGCTCTTCGCGTCGTCGCTTGGTCCAAGCTGGAACGATCTACCGTTGACGCCGCAATATTTGCCTTTCATTCACCAGATGGTCCGCTATGCGGGCGCGCGCGACGAGAACTCGTGGTACAGCCTGGGCCAGACTTTCACCGTGCGCAAATCGGCTAACGGACAGATACCCCCGGTCGATACTCCCGGGGGCGCCCGTCTCTCAGAAGGACGCAACTCCCCGGATGGCGACCTGCTTGTGACCGCGCGCGAACTTGGCTTTTACCGTTTGCGTTACGACGGCGAGCCCGGGTTTGCGGCGATCGATACTGACGGCGCCGAAGGCGACTTTACCAAGGTGAACTTCGCTGAATTCGTGGCCGGGGTGAGCGGCGGAACGGGTACGGGCGAAGGCGGCGATGCGAATCGCAACGCGAGCGGCGAAGAAGTTGAAGGACGGCAAAGGGTGTGGTGGTCGTTGTTACTTTTGGCGCTGCTATTGTTGCTAGCTGAATCAGTATTGGCGCGCCGAACAAAAATGGTGAAAATGGTCGGGTGATTGGGGGGTTGAGGAATGAGCCCTGAAACAAACCTGTTGCAGGATCTCTTAAAGAAGGCAAGATCGCGGCGGCAACTTTTGCTTTCACTGCGAGGAGTGGCGATTAGCCTGGCTGTGATTGCGCTGCTCCTCGTACTGTTAGGTTGGGCCGCTCACCGTTATCGCTACAACGCTGCCGCTCTCACTACCCTGCGCGTTGGCGCGCTTCTTACCTGTCTCGCTACTATCTACTTCGCACTGGTTCGCCCGCTCCTCAAACGCATCACCGATACACGACTGGCTCGTCTCATCGAAGAACGCACAATCGGTACTGAAGACCGGCTGGTAACGGCGGTCGAATTTGCAAACGGAAACGCCAAAGGCATCTCGCCCGCGATCGTCAGCCGGCTTTATCGCGATGCCAACGACGTCTCGGCAACGCTCGACGTCCGCAACGTCATTCACCGTTCGCGGCTGATGATGTACGGCGGCGCCGCACTTGCGAGTCTGTTGTTGTTTGCAGGCGTGCTCAAATGGGGACCACGCGAGATCTCCGATGGCGTGGCCCAACTCGTTACGCCGACAACACTGGCCGCATCGACCAACGCACTGAGCATCAAAGTAAAACCCGGGACGGCTCGCGTTCCGAAGGGTTCGGATCAGGACATCCTGGCCACGCTCGTCAATTTTGATTCGCAGACAGTAACTGTTTTCGCTCGCACGCTCGGTTCCAGTGAAGACTTTCAGGGCCAAACGATGGAACCTGCGAAGGCGCGCAGCGACTTCCGTTTTTCAATTTTCAATATCCAGGACTCGATGGAGTATTTCGTCGAGTCGAACAGTGTTCGTTCGGATGTTTTCAAACTCAACGTCGTCGATCTGCCTTATGTCAAGCAACTCGATGTGACTCTGAACTTCCCGGCGTTCACGAGTCTTCCGACTAAGACAATCGAAGACGGCGGCGATATCGCTGCGTTAAAGGGCACGAGTGCGACCATCGTCGCAAAACTGACCGGCAAAGTGCGCGCGGCTCGAATCGTCTATCCCGACGGCAAGAAAGTTGAGATGAAGCAACAGGGCGGCGAATTTGTCGGTGAGCTGACGGTCAGCGGCGATACCAGCTATTACATTGAACTTGTCAGCACTGATGGCGAAGCATATCGCGGCTCAAACGAGTACGACGTCTCAGTCCTCGTCGATCAACCGCCCACGATCTCGTTCGACAAACCTGGCCGCGATAAGAAAGCGACAAACCTCGAAGAGGTGTTCACGCAGGCGCGGGCCGAAGACGATTACGGCGTCGTGGCCATGGACCTGCACTTCTCGGTCAACGGCGGCGAAGAGAAGAAGGTCAATCTTCAACAACTTACGCGTGAATCCGCGCGTTCCTTGAGCGGCGCCTACACCTTCTTTCTCGAGGAATACGGGCTGAAACCCGGCGACTTCATTTCCTATTACGCTAAGGCGCGCGATGCGAGTAACGAATCGACCAGCGATATTTACTTCATCGAAGTGAAGCCCTTTGAGATGGAGTACAAACAGGCGCAGCAGCAAGGCGGGGGTGGCGGCGGCGGTGGCGACCAGGACCAAAACGCACTCTCGCGCAGGCAAAAAGATTTGATCGCCGCAACACACAAGTTGATTCGCGAAGCCGAAAAGTACACCGAGCAGGAACGAAAGGACGGTTACGAAGCAGTAGCTTCGGGGCAGGAAAAACTCCGCACCGACACACTCGAGTTCCTCGATCGCATGGGCCGCCGGCTCGGCGGTACTGACGGACAGAAACAGGTCGCGGAAATGGCCGAGCACCTCCGACAGGCCGCGAAGGAGATGGAAGGCGCGCCGCCTCCTTTGAGAAAACAGGAAGGCAAAGGTGCGCTTCCTCCCGAACAACGCGCCTTGCAGCGATTGTTGGCTGCCGACGCGATCTTCCGTGAAGTGCAGGTCGCGTTTGGTAACCAGAGCGGTCAGGGCGGTAGCGGTGGTCAACGAGAACAACAGGAACTCGCCGGTCTCTTCGATCTCGAGCTCGACAAGATGAAGAACCAGTATGAGAGCGTACAGCGGGCACAACAACAACAAGCGCAGCAGCAAAAAAGCGAAGCCGAACGTCGACTGGAAGAGCTTGCTCGCCGCCAGCAGGCGGCGCTCGAGGAACAGCGCCGGCGTCAACAACAGATGCAGGGTGGCGGATCGGGCGGCAACCAGCGACAACAGCAGGAGATGATCGAGGAAACCCGGAAAGCCGCGCGTGAACTCGAACGTCTCTCTCGCGAACGCCGCGATTCGCAGATGCAGCAGTTGGCTCAGCAACTCAATCAGACAGCCGACGAACTGCAAAAGGCCCAGGCATCACAGCGAAGCAATCCGAACGAGTCGATCGCCCAGAACGAACGAGCGCTCGAACGTCTGCAACAAGCGCAGCAACGTCTGCAACAGATGAGCGGCGCGAGCGGTCAGCAGCGCGCCGGTCAGTCGGGTTCTTCAGGCAGACAACAACAAATTTCAGATCTACGGCAGCGTGCCGCGCAAGCCGCTTCGCGGCAACGCGAGATCGCGAAAGACATGGAAAACCTGTCGCGTCGCGGTGGACAAAACGCGCAGGACGAGAATTCACGCAAGGCGCGTGAGCAGCTAGCGGAACGGAAAGACACTCTCGCGGACACTGTTGCTAATCTGCAACAGGACATCGAACAGTCTGCCCGCGCGATGGGCCAGGGCGGTCAGGGTCAGCAACGAACCGCGCGGCAGTTGAAAGAGGCGGCCGATTCATTGGCGCGCGATCGCGTTTCCGATCGGATTCGCGAGAGTAAGCAGTCTTTGAACGGGAGCCAACAAGGCCAACAAGGCCAGGAGCGGCAACAGGGCCAGGGCCAACAGGGCCGCTCCGACGAACGGGCGATCGAACGCAGTCTCAACAATGTGTCCGAACGTTTACAGGCGGCGGAGCAGAGCGCCCGCGGATCGAACGGCTCGAGTGCCGAAGAGAACCTGGATCGCACGCGTCAGCTCGCGGACAATCTTGATTCACTGCGACGGCGCCTGGATGAGAGACGTCAACGAGGGCAACAGGGCCAGCAGGGTCAGAGCCAGCAGGGCCAACAGAATCAGCAAGGTCAACAGGGACAGCGCGGCCAGCAGGGTCAACAGGGCCAGGAAGGGCAACAGGGCCAGGGCCAACAGGGACAATCAGGTCAACAACAAGGTCAACAACAAGGCCAGCAACAAGGCGGTCAGCAATCTGGCGGCACACAGAATGGCGGTGACGGTCGAAGCAACCGCCAATACCTTGGCCCACAGTGGGGACCAGCCGGCGGTGACTGGGGCGACAACCGGCAACTTTCCTCGGAAGTGCGCGAACGACTACGAGAGGCCCAGGACTTACGACGCGAGTGGGGCACCACCGGATTGGGCGCCGGTCGCCTCGACGAAGTAATCGAAGAACTCAAACGCCTGGCCGACGGCCGCATGGAAGGTGACGCCGCAACTGCTGCACACGTCAAGGAAGCAGTCATCGAACCATTGCGTCAACTCGAACTCGAATTGAGCCGCCACTTGCAACAGATGAGCGGACGCACAAACCTGCGGCTAAGGGATGAAGGCGCCGCGCCCGAAAAATATCGTCGCGCCGTTGAGGAATATTACCGGCGTCTATCCGGCGCACGACCCAGACAGTAATCGGTGTTATCCGTGTTCAAGAAACTTCTGCCAGTAATTGTTCTTGTAGCGCTGCTGATTCCAACAGTGGCGGTGTCGCAGTACGATCAGTTCGGCAACTTCCGCAATCGCCGTCGACCAACAACCACGAACACCGACACGGGTGTGTCCTTCGGCGAGTTCACCTTCGTGCGCACGATTTACGAGTCGCCCATGCGCGGCTACGGGCGCCGTGGCTACGGCGGCGGCACTTGGACTACCGACTATCCCGAGGCAGACAACAACTTCATCGTCGGCCTGCGTGAATGGGCCGGCACCAATCTCAAGATCGCGCCTCGCCCGGAAGCGCTTGAAATACTCGACGATCGCATCTTCGACTATCCCATCCTTTATGTCGTGGAGCCCGGTTTCATGGAGCTGAGCCCCGAACAAGCCGCGCGTCTGCGCGAGTACATCATGCGCGGTGGTTTCATTTTCCTCGACGACTTCTGGGGCGAGTATGAATGGCAAAACGTCCAGGAACAGTTTCGCAAGATCGTTCCTGAGTTTGAGATCAAGGAGCTATCTTTGACTCACCCAATCTTCCACTCCTACCTCGACGTGGAGGAGATCGTGCAAGTGCCGAACGTCTATAACGCGTCGCGTGGAATCACCTCAGAAAAGGGTGGCGTCGTTCCGTACTACATGGGCATCGAGAACAAGAATGGACGTTTGGTCGCGTTCATGGCGCGTAACTCCGACCTCGGCGACGCGTGGGAATGGATCAATGAACCCGCGTATCCAGTGAAGTACGGTCTGCCGGCCTACAAGGTGGGAATCAACGTGGTGATTTACGCGATGAGCCACTGAGGCTCACTTGCGTGGCCGGCTAAGCGTAAATTTATTCTGCTTCTCTTCTAACTTGCAACGAAACTCTACGCGCCGTCGCAGCGCGCGCGCAACTCTGATTTAACCGCCTTTGCACGAAAAGTACCGAAGAATAGACCTTGGTCGGAATTCGATGTAAAAACACTTTCCGTGCAAAGCCAGTTTGACCTAATGTTTTCTCCTCTTGCGCTTTTTGAGATTCATTTGGCCACGCAGCAGCTCTGTCTGGGCGAGCAAGATCTGGTCCATCGGCTTGCTGCGGCCTTCGGACATCCATTGCACCATCGAGGCGACGAATAGTTCCTTCAAGTATGCAAATGAGAAGCCCTCCGTTGCGCTGACCACCAGGTTCGCACCGTTTTCCGACACTTGTAGATCTGTTTGCAGATCGTTGTTCCACTTCACGATGTAAGCCAGTCGTTCCGCGTCGGATGGTAAGTGGAAATGGTACTTGCGATCGAACCGGCTTGGACGGTCGAGAATCGACGAGTCGAGGTTGGCTGGGTGGTTGGTTGTTGCCAGCACGACGACGCCGTTGTTCGACTGGAAGCCGTCGAGCTCGTTCAGAAAGAACGAACGGCTCTTGTTGTCGATCATCGAGTCGAGGTCCTCGAGCACGACGACGCATGGCGCCATGCGTGCGCGATTGAAGACCTCCGCCATGTTCTCCTGTTCCGTTCCGCATTCTGACTTGAAGCTCCGCACGTAGAGGCATGGTTTGCCGAGCTGGTTGATCAGCGCCTTGAGCGTGTGGGTCTTTCCGTTTCCGGGTGGGCCAATGAAGATGGCGCCGCGTTTCCACGGTATTCCGTAACGCTCGTAGATCTCGCGTGAGTCGAAGAACTGAGTGAAGTCATTTTGGATCTCTTCTTTCAGTGAGCCGTGCAGGACGAGGTTGTCGAAAGTGGACGTTTTGATCGAGTCGAAGAGTTCCTTGTCCTTTTCGAAGCCGCCGTCGTGGTAGACGAGAATTTCGCCACGCACTTCGCAGTCCCATTCGCAGACGGCGTTCAGGAAGTCCTCAGCGAGCTTTTTCTCATCAGCGACAATCCAGTGGTGACGGCGGCGGTAGCAGCCTTCAGTCCAGGTGATGAGGATAACGTCCAGTAGTTGGCCTTTCCAGATGACGTTGAGCCAGGAGTTCTCGATCTGTTCACGTGGTTTCTCGCCAATACCCATCCATTCGGTCGTCACGTGTTGAAAGACGGACCTTTCCTCCATCACCGAGCATTTTTCGGCGCGGACGAACGCGTCGAGATCGAAATATCCAGAGCGGCCCTCGAGAACCGACTTCCCCGGGTGCAGCTCCGCCAATTCCCGCCCGACGTGATACGCGATGTAGTCGTTCGGTTTGTAGAGTGCGTCACGGATGAAGTTTTCGATGCTCATCAGCTGTGTTTACAAAAGTCGTCGAAGATCCGAGTAAGGATAAGCGAGTACTTGTGCTTCGTCTTCGTAAATGATGTAACCCGGCACCTCCGTTTTAATCATGCGCATGATAATGTCTCGCTCTTCGAGAATCTGGACCAATTCCCATGCATGTCGTAAATGTTCATGAGAGGTTGAGCGAAACCAGCAGATCGATTGATACGCCCAGCGCCGGCGCTCTCGATCCAATCGATAACGAAAAGGGTTTCGCAAATGGCGGCCAAACCAGTCAACACATTCCATAAGTGCCTCGTACTCGTATTCGTGAAGACCCACCTCATCTATCAGCTTCTCAGCAGCACAAAACAGACCCATCGAAACTTGTGAGTCCTCGTCAACTTCTGTACTGATAAATCGTAGAAACATGGTTCAGCCAACCATTTCATCCAATGACAACGGAAATACCTTTTTGCGGTTGCTGATTAACGCCGTGCGCGTTCCCGTTCGACCTTATCGCGGACGTCACGATCGTCGTAGACATCCATGAAGAGGTACTTGCGCCACTCGGTGCGAGCCTCGGCGTAATGGCAAAGCACGACGCGTTCGAGCTTCACTCGTAACGCTGTCTGCGAAGTAAGCAGCGGCATGCGTGCTTCGGAAGGTGTGCGGTTGCCCTTCCGGTTGTTGCAGGAGACACACGCCGTCACGATGTTCATCGGCGTGTTATCTCCTCCACGAGAACGCGGCAGAATGTGATCCAGCGTCAGATCGCCCGGCGACTTCCGGACTCCGCAATACTGGCAACGAAACTTGTCGCGCATGTAGATACGCGTTCGTCTCACGCCTGACGCTTCGCGACGCTGGCGTACGTTGATGTAACTTCGGCGTCGAATCACAGACGGAACGGGAAACTCCGTCCGCACTGAACGCAGCACGCGATCGCCATCAAGCTCTTCGACGGTCACCGTGCCCTTGATCGACATGATCACCGCTCGCGCGACACTGACTGTGCCGAGCGGTTCGTAAGTTTGGTTTAGCAAAAGTACTCTTCCATCGAGTGCCATCACCCGGCACCTCCTTTCGTGAATTTGCAAAGGGCGACCTCGAGGCCGCCCTTCGCTGCCTGATAGTGCTTTGCACAAAAAGTGAGGTTTGGTCTCTCGGCAGTCCTCTGTGTAACACTGCTTTCTCTGCGTTTGACCGTCATTTCTACGCAGAGGGCCGCAGCGAAAAACCAATCAGACTTTTTGTGCAAAGCTGCCTGACTTAGGTGATTGTTCTTCTGTTTCATACTCAGAGGCAGACGCATGGGCCTGCCCGTTTCTAAGATCACCTCCTCTCTCTTGATTGTGTTTGCGTGGGGTGAAAAAGGGTTCAAGAGCGGGTGGTGAGGACGGCAAACTTCGCAAGGTGCGAAGTCACCGCTCTTGAAGCTTTAGCTAATCCAGGAAAACAACCGATGGTGCTCCCGGCGCAAGACGCTCGGTGTTCATGAGCACCCGGTGCCAGCCGTTCAGCACCACTGTCTTGTGATCCACATGCGATACACGGCCACAAACGTAAACGTTTGCGTCGCGCAAACGCACGGTCCAGTTCCAGGTTCCTGCGTCGCGGTTCTCCAACAGAAGCCGCCGGTACCGTTCCGCACTGACGCCATTCGGGCGCCGGCGACAGACATAGACCACCGTTCCGCCATCACGGTACAGGTACTGACACATATGCGGCTTGCTGCCCCAACCGCGGCTGAGCGGTTCGTTCTTCCGGATTAACTTTTCGTTAACGGTCAAATTGGGAGCAGGAATAAAGAACCATTCGCCCTGCCGGACAAACGCTTCGTTCCGGCGTTTGAGTCGATTCTTGATCCGCTTGACTCTTCGTTGAACTGACGTTCGCACTTCCTGCGGCTGCAAAGCTTCCATCGCGGCTTTGACATTCGACACTGAAGCGCCGGGAACAGCGCAAACAAACCAGTGTCTTTCGTCGTGACCACAAAGGAACTTTTGCTTTTCCTCATTCGTGCGAGCCATTAAGAGCAGGTGTCTCGCTTCCGGTCGGACATCGATCACCTGATACTCAATCGGCTCGACACGAGAGACCCCGATGTCGAAGTACTCGCCGCGGTTATCGATTTGGATGTCCACGCCCGCCCGTTCTCGCGGCGGCCTCACGTGGCGAACCTTGACGCGTGCTCCCATACGTCCAAACATTGTTTCTAACAACTGTGTTTCCATAACCTTCTTTCTATTGCTGGCGGCTTCTGAATGAAGCCTGTTTCCTTTTTACCCGGTCACTGCGACGCATCAGGTGATCCAGCCTTATGAAAGAATGGAACCTGTGCTCGTCAGTAAGCGAGACTCTCCAATTTGTTGGAGAGATCCAGAGCATTACTCAAGGTTATTGAGTCGAGCATTTGATCTCCTTTTGTTTGTTGTCGTGAGTGAAAGTGGCTGAAGTGAAGGGCCTCGTTGAATTTCTAGCCCTTCACACAAACCACCTGCTTGATTTCAGCGATTACTTCAACCAGATCTTCCTGGTTCTTCATCACCGTTTCGATTGACTTGTAAGCGCCAGGAATTTCATCCAGTACTCCCAAGTCCTTGCGACATTCAACGCCCGCTGTCTGGCGCTCCAGATCTTCCTTAGTGAAGCTTCGCTTGGCCGCGCCACGGGAAAGTTTGCGTCCGGCACCGTGGGAACAGGAGTTGAAGCTCTCCTCCAAACCACGTCCCTTGACGATGAACGACTTCGCGCCCATCGAGCCGGGAATGATGCCGTAAGTTCCTGCCGCCGCATTAATCGCTCCTTTGCGTGTGACGAAAACGTTTTCGCCGTAATGCTGCTCGAGAGCGACGTAGTTGTGGTGGCAGTTGACCGCGAGCTCCGGCGTGAATGGCTGGCGATGATTGAACATCTTGTTGAATACTTTCAACAGACGCGTCATCATGATTTCACGATTCTTCATCGCGTAACGTTGCGCCCACTCCAGGTCTTTCCAGTACGCCTTGAATTCATCAGTACCCGAAATGAAGTAAGCGAGGTCGGGAGCCGGCAGCTCGTTCAAGCGCCACAAGCTCTTCGCGGTTGAGATATGACGCTCAGCCAGTTCCTTGCCGATGTTGCGTGAACCTGAGTGCAGCATCAGCCACACAAAGTTCTCGGTGTCGAGACAAACTTCAATGAAGTGATTTCCACCACCGAGCGTGCCCAACTGCTTCATCGCCTTCCCTTGACGATCCCTGACGCCTGCATGCAGATTCGCGAACTCGTTCCAGCCTTCCCAGTTTGACGATTCGTCGACCGATTCACCGTACTGATTGAACCCGGTTGGGATCGCCTCTTCGATCTTAGAGCGAAGCTCTTTTAGTTTGCCGTCGAGGATCCCGCTCTTGAATGGAGTCTTTACTGCCATCATTCCGCAACCGATATCGACGCCGACTGTTGCCGGGATAACAGCCTCCTTTGTGGCAACGACTGACCCGACCATGCTTCCCTTACCCAGGTGCGCGTCAGGCATCAGCGCGACGTGCTTGAACAGGCAAGGCAAGCGAGAAACATTGCGCAGCATTGCTTGTTCTTCAATGCTGAATTCGTGGTTCGCCCAGGAGAGGATCTCCTTTTGCGCGCCACCGATTTGTAGCTTTTCGTAAGGCACTTGTTGACCTCCTTTCGTAGTTTATTCCGTGACTGTGAAATTGCGAATTTCGTTTCTTGAATTTTGGTTCGTTCTTATCGCGGTTGTCGCCTGTTTGTTCTCGATGGCCTTGCTCCCACTCATCACGGCTTCGCCGCCAGATGTGAGGCGAGGCTCGGCCTCGCCGTATCGCTGACTCAGATCCCTGGGGGCTATGCCCCTTTAGCAACCGCCGCCTGCGTCTGGTCCTGCACGTGCGGTCGTGCATTGCGAGATTCAACTTCCTTTTCGATCGCATTGCGAACAGCGTTTACGACTTCGGCAATCAGATTGATCTTTATGAGACTCTGGCGTCGCGGTTCCTCTTCGCTTAAGTCAAAACTGAAAGACACGCGACGGAAGCAATCACCAAAGTCGAGCATGATCGTTCCATATCTCCAGGCCTCATTTTCATCCGCGATGCTGCTGGTGTCTTGAACAATGCCGATTACAAAACCCGGCATTGACAGGTCATCGTTTAGAAACTCTCGGCGCTCGACGTGATAACGCGTCGTTTGTTCCCCGCTCATTACTTCTGTTTTCCTTTCTAGCTGCACAAGGCAGCGGAATTTGGTTTAACTACCTCATGGCCAATCACCCCCTTTGGCGCGGTCTACTTTCGTCATGGATTTTCTTCCTTTCGCAATCTCAAGTTCACTTGTGTTACAAAACAGATGAAGGCAGAGAGAAACGTTGTCGCGAACACACTTCGAGGCACACTTCTCCTGAGGATGGCGAACTCACGGACTCTCGCAAAGCACCGAGTTAGTCATCCCGAAGGCTCCCTGCCTTCATCCCGCAAAAAGGTATTTCGATTGTCAAAAAACAATTAGAGCGGGCTTTAAGCCTCCGAGGGAAGCTGCCCGCTCCATACAATTCTCGCGATTTTTCTTGGAGATTTGGGAGCGGGAGTCCGCTCCCGCTGATTATTGCCTGATATTTTGGCTCACGCCGACGCCTGTATTCCGATCCGTTTCGCCGTCAAATATGCCGGTGATTGACCAGCTCATACCACGACCACACGCGGCGCCCGCCGGGCGTAATTTCTGGTTGTAGTTTCTGAGCTTCATGCTGATCATCGGCAAATTCTGTCACGGCTCCTTTCGATCACAGTTCCAGGCGCAAGCTGCTTTGTATAAAACAGGACCACTCGTTGTGTCAAGATATTTTTTGTTGAGAATGTGTGGTGGTCCGCTAAAAACTACTACGCAGCGGGCTTTGCGAAGTAGCCTGGGCGGTGGCGAAGTTCCAGTTTTTCCTTGCGTAGTTCGGGGTTGGTGATTTCGATCGTGACCTTGCGATACGAGCCGTCGCGGCGCTTGTTGGTCGAGGAATAGGCGATGAGGTACTGCGTGCGCAGCTCCTTTTCAATCTCGGCGAAGGCAGTTGTGAGATCGAGTTTCTTGTCCGGAAAGAAAGCACGGCCGCCGGTCCGTTGGGCCAGGTCGCGGAGCGCGCCCTTGTCCACGCCCTCATACTTGTTGTTACCGATCCCGATCGCATAAACGACGGCTTCGGCAGCCAGGGTGCCGTTAATCGCATCGGCCTTCGCCAAACGGCTCGTCGTATCGTGTCCGTCGGTCAACAGAATGATCGCGCGCCGACGCAGGCCTGGTGCTCTAGCCAGGACATTGCTCGAGGTAAGCGTGACCGCATCCCATATCGCAGTCGTCCCTTCTTCCGGCGGCGCCATTAAACCTGGACCAGTCGGTATGCCGCTCAACGGACGGCCGGAACCAAGATAAGCGGGCAGTGCAACTTCAACACGCTGAAGGACCTTGTAAACACTTAACACGTCGCGCGTCATTTCCTGCTCGAGATATGCAAGCCCGGTGAACGGAATGATCGCGACCAGGTCTCGACTCGACTGAAACACGCTCTCGATGAAAGACCGTGCCGCCGCTTTCTCATCCGGCAATGTAAACTCCTGCGAGCGGCTCACGTCGATCAGGAACGCAATCGCGAGCGGGCGATCTGTTTCGCGCTGAAACGTAAAGAGTTGCTGCGGAACGCCATCCTCGAGCACGCGAACGTCCTCGGCTCGCAAAGTAGTAATGAAGCGTCGCTCTTTATCGGTTGCGGTGAACGGCAGATTCGTGACGTCAGACTCGACACGGATGACGTCGTCCTGATCGGCAGACTGCGAGTAAGGCACCGAGGCGCACACGAGAACGAGCAGAATGAGCGCAAGCAATGAACGCATGGAACGGTTAGGGAATTTTAGCTGAGAGAAGGACGACGAAGCCAGAGCCGACCGACCTTCACTGCGGCTTCACTCCGGCAATTCCATGCGGCGCAGAAACTCCACGAAACGGGGATCTGAGCGCAGACTATCAAACTCGAAGGCAACACCGACATGTCTCATGCGAAAATCACGTTCTTCGTATCCTCGCTGCAACCAGGCAAGCGCTTCGTCTTTTCGACCAAGTCGTGCGTAATAAGAAGCGACGACAAATGGCGGAAAGCGGCGGTTTGATGGTTGGGACAGGATCTGTTCCAAACTCTTTTCTAAATAGGCCTTCCAGCCCGACTCTGCATAAACCTGATTCAACTCTGCAAAAATCTCCGATGGCAGTCCCGAACGCTCCCCACTCATACCGTAGTAAGCGACTGCCTGATCGTACTCGCCCTTGGCTTCGTAAGCGCGACCGAGAAAGTACAGAGTAGTGGAGGAGTTCGGATCGAGTTCTAAAGTTTTTCGATATTGCTGCATAGCCTCATCGATTCGCCGCATGTCCATAAGGATGTCGGCGTAAATGCGATTCATTACGACGGACAGCGGATCCAGTTCGAGCGCACGTTTGATCTCGGCAATCGCTTCGTCGAAGCGTTTCATCGTCGCGAGATGCTCGGCCAACCACTGGTGCGCTGGCGCGTAGTTCGGATTCAATTCAAGCGCGCGGTGGTACTCCTTTTCGGCGGTAACAAGATCGTAATCATAGTAGATGACGATCTGACCGAGCGAAGCATGCGCTTCGGCAAGCTTGTCGTCGATTTCGAGAGCTTTGAGCGCCGCCGCTTTCGCCTTTGGCATCAGCTCCCTTGGCAGCTCGTCCGTGTAAACACACAGCAGCGTGTACGCGTCGGCAAGCCCTGAATACGCCAACGCATAATTCGGATCCTTCGCGATCGCCTGTTCAAAAAACGTGATCGCCTGTTTGAAGTCAGCGGGCGTGCGCCGGTTCCAGTGAAAGCGCCCTTTCAGATAAAGCTCATACGCCTCCGCATTCGCGGTGTACTGCTTGTCCATTCGAGAGCGATCGACGCCGGACAACGTCGGTCGCACGTTGTTTGTAATCTCGCGTGCGATCTCACGCTGCACCGAAAGCATGTCCGTAAGCTTACGTTCGTACTGCTCGCCCCAGAGTTGCTTGTTATCGCGAACATCAACCAACTCGGCGCTGATCAACATCGTCTCGCCACGCTTCATCAAGCGTCCGACCAGCACCGCGCGCACGCCGAGTTCCTTACCAATCGTCAGCGGATCGTCTGTCTTCCCCTTGTAACGAAACACCGAACTGCGAGCAATGACTTTGAGATTCGGAAGCTGCGTCAAATTGTTGATGATGCTCTCGGTCAGACCATCCGAGATCCAGTCGGCACTGGGGTCTTCATTTTGATTCATGAACGGAATGACAGCGATCGACTCAACCGCATCTTCCGCGCTGTTTGGGTGCAAATACGAGCGAATGCCAAACGCGGCAGCAACGCCGGCGACCAACACGAGCGCGACAATTAGTACCGTCGCAAACTTGTGTCGTTTGATCTCGTTGACGATGAACTCGGCGCTGGAAGCGCGCGTCGAAGGGGAACTCAGCGGCGTTGTCGTTACGGCAGACGATGGATTTCCGACCATCGTCGATTCAGAGTTCCATAGCGTCTTAGCTTCGTTGCTCGACGTGGACGGTCTCTCGGCCGCGCTCTCTTGCAGTTCACGACGGATATCTTTCAACTCGATCGCGACGTCTTTGATGTTCTGATAGCGCTCGTTCGGATCTTTCGTGAGACAACGACGCACGATGCGCTGCAAATCGGCGGGCGCCGTGGGGTTGAACTGTGACACGGACGGCGCCGGTTCGCGGATGATCTTGTTTAGCGTGTCGATCGTGTCGTTACCGGCAAACGCCCTGCGTCCGGTAATCGCTTCAAACAGGATGCAACCAAACGAAAAGATGTCGGCGCGATGATCGATCTCCTTCGTCTTGCCTTGCGCCTGTTCCGGCGACATGTAGCCGGCCGTTCCGAGAATCACGCCAGGCGCTGAGTGCTGAAGGATCGTCGGCTCTTCACTGCTGACACTTCCAAACCCCGATTCGAGCGACTTCTCCAGTAACTTTGCCAGACCGAAATCGAGAATCTTGCCGTGACCGTCAGGCGTAATCATCACGTTGTCGGGTTTTAGATCGCGATGGACGATTCCAGCATCGTGCGCTTTCGCGAGTCCTTCGGCGACGTGTTGCAGCGCGCGCAGAAGTTTTGCGAGTTCTTCGCCCTCGTCGTGAATCTTCATACGGAGGGTCGAGCCTTCGACGTATTCCATCGAGATGAAATTGAGACCCTCAAACTCACCAATTTCGTAAATGTGCGCGATGCTCGGGTGGTTCAACGATGCGGCCGCAGTTGCTTCCTGTTTGAAACGGCGCATGCGGTCGTGATCTGAAGCGACTTCCGGAGGCAACACCTTCAACGCAACTCGCCGGTTCAAGCTTGTGTCCTGAGCGAGGTATACCTCTCCCATGCCGCCAGCGCCCAGCAGCGACCGGATCTCGTAGCGACCTAGTTGAGTTTTAGGGGCAAGAGGCATCGAGGGCGCATTCTAGCCGAGGAGATTAAGAAGCGCACGAGGGGCGAGATTTAATGTTCTATTCCGACTCTAGACTGTGGAAAACGGAGACCTGTCGACGGGTGGACCATCATCGACCTCGACTTCGTCGAGGCCTTTTTCCCACGCCTCCGGCATCAGGCTTTGCAACAGACGGACACAACGATTCCAACGCAGGATGGCATCGTCGTTATCAGGCGGACTAATCTTTTCAGCCTCTTCAAAGAACCTCATCGCCTCTTCAAATTCAGGCTTGACAGTAGGCGGCGGAAAGCCGCGGCGTAGTTGCGCTTTCGCTTTTCTCTCGTGTAAAAGGCCGCAGCAATAGATGCGTTCGTAGTTGCTCGCGAGTGCCTTGAAAACGTTCATCGCTTCAACGTAACGATCTGTCATGCTGCCTTTGAACTGGTCCGTGATCGCCAATCCAAGCAGGCGCAGGGCCCCTTGATGATTTGGTTCGACCGCGAGTATGTCGCGGCAAATCGACTCGGCTTCACCCGGTTCATTCAGGTAACGATAGAGCTCCACCTTCGCGATGGCCTCGTTGATTCCGGCCTGTGATATCGGCTTGAGTTTAAGCTCCATTTTTCTTTCCTTTCAGTTTGCGCAAGAACCAGTGAACGGGATCGTAGTAGTCGTCAACCACGCGCTCCTTCAGCGGGATGATGGCATTGTCAGTTATGTGAATGTCTTCAGGACAAACCTCCGTGCAACATTTCGTGATGTTGCAGAAGCCGATCCCCAACTGGTCTTTCAACAAATGCGTTCGCGAAACGTTATCTAGTGGGTGCATCTCCAATCCGGCCACGCGAACGAAGAAACGCGGTCCTCCAAACTGGTCCTGCCGACTGTGATCGCGCAGCACGTGACAAACGTTCTGACAAAGAAAACACTCGATGCACTTGCGGAACTCCTGTACCCGATCGACGTCGCGCTGGTCCATTTTCCATTTGACGTTCGGCCCCGGGCTGAACGGCGGGATTTTACGATTGACCTGATAGTTCCACGACACGTCCGTCACAAGATCTTTTATTACCGGAAAACTCTTCATCGGCTGAACAGTCACCGGTTCAGCCAGCGGCAGATCGTCCAGTCGAGTCTTGCAGGTCAAACGCGGACGACCGTTCACTTCCGCCGAGCACGAGCCGCACTTTCCGGCTTTGCAGTTCCATCGCACCGCGAGATCCGGCGCGGCGTGTCCCTGGATGTAAAGCAACGCATCAAGGACGACCATTCCGGGAGCAATTGGCACTTCGTACTGCTGCAACTCGCCACCGTTGCGGTCGCCGCGAAAAACTTTGAACGTTGCGTTAGTCGGCATTGGTTTCGTTTTATTGTGCTTTGTGCTTTGTACTTTGTACTTTGTACTTTGTGCTTTGTGATTCGAACCGTTCAGGTTTAAGTGACTCTTACGTTAACGAACCAAGTACAAAGCACAAAACACCAAGCTCTAAACATCAACTATTTCTTTCAACTCGGCGGGCATCTCCGCGATCGGCGTCTGCTTAAGTCGCATCTGATCGCCATCACGCACGATTACATTGTTCTGCTTGGCCCACGTTTCATCGTACTTCGGATAATCGATTCGGCTGTGCGCGCCACGACTCTCCTTCCGTTCCCACGCACTCAAGGCCACGGCCTCAGAAACCGTCAACATCGACTTCAGATCTCGCGCGAGATGCCAACCGGGATTGAACAAACGCGAACCAACGACTTTCACTTGCGCCGCACGTTGGGTCAGCTTTTGCAGCTCAGCCAGTCCCTTTTGCAGGTCTTCTTCGTTGCGAAAGATGCCCACGTAGTTCTGCATCGTCTCTTCCAACTCGCGATGAATCTGGTATGGACTGTCGCCCGCGGTGCGTTCGAATGGTTCGAGCATTTCTCGCGTCGCCTTCTCGACGTCGCCGCCGTCAATGTCAACGGGGCCGGATCGTTTGGCGTGTTCCGCGGCTGCGGCGCCTGCGCGTTTGCCAAACACAAGGAGATCGGATAGCGAGTTGCCACCAAGTCGATTGGCGCCGTGCAGTCCAGCCGCCGCCTCACCCGCGGCAAATAAACCGGGCACGGTCGTTTGCGCGGTTTCTGCATCGACGCGAATGCCACCCATCATGTAATGACACGTTGGTCCAACTTCCATCGGTCCCTGCGTGATGTCCACGTCGGCAAGTTCCCGGAACTGGTGATACATGCTGGGAAGTTTTCGTTTCACATACTCCGCCGGTTTGTGCGAAATGTCGAGATACGCGCCGCCATGCTCCGTCCCGCGGCCTTCGCGCACTTCGGTGTAGATGGCGCGCGCCACTACGTCGCGGGTTGACAGCTCCATCTTCTCGGGATCGTAGCGCTCCATGAACCGTTCGCCATCTTTGTTGCGCAAGATCCCGCCTTCGCCGCGAACTGCTTCAGTGACGAGTATTCCCTGAACACCCGGCGGCCAAACCATGCCCGTCGGATGAAACTGCACAAACTCCATGTCGATCAGTTCCGCTCCAGCGTCGTACGCGAGCGCCATTCCGTCACCCGTGTACTCCCATGAGTTCGACGTGATGCGCCACGCCTTGCCGATGCCACCCGTAGCCATTACGACAGCTTTAGCTTTGAAGACGACGAACCGTCCTGTTTCGCGCCAATAAGCGAAAGCGCCCGCAATTCGATCGCCGTCCTTCAGCAGTCGCGTAACGGCGCACTCCATGTAAACGTCGATACCGAGATGAACGCCGCGATCCTGCAACGTGCGAATCATCTCCAACCCAGTGCGATCGCCGACGTGGCAGAGTCGTTTGTAGGTGTGTCCGCCAAATGCACGCTGCAGAATGTCGCCGCTGCTGGTGCGATCGAACAACGCACCCCACTGTTCCAACTCACGTACACGATCCGGCGCCTCCCGCGCGTGAATCTGGGCCATGCGCCAGCTGTTCAGAAACTTTCCGCCGCGCATCGTGTCGCGAAAGTGCGTGCGCCAGTCGTCAGCCGCATCGACGTTAGCCATCGCGGCGGCAATACCACCTTCAGCCATTACCGTGTGGGCCTTGCCAAGCAACGACTTGCACACAACGGCGACGCGCGCTCCATGGCCCAACGCTTCGATGGCCGCGCGCAGTCCGGCGCCGCCCGCGCCGATTATCAGCACATCGTGTTCGTGAGTCTCGAATTTCTCGTTCACAGCAATCTCAAGTCTTGAATCGCACCGCTCGCGACCAATCGCACGTACAGATCAGCGAGACCAACCGAGAACAAACTTAACCACGCAAAGAGCATGTGACGGTCGTTGAGAAAACTGAGACCTTTCCACGCCTGGTGCCGTGGTCCACCGAAGGCGACGCACGAAAAACAATCAACCTTGCCGCCTACAATATGTCGCAACGAATGGCAAGAGATCGTGTAGAGCGAAAGCAGAATGATGTTGGCGAGTAGGACCAGCGAACCGATACCGATCCCAAATCGGCCGTTAAACCAGAACGCGTGAATGGCGTCGTACCAGAGAATGATCAGGAAAATGAGCGCGAGGTAGAGGAAGTAACGATGCAGGTTTTGCAGAACAAGGGGGAATGCGGTCTCGCCGCGATAACGATGCGAGCGGCCCTCGCCGACCGCGCAGGCCGGCGGATCGAGAAAGAAAGCGCGGTAGTAAGCCTTGCGGTAGTAGTAACAAGTCGCGCGGAAGCCGAGTGGACCACCAAGGATGAGCAGCGCAGGCGAAAGGGGCCACCAGCTTGGTTTGATGAGCGGCGAATAAAACGGAGACAGGTATGGTCCCCACTGGTAGAAATCGTTTTCAAACGCGCGCCAGGTGGCGTAGATGCTGAAGGCTCCGAGAACCACGATGACGGGCACAAGCTCAACCCACCACGCATCGCGTCGCATCGATGCGCCGAACCGACCGGGTTTGATTTCGGTTCGAGATTGCGCCATTTGTGTTCTATTTCTTTTCGCTAATACAAAAGAGCGTGCTTTGTCCTCGTAAATAAAGCTCGCCTGCGGCGATCACGGGCGTCGCAATGAAGATCTGATCGGTCAGATGATTGGTCGCAAGCACTTCAAACTTCTCGCCCATCTTTAATACCACCACGTCGCCGTCTTCCATAGCCAGGTACAACTTCCCGTTCGCGCCGACGGGCGACGATTTCAGGTTGTACGCTTTGGGTAGCCGCGTTTGTGCATAGTATGGCTCGCCGGTGGTGGCGTTGAAAGCGGTGATCAGTCCGTTATCGGTTACGACGTAAAGTTTGTTGTCGTAAAGAACGGGCGAAGCCGTGTAAGCAAGGCCTCGCGTGTGACTCCAGGCGATCGCATCCGAGCCCGTCAGATCACCCTGCTTACCGAGCTTGATGGCCATTAGTTTCGGATCGCGATAGCCGCTCATCACGTAAACGATGTCGTTTTGATGAACAGGTACGGGGATAACGTTCGCGCCGAGGCCGCCTGATTCCCAGAGCACTTTTCCGGTTTCAGGATCGTAGCTGCGAACTCGGTTCGTTGCGCTGACAACGATTTCTGTACGACCGTTGTATTCGATTGCGAGTGGCGTACTCCACGAACTGCGCTCCTCGCGAGGTGCGCGCCACAACTCTTTGCCGTTGCGTTTGTCGAGCGCGACCATGAACGACTCGCCTTCGTGATCGAAAACGAGAAACAGTCGATCGCCAACGAGCAGCGGCGCGACGCCTTCACCAAACGCGAGGCGCATCTTCATCTGGACGTTCGGGTCTTTTTCCCAGATCAATTTGCCGTTGAAGTCATAGGCAAAGATGCCGCGTGACCCGAAGGAAGCGTAAACGTATTTGCCGTCAGTGACTGGGGAGTTTGAAGCGAAGCTGCCATAGGCGCGGTGAAAGCCTTCATGCGGCGTTCCGGTTTTCGCCGTTCGCTGCCAGAGAATTTTTCCCGTCTTGCGATCCAGACTGAGAACGTCGAAGCGATGTTCGAGTTGTGGAGCAACGTTGCCACCTCGACCGCGTTGCCCACCAGTCGCGGCTGGTGCTGTATCGGTGTTCGGGTTAGTTTCTGGCGGTTTGCCGACCGCAATCGCAGTGGTGAGGAAAATTCGATCGCCCCAGATCGCCGGTGTCGAATGTCCTTTCCCCGGTATCTCAGTCTTCCACTTGATGTTACTGGTATCGCTCCATGTCGTCGGCGCATCGCCACGGGCCATGCCGTTGAAGAACGGGCCTCGCCATTGCGGCCAGTGCGCTGCGTTTTGAGCCTGGGCAACGACGAACCAAATAGGTGCGAACAGAAAGGCTAGAACAACGACAGAAGTAGTCTTCTTCATCGGCTTCTCCGAACCTTCTTTTTCCGAGGGCGGGGGCCACGTAATTTTTTCCGCGGATTCTAGCCGAGGAAGGTGCCGAATGGCTAGGTTTTTGGGGACACTAAGGCTTAAGTGGTGCGCCGAACGTTGGGGTTGGAACGGGCGGTGGCCATGCATTCGCGATTGGGAACAACTCAACAGACACCCTCACGATAGCCACCATTGATCGCTTATATAGTTTTCGGAGCCGTTTTGAATTCCTTAAGCAAGTAGTTTCTCGCAGCGGCAGCGAAGCTTCGGACTCCGCGTATGGCTTTCTTGTGGGTGCGTAGCCGGCGATGTATCCGAGTCGTCTCTGCGTTCGTCTGTTTATCTCTGCTTTCTTTGCGTTTAACCGTCATTTCAACGCAGAGGCCGCAAAGATACACTGAGGGCCGCAGAGAAAACGAATCAGATATGCGACTTTTCTGCGAAGCTCCGAGACGTTCCAACCAGGTAAATCTCCAGTGCATCGACGATGTCTTACCTTCCTTGAAGCGAGCTTAGTGACTTACCGCGCGCCGATCACGCTCGCAAGCGTAGGCCACATCTGCTCGGCCCAGAGCTCGTATCCGTCGTCCGAGGGATGAAAGCCGTCGCTGGAAAAGTACTCCGGATGGGACGGAAGCTCGCGACGTGTGATCGTAAAGATGTCGAAAACCGTAACCTCGTGGCGTCGAGCGATTTCTTCAAGACGCTGATTGAAGCGCTCGATCTCAAGCTGATACTCGGCGCGCATCGACACCGGAATGCGTGGAGCGGTTGAGACATCAGGAATGTTCGTGACCACAATCGTCGCGCTGGTCTTCTGTTTCAACGTACTCAAAATTTCATCGTAGTTCTTTCCAAACTGCTCGATCGTGAAACCGTGACCGATGTCGTTAATACCGATCCCCAACGTCACAAGCTCAGGACCCCGCTGCACTCCACGTTGCAACTGCCCGCGCAGCAGGTCCTCCGTCGTCGCACCGCTCACGCAAAGATTCACGAGTTCCGATCCGGCACGATGCTTTAACAATCGTGTAAACAAACGCGCAACGTAGCCGCCATCCCGTGCACCCACTCCGGAACCAGTCGAATCCCCCAAGGCGACATACACAATTGGACCAGACTTCATCTCATTCATATCCCTTGATACAGCCGGCGCTGCACCGTCACGATTGCACCCCGCGAGCAGCAGCAGGACGACGCACACTAAGCACGATGTGCAAAAAACTGGTTTACGTTTCATTTTTTCCGTGCGCCACAGTCGTTTCCTCACATAACCCTTGACTTTACGCAGGTAGCAGAATAATCAAGAACCCGCATGAAGAACAATTACATGAAATGGATCAAATGCGTCTGCCTCCTAATGCTGCTCGTCGTCCCAGCAGCAGAATTAATCGCTAAACCGCCCGACTTTACCGAACTTGAAAAGCTGGTACCGGAGGAATTGAAGGAACGAAATACGCCCGGCGCGGTGATAGCCATCGTAAGCGGCGACCGCGTGGTCTATCAAAAAGCCTTTGGCGTCGCCAACATCGAAACCGGCGCTCCTATGCAGCCCGAGATGTTGTTCCGCCTGGGATCGACAACGAAGATGTTCACTGCGGCTGCACTCGTCAGTCTCTCCGAACAGAACAAGATCAACCTGAACGAGCCCGTAGGAAACCGCGTGAAGGGTCTGGACGCGCGAGTTGGCGCCTTAACGCCACAACAGTTGTTGAGCAACTCCGCCGGCATTCGAGATTTTGCCGCGCCCGTGATTTCAAACGACGACGCCGCGCTCGGCAACATGGTCCGGACCTGGAAAAACGAGATTTTCTTTGCCGGTCAAGGTGAGATCTATTCGTACTCCAGCGCCGGCTTCTGGCTCTCCGGGTTCGTAGTGGAGGACATTTACGGCAAGCCGTACGGCGACGCAATGACCGACCTCCTGTTCAAACCAATTGGTATGGAACGCACAACGCTGCGACCATTGATGGCCATGACTTACCCCTTTGCGAGTCCTCATCAACCCGTCCAGGGCCAGCCAACGATCGTACGACCGTTTTTTAACAACGTGGCGATGTGGCCTGCGGGATCAATTTTTTCCAATGCGAAGGATCTGTCGCGTTGGGTTATTGCGCTTCTAAATGACGGGCGCGTCGACGGCAAGCAAGTGTTGTCGTCGACGTTGATCGGCAAGATGTTTGGGCACCATGTCCCCGTCCCTTGCGAGAAGGATTCCTATTACGCTTACGGTTTGACCGTGTTCAAGTTTAAGGACGTCGAGTTTGTTGGGCATGGCGGTTTCAGCCGTGGCTACGGCTCGATGATCCAAATGGCTCCGTCGCGCAGGTTTGCGGTGATCGTTTTGACCAACAAGAGCGGCGAAACGATGCGCCAAAGCCTGAACAAAGCGATGGAGTTAGGACTCGGCCTGAAAGAGGACCGGCCCGAAAAGCCAGCCACCATAGCTCCCCTGACCGCCACAGAAATGCAGGAATACGCGGGTTCCTACTCGCACGCGCCACAGACCTGGGATGTTTCAATCAGAGACGGAAAGCTGTATGTCAAAGTTGATGGCAGCGAACACGAGATGACGAAGACCGGCGAACGGAAGTTCACCTTTGGCACAAATAATGAGAACGAGGTCGTTTTCGTCCCCGGAAAGAGCGGGAAGATCGACTTTATCTTTACCGGGCTGTACGGCGCGAAACGTGTTCTCTAAAAACCGCTTCAGGAATATAATGCTGGCACGTTCCAGGGGAGCCCCGATGTACAAACCCGAAGCATGGCGGTTCGACGACTCGGCAGACGAAACCGGTTCTCCGTCTGCGTCGAACCCAAGCGTCTTCGACCAGTGCCGGCTGCTGGATCTCCTTGGCCGCATCAACTACCGGATAATCAGCGGCAAGCGAGTCTATGTCGAGGTTGACGGAGTTGTTTATAAAACTCTGTACGGCGGCTACTGGCGCAGCGTATTTACCGGCATCGAGCATTACCTGCTTCGATGTGAACAGGTCTCAGGCAGCGCTTGGGCCAGTGACCCCAGGAGCGAAGGTAACGGCTCGGTGGATCTCCCCATTGCTTACTCCAGAGAAGGTTGGACGGCGCGTGGTCACTCTTTGTCGTTCATCCTTAATCGTGATTTTGCCTAAATGAAAACTAAATTTTTTATACGGATCGTTCCGATCCTCCTCTTCGTCGCCGCACTGTGTCTTTCGGCCGCGGGCCAGGCACCAGATTTGAAACAACCGATGCCCGTCGATCCCGCGATCACGATGGGCAAGTTTCCGAACGGACTCCGTTACTACATTCTCGCGAACAAGAAACCCGAGAAACGCGCTGAGCTTCGACTCGTCGTGAAAGCGGGATCGGTTCTCGAAGATGACGACCAACGCGGGCTTGCCCACTTCGTCGAACACATGGCCTTCAACGGCACCAAGAATTTCCCGAAGCACGACCTGATCGCGTTTATTGAGTCGCTGGGCATGCGGTTCGGCGCGGACTTGAATGCTTATACGAGCTTCGACGAAACCGTATACATGCTCCAGGTTCCAACTGACAAAGCGGGAGCGATCGAGCGCGCGTTCCAGGTGCTGGAAGACTGGGCACACAACGTCACATTTGAACCGGCTGAGATCGACAAGGAACGCGGCGTGGTCATGGAAGAGTGGCGTCTAAGTCGAGGCGCCGGTATGCGCACTGTCGAACGGCTGTTTCCGATCGCGTTCAAGGGATCGCGTTACGCGGAAAGGATTCCGATCGGATTACCGGCGATCATCCAAAACGCCAAACCGGAGCGCCTGGTCCAGTTTTACAAAGATTGGTACCGGCCAGATTTGATGGCAGTCGTCGCGGTCGGCGATTTTGACAAGGCAGCTATTCAGAAACTAATCGATAAGCACTTTGCCACCCTGCCTGCGTCGACTAACCCACGACCGCGTACAACTTACGACGTGCCCGATCGCGCCGACACCAGTTTTGCGATCATTACTGACAAAGAGACTGCTAATACGAGCGTTGAGTTCAGCACGCTGTTGCCCGCTGAGGAAGAAGGCACGATCGGTGTTTACCGCCAGAAGACAGTTGACCGGCTGTTTTCCGGATTGCTGAATGCGCGGTTTTCGGAGATGACGCAAAAACCTGATGCGCCATTTCTCTTCGCCTTTACGGGTCGTGGAGCTTTTCTCGCACGCTCAAAAGAGATCGCCTTTCTATCGGCAGTCGTGAAAGATGACGGAGTTGAACGTGGGTTGCGCGCGTTGCGCACTGAGGCGGAGAGGGTTGCGCGATTCGGGTTTACCGAAACCGAGTTGGCCCGCCAAAAGGCGAATATTCTGCGCTCCTATGAGCAGTACGTCGCCGAAAAAGAGAACACGCTATCGTCCGCAAAGGCTGCCGAGTACATTCGTAACTTCCTGCAAGGCGAAACGCTGCCCAGCGCCGACGATGAGTATGAGTTGCACAAACGGTTCCTGCCGGGGATCACGCTCGCCGAGATCAACAAACTCGCGCGCGAGTGGTTTCCAGAAGGCACTAAGAATCGTCTGGTCGTGTTGACGGCCCCCGAAAAGGCGGGTGTAACGATTCCGGATGAAGCAAAGCTCGCGGCGATCATCAAAGAGCCGCCGCCGGCAGATTTGAAGGCATACGTTGATACAGTCGCGACAACGGCGTTGGTCGAGACGCCGCCGTCGCCGGGCAAGATAGCAAGTGTCACTACCAACGAGAAGGCTGGTCTGACGACCTGGCAACTCAGCAACGGCGCGAAAGTGGTGTTGAAGCCGACGACCTTCAAGGCTGACGAGATCCTGTTTCGCGCTGCGAGTCCCGGTGGCACTTCGCTCGCGAGTGATGCCGACTACATTCCCGCCAGCACCGCGACGCAAGTGTTGTCTGCGGGCGGTCTGGGCAAGTTCAGCTTGATCGATCTTGGGAAGATGTTGACCGGGAAAGTGGCGTCTGCGAGTGCGTTCATTGGTGAGCTCGAAGAAGGACTGACAGGACAAAGTTCTCGGAAAGACCTCGAGACGATGTTCCAACTCATCTATCTGCGCTTCACGCAACCGCGGGCAGATAAGGACGCGTTTGCCGCTCAGACGGCCCAGATGAAGACGTTGCTCGCTAATCAAAGTGTGGTGCCTGAGTTTGAGTTTTACACCGAGCTTACGAAGGCGCTTTACCAGGATCATCCGAGACGACAAAGACCGACCCCCGCCATGATTGATCAGTGGAACCTCGACAAGTCGCTGGCCTTTTACAAGGACCGTTTTGCGGATGCGAGTGATTTCACGTTCTACTTTGTTGGTAGTTTCGATGAAGCGACGCTCAAGCCGTTAGTGGAGCGTTATCTCGCGTCTTTGCCTTCGTTGAAGCGCAAAGAGACGTGGAAGGACGTGGGCGTCAAGTCTCCTACGGGCGTGGTTGAGAAGCGAGTCGAGAAAGGGATCGAGCCGAAGAGTTTGTCGATGATTGTTCTCGATGGTCCATTCGTTTTCGATCAGGAACGTCGTGTAGAGCTGCGAGCGATGGCCGAGATTTTGGAGATGCGGCTGCTCCAGGAGTTACGTGAAGAACTCGGCGGCACGTATAGCGTCAACGTTAACGAAAGCTATCAGAAATATCCGCGGCCGCAGTTTTCAATCTCGATACAGTTCGGAAGCTCGCCGGACCGTACTGAGGATCTGATTAAGCAAGTGTTTGCGGAGATTGAAAAGTTCAAGAGCGAAGGACCCACGGAGAAGCAACTCGCGGATGAAAAAGAGGCGTTACTTCGTGAGTTTGAAACGAACAGCAAGCAGAACGGGTACCTGCTAAGCCAGATCTCTCAGCGATACTTCAACGGCGAAGATCCGGCAGGCATCTGGCTTATGCCTGAGTTTTACAAGAAGCTGGATGCGGCAGCGATCAAGGAGGCGGCGAAGACATATTTGAGTACGTCGTCGTACGTGAAGGTGTCGCTGTTCCCCGCGAAGAAATAAAGTTTCCTCAACAATGGAATAGAAGAGCGCCCTTACTCCACAGTACGGGCGCTTTCTCATTTGGCTGAAGAGGCCTTTCCCGGATTTTGATTTCTCGTTTATTAAACCGGTACGAAGATGGACGGTCGAACTGCTGGATCTGAAACCAGGTGATCGTGTGCCGTGTGTAGGATTGCGGCCTGCGGAAGTTTGCCGGTGAGGAGAGGTCGCGGTACTTCCAGTCGGCAGAGTCTTACTTCCTCTCTGCGTACCTTGGCGGTCCTCCGCGACTCTGTGGTTTATCTGGTTTTGCGCTTGACCGCAGAGTCGCGGAGGACGGCTTTGCCCTAAAAGTCCTTTACATCGGCTCTGCCGCCTGATGTGCAGCGAGGCTCCGCCTCGCTGGCTATCCTGGAATTTGGCATAGGGCTCTGCCCTCCGTTCGGGCTTGGCCCCGTGTTTAT
>Ga0209387_1000050_pt1 | contig 32623 bp, 22 predicted proteins | sample NCControl_FD_187515 | JGI IMG/M metagenome (GOLD analysis project Ga0209387, IMG submission 187515) | Agricultural soil microbial communities from Utah to study Nitrogen management - NC Control (SPAdes) (version 2) | ecosystem: Environmental > Terrestrial > Soil > Agricultural land | place: USA...
ACATTACCAACGACAGCAATTTCTCCGGCACGGTTACGGCGGACAACATCGTTCGACAGCTCAATTCCGCCGGGAAGACGTGGAAAGCTTACGCCGAGAGTCTGCCGTCCGTCGGTTACACCGGTGGCGACGCGTACCCGTACGTCAAGCGGCATAATCCGTTTGCGTATTTCTCGGATGTACTGGACAGCCCGGCCCAGGCAAACAATATCGTGCCGTTTACGCATTTCGCGACGGATCTGGCAAATAGCACGCTGCCAAACTATTCATTCATCATTCCGAACCAGCAAAATAACGCGCACGATTGTCCGGCAGCCATTCCGAGCTGCACGAATGCCGACAAACTTGCGGCCGCCGATAGCTGGTTAAAGACCCATATCGATCCGCTGATTTCCAGCACGGCGTTCAGGCAAGGCGGACTCTTGATTCTCACGTGGGACGAGTCAGTAAATACCGATAAGGAAAACGGCGGCGGCCATATCGCGACAGTCGTTATCAGCTCGAAGGCGATTCAGGGTTTTAAATCATCGACGTTCTTCCAGCACCAGAGCGTTCTGCGTCTCTCAGCGGAGGCCCTGGGATTGACAAGCTATCCGGGCGCCGCGGCAACTGCGAACAACATGTCTGAGTTCTTCTCAGGCACTCCGAACACCGGACCGATCGTAAACTCAGTTTCACCGTCGTCTGGTCCAACAACGGGCGGAACTACCGTCACGATCTCCGGAACCGGTTTCGCTTCGGGCGCTAGCGTCAGCTTTGGGGGTGCGGTGGCGAGCAACGTCAACGTCGTCGGAAGCACAACGATTACGGCCGTGACTCCGGCGCATGCGAGTGGCGATGTGAATCTGGTCGTAACCAACCCCGGCGGCGAGTCGGGAACGAAGAACAACGCGTTTACTTATGGCAGCGCACCGCCGCCTGGCGAGACTGTACTGCTGGTTGACGATTTCAACGATGGCGCAATCGATGGTTCCAAGTGGATTGCGAACAATCTGTTCAGCGGATTCACGGATTCGAGCATCGCCTTACAGGAGACGACACAGTTCCGTATTGGACCATTGAAACAGGAAGGCGGTTCGCATTACAACGGCATCAGATCGGCAAACGCATTTAACTTCACTGGCGGTTACGCCTACGTGCAGATCGCGCAGGCGCCGGCTGCGAATACCCAGGCCAACGCTTTTTACACGATCGGGTTTAACGTCGATAACTGCTATCGCATGTATCTCGAGGGTCCAAACCTTGTCGTCCAGAGCAGGATCGGCGGCGGGAAACAAACATTGCTGACAGTGGCGTTCAATTCGACGAATCACGCCTTCTGGCGCATACGACACGACGCAGGGAGCGGTCAGGTAGTGTTTGAAGTGGCGCCGGCGAACGGAAGCGCACCGGGGGCGTGGGTACCACTGACGTCAACGACATGGAACACGTCGGCTGTGCCGCTGAGCGCGGTAAACTTCGAGCTAAAAGGCGGGACCTGGCGAAACGAAAGCAACAATCCGGGAACCGTCGCTTTCGATAACTTTAAGGCCGTGAGGCCATAGCCTGAATTTGACAAGGCGCAAAAGCGCAGAGGAACCAGCGCGCCCAGAAAGAAAAGGAGCAACTAAGTACTAAGCTCGTTGCTCCTTTCGCGTTTGTTCCTTTGCGCCTTTGCGCCTTTTTCAAAATCTCACTTACTGGATTGTGAAGTTTGCGATCATCGGATTGTGGTCCGATGGTCGCACTCCTTTATCATCCAGCGTTCCCAACGTGATCACCACATTGGTTTGGCTGAGATTGCGTGTATCGGGAATGTTCGTTCCTTGCAAAAACAGGTGCGGAGCGGAAAGCGAATAGAAGACGTAATCAATTCTTCCGCGCCGCGTTCGTGTGTGCATCCCGAGCGGATTGTCGGGATACGCTACAGCCGATCCCGCATTCAAAGCCCGCATCCAGCTATCGTAATACGCGCTCGTCATCCGCACCGACTCCGAAGTATCGGGACCGGCGTTGAAATCACCGGTGATGATCTTGTTTTCGGAGAATCCGGAAGCCCACGCCAGCAACTCTCCGGCCTGCGTGTAGCGCGTGCTGGAAGACTCATGGTCAAGATGCGTTGCGAAGAAGTTGATAGTCCGTCCACCGACGGTAATAGTCGCCTGAGCCACCGAACGCTGTGCACTGAGATAGCGATGACTCGTGCTCGAGAAGCTGAATTTCGAAAGAATTAGGTTCCCTTCTGTCGTGCCGTCGTACTTCGGCACGAAGTGCCAGTACCACGTTCGTCCGGTTTTCTGCGTCAAGGCATTCACCAGTGTGCCGATCTGGTCGGACGGCATTTCACATAGACCCATGAGATCGGGGTTCATGCTCGCTATGTAGGTAGCCGTGCGATTGAAATCCTTAACGCCGTCCGTTCCCTGTCCAAATGCAACGTTCCAGCTCAACACGCGGAGCGACCCACCAGTAGTGGACTGTGAACCTACGTATATCTGGATCGTAGCTGACGCGGTCGCGCCTGCATTGTCAGTGACAGTCACGCGCGCCGTATAGTCGCCCGCTGAAGAGTACGTATATGACGTGTTTTGTCCTGTAGCGGTAACACCGTTGCCGAAATTCCACGCGTAAGACGCAATCGACCCATCCGGATCGCTGGCACTCGCCGAGAAACTTACGAACAGCGGACTGGTTCCGGACGTCGGAGTTGCCGACACACTGACCTGCGGCGCCTGGTTTGACGTGGAACTGCCACACGGATCGGTGGAGCCAACGTGATACCAGCCGTTATTCCAGCGCCACCAATTCGAATCGGTGCCGTAGACATACACGACGCGGTTGCAATAAAGGATCTGAGACCCAGCGCCGCTTGTGCCTGCACCGTTGCGCAAGATCGCCCCGTTCGAAATTGTCCAAACGGCAAGATTGCTATCAACGATCTGAGTAGCCGGTGGCAGGCGAGTGTTGTGCGCCGACTCCGTCAGAGTTGCAGTGGAAGTGCTTCCGGAACAGGGGTCAACGTAGCCTGTCGCTGTCCATCCACTGTTCCACTTCCACCATTGCGAGTCGGTGCCGAGCACATAGACGATGCGACTGCAGTAAAGAATTTGAGAACCGGTGCCCGATGTGCCTGCCCCGTTGCGCAATATCGACCCGGTAGAAGTACGAGTCCAGACGGCCAAGGTACTATCAACAATCTGAGTAGCCGTCGGAACCCGCGTGTTATTGGGAGACTCCGTGAGAGTTGGCGATGACGTGGCGGTCCCGGAACAGGGGTCAATGAATCCTGTACCGGTCCATCCATTATTCCACTTCCACCATTGCGAGTCTGTGCCGAGCGCATAAACAATGCGGTTGCAGTAAAGAATTTGAGAACCGGCGCCGGCTGTGCCTAGACCGTTGCGCAGGATCGCTCCGTTGGAAAGAGTCCATACAGCAAGAACGCTATCGACGATCTGAGTAGCTGTTGGAACTCGTGTGTTGTTCGGAGACTCAATGAGTGTTGGCGCCGGAGCCGTGGCAAATCCATCGAAGGGCGCCAAGATCGTGCCATCGTTTTTCAGCGCTCCGGGAGCACTGAAGAGGTAGGTCGACGGCGAAAGGACGATCTGGTCCAGTGAAAGCCCATCCTCACGTACCTGGATACGAATCGTCTGCGTACCAGTGGACTGGAAAAAGAGCGATGGTCCAAGCACGCCGATTCCCCAACCGTTATCTTGCCATCCCCAGTTTAAAATTGTGCAGCCGGAACACTCTTCAAGGTTGTATTCGGTAGCTGATGTGGTGCCAATGCGGTATACAGCGCTACCACTGCTATTGACGCTGCCTGAAAACTGAACGAAGACGGAATCGTTATAAGCAGAATTGTTGGTGGACTTACCGCGCATCCACAACCGGTAAGGTTTCCCGGCTGAGGCATAGAAACTGAGTTCAACGTAGTCTGAGGGAGTCGCCTTGGCCGTCGAGATCTTGCCGGCGCCAAAATCTGTATTTACCAAACGAGCGCTACCGGCGGCGCTGGAATCGGCAACTACGCTCCAGTTGCCCACCCTGACAGGAGCTTGAGAAGCATAAAGAACGATATCCTGGGCGGATGCTTTCTTAACAAAACCAACTAGGATCAGAACGGGAATGAATGCGAATAGAAGAAGGGTCTTTCGTGCGGTCACTGACTAAATACTCCTTTCATGCTGCGTCCGAATCCCGCCGGGTTAGGATTGAATTCGAATAATCGGAACAAAACTACAGAGCGGCTCGGTGTGTAGTGGCACACCAACGCCACACACACGAACAAGTTACAACTCCGGCGGCTAGACCAAGTTTTTAGGCTCGGTATGCCGATAAAGCTCGAGTTTTAGTGTTTGCGATCTCTTCGCCAGAGATCTTGGAGATTAGAACGGATGGAACTTGTTCTAACCGGGGCCGCCTGTCGGGGAGCGCACGCACCACTGAACCGGCGTAGTCTGCCAACGCGCGGCGCCAATGGACCAGATTTCCCACTATCGGGTTCGTCCACACGTCGAAGACTTTTGGACGATACCACGGCAATAGTAGCGTGTCAAAAATTTGGATACTTTGTAACGAGTTCACAACACAACGATCATGCTAGGTACGGTTGCCGACGATCGACGAACTACGAATTCCTGACAGCCACGAACACGGTATTGCTCACGGCCCCCCGCAAGCTAACTGTTATTGCCAGATCTCCATTGATCGACGTATCGTCCGGCAACTTCACGATTAACGACGATAACCAGCTTAAATTCGCGAACTTAGCGATCTGCTCCACCATGAGATCGTAGGTGTTTCCCCGTGGATCGATGGCGCGCACCGTGATGGACGACGCTGTTTCGCCGGAAAGCAACTCGAGATTCACGGCGAAGAGCATGATCCGGGTGCGCTGATCCGAACTCAGGTTCACCGGTGTTCTCACCGTGAATGGTTCCCGGTTGAAACGAACTGAATGAATCGCCACGGCCCGGCTCGTATTCGGCATTGTCAGAACCACTGGTGGCGTCGCCGGGGGTGGCGTGGGCGACGGCGCCGAGTCAGTCCAAACGTTGAAGTCGGTAACGACGAGATTATGATCTGACGGTCTGACGCCGTTGTCGTCCAACGTGCCTAACCTAGTGACGACGTTCGTGTTGCTGAGATCGCGTGTGTCGGGAATGTTGGCGCTCTGCGTCGTCATGGCGGTTACGTCGGCCGCATACAAGATGAAATCGATCCGCCAGCGACGCGTGCGTGTATTCATCCAAACCGGATTGTCGGGATAAGCGGACGCGGTTCCCTGATTCAAGGCATCGACCCAACTGTCACGGTACGCAGTAAGCAAAGCAAGAATCTCGGCTGTGTCATTGCCGGCGTTCAGGTCGCCCGCAACGATTCGTGGAGAAGCGAAACCTGATGTCCAGGAGATGAGCTCGGTCGCCTGTGTTAGGCGCAACGATGACGATGTATGATCGAGATGCGTCGCGAAGAAGTTGATGTTTTTACCGCCGACGTTGACGGTGGCTTGCGCAATCGATCGCGTATAGCTGAGGTAACGAGAGCCAACCGCTTCGAAGCTGTACTTCGATAGAATCAGGTTACCTTCAGCGATGCCCGGCGCCTTGGGCACGAAATGTGTGTTCCACGTGCGACCGGTCTTTTGATTCAACGCTGTTACGAGCGTTGAAATATTGTCTGGCGGCATTTCACAAAGCGCGATCAGATCGGGGTTCATGCGCGCGAGCCAGGTCGCGATCCGGTCGTAATTCGTAACGCCGTCGGTGCCTTGTCCGAACTGAATGTTCCAGCTAAGCACTCGCAGAGGCACGCTCGTCGCTGCCTGTGCGCTGTGTTGTATGAAGGCGATTACCGCAAAAAAGCACAGAACAATACTTAGGGGACGTACACGTAGCCGCATTGCTTTTCCTTGCTCACACTCGGGTCATTAGCTGTGTGCCGAGGGATCGCAGACACACAGGGGGACACACTCTTACTGCCGCATCTCAGAGAAGCGTGATTGACTAATTAGCTTGTCGTGCTGATAAACAACTCCGGTTGTTAACTTCCGCAGTTCCCGAAGTTCCGAATCCGTTCGTTTCGACTGAAACTACTGAGCGAATGCCCTTTCGTATTCGTATTGGTGTGGTCCAAAAGCACCGCACACGTCTTAAGGACGTAAGAAACCTAACATGTGAGAACAGTGCTGTAAATACAGTTGTTGGAATTACAAGAGAACCGCAATGTTCTGTCAGAATGCTGAATGTGTTTATGTTTGAGACACTTGGCGGCGCCGCTGGCGGAAGAATCCGCGGAAGAAATGCAGGCGACACTCGTGCGTGAAAGCGGCATCGGCGTTACCGGTGATGGTAGTTTTAACCCAACTTAGACCATGCGTGAGAGTCTGTTTGTAGAGATGGGCCGGGATGCCGGCGAAGCTAAACTTGGACCGTTCCCACTGAGGATCTCGCATCAGCGCATAGAAATGGCCATGGCCCGTGTGCCACCGGCGATGATACGTTTTCGATAGTCGTTCAACTTCAACCGGCGCTCTCGCGATCATCTGCGGCAAGTAGAGCCCGTGTTTCCCGCTCCGGCACACGCGCATGAGAAACTCCGTGTCTTCCATCGATCCGATCATGTTCTTCACTCGCTGCAAGTGAGGCGAGAACAATCCGACTTCAGTAAACACTCTGCGACGAAAAGCAATATTCGCGGTCAGCAGACCCCGCGGACTATCGCCACTAATGTTCAACTCCTCTGGTCCATAATCAAGCAACGCCAGTGGGGACCAATGCTCCGGCGTCAACCACGAGGGTGGTGGTCCAGTCCACTGCGGCAATACTCTTCCGCCCACAAACGACATCTCCGGGCGTGAAGCAAGCGTGTTCGTAAGTGTCGTCAACCAGTCGCTTTCCACCGCCACGTCGTCATCGATGAAAGCGATGATCTCACCTCTCGCAGTTTGCACTCCGCGGTTCCGCGCATGAGCGTTGCCTTGTTGTGACTCACGAACGTAGTGCACCTTTCCGGGATGCGCAGCTAAGAGACCATGGGCGACACTCTCCGTATCGTCCGGCGAGTTGTTGTCGACGATCACGATCTCGAATGGAGTGTGCGCGTCGGCCGAAGATTGGCCCAGCACGCTGCCGACGGCATCCTTCAACAACGCCGATCGGTTGTAGGTGGGGATTACAACGGAAACTGCGACTTCGCCCTTGTACTCGTTAGCCATCCAACTGGACCCCAAGCGACTGCTGCTTAAAGTTCTCGTCTTTACGAAAGTGGCGGCCGTAAAGCAACCCCAACCAATCCCAAACACCGAGTTCAGCGGCAAACGCTTTAGCCGGATCCTTCGGCTTCACGACGAGATGCTTTGCCGTCAAAACTAAACCACGCAACGCGTTGCGATAATGCCACCGGGGAATCCCCAAAAGATATGCGCACGGCAACTTCCGAGTGCGGTCCAACAGACCGAGCGAGACGCCGCGCCAGAAACACCAACGACGAAAGTACCTCTTGGTTACTCGTTCCGCAGGAACGTGGTGATAGATGATGAGATTCGGCAGATACATTCCCTTCGCGCTCAAGGCCAGCAAACGCCCGTACAGCTCTTCGTCTTCACCGGTTAACAAGCCTTTATCGGTGCGGCCGAGCCACGTAGTGTAGGGTCCCACGCGTTTCAAAATAGACCGCGTAAACACGACGTTTCCGCCCATTAAAATGCCGGGATAATTGCGATCGAATGGGACCGCCTCGGTGCCCCCGTCGACCCAACCGATAACCCCGCCGTACTCGCGGGGCATCCACTCAGGCGGATCACTGGCCCATCGCGGCACGTATGGACCACCAATGAAATCGAGATCTCCTGGCGCCAACGCTGCAACGGCGGTCTTATACCAACTCGGATCGATCTCTTCGTCGTCGTCGATGATGCCAACCAGGTCGCCACTGGTAGCCGCGATGCCTGCGTTGAGCGCATGCGATCTGCCCTGCTGCACTTCGAAGCAATACTGAATTCGTTCGCCCAATCGTTCGCGCAACGACTCGATCACCTGCCGCGTGCCGTCGGTCGAGTTGTTGTCCACAACCGTAACGGTCACATCCAATCCCGCAGGAATTTCTGCCGCAAACAAACTGTTCAAAGCTAACGGAAGCAGGTCCTGGCGATTGTAGGTAGGAACGATTACATCAAGTCGCATCAGTGCTTTCAGTAAATGCGTTGGAGTTCGATTCCGGCGCGAGCTCTGATGAGGACGGTGTCCGTGGTTTATCGATGCCGGTTAACTGATGACCGGGTTGCTTCGCCAGCAAACGTTCGCGTGCCGTGTAAACCCAGCGCACCAGGAACGGCGAGTATCGAAGCAGAAAGATCACCGCACTGAGTTTCGGCCGGCGTAGATGCTCGTTGGCTTGCTGGAAGCTGGTGAGCGCAGCGCTTGTGTTACCCGCGGTCAATGCGTGTTTACCTTCGAAGAGGTTCAGCAGGGCCCGCTGATCGTTTATTTGTTCGTTCAGCGCTTCCCGTTCGGCTGGGGTTAGTTGAAGTGTCGCAGCGGCTTTCTCGAACACTCGGAGAAGATTGCGAGTCATCCAGACTCGATCTGATGAAAGGCTTCCCTCATGCCGCCGGTAAAGGACCAACCTATCGCGATGGTAAATAATCCGTCCGCCGTTTTTTACGATCCGCAACCATAAATCGAAGTCTTCGCAACTGCGAATACTCTCGTCAAACATTCCCGCCTCGCGTATCGCGCTCATGCGCGCAGTTACGCAGGTCATGACCACGCATTTCTGCCGCACCAGCGAGTCGAAGTTTACCTCGCCTTCCGACGGAGTTACTTTCATGGACTCCAATCCGCAGGTCACCCCCTCTCCGATGATCGTAGCGTTCGGGTAAACGAGAGTAACGTCGGGATTTTGTTTGAGAATCCCGAGTTGTACCTGGAGGTAGTCAGGCGTCCACTGATCGTCAGCGTCGAGCTGCGCGTAAAACTCTCCTCTCGCGACTCTGATCGCCGAGTTTCTCGCTGCGCTGACGCCTTTGTTTTCCTGAGAGATGTAGGTTACCGGGAGCGGATGAGACTTTAAAATGCCTTCGAGCTCTTCGCGATCGTCAGAGCCGTCATTGACTACGATAACTTCATAGTCAGTGAAATTCTGACTATGAACCGAATCCAGGGTGTCTTCGATGTACTGCGCGGAGTTGTACGCCGGAATCACAACCGTGACGGCGGGAGCGTTTTTTGAGGAGCCAACCTTGTCAGTCGTGTCAGTGGAGATCATCATGAATCATCTGTCCAGCGACGACGGGACTACCGGCGCTCGTCTCTCGACCCGCCAGCCGCGTGTAAGCCGCCAGCCATTTCTCCCGTACAGCATCCCATTTGTAGCCCGCGCATTCCTCATATGCGTTGCGCGCAATAGACGAAGCGAGCTCCGGCGACTCCAGCAAACGGATGGCCCATGCAGCCATCGCATCGTGATCGTTTCTCGGCACCAGCAAACCGGTCTGCTCGTGAGTGACGATGCAACGAATGCCGCCGGCACTCGTCGATACTACCGGCATGCCCGTGGCAAACGACTCGAGTATCGAACCCGGCATGTTGTCGATGTTGGAACTGTTGAGAAAGATATGCGCCTCGTTGTACAGCTCGTGCATCTTGTGTGGCGCAACGCGTCCGCGGAACTCAACATTTCGCAAACCCAGCTCAAGCGCCAGCGCTTCCAGCGATGCACGTTGGCTGCCGTCGCCCGCGAGGATCAACCTCGCCTCGGGAAACCTTTGCTGGATCTTCGCAAACGCTCGCAGAATACATGCCACGTTATACAACGGATAGAGATTGCGATTCGAGAGAAAGATCGGCAGCAATGGTTTGCGTTGCTTAAACTTGAACCGATCCGGATCGATGATGTTCGCCACCGCGGTAGCGCGCAGACCAAACTTCCAAAACACGTCGACGAGATATTGCGACGGAACGATCAGCTCATCCGCTAACCTCATGATCGGCGCGGCGGTTCGCGGCCAGCAGCGCAGATGGTCCTCCGCTTCGCCGCTCCGGTAGTTGAGGATCACTTTCTTGCCGAAGAGACGCGCGATGATGACTGCCGGCGCCGGCGCGATCAAAAACGACAAGTACGACGCTGAGAATGTGTGAACGATGTCGTGCTTGGGAATTTTGAGCAGAAGATTGATGCAATAGACGAACGAAGTGACCAGCGTTCGCACGTACTTGATTGATTGCAGGAGCCGCAGCGGACCGGGCAAAACGGGATTGTGCGGCACGAAGGAGACTTCGAAGTTTGGCTCGCGGCTCAGGTGCTGGAGCAGGTAGTTGGCCTGCACAGCCTGACCACCCAGGATCCGTAAAGCGGGCGCGACCAGCAGTAGGCGAATCGGCTTATTAAGAGATCCCCTAGCTCGCGAAACGTCTTTGACCCTCATATTTCCTCACTCCCACCGCCTCTTCTACGGAACTATGAATCCGTCTCCCCGGTTAAGAGCGCGTCCAAATTAATCTCGCGTGAAGTGAGGGTCTGAGCAGATTTCAACATTTCCACGCACACAAGTGTCGCCCGCGCACCATCTCGAACAGTTATGTCGGGTGATTCACCGCGGGAAATGCTGCGGAAAAAGGAATCTAGCTGAGCATCGTAACCTTTGTGTGCCCAGATAGTCGATTTAGTGTGTTTAAAATTGGAGACTGATTTAAAACGCTTGAAGTCCTCCACCATGGACGTTACTCCCTTGGCGAATACCTCGACCCGCTCGCCCCCCGCTCGCTTCGATCCGATCGTCGAGTAGTTCAGACTCCCAATCGAGCCGTCAGCGAACCGGAAAGTCGCGACGAGGTTATTCTCGCCGACCGGATCGGTCCTGCCGGTCGGCAGCGTGTACGCCGAGACGTTGATTGGTTCGGATTCGAGGAGCCAGTACATCAGGTCAACGAAGTGAACCGCTTCGCCGATGATCGCTCCGCCAATCGACGGATCGGCCATCCAGTACGAACCGGAGATGCCCGGCGAGCTTACTCGGCATTGAATAACCGCCGGCCCGGTGCGTCCGCTCAATGACTGCTTCAATTCCTTGTAGAACGGCGCAAATCGGCGGTTGAAGCCAACCGTCAACTGGTTTCCGGAAATGGAGACCGCGTTGTAGAGCTCGCGACATTCCGCTTCAGTCAAAGCCATCGGCTTTTCGACGAAAACATGCTTGCCCGCCATCAACGCTTCGTACGCCTGAGAGAAATGATGCTGATTACGGCTGAGCACCATCACTACGTCCACCTGCGGGTCGTCGAGGACCTGCCGGTAATCGGTACAGAAGTAGGATGCTCCGAACCGACGCGCGTAGGTGTTGCCCCGCGCGCCACTGGCGGAACACACGGCATGCAAACTGACATTCGGAATCTTCGAGATACCCGGCAGGTGTGCCCACTTGGCTAGATTGCCCGCGCCTACGAGCGCGACCTTCAAATCAGATTTTGCGGCGCGACCCTTCAGATTCACCCGGAGCGTTCGCTCTCGCGCGCTTGCCCCGTTCACCGCTATAGGTTCTGGATAGCGCAACAACACACCCAAACTACCGGTCGCCGCGTCCATCACGGTGCGATACGCCTGCGGCGCATCTTCCAGATTGAACTCGTGTGTGATCAACGGCTGAAGATCGACTCGCCCGAGTGCCACCAGCCGCAGAAACTCCTCCATGTTTCGCTTCTCGGTCCAGCGCACGTAAGCGATCGGATAGTCGTGTCCACGAACCTCGTAATCGGGATCGTAACTACCTGGTCCATAAGCGCGCGACATGAGAAGTTTGATTTCCTTCATGTACATCTCGGGCCAGGGAAACTCCATCTCAACCGCACCCACGATCACGATCGTTCCGCGGTCGCGGCAGATGTCGAGCGCCAGTTTGCAAGGGGCTGAAGACTTCGAAGCGGCCGCCACAATTACGCAGTCAGCACCCAACCCGTTCGTTATCGCACTGACTTCTTCAGCGATCGAGACGCTGCCATCAAGAGCATGGTCCCCACCCAACTTCCGCGCCAACTCGACGCGGTCCGATCGCAGATCAATACCGATTACGCGCGCGCCCTGAAGTCGGGCCAACTGCGCAACCAACTGCCCGATCAAACCCAAACCGATGACGGCGACCACATCCCCTACGCCGACTTCCGAAATCCTGATCGAGTTGAGTGCGATACTTCCCAGCGTGGTAAAGCACGCATGCTGGAAAGGAACCTCGTCGGGCACGCGGACGATCAGGTTTTGCGAAGCAAGGATCGTCTCGCCGTGTCCGGTTCCCTCGCCGCCGTAAGCCACGCGATCGCCAGCCTTGAATTCGGTAACAGTCGGGTGTCGCTCCGAAATGATGCCCGCACCTGCATACCCGAGCGTTGCGTACTCCTGAAACTTTGCGCGCACTTCGGCGATCGTCGAAAGCGGCCCCATCGACTTCAGCCCTTCCCAAACTTTGCGCAACTGTGACGGGTTCTCGGCGACTTCTCTGATGATTCCCTCGTGAATGCTGGCGCTCTCAGTGCCGCTGCTGATCAGTGAATACACGGGATTCACGAGCACGTGATGCGGAGTCACGATCGGCTCGGGCGCGTCGGCGACTACGATATGGCTTAGTCCTTTGCGGTAAACCTGTTTCATGTGCGTCAGAGTGTGTTCCTAAAACGCTGCATCAGTGTTTGGCTGTTTTCACCTTTCGTGTTCATACGGCCGAATCGGTTTTTGGCTGCGGCACGTTGCCTTTAGAATTGGGACTCAACACGGCGCCCTTTTCTCTAGCCAACTCGCGATACAGATTGAGCCATTCGAGGCGGATGTAAGGCCACGTGAATTTCTTGCTCGACTCATGTGCGTTCCGAACGAGCTTTAACGCTAACTCATTGTCATTCAGCAGACGAATCGCGGCTGCCGCAAGTGCCTCGTGATCGTCGCGGCTGACGATCAAGCCCGTCACCTCGTTCGTCATGATGTAGGGTATGGCCCCGCCTCCGTCGGTGGTCACGACGTTGAGCCCGCAGGCCATGCTCTCGGTGAGCGAACTCGGCATATTGTCTATGTTTGTAGCCGAGAGATAGACGTCCGCCGAATCATACAGCGCCGGCATCCTGTCAAAAGGCACAAAGCCGATAAAGTCGCAGTTGCGGAGTTTTAGATCTTGGGCGAGCGATTCCAATTCACTGCGCAGCCAACCATCGGCGGCGACAGTCAGTTTCGCTTCCGGATAGCGTTCCTGAATACGAGCAAACGCGCGCAACACGCACGGCACGTTGTAAAGAGGTTCGAGCAGGCGGCTGGTCAAAAACACCGGCCGCAACGTCTGCCGTTCGCGATAGGTGAAACGATCCAGCTCGACGATGTTATTGATGGCCCGAGCCCGCAAACCGAAGCGAGCAAAAACGTCCACAAGATAACCCGACGGGACTACAACCTCATCCGCCCACTTGATCGTTGGTACCGCGGTTCTCCAATTTTCGAGATGGTCCTCCGCTTCACCGCTGCGATAATTCAGAATCGATCTCTTTCCGAAGAGACGGGCAACGAAGAGCGCCGGTATCGCAGACAACGAATACGAGTAATAGGACGCGCAGAATATGTGGATGATGTCGTACTTTCGCACGCGCCACAGTAGCAACATCACATAGTACAAAGTGGTGAAGATGGTACGAACGTACTTGATTCTTTGCAGGGATCTCAGCGGTCCCGGCAAACGAGGATTATGCGGGAGAAAACCGATCTCCAGATCGCGTTCTTGGCGCAGTCCTTCCGTCACGCGCACCGCTTGACGCGACTGGCCTCCGAGAATATCGAGCGACGGCGCGACCAGCAGTATGCGAAGCCGTTTTTTTGTCTCTTCTGACGTCACAGATTCGGGTCCACACGTGACAACTCAGCTACCCAACCGGGGTGACTTCGTTTCAACAACTCAGTGTAGAGATTTTCGACGTTTTGTAGTTGCCTGAGACAGGAGAACTTCTCGTTCACCAAACGCTGTCCGCTTGCGCCCATCGAGCGAGCATTCTCCTGGTCCAACAACAGGGAAACGATGTACTGGGCCATCTGCTCATGATCGCCCGGCGGAACAATGTATCCCGTCTCACCGTGGACGATTGCTTCTCTGGCGCCGCCAACGTCGGTGGCAACCACCGGCCGACCGGCAGCCATGTACTCGAGAATTGAGTTGGAGAAACCCTCGGCACGCGAACTAAGCACACATACATCTGAAATCGATAACACCGCTCCGACGTTTTGACAGCGGCCGAGGAAGAACGATCGGTCCGCGATACCGAGATCACGCGCGAACTGCTCCATGTGCTCTCTCAATTCCCCTTCACCGGCAATGATGAAAGCAGCTTCCGGAACTCTCTCGCGCACCTGATGCGCCGCGCGCAGAAACGTCGGATGGTCCTTGTAACAGGCAGGCTCAGGGTTCCAAACGTGGGCCCGCATGTTTGCCATTATTGTTACAAAGCGGGCCGATTCGGGCAGATTCAAACTCGCGAGGATCTCTTTTCTGTCTGCCCGGGCGTGTACGCGCAGGGGATCGAGTCCGTTATAGATCGTGCGTACTTTCCTTGCAGGCACGCCCTCTTTGATGAGCTGTTGGCGCACTTCTTCACAATTGGCAACGACGGAGTGCGCCGCTCGATACGCAGAGCGTTCGATGAGTCTCTGCTTCGCCGGGCGGACGGCCGATTCGCGTCGCGAAGCGATGCGCACGGGAACGCGCGCCAGGGCCGCTCCTGCCATTCCGAAAACGTTCGTATAGAAGTCGTGCGTGTGCACCACGTCGATCTCGTGCTTCTTTAGATAGCGCGCGAAACGACCGACCTGACGTGCGGCGTGAAGATCGTAGAAAGAGTTGAGCCGGAATTCCGGAATGTCTTTGAAACCAAGTCGATTGATCTCGTCCAGCAGCACTCCATCGCATTCCAGGGTTGCGACAAACACATTGCAGCGCCCACTCTCCGACAACAGGCGCGTTAGCTGCACCGCCTGTCGTTCGGATCCGCCTTGATGAAAACTGCCGATCAGTTGTAGCGCGTTGTATCTCAAAATCTATTTTGCCAGGGCCACTGCCGCGGCATCTCGCCAACCAAATGGATGCGCCACGGACGGCATCTCGCGTCGCATCACGCGATCCATCTTGGCGATCTTTCCGGCGCCCCAATCGCCCGACAACGTGATCTCTTCCGGTCGGGCAGTGGAGATGGGCCAACGATAACTGCCAAACGCTTCGCGCACGATCGGCAGCAGTTGCGGGTCGTAACCAAGTAAAAGCGAACCAAACCAATCCATGCAGGCTGCATTATTGCCCGCGAATAACAATCCGAGTGGTAGCGGTTGCGGCGAGAGTGGTCCATCGCCTTGTCCGGCGACGATCGCATCCGCCACATGAACCACCCGACGGCGTGGCGTGTCAGACATCGAGCCGTCGGTCTGACCGTAAAGCAGCACGCGGTTCAGATCGAGACCGGTACGCCAGATCGTATCGTTACCGCTCCACGAACCTTCGATACCGAGATTGTCGCCCATCATATGTAGCATGCGGTTTAGCTGCGTCGCGACGCTGCCCCAAACTCGACCCTTAGTGCCGGAGTCCGTCAGGTTTTGTTGGTCCGCCGCATACTCCAGCATCCGCTTGACGCGCGAATTTCCCGGATAGCAGTCGCCGCCGAGGGCGGCACCTCCGATGCGATGATGCGGCAGGTATTCCTTGTTGCCGTTAATACCGATCAGGTTTTTGAGCGCGCAGGTGATTCCGGCTTTCTTGTGCGTCTTTAGTTTCGGCAGGTTGATGACAACGTCTGCGTCCAGCACGTCGCGCGCGACGAGATAGCGATGCCGCCCCTTGCCGTGCGTCTTCGCCATCAAACGCGGGTCGTAACAGGTAACGCGAAAGTCGTCTTTCTCGTCGGTAATCGGTTCGAGCAAACTCTCGGACGCGAGGTCGAAGAGGACAAAGTTTTCTTCCGGAAGTTTGTTTTCCTCGGCAACGCGGACGCCGTTCACGTACTGCGCAGTCGTCCGGCGAAAGTCTTTCACACCCTGAAAACGGGAATCTGCTTTTTGCACGGTTTCGGCCCACGTGCCGAGTCCTGTCGTTTCCAGCAGCGCGTCGAAGTCACATGTTTGAATTGGCGCATCGCCTACGACGACCTCCGCCGCGTCAGTTTGTAAAGCAGCATTCACGACTGCTTTCACAACCGACTGGTGCGTGATCATGGGATCCATGCCGCCATTGCTTTGATTGTGATCCAATACAAAGTTTGGCTTGATCAGCACGCGCGCGCCCGGCGGAATTAGATCTCTCAGCGGGCCTTTGCCTTCAGTCGACCAGCCCACATACGAGCCCAGGCGCTCGAGGGCACGCGCCATTGTCGCGCCATCGTCTTCGCGATAGGCGTCGATCGGCGTCTCCACCAGTGCCAGGTTTGAGGCGAAGTTCGTACTCATGCACCCACCTCACTGATCACCGGTCGCCACTTGTTCGACTTAGTACGAACCACTGCATCCTTCAATTCAATAGTAATTGGCAGACCCGGTAAATTTGCTTTCAGCGTCTGTTCGATCTCTCGCTGGTTGTCCTCGTTGAATCCATTCTGCGGCACGATCTGAAGCTCAATCGAGTAGTCCGGTCGTTGCTTGAACAAAAACTCCCGCACCGGAAAATCCTTCATCAAGTGCGGCACTTCCTGTCCGGCAACCCAGCGCCCGTCCGGCATCGCGATGCGGTCGAGGACGCGGCCCAACACTTCAGACAAAACAAATATCGGATGTCCAGGTTTGCTGCCCGCTTGAAAACGCCCAATATCGCCTATGCGGTAACGAATCATGGGCATCGCGTCGGCGTGAAGTTTGGTCACCAAAATTGGCGACTCTGCTTCCGGCAGTTCCGGTTCGACCATCGTGTACGACCAATCGAGGGTGAAATCGAGCGCGTCCGGATCGAGTTGCACGCCGAGACAACCGGCGTCGCGCGATCCGTATCGCTCGTGTACGGGTCGACCAAACGCTTCTTCGATCAACGTTCTGTGCCTGGACCACAGTTTCTCCGCACCCGTAATCAAACAGCGCGTTGGATAACTCGGTTTGTAACCGCGGCTCAGTATGTATTCGGCCAGGTAACCGAGCGGACTCGCGTAGGCTATGATGCAAGCGGGTTTGAAACGTTCGAGCTCCTGGTGATACTGCTCGAGAATCGCTGGTGACAGCCGCAATGAATCAAACCAGCGAGTGTTGGAAACAAACGCCTGATAACGATCGCGGAGACTGTCTGTCGCCTTGGGATCGAGATGATGTCCCCAAAGCAACGCCGTGCGACTTCCTTCGGGAACACCCAGCATTTCGAAGAAGTGCTCCATTCCGCTGTCGCGCCAACCGCGCTCCTCTGGTCCCAACCAGATTGTGGTCGGCACGCCGGTGGAGCCGCCAGTTCTGTCCTTTTGACGTTGGGTAGATGGAACAAACGAGGAGAGCAGCTTCGGTCCGGCTTCGTGAATGTCTTCGCGATTCAGAATCGGAAACCGTGAGAAGTCGTCGAACGTGAAGTCAGCGTAGACTTCGATGTTGTTTCGGTCATAAAGCTCACGATAGAAAACTGTCTCTTCGTAAGCCTGGCGAACGATGCTTCGTAGCCGCTCTTCAGTCCAGCGCAGGCGTTGTTCGTCATCCCACGCAGCAGTCTCACGACGAAACCGCAGTCCATCGTTGAAAGCTTGTTGCGTCGGCCGTGTGGCCGGACGCGTGGACCGTTGCAGACGTGAAAACGGCGTCAGCACATGCAGTGACAGGCCGTCATGAATTTCGCCGAACAAATTCATTTTACACCCGAGCCGATTCCGTCTTTGCAGCGGTGTCACCGCCGATCACCCTTTGCGTCTTCTTGGAAAACGGGTGCAGCCAACGCTCTCGCGCGTAACCGTCGTCCGGCGGGTACTTCATCAGGAACAACCGGTGCAGACACACGGCGTAACCCACCAGGTAGTAGACGTACCATTGATATGCGACCGCGCCGAAAAAGCTGCTGAACATGAACCCGATCAGCGACGCCTGTAACCCAATGGAGAGATAGTAGAACCTTAGTCGATCGGGATGAGCAAGACTCTCCTTTTCGATCAAGCGCATGCGGCGAATCGGGTGGACCAGAAACAGGACGTAAACAACCATGGCTGCCAGTCCCATCTCGGCCCCAACCTGCGTATAAGCATTGTGCGTTTCCAAATTCCGCGGAGACTTGTGACGGAAGTTTCCGATGCCGACCCCGAACACTGGGTATCGTAATGCCACCCACACGGAACGCTTGAGCACTTGCGTGCGCTGGCTCGCCGAGCCGCTAATATCCGCGGCGGAATTGAAAATCGTCGAGAGCCGGGTCGAGAAGGCGCCGGGCGCCAGGACCACAAACAAAATCACGGCAAACACGACTGCTCCGGTGGTCGCCACACGGTTCTTCTTTCCTAATCTTCGCACCAGCACGACGGCCGCCGCGACCAGTCCGATGAACCCGCCGCGCGAGAAAGTCACAACCACGGCGCCGACCATCAACCCCGTGATGCCGAAGTAGACCAGCTTCTTCAGCGGATTACGACCGCTGAGTCCCAACGCTACCGCGATCGGGATCATCGTTACGAGGTGCAACGCGAGGTCGTTGGAATTTTCAAACAAGCCCTTGATCCGGCCGACGATGCGCCGTGTTTCCATGTCCCCGATCTGAAAAAAGCCCATTCGATAATCGTTGATGGCGCTGATGCTCAGATAAACACTGACGGCAAGCACCAGCAGGATCAGCATCTTCAACCGCAACTCCGTACGCACGACGTTGACGATCACGACGAAGATCAAGAGTGTCTTCACCAATATCTCGCTGAAGCTTTTCCACGCGCCAGCCCGATCATCTGCGAGCGGCATGGACAACAGCGCGGCAAGCCCCAGCAGCAGCACCAAATTGATCTCTCTCGGTCGATCGGTCAGGTTGCCTTCAAGGCTAAGCTGTGTACCGAAGCACAGGGCGAGTGTGATCACGCCGGTGTAAAAAGCCATCGACATGAACGACGAAAGCGCGGGAACCAGTTCGTACGGTCTCAGGTAAAGAATGATGCTGAAAACGAACAGGGCGGCAAAGCTGAGTGAATGTCCGCGGTGGCGAATCCAGTTACTTGCGCCCCCAATTAACAAGGAACCGCCCTCACGCGGTTCACTCGCCTGACCGGCAGGCGCGAGAACGGGAGCAGGAACATAGGCCGGATCGTCGAAGTGTTTGAGCTTGCCTGATTTAGGCCACATTTCGATCTGGTCCGGAGTTTCCCGGTCGCGACCCGCACGGCCCGGAAAGACCCCTTCATAATCGAATGCTTCAGGTTTCAACGGCATAGAAAAGCACGAGATTACACGTAACCGATTACGCAGTAGAGCTTGCCCACTTTGGTCAGCGTGTGACGGCTGAACCCGGCATCCTTCATCAGTTTGTTGATGCGTGCGGCGCTGTAGAAGTAAACGTCGCACCCTTTAATCGTAAGGCGCACTTTGCGCACCGGTGCACGCCACGTATACAACCTTGGAAAAGCCATGATCGCCTTATCAGTGCTTACTTCTCGCATCTTCGTGAGCACCGGCAAAGGATTCTTGATGTAATCGAAAAGCCCGATACCAAAACTAACGTCGAACTTCTTTTCGGGTTTGTACTCCAGCAGATCAGTCTGAATGAACGTGCAACGATCGGACAGGTTTTCCGCGTCGCTCGACTTTTTGCACAGACCGATCATCACTTCGGAAATATCGATACCAACGACCTTCGCCGCACCCTTGCGCGCCAGTTCGAGTGAATAGAGCGCGTTACCGCAACCGACATCCAGAAACGTCCGGCCTTTTATCGGTTCACAGTTCGCAATCGTGAACTGGTAGCGCTCGTACATGTCCTTGCGGAAGATTTGGTCGAGCGTGTTGGAAAATTTCGATTTGCGATGCGTGTAGATCCTTTGGAAAGCATCAGCCTCGCTGTTCCAGAAGGCACGCTGGGCCTGAATTTCGTTGCTCAAATTTGCAGCACCTCTCTAACCGTGGTGAATTGGAAATCGTTGACCAGCCGGCCTAAACGCCGCTCTGTTTGATCTAAATTGCGATAGTGACGGAACTTTTGAGAACGCGACAAATTTTTTATCCGCGGCTGTTCCGGATCAAGCTCCCAGGGATGCAGATAGAACACGACCGACCGCCCCTGTTCGTTCACTTTACGCATGCAGTAGCGCGTGTAGCTGTACGGGAAGAGACGAAAGTAACCGCCGCCGCAGAACGGAAAACGACGGCCAAACATCTCTAGCACGCTCATCGGAAACTCGTAAAGCTTGTCCGTGATTTTATACGGACTCAGCGGGGCGTCGGCGATGCCGTAGTCTGGATGAAAGCCGACCGGAAAAACTGACGAGTCGTAACGAAAACCATACTTCTCGAGAATCGGCAGCGCCCAGTCTTTCGTCGCGTTCACCATCGAGAACGACGGCGCGCGAAATCCGATAGGCTGCGACTTGATACCCGTTCTCGCAATCGCCTCGAGCGCCTTCCCCAGGTCTTCGTCAAATTCCTCTGGCGTGATCTCCGTTAGCAATAAGTGGTTGTAACCATGAACGCCGATCTCGTGGCCGCGCGCTTCGACATCGCGAATCAGATCCGGGGCGCGATCAGCAACCCAACCGAGAATGAAGAACGTCGCGCGAACGTTGTGACGGTCCAACAAATCGAGTATGCGCGTCGTATTCGCGCGCACGCGCAAGTCGCACTTGTCCCAGTCATCGCGTTTGATCGCCTGCTGGAGATTCTTTACGCAAAACCAGTCTTCCAGATCTATCGAGAGAGCATTCTTCATGCTGTTTATTCGCGGCTCGGTTCCCAACGCGTATACCTTTCCCCGGTCAAAAACTTAACGAACGCGATCAACGACGCCAGGTTCGTAATCACGAAATACTGCGGCAACGCCAGCAGGCTGAACGTCACACCGAGCCTCTCGAGTGCCCACGAAACCAGTGCCGCCAGGTAAAACACAACCTGCATCAGGAACATCGCCGCGTAAAAAGCGTTGCGCCTCACCAGAAAAGCCGAGGCGATAAAGATAGCGATTAGAAACAGGGGCACGAGGTAGCGCATCAACTTATGTGACCATAATTGGACCGCGTAAAAACCGCTGCGGAATGGATTCAGTACACTACGGTTTCGCCACAGGTCCGCGAACGTTTGCGAGATGATTCGGACGCGCGCCGCTAGCTCCTTTTTCGCCTGGCGGTTCGGTTCTTCGGTGCAGACCGCCTCGGGAACATAGACTGCTCGCAACCCTTGTTCCACCATCGTCGTCGCGATGATGAAATCGCTGCAAGCCTCGTTATACAGCGGAATATAAGCCGATGCTCGCACGGCGTACATGCAGCCGCAAACGCCGATTAGCGAGCAGACTGCGCTTTCGTGTTTCTTCAAAAAGAACTCGTAGTTCCAATATGACTGGGTGCCCGTACCGACGCTCGAATCTTTATCATCCTGGTAGATCACGCGTCCGGTGACGCAGCCGACGCTGTTGTCCGCAAAGGCCGGCACCATCAACCGCAACACGTCGGGCCGGTAATGTGTCGTAGCATCGGAGAACACGATAATTTCGCCCCGCGCCTTGGTGACGGCGGCGTTCTGGGCCGCGGTTTTGCCGTGCCGCTCTTCCTGACGATGCAGTCGAACACCACGCGAAGCAAAGCTGCGGGCGATTTCGTCGGTGCGATCGGACGAGCAGTCGGACGTTACGAGAATCTCGAGTTGCGACGGTGGGTAATCGAGCGCGAGCGTGTTTTCAAGCTTGGCAGCGAGGTCTCGTTCCTCGTTATAGGCGGCAATAATGACGGTGACCGACGGCGTCCAGTGGCCGCTTTTTACCGGTTTCGGTCTAATCCGGCTGAGCAGAAGAAGCAGTAGGGGATAGCCAACGTAGGCATATCCAATCGCTGCTACACTTAACCAAAAGATTGCCTCCACTCCGCACTCCTTCTTAAACTCGCGACGATTATCCGTGTTTCCTTCCAACCCGGCAAATGCAATGTTCGACCCAACAAAACAAAGCTGCCGCGCTTGGTAGCGCCAGCAGCCTCTAGACCACAAAAAATGACGAATTTGCGCTAAACCGCGACCTCTTTGTCCTCTATCTCAAAAAACAGGGTCTTGACGTGGTCCCGAAGCGCCAGCTCAAACTGTTTGGCCTCTTCAACCTCACTAAACGACAGCGCCCGCAACTCCTGCTCGATGCGCCGGCGGTAGTCGGACACCAGTGAATCAGAAACGCCTAATGCCGCCGCAACTTCCAATTGCGTCGAATGATCCGGGCTCAAATAGCAGAACCAGAGCACGCCGATTATCCGGTTGTACTGCTTAACTTTTCCACGGACCGCCTCGTTCAAACTGGCCAAAAACTGGTCGACGTACCCGGCCGCTTCGCGCTCCGATTCCCTGCGCAACAGGCCTTCTTCGGGGTTCTCACGTTTGTCGACCGGCTCGTAACTATTGCTGTTTTCGTTGTCGCTGTCGTCGCCATCGAGGGGGACGAGATAGATGTCCATCACGGGCAGGCGCGACATTACCAGGCTGCGCAACGTGCGCACGTCGACGGGCGAATCCACCGCGTCGAGCACGGAAACAATCAGGTCTTCGAGGTCCGGATTGCTGATGACGACCTGCGAATCTCCCGTGCAACCGACCATGCGTGTGTCGCGTTGTCGAACCGGAATTATCTGTACGCGCTGTTCGACGTCGTGGGCGCCGCGGCGGGATTTGTCGTCGTGCCACTCGCTCAATCCGTAAACACGGTCAGCCAAACGGCGATGCGGCTCGTCGTCTATGCCGCTCGAATCAAAGCGGCGAAAATTGGGGCTCGACTGAATCAACGTCGAAATGCGGCGGGCCAGCCGGTAACTTTCCGGATGGCGTTTGCGGAGTTCGGCCGTCAGGAGGTTGGTTAGTTCGATCTGGCTAATTTCGCACTCAATCTCGTAGTCCGACATCGCGGTTTCGAGATAGTGCTCGAAGCGGTTTTTGCTGAGGAGTTGGACAAACAGTTCCTGCGTGAGGTCGGTGTACGCGGCACCTGCGCCTTCTTCGACGAGCAGTCCGGCGCTGCGAGACGCGCGAACCAGCGGGTGGTGCGAGACGATGCGATGCAGATCCGTCCACAGCCGATTTACGTCCGACGAGCGCAGACTTTCGACCCACTTGCCGCTCTTCGCTGCGCGCTCCGCACGACGCGTCTTTGCCATTGGACGTTTCACGCCGGAGGCTGGTGACGCTGATTTTTCCGAATCTTCACTTATCGATTTCACGATTTATCCGTGGGCACTCGTCGTCTATTGGTTCAGAGATAGAGGTATTTTCCAGATATAGCCGGTTGGGACTTGCGGAGGTGATTTTTGTCCGCGAATGAGCGGTTTTGGTGTTTCCTGGAGACGTCAGAGACCGGGTTGGCTTCTGACCGACGCGACACATCGTACCAGCATTTTAAAGAAGGAGCAACAAGTTTTTACACAAGGCGGGAGTCAGGAAAAAGCTGAGGAAAATGATGAAAAGTGCTGGAACGAGGGGTGGATTCGCAGTATTTGTAGGGGTGAAGACTCGGAAAGAAATGAACCGCTCACAACAACAGCTCACCTTCAGAAAAACGGCCGCTTGTCCTGCGTCGACGACCCTGCTCTCGTTTCGCGCCCAACGACTCTCGCCGATGGTGGGAACCCTCGTGAGACAGCATCTCGAATCGTGTGAATTTTGCAGTGCGGAACTGCCGCTCCTCGCCCATCACCGAGCGGAGCGCGGCTTCTCAAACACCCCCGAAATCCCCACAAATCTCCGCATCCTCGCCGAATCAATCCTCGGCGAACAATCAGTCAAGGCTCGTTAATTCGCTGGTTTGAAGTGCCTGCCCGCCGTCAGCTGCGCGAGAGTTGTCGCGGCTCCGCCGCGACACGACTAAGGTCAAGGGTGCGAGGCCGCACGCCTCACATCAGGCGGCGGAGCCGTGACACCTCTGAAGCACCGTGCGGAACTACGACAGGGTTTAGTTGTAAAGGGATTCGATGACGTCGGCGAAGCGCTCGTCGATGACGCGGCGCTTTACTTTGAGGGTGGGGGTTAGCTCGCCGCCGTCGATCGTGAATTCGTCCGGCAGGAGGGCAACGCGACGGATGCGTTCGTAGTCAGTCAGCGAAGACGTAAGCGAAGCGATGTCCTGCTGTACGGTCTTCACGGCCGACGGGAGCTTGGCCAGGGCAGCGTGATCCTTCGGAATGTCCTTTTCACCCGCTTCCGCAAGCGCCTCGTTCAGGTTTTCCCAGTCCGGCACGATCAACGCCGCGGGCTGCTTCCGCCCGGCGCCAACCACGACTACCTGAGTTACAAACTCGCTCTGCTTCAACAAGCTCTCGATCAATTGCGGCGCGACATATTTTCCATTCGACAATTTAAAAAGATCCTTCTTGCGATCGGTGATATAGAGCCGGCCCTGTTTGTCCATGTGACCGACATCGCCGGTATAAAACCAACCGTCCTTGATTACTTCCGCGGTCGCTTCCGGCTGGCCGTAATACCCGCGCATCACATTTGGACCACGCACCAGAATCTCGCCGTCTTGAGCAATCTTCAGCTCAATGCCTTCGAACGGAATACCTACCGAACCAACGTGATTATTCCCCGGTCGATTCGCACAGACGATGCACGTTTCCGTGGCCCCATACCCCTGAAGAATCGGAATCCCCGCAGCGAGGTACGCATACGAAAGCGCCGGCGACAAAGGTGCGCCACCCGAAACGAAATACCGCAAACGCCCACCAACACCGGCACGCCACTTCGAAAACACGAGTTTGCTCGCCAGCCCCTGCTTCAAACGCAGTTGCGGCGAGATAAAGCGGCGCTTGTCTTTCAATTCACCATAACGCTGGCCCACCTCGAGCGATCGCGTGAAGACCGACTTCTTGAACCCTTTTTCCGCCATCCCCTTCTTGATGATGCGGTGATAGACCTTCTCAAACAGACGCGGCACAGCAGTCATGATCGTCGGCGCCACCTCGCGCAGGTTCTCGCCAACCTGATCGAACGACGCAGTGTAATTAACCGAAACCCCGCAGTAACAGAAGACATAAAAACCGGTGCGTTCGAAGATGTGCGACAACGGCAACACAGACAACGCCACGTCGCTTGATTCGATCGGCAATCCCTTCGAGATCGACAGCACGTTTGACATGAAGTTGTTGTGCGTCAACATCACGCCTTTCGGCTCGCCTGTTGTACCTGAGGTGTAAATGATCGTCGCCAGGTCATCAGGCCGGACCACGCGAAGATACGCGTCAAACGCTCCCGGACGTTCCGTCGCGTGTTGTTTGCCGTTTTGCTCCAACTGTTCGAGGCCGACGGCGCGATCGATATCTCCCGCCGCTTCCGAATCGAAGAAGATCAGGAGTTCGAGTTGGCGGTTTGCCAGCGCTGGCTGCGAGTGTTTGTAGAGCCGGCGGTTTGAAATGAAAATCGCTTTCGCGCCCGAGTCGGCGAGGATAAATTCGATCTGGTCCACTGCCTGGGTCGTATAGATGGGCACGTTGATCGCGCCGAGACTCAAAATCGCAAGATCGACGATGGACCACTCGGGCCGGTTCTCTGACAACAACGCGATCCGATCGCCGGGACGAATACCCGCCGCCGCGAGTCCAAGCGCAACGTTCTTCACCCGTTCGACAAACGATTCAGCGGAGATGGGGTGCCATTTACCGTCGGCGCGGTAGTTGAACGCGTCCGCTTTCCCGTACCTCAGCACAGCACCCAACACGATACCGGGCAAAGAAGACGCTTCTATGGAAGTTGAATCGGCGATACGAGCAGTTTTGGCAGCCATAGTAATTTGGTTCGTAAGCGAATCACGCGCCTTCTGAGCTTGACTGTCGCCGGCGGCGCTTTTTACGCGGCGCATCTTCGACGCGGCCATCCACCGTCGCCAGCGCGGCCAGCACCAAAAAGAGTAGTGCGTTTGATGTCGTGTGTAACGTGAAGTCGAAAAAGCTGTGCACGAGGACCGCGAAACACCCGCCCAACGATGCCAGCGCAACGCCCCTGCGGAAATCATCATTCGAGCGCGCCCGCACAAACGCACGATAAAACAGCAACCCGACAAACGCGAGCGCGAGAGCGGCGCCGATGATGCCGCCATCGGATAACACCTGGAGGTAATCGTTGTGCGCCTGTTCGAGTCGAAACAATCCATTTCGAGTATCGAACTTCGTGTAGACGACGCCAAACGCGCCGAGCCCGGTACCAATCAGCGGATGCGCCTTGATGATTTGTAACGTGACGGACCAGAAGTGCGCGCGACCAGTGGTCGGATCGTTGGTATTGACGCTGTCGACGATCAAGCGATTGAGAGACATCTCACCGCCCAACGTCAGCACGCCGATGAACAGACCGAACAGCAACACTCCCGCCAACGCAAGCCGCACACCCACGGCTTTAAGCCGGCTCTTTCGTCGATGTCGTTCCTCGGTGTGCTTGCGGAAGATGGCGGTCACGACAGCGAAAAACAGGATCTCCGCAATGAGACTGATGATACCGCCGCGTGATGCAGTCATTACCAGTGCGACGCCCATCAACCCGGCGATGAAGATATACAGCAGTCTCTTTTCTTTATCGACAGCGCCCGCGAAGAGCAGTCCCAACGGCAGGGCGATCGTAAGTTCCATGTAACCGGCGAAGTGGTGCCGGTTGATGAATGGTCCAAACGCGGTGCTCTGGTTGAGCTCGCGCATCCAGTAGACCTTCGTCGGACTCGTAAACGACTGCGTCAGCCCGAAGATGGCGAGCAGAAACCCGAAGATCATGATCGTCCGCACCATCAAGTGCAGACGATGCGGCGTATCGATAAACACGAGCGTCGCGGAAAAGTAAATAAGCAGCGTCGCAAATTGCACAAGGACTAACCTTGTCGCATGCGGATCGAAGGTCAAAGTGTTCGACAGTCCCAATGCCAACGCCGCCTCACTGCTGACATCACGCAACGGCAGTAGCTGTACGAGGCCAAGCACAAGAGCGCCGAGCAACGGAAGTTGCAGCAGGTTGCGGCTGACGCGCAACGTTCCGAGACTCCACGCGTCCAACACCCACAAGACGAGGATCGTCAGTCCACCGAGATTGAAAAGCCCGAGAGCCCAGTAATGCACGGTGCCGTACGCCATCGTCGAGATAACGATCGCGAGACAGATCACGAGGAAAGCGAACCGGCTCGCAAGCGTGTGCCTGATGCGATACACGTCGCGTTCCTGCGAGCTCCTGGCCGGCAACGGTTGCGCCGCCGGAACCTCCAGCACGCTAACGTCGTCGTTTGATACTGAAGTCGTCATACCAAATCGAACCAAAGATTGGACAGATCGGGGTTTCCTCGTCGCTGCATTTCATACGGACGACCTTGAGCATTACTGCTTCAGTCTTCTCGCTAGTCTTGAAAGAAAAGCCTACGCGGGTCCAGGGAGTGGTACCACTCGGCGCCTGTTCCGAATTCGCGAGTAGCTGGGCGCTGTAGGCGTCAATAACCTGGACCATCGGCGCGCTTCCGGATTCAAGCTTGTCCGTTGTGAAGTAGTATTCGAAGTCGTACTCGGTGTTTGTCGCGACAGGAACAAGTTGCGAAATATCCAAACTCTCGAGGTTGGACCGAACTTGAAACACCAGGCGTAAACTGCGGGCGCCGCCGTTGCTCTTCGTTGGATCGATGCCGATCTCAAGTTGTGGCGCGGCCTTTACCTGCCAGGCAAACACCATTTCCGGACCATAGTTGATCGCGTCCTCGAAGCTTCCGTCGAATATATGATCGATTTCCGCGCGATAACGCTCGTTGGTCGCGATGTCGTTCCAAACTTTCATCGCATCGTGATATCGCCTGACAATCAGGAGTTTCCCGACCATCGAGTTGCCAATCTCGCGATTCGTCTTTTTTTCATCGCCTGAAAGACTGTCCCAGACGCGCAGTCCGTCGTCATGCCGCTGCCGGTTTAGCAGGTAAAGTGCAAAGCGAGCCCGTCGCTCCGAGCCTTCCCCGATCGCCGTTTTCAGTGCGTCAAGATTGTCGCTGTAGATGGCCCAGAGAAAGTTGAACTGCTGCGGTTCGAGATCAGCATCTGCTTCGGCGGCAAGACGCAGCTCTTTAAACGCTTCTTCATAGCGGCCACTACGGAGCAGAAGGTTGCCGAGGTACCAGCGCGGGTACGAGTACGACGGGGCAAGCGCGACGGCACGTTTCAATGCCTGCTCACCTTTTGCGGGGTCGCCGATCTGCTCGTGCGCCGTGCCGAGAGCCATCCAGAAGCGGTAGTCGTTTGGCGACAGGGTCACAGCGCGTTCGTATTCCGCGATCGCCTGGACCTGTTGATCCAACGGCAGCAGCTTCTGCGAAACTTGCGCGAGGCGCCAGTGAACCAAAGGATCTTTTGGCGCAAACTCCACCGCCATGTTCGCAACTTTAAAATCTGTCGGCGCCGGGTTGAAGTATTCGGCGAGCGTGTTGCCGATGTACCAACGAATGGCAAAATACGACCAAACCACCGCGGCGAGCAGCAGCAGGACCAGTACGATCCGCACTACGGGCTTCCGAACGTCTACGTGTACTAATTCCCCGGGCATTTAAAAATCCGTGTTTAAAAATCCGTCTTTGAGATCTTCAATAGTAATGCGCATTCGTCTGACCGCAATCTGGCGATCCGCGCAACTGCGCACCACTTCCTTGATCCGTTCGTCAGTCATCTTCAAACTCGATATCACGACTTCATGAACGTCGTGCTGTGCGCAGACCGACGCGAGATCGCCGTTACCACCAAACACGCGCAATCCGTGAATCACTTTTCCATTCTTGGCGGGATCGTCGTCGAGAAACCCAACCGGCGACAAATTCAGGTCACGATTATTTCGCAACTCACGCAGCAAAAGCTCGCCACCGTCACCCGCGCCATAAATCAAAACGCGACGTCCATCCTGTTGCCTGACTGCCGGTAATACCTGTCGAAACAATCGGAACGCCATGCGGCTGCCCGCGAGCAGCAGGAACATCAGCACGGCATCGATGGCAAACACAGTCCGCGAGTAGCCTTCGAAGCGAAACACAAACAGCACCATCAACACACTCGCCACCGAGCTCACCGCGACGGCTTTCGCAAACACGACCATATCGCTCATGCCCGTGTAGCGCCAAAGTCCCCGGTACACACCCATCACCAGAAATACCGACATCTTCATGAACACCAGCACCGGCAGCGTGCGGATGAACAGGTTCCACGCGGGGCTGTTCGGCGGGAACTTGACGGCGTAAGCGATCCAGTACGAAAGGATGACGAGCACAACGTCGAGCAATACTTCGAAGATGCGTCGCTTGTAAGACACATCGACGAGAAACGTGTAGAGCGGCTTTTCCTTAAGCGCCATCTCTGCTTCGCTCTCGTCGTAAACTTTTACGCCGGCGAGATACACGCCAATCAACGTCAGCAGGATCGTAAACGCGGCGATCGCCGCGAGACTCACGTCGAGTCGCGCGCGTTGGACCAGGATCGCCAGCACGCCCGACAATCCGGCAAATCCCCAGAGCATCAGCACCGCGTGACGTTCCGACATTCCGAGCGCGACGAGCCGGTGCGACGTGTGGTCGCGTCCTCCAACCGAGGCGGATCGGCCGGAAAGCTTACGTAATACCGTTACGAAAGTCGTATCGAAGATTGGAATGAAGAGAACAAGAATCGGAACCGCCAGCACAGGCAGGAGACTACGCGAGCGGCCGCCGCTGACGTTGATCAACGCCGAACTCGCGAGAAAGAAACCGACGAACATCGATCCGCAGTCGCCCATGAAGATCGACGCGGGGTTCGAGTTGTAAACGAGAAAGCCTAGCAGCGCGCCCGCGAAGATGAGCATCACGAGCGCTTCCGTGTACTGCCCGGCGTTCACAAAACTGAGCGCCAGAAATCCGGCGGCAATCACGGCGATACCACTCGCGAGTCCGTCCATGTTGTCGAGCAGGTTGATGGCGTTCGTGATGCCGATCAACCAGAAGATCGCGAGGGCCATGTTCAGTAGCACCGAACCGGTCCAGGGCAGCGACAGTCCGTAATAAACGACGTACGCCGCGCCCATCACCTGGCCGATCAGTTTCTGATACGGCTTGATGTGCAGTACGTCGTCGATAAGACCGACGAGGAAGAGAAACGTGCTGGCGAGCAGGATGAACTTGCCGTAGGTAGTGCCGGAGATGAAGACGAAGTAGGTGATAATCACCGACAACCAGATGGCCGTACCGCCGAGCATGGCGGTGGGTTTTTTGTGCCAGCGATCACTTTTCGGCGCGGCAACAAAGCCGTAGCGCCTTGCAAAGGCGCGCACCAGTGGCGTCAGCAGCAGCGCGAAAATAAATGACGCGGCAACGGCCAGCAGCGTACGCGGGCTAAAAGGCATATCCATCGAAATTGCGAATTGCGAATTGCGGATTGCGAAATTGCGAGAATGCGGTAATGCGCAGATTTGCACTTCTGCAAACTTGAATTTCGCAATTCGCAATTCGCAATTGGCAATTCACCTATTGCTCTGATAGTCGATCACAGTTTTGAGAATGCCGTCCAAACTCATCTCCGGCCGGAAGCCAACCAGTTCGCTGACCTTCGTAATATCCGGCACGCGTCGCGGCATGTCTTCGAATCCCTCTTCGTACGCTTCGTCGTAAGGGATAAACACGATCTCCGAATCTGATTGCGTCAGTTCTTTTACTCGTTGCGCAAGCTCGAGTATTGAGATCTCCTGGTTGGAACCAATGTTGAAAACCTGACCGACAGCGTTTTCATGGTCCATCAATTTCACAAGCGCGCCGACAACGTCGCCGACGTAGCCGAAACATCGGCTCTGGTTGCCGTCGCCATACACCGTTATCGATCGCCCGGAGAGCGCCTGTTTGACGAACGTCGGGATCACCATTCCGTACTGCCCTGTCTGGCGCGGCCCGACGGTATTGAACAAACGCACGACTATCGTCGGCAGTTTTTTCTCGCGCCAGTATGCGAGCGCGAGAAACTCATCGATGGCTTTCGAACAGGCGTAACTCCAACGGCCTTTCGTCGTTGCGCCCATCACGAGGTTTCCGTCTTCGCGAAAAGGCACGTCGCTGCTGAGTCCGTAGACTTCCGACGTGGAGGCCAGCAGCACTTTCTTCTTTTTCTTGTTAGCGAGTGACAGGATGACTTCCGTGCCGCGCACGTTCGTTTCGATCGTACGCACGGGACTCTCGACGATCAGCTTCACACCGACCGCGGCCGCGAGATGAAAAATGACGTCGCACTGATCGACCAATTCGGCTGTTACGGGGTGATTGTGGACCGATTCGATGGTGTAGTGGAAATGCGAATGGCCTTTCAGATGTTGAATGTTTTCGATTTTGCCCGTCGAGAGATCGTCGATGACGTAAACCTGATCCCCGCGTTTTATATAAGCGTCGGCGAGATGTGATCCGATGAAACCCGCGCCTCCGGTGATGAGTACTCGCAACCGTTCTGCTCCTTATCGTTCGTTAATCCGTGTTCCTTGAAACTCCATGGAAACACGGACCTCTGGAATCAATAACTCACGATATAAATGTTTAATGTCTTCAACCAAACGTTCCTTGCTGTAGTTACGTTGGACGAATTCGTGGCCGCGCGCGCCCATGTCGTAGCGCAATTGTTTGTCGCCAGCTAACTTGATCAGCGCTGCGGCAAAAGCCTCTTCGTCACCACGTGGAACGGCAATGCCACGGTCCGCACCGAGCAGATCGACCACGCCACCGACGCTGGTTGCAACTATCGGCCGCGCGTTGGCCATCGCTTCGATCAGTGTCAGAGGTGTTCCTTCATTTAGTGAAGTCAAGGCAACGATGTCCAGGGCCGGATAGAAGTATTCCGGATCCTTGCGGCTGCCGGCAAACACGACATCGGACTCCAATCCAAGCGATCGTGCCTGAGCTTCAAGAGCCGGACGCAATGAACCATCGCCGATTATTACGAAGCGCATCGGCCCGCCTTTCAGACGCGCAGCGCTGTTCAGAAACATCTGGTGGTTCTTGATCTCGGTCAAACGTCCGACTATACCGACGAGAATCGTTTGATCATCAATGCCTAACTCTTCGCGAAAGCGCGCGCGACGCGAAGCGCGATCGGCAAACACGCTCAAATCAAGACCCAGCGGGATCACGTTGATCTGGCGCGGGCGTCCGACACGGAAATCGTTACCGATCTCATCGCGTTGTTGCGCGCTGACGACGATCAGCCGATCCGTCACTAATGTAGCCAACAAGCGCTCGATGGCCAGAAACACCCGCGTCCGGCCGCGGCCATAATAACTGTGAAAAACATGCCCGTGATAAGTGTGCACAAACTTGCACGCGCGCGGACGGCCGATCAGCGTGGCCGGCGTCAGCCAGCGATAAAAGAACCCTGCGACTCGCCCAACCGTTCCTGCTTTTGCCGTGTGCGTGTGAATGATGTCGGGTCGCTCGCGCAGGAACAAACGGAAGAGCTTCCAGACCGTGACTGCGTCGTTCAACGAGATCTCGCGGCTCATCTCCGGAATGTAGATCGGCGTCACACCAGCC
>Ga0209387_1000053_pt1 | contig 32118 bp, 27 predicted proteins | sample NCControl_FD_187515 | JGI IMG/M metagenome (GOLD analysis project Ga0209387, IMG submission 187515) | Agricultural soil microbial communities from Utah to study Nitrogen management - NC Control (SPAdes) (version 2) | ecosystem: Environmental > Terrestrial > Soil > Agricultural land | place: USA...
GCCGATGCTGGACCGTCTCAAGGCGGGCGAGGGGTTCGACGCCGCGCTGCTGGCCAGTACCGGTTCCACGCTGGGACGCTTCGAGCTGGAGTGGCAGCGGGATGTCCGGAAGCGCTACGGGATTCTCGTCTGGGCCATGGCGGGCGGCTTCTGGCTGGTGATCGCTTTCGGGGTGATGCTGGCAACCTGGCTCCGGCGGCGGCGGGACCGGCCCCGGCGGGCGGCGCTCGATCAGGGATGGGTGGTGGAGACCGAGGAGACCGAGGAGGAGCCGCCTCCGCTTGATAGAAGCGGTCCAGCGCCTTAAACTTCATGGTCTTATGGCTTTAAGCGAAGGAACCGGCGGACGTCGCGGCTTGCTCGGTCGACGCAATGTGATCGTGCTCGTCGCCGCGACGGGTTGCCTGGTGGCAGGCTATCTCACACTGCAGGCCGGATCGGTCAGTCTCGCCGCCGTTCTGCTGGTGCTGGGATACTGTGTGCTTTTCCCTCTGGCTATCGCTCTCTGACCGCCGGACGGGTTTCGACCGGACGTGCAGAGCGGCAGGCGTAATGCGTCCCCTAAGAGAAGTACCCGGGGACCGCCACGCCATTGCCCCGGGCGAATAGCTCAGCGGTTCAGAGCGCCTGCCTTACACGCAGGATGTCGGGGGTTCGAATCCCTCTTCGCCCACTCGCCCGCGCTCCGACTGGACGCGGAGGTCTCCGCCCGATCGGGCGGTTCTTTTGGGAGGATGTCCGGAATGCGTCTGACCCCTCTCGTGCTCGCTGGCGTGGTTGCCGCGCTGCCCTGTACGCCGCTGGTGGCGCAGCTGCGCTCCAGCCGTCCCATCCCGCAGCAGCAGAATCTTCCGCGGCTGCTGGTGGCCAATCCCCACAGCTTCTCCGCACAGGATTCGACCGCGGCGGTCCGGGTCGGCGCGGGATTGCGCGACAAAATCGAGAAGAGCGCCGATCGCTGGTTCAAGGTGGTCCTGCGGGCCCAGATGAACGAGGCGCTTCAGCAGTACGCCTACCCGGTGGATGCGCTGCTCCCGCCCCTGGTGGCCCGCCAGCTGGGCCAGTCGCTGAATGCCCGGGCGATGGTGGTGAGCACCCTGCAGCGCGGCGAGGGCGGCCGGTTCACCCTGGACGCCCGCCTGGCCAACATGAACGACGATGCCGGCTTCATGGTCCGGTCGGTCCAGAATCCCAATGAAGCGCTGGAGGAGTTCGGGGCCCGGACCGGCGAGGCCCTGGTTCCCGCGTTCCGCGCGCTCCAGGACGCCAAGGCCTGCGACAACCAGCGCGCAACCGAGCCGGCCAAGGCGACCGAGTCGGCGGTCAAGGCGTTGCGGGTCCTGCCCAACCACGGCCTGGCCGAGTATTGCCTGGCCCAGATTGCGATCGCGAAGAAGGCCCCGGTGGACTCGATCATCGGCCACCTCAAGAACGCCACCAAGGGCGACCGGCTCTCGCTACCGGCCTGGACCGCGCTCGCGGTGCAGTACCAGGCCAAGGGCGACAGCACCGCCACCATCGAGACCTTCAAGGAGATGCTTCGGGTCGCGCCGACCAACGAAGCCCTTCGCAAGGAGGCCTTCCGGCTCTTCCTGAGCTACGGCAAGCCGGAAGCGGCCGAAGAGGTGGCGCGGGAAGGCATCGCCAACGACGCCGCCAACGCCGACCTCTACGATCTGCTGAGCAGCGCCTGCCTTTTCCAGGACAAGCCCGAGAAGAACAAGTGCGCGGTGGACGCGCTGGTGCAGGTGTATGCCCTGGACACGACCAAGGCCGACACCACCTTCTACACCAAGATCACCTTCGCCGCCTCCCGCCCGCCGGAAGACACCGCCCGTTTCCTGCACTGGGCCCAGCGCGGCGTGGCCAAGTATCCCCAGAGCGGCATCCTGCTGGGCCAGCTGGCCCAGGCCTACAGCGTGGCGGGGCCGGTGGACAGCGCGCTCGCGGTGACCATCCGCCTCATGGCGGTGGATTCATCGGACCTCACGCCGGTGCTGCGGCTGGCTCAGACCCTGGCCGACACCAGTACCAAGCGGGTCAAGGACGCGCTGGTGCTGGTACCCTACATCGAGCGGCTGGGATCCCCCGAGGACAAGGCCAACCTGGGCGCGATCCTGACCACCGGCTCGCTCCCCCTGCTGTCGGGAGTGCCCGATTATCCCGCGGCGGCGGAGCTCGCCCGTGCGTCGCTCAAGCTGCTGCAGCCGGGAAGCCGCACCGCGCAGTACGCCAACTACGTGCTGGGGCTCGCGACCTTCCAGATGCTCCTCGCCATGGACAAGGAAGCGTTCGAGCAGAAGTCGTGCGACCTGGTGCAGAAGCTCAAGCCCATGCTGGATGAAGCGCTGCCCGCGCTGACCGCCGGCCGCGCCATCAACGAGGCGATCGTCGCGCCCCGCCTGACGTACCTCCAGGAAGGCGTACCGACCCGGATCGCGCAGCTCACGAAAGCGTTTTGCAAATGAGCGATCCCCCCTCTAAATTAGGGGGCTTCGCTCCAGGGGCTGTAGCTCAGCTTGGTTAGAGTGCCGCACTGTCACTGCGGAGGTCGCGGGTTCGAGCCCCGTCAGCCCCGCTCTGGATGCGCCAGCCTTCACCCCGCCGCTGTCAGGGCGGGGTGAAGGCGTTTTCGGGGGGAGTAGGACACGTGACGGAACCGACAATGAGTGCCTATCACCTGCCGGTGCTGCTCAAGGCCGTGCTGGATGCGGCCCAGGGTGCCCGCCGGGTGGTGGACGGCACCCTGGGGGACGGCGGACACGCCGAGGCCTTTCGCGCCGCCGGCGCGGAGATCCTGGCCATCGACCGCGATCCGGACGCGATCCGCACCGCGCGGACCCGTCTGGGCGATGCGGGTATCCGCTATCTCGAGGCGCCCTTCGCCAGCGACGAGGCGGTTGCCGAAATCGCGGACTACCGGCCCGATTTCATTTTCCTCGACCTGGGCGTCTCCTCCCGCCAGCTCGACCAGGAGGAGCGGGGCTTCACCTTCCGCCCTGGTGCGCCGCTCGACATGCGCATGGGCGCCGAAGGGCCCACCGCCGCGGACCTGCTCAACACCACCGACAAGGACACCCTGCGCGCGTGGCTGGCGGAGTGGGGCGACGAGCGCCGGGCTCATCGCCTGGCCGGCGAAATTGTCCGCCGCCGGGAGCGGGAGCCGTTCGTCACCAGCGACGACCTGGTGAACGCGATTCGCGGCGTGCTGGGCTCCCGCTCCGGTCCCGACGACTTTGCCCGGATCTTCCAGACCTTCCGCATCGCGGTGAACGACGAGCTCGACGGCCTGGCGGCCGCGCTGCCCGCCCTGCGCGATGCCCTGGCCCCGGGCGGGGTCCTGGCGGTCATCAGTTATCATTCGGGCGAGGATCGCGTCGTCAAGCAGGCTTTCCACGAATGGAGCCGGTCCTGCATTTGCCCGCCGCCGCAGCCGGTCTGCACCTGCCGGGGACGTCCCCTGGGCGTGGCGGTACCCCGCAGCGGGGTCGTTCCCGACCCCGAGGAAATCGCCGCCAATCCCCGCGCTCGGAGCGCCCGGCTCCGGATGTTCCGGACCGCGCATGACGCTTAGAGGGCGGCACTGGGTCGTCGTCTGGCTGATGCTCTTCCTGGGCACCGCGCTGGCGATCGCCAGTCGCCAGAACAAGGCCCTCGCCACCGCCCGTCGGCTCGCGGTTCTTCAGGACCGGCGCATCGAGCTCGAAGCCAGACGCACCGAGCTGCTCCGGCAGATCGGACAGGTGACCAGCCGGGAAATTCTGGTGCCCCGGATGGAGCGGGCCGGGATGCACCTTCCTTCCGAATCCGAAAACATTCTGATCACTCTGGATAGTCTGGTGGCCGGCGCCGGCCGGGGCCGCTGATGGCCAGGCCGGCGGCGCGAATCGTTGCCCTGCAAGTCGGGCTCGGCGCCGGCCTCCTGCTGCTGGTGGCGCGGGCCGGCTGGCTCCAGCTGGTCAAGGGAGGAGAGTTCGCCCGGCGAGCCGCCGCCCAGCGCACCGTCACCACCGAGCTCCCGGCCCGGCGCGGCACAATTTACGACCGGAACGGCACCCCGCTCGCGGTCTCGGAGCCGGTCTACCGGGTTCAGCTCGCGGTGAAGGAGGTGCGCGACACCACCAGGCTGGTGAGCCGGGGTGCGCGGGCGCTCGGCGTGTCCACCGCCTCCCTGCGCCGCTACTTCCGCCCCGGCGCAGACGAGCTCTACCCCTATTTCCACGGTCCCTTCAGGGAGTCCCAGATCGCCCCCATCCGGGGGATGCGCGGTGTGCGGCTGGAAACGGTGTACAGCCGCGGTTATCCCGGGCTCCGCCTCGCCGCTCCGGTCATCGGCGCGGTGTCCCTCGAGGACGGCGGGCGCGGCGAGAGCGGGCTGGAGCGCTCGCTCGACTCGATCCTGGCGGGGCGTCCCGGAGAGACCGTGGACCTCCGCACGCCCTCGGGCCAGAAGTTCGAGTCGCCCGATCGCCGGGTCCGGGATCCGGTCCCGGGGCACGACGTGGTGCTCACCCTCGACGCCCAGCTCCAGGAGATCGCCGAAAACGCGCTCCGGAAGGCGCTGGCCGAATACAAAGCCGAGGCGGGCGATGTGCTGTTCCTCGATCCCCGGACCGGAGAGCTGCTGGCACTGGCATCGCTGAACGAGTCGGGGCTGCCCGGTTCCGCCACCGTCTTCACCAGCCCGTTCGAGCCCGGGTCAACCGCCAAGCCGTTTACCGCCGCGTCGCTGCTCGCACTGGGCAGGATCAAGGGGACGGAAACCGTCTCGGGGGAGAACGGCTCCTGGACCTACCCGACCCGCGGCCGGGCCACCCGCACCATCGAAGACACCCATGCCGAAAAAGCGCCCATGACCCTGGCGCGGGTCATCGAGGTGTCCAGCAACATCGGCATCGCGAAGTTCTCCCGGAAACTGCGGTGGGAGGAGCATTACGACATGCTCCGCGCGTTCGGGTTCGGCGCACCGACCGGGGTCGAGTATCCCTCGGAAGCCACCGGGGCGCTGGTCCGGCCCGATCGCTGGGACCCGGGCTACGACGCCGAGAGCATCGCGATGGGGTACCGGATCCAGGTCACCCCGCTGCAGCTCGCGCTGGGCTACGCCGTGTTCGCCAATGACGGGGTGCTGATGGCCCCTACGCTCATCCGGGAGATCCGGAGCGCGGACCGGAGGGTCCTCTACCGAATGGAGCCGGAAGTAGTGCGCCGGGTGCTGCCGGTGGAGATCGCGGTGCAGATGCGGGAGATGCTGAGGATGGCCGCGAGCGAGTCCGGGACCGGGAGCCAGGGACAGGTGTTGGGAGGAATTCTCGGGAAGACCGGCACCGCGCGGCAGGCGGAGCACGGCAGCTACGCCAGCGGGAAGTATCGCGCCTCGTTCGTGGCGATTTACCCGGCGAAGGATCCCCAGCTGGTCGCGGTGGTCACCATCCAGAACCCGGTGGGGGCGTACTACGGCGGACAGACCGCGGCCCCGACCACCGCCTCGATGCTCAAGCAGGCCCTCTCGGCCCGGCAGAGCGTGATCGATCGCAGTGTGATTGCGCAGGCGGAAAGGCGCAAAGGCGCAACGGCGCAAAGTGAGAGTGACGAGGATCTCAACGAACCAGCGGCCTCAGTGCGGCTGCCATTGAAGGACACCGCACCCGGGACCGGCATGGCTCGGGTGCCCGAGGTGGCGGGGCGGGCGATCCGCGGCGCGGTGTTTGCCGTGCACCAGCGGGGGCTTCGCGCGCGGGTGGAGGGAAGCGGCCGGGTCGTGCTCCGGAGCCTCCCCGCCGCGGGCGACTCGCTCCCGGTTGGCAAGACCGTCGTGCTCTTTGTTTCTCCATCCAGGACACCGTGAGCGATTCATTCGAGCTGGTGTCGGCCCTCCGCCGGGCCGGGTTGCTTCGATCCGCGCCAGCCCCGCTTCCCCGTTTCGCCGGTCTCTCCACCGACAGCCGAAGCGCAGGGCCCGGGACGCTGTTCATCGCGGTGCGAGGCACCCAGTCGGACGGCCATCGGTTCATCGCCGACGCGGTGGCCCGCGGCGCGGCCGCCGTGGTGGTTGAATCCCCTCAGGACACCCCCGCTCCCCAGCTGGTGGTGCAGGACGCCCGGCGGGCGGCGGTGGTGCTGGCCCGGACCTGGTTCGGCGATCCCGCCGCGGGGATGCTGCTGGTCGGCATCACCGGCACCAACGGGAAGACCACCACGACGGCATTGGTGCGCCACCTGCTCAACCGGTCCGGAGACGCGGGTAGCATCGGAACCCTGGGCGCGTTCGACGGGGCGGGGCGGAGCGTGCCGTCGGTGGCGGGATCGCTCACCACGCCGGGGCCGGTGGATCTCCAGGCCACCTTCGCGATGCTGCGCGACGCCGGGGTAGGCCGGGTCGCGATGGAGACCTCGTCCCACAGCCTCGATCAGGGCCGGCTCGACGGCCTGGTTTTCCGGGCGGCGGTGTTCACCAACCTCACCCGGGACCACCTCGATTATCACGGCACCATGGAGCACTACCTGGCCGCCAAGCTCAAGCTGCTCGGTCTGGTGGAGCAGGGTGCGGTGATCGCGACCAACGCCGACGATCCCGCCTGGGCGGCGATTTCCCGGACATCACATCTCGTCCGGTTCGGGCGGCACCCCGATGCCGACCTCCGGGTGACCGATCAGGTATTGGAGGCCACCGGCAGCCGTTTCCGGGTGGAGGGCCGCTTCGGCAGCAGAGATTTCTCGCTCCCGCTGCCGGGCGACTTCAACGTTTCCAACGCGCTCGCCGCGGCCGCGGTGGCGCTCGGGCTGGGCATGACGCTGGGCGAGGTGGCCGAGCGACTGGCGGCGGCGCCCCAGGTGCCGGGTCGGATGGAGCGGCTGGTCGCCGAGCCGTTCGTCGTGCTGCGAGACTATGCCCACACTCCCGACGCGCTGGAGCGCGCCCTCGAAGCGCTGCGGCCGATTACGCCGGGACGCCTGATCGTGCTGTTCGGCTGCGGCGGTGACCGGGACCGGGGGAAGCGTCCCCTGATGGCCCGGAGCGCGGGGCGGCTCGCCGACCTCACGGTGGTGACCTCGGACAATCCCCGCACCGAGAGCCCCGAATCGATTCTGGATGAGATCATGGCCGGTCTTCCTCCCGGAGCGGAGCACCTCCGCATCACCGACCGGCGCGGTGCGATCGCCGAGACCCTGGCCCAGGCTCGGCCGGGCGATACCCTGCTGCTCGCCGGGAAGGGGCACGAGACCTATCAGGTGGTGGGGAAGGAGTACCGCCCGTTCGACGAGAAGGCGATTGTGGAGGAGCTCATGGGGAACGGGGAACGGGGAACGGGAAGTAATGCGCTGGACTGACCGCGCCGTTCGCACCGCACTCGGGTTGCCGGCCCCCTACGGCGATGTCGAGTATTCCGGAATTTCCACCGATACCCGGGCCATCCCGGCGGGCTCGCTCTTCGTCGCTCTCAAAGGAGAGCGGTTCGACGCCCACGATTTTCTGGAGAATGCCGCGGCCGCCGGCGCGGCGGGCGCCGTGGTGCGCCGGGGCACGCCGAGGATTTCCGGGCTGGTGCTCTACCCGGTGGACGACACCCAGCACGCGCTGGGCGAGCTGGCCCACGTCCGCCGGAAGGCGATTTCCGGCCCGGTGATCGCCATCACCGGTACCAACGGCAAGACCTCCACCAAGGAGATGATTGCGGCGGCGCTGCGCACTCGGTACCGGGTTGCGGCCACCCGGATCAATCTCAACAATCTGGTAGGCGTGCCGCTCACCATCCTCGAGGCGCCGGAAGACACCGAGGCGCTGGTGCTCGAGGCCGGAGCCAACCTCAAGGGGGAAATGGCCCGGCACCGCGAGGTCATCGAGCCCAGTATCGCGGTCATCACCAACGTCGCGGCGGGTCACCTCGAGGGCTTCGGGAGCAGCGAGGGGGCGCTTACCGAAAAGTTATCCCTTCTCGACGGCGTGCCCCTCGCGATCGTCGGCATGGAGCCGGGCACCCTCCCGGGACTGGCCAGGCAGCGGGCCCGGAAGGTGATCACCGCCGGGCTGGCCGGCGCCGACCGGATCCCGGCGCAGGTGGAGATGCTGCCCGATGGCCGCCCCCGCCTCACCGTGGCGGGACATTCTTTCATGGTGGACGCGCGCGGCCGCCACCAGGGTGGCAACGCGATGCTGGCGTGGGCCGTGGCCGAGGCGCTGGGGCTGGATCCGGAGCAGGTGGGGCGGAGTCTCGAGTCGCTGGAGCTGCCCGGAGGGCGGGGCGAGCTGCTCCAGATCGGAGGACTCACCGTGCTCCACGACGCCTACAACGCCAATCCCTCCTCGTTCCGGGCCGCCATCGACCTGGCCCGCACGCTCCGGAGCGGTCGCACCCTGGTCTTCGTGGCCGGCACCATGCGCGAGCTGGGCGACGCCGCCGCGCAGCTGCACGCCGAGATCGCGTCGGCGCTGGTCAGCCTGAAGCCCGACCTGCTGGCCGCGATCGGCGACTTCGTGCCGGCGCTCGAGCCGTACCGCGCCGCGCTGGGCGACCGGTTGCTGACGGCGCCCGATGTGGCGGCGCTGGGGCCGCGGCTGGCCGCGCGGATCGCGGGCGACGAGCTGGTGGTGCTCAAGGGGAGCCGGGGCGTTGCGCTGGAACGGCTCCTCCCTGATCTTGCGGCACGCTCGCCGTCCCCCATGACCTGAGGCGCGATGCTGTATCATCTCCTGGCTCCCCTCGCGCGCGATTACCTCGTTTTCAACCTCTTCAACTACATCAGTTTTCGTGCAGCGGGGGCGATGCTCACCGCGCTGCTGCTCGCGTTCGTGGTGGGCCCCTCGATCATCGCCCGGCTCAAGGCCAAGAAAATCGGCCAGGTCATCCGCTCCGAGGGACTCGCCAGCCACCAGGGGAAGCGGGGCACGCCCACCATGGGGGGGATGATCATTCTCCTCGCCACCGTCATCCCCACGCTGCTCTGGGCTCCGCTGACCAACCGGTTCGTGATCGTGGCGCTGCTGGCGATGCTGTGGACCGGCGCGATCGGCTTCGTGGACGATTACCTCAAGATCGTCGAGGGGAAATCCCGGGGACTGGTCGCGAAGTGGAAGCTGGTCGGCCAGTGCATTTTCGGCCTCGCGCTCGGACTCTATCTCTACAACTTCCCGGTGGTCTCGCCCGAGACCATTCCCGCCACGGCGACCACGGTGCCGTTCTTCAAGTACACCATCGTCCAGTTCGCGCCCTGGCTCTATGTGGCGTTCGTGACCTTCGTGGTGACCGGCACCAGCAATTCGGTGAACATGACCGACGGCCTGGACGGGCTCGCCGCAGGCCTCACCGCGATCGCCGCGGCGGCTTTCGCCTTCTTCGCCTACGTCTTCGGCCGGATCGACGCCACCAGCTACCTCCAGTTCTTCTATCTCCCCGGTTCCGGGGAACTGGCGGTATTCTGTGCCGCGCTGATGGGCGGCGCGCTCGGCTTCCTCTGGTTCAACGCCCACCCCGCCCAGGTGTTCATGGGCGACACCGGCGCCCTCGCCATCGGCGGCGCGCTGGGCACCGTGAGCATCCTGCTCAAGGCCGAGTTCCTGCTGGTGATCATCGGCGGGGTGTTCGTGGCGGAGCAGCTCTCGGTGATGATCCAGATCGGGACCTACAAGTGGCTCAAGCGGACCCGGGGGCGGGAGTACGCCGATGGCCACCGGGTGTTCCGGATGGCGCCGCTGCACCATCATTTCGAGAAGATGGGTTGGGCCGAGACCGCGGTGGTGACCCGGTTCTACATCCTCGGCATTCTCTGCGCCCTGGTCGCCTTCGCGACGCTCAAGCTGCGCTGATGGCCGCTCCGGAGACCGCGGTGATCGGCCTGGGACGGAGCGGGTCGGCGGTGGTGCGCCTGCTCCGGCGCTCGGGGCAGGCGGTGTATGCGTCCGATGCGGGGCGCTCTCCCGCGCTGGAGCAGGCGGCGGCCGAGCTGGTGGCGCTGGGCGCCGAGGTGGACTTGGGCGGCCACGATCTGGCCCGGATCGGGCGAGCGGCGCTCTGCGTGGTATCGCCCGGCGTGCCGCCGGAAGCGCCTCCCCTGTTGGCCGCGCGCCTGGCCGCAGTGCCGGTGCGCGCCGAGGCGGACCTCGGGCTCGAGGCGCTCGAGGGAGTGCCCTACGCGGCGGTGACCGGCACCAATGGAAAAACCACCACCACCGCCTTGATCGGGCACCTGCTGGTCGCCGGCGGCAAACGCGCGGTGACGGCAGGGAACATCGGGACCCCGCTCACCCAGGTGGCGCTGGGACGAACCCTCCCGGAGGCGATGGCGGTGGAGCTTTCCTCCTTTCAATTGCACGACATGACCGCGCTCCGGCCCACGGTCGGGGTGCTGACCAATCTCGCCCCCGACCATCTCGACCGGTACGCCTCGCTCCAGGAGTACTACGCCGACAAGGCGCGGCTCTTCCAGCACGCCTCGCCCCGGTCGGTGTGGGTTTCCAATGCCGATGATGCCGCGTCGCGGGACCTGGTCCGCGGGGTTCCCGGCCGCCACCTCCGGTTCTCCACTCGGGAGCCCGGTGACGCCTGGTACGATCGCGCGGGCGACCGGCTGATGGTGGACGAGCTGCCGGTGATGAGCCGGAACGAGCTGCCGCTGCTCGGGGATCACAACGTGGCCAATGCGCTGGCCGCGGCGCTGGCGGTGCGGGTCATGGGTCTGGATCACTCGGCTCTGGCGGAAGGGCTCAAGAGCTTCCGGGCGCTGGCCCATCGCATGGAGCCGGTCCGCGAGCTGGCCGGAGTGCTCTGGATCAACGACTCCAAGGCCACCAACATCGCCTCGACCCGGGTGGCGGTTGCGGCGATGGCACGGCCCTTTGTGCTGCTGCTGGGCGGGCGGCACAAGGGCGAGCCCTACACCGTGCTGGCGCCGGCACTCCGAGAGCGGGCCCGGGCGATCGTGGCCTACGGCGAGGCGGGTCCGATCGTGGCTCACGATCTCGCCGAGATCGGAGTGCCGGTGGTATCGGGGGGGGACTTCGACCAGGTGATGGAACGGGCCCGCGAGCTGGCCCGCCCCGGCGACACGGTCCTGCTCTCCCCGGCCTGTTCTTCCTATGACATGTTCAACAATTACGAGGAGCGGGGCCGGCGCTTCCGGGAGATCGTTGAGGGATGGTGAAGCACCCGGTGGTCCGCCAGCCCGGCGAGCTGCGCTGGGAAACCCGGCTGCTCACGGTGGTGACCGCGGTGCTCACGGTCTTCGGGATCGCGAGCCTCTACGCGGCCGCCGCCATGGAGGAAGGGTCCTTCGACCTGTTCGTCAAGCAGCTCGCCGGGGCCGGGCTGGGAGCGGTGGCGCTGCTCGTCTTGTCGCGGGTGGACTATCACCGCTGGCGTAACCTGGCCTGGCCCCTCCTGCTCCTTGCCCTGGCGGCGCTGGTCGTAGTGGTGCTGCCCTTCACCGGGAGCATTGCGCCCACCATTAACGGCGCCCGCCGCTGGCTCGATCTCGGCCCCGTCAACTTCCAGCCCTCCGAGCTGGCCCGGTTCGCGATCGTGGTGTGGACCGCGATGCTCGCCGCCAAGAAAGGCGAGGCGGTCCGGGGCTTCAAGAAGGGCGTGCTCCCGTTTCTGCTCATCATCGGGGTGATGTCATTCCTCATCCTGATCGAGCCCAATCTCTCCATGGCCACGCTGGTGGCGCTGCTGGGCGGTGTGGTGCTGTTCACCGCGGGAGCCAAGATCGGCCATTTTCTGCTGCTCGGGGTGGCCGCGCTGTTCGGTGGGCTCTCGCTGATCTGGGCCGAGCCGTACCGGCTCCAGCGGCTCAAGTGCTTCCTGGAGCCCTGCGAAGGCGGAGGCGACTGGCAGCTCCAGCAGGCCCTGATTGGCTTCGGGTCTGGGGGACCCCTCGGGGTGGGCTACGGGCACGGCCAGCTCAAGATGAACTATCTGCCCTATGCCCACTCCGATTTTCTCGGGGCGACCATAGGCGAGGAATGGGGCTTCCTCGGCGTCCTGGTGATCAGCCTGCTGTTTTTCATCTTCTGCTGGCTGGGCTTCCGGATCGCGAAGACCGCCCCGGATCCCTTCGGGCAGTACCTGGCGACCGGGCTCACCGCCTCGGTCGCGCTGGCGGCGCTGCTGCACGGCGCGGTCAACCTCGGCCTGATGCCCACCACCGGGCTGGCGCTTCCCTTCATGTCCTCGGGGCTATCGGCGCTGCTGGTGGCGCTGTTCTCGGTGGGGGTGCTGGTCAACATCGGGAGATCGCGGGGGAGGCCCGTAAGAGCGTGAACGGTCAACAGTCAACGGTCAACGGGAATGACCTCCCGGAATCGTGCGCGGTAGCGGCCGCCAAGGCAGGTCCCGTTGACCGTTGACCGTTCACCGTTGACCGTGGTCATTGCCGGCGGCGGGACCGGCGGCCACCTCATGCCCGCCCTCGCCATCGCGGAGGCCATCCGCCGCCACCATCCCGACTGGCGAGTGGTGATGGTGGGCGCGACGCGAGGAGTCGAAGCCTCGCTGCTGCCGACCCGCACGTTCCCCTATGAGCTTCTCCCCGCCGAGCCGATCTACCGGCGGCAATGGTGGAAGAACTTCCGCTGGCCGCTGGTTGGACTCCGCCTGCTCCGCGCGGTGGACCGGTTGCTCGACCGGAAGCGCCCCGCGCTGGTCATCGGCACCGGCGGCTACGCCTCGGGCCCGGTGGTGTGGCGCGCCGCCCGGCGGGGTATCCCCACCGCCATCCAGGAGCAGAACGCCTATCCCGGGCTTTCCACCCGTCTCCTGGCGCCACGAGTCAGAGAGATCTGGCTCGGGGTTCCGGAGGCGAAGCGTCACCTCCGCCCAGGCCCCCGGACCGAGGTCTTCGAGACGGGAAACCCCATCGCGCCGCCCGATCCCTCCCGCCGCACTGCGGCCTTCACCCGGCTGGGCCTGGACCCGGGGAAACCGGTCATCCTGGTCACCGGAGGCAGCCAGGGCGCTCTGGCGATCAATCGCGCGGTGGCGAACTGGATTGACGGGGGAATGGGGAAAACCGGGGGAACGGGAAAGGACCTGCAGGTGGTGTGGGCGGCGGGGAAGGCCACCTATCCCCAGTTCCGCCGCTATCACGATCCGCCGAGGGTGCAGGTCTTCGACTTCATCGATCCGATGGCGGATGCCTACGCGGTGGCGACGATGGCGATTTCGCGCGCGGGGATGATGACGATCGCCGAGCTGTGTGCCTGGGGAATTCCCTCGGTCCTGATCCCGCTCCCTACCGCGGCGGCAGATCACCAGACCCCCAATGCCAGGGTCATGGCGGAGTCAGGCGCGGCGGTCAGCCTGCCGCAGTCCGGCCTGACCGGGACCCGACTGGCCACTGTCATCGCGGAACTGCTCTATGCCCCGGGTGGACTCGAGCAAATGGGCCGCGCTGCCCGGGCCCGGGCCCGCCCCGACGCGGTCGAGCGGATCTCGGACCGTATCGGGTTTCTTTCGGGGTAACCTCGGCCTTTCTCAAGTTGCGGTGCCCTTTTAGATTAGGTCATCCGTCATGAACCTCTTTCTCCCCTCCGACTCCCGGCCGCTGCATTTCGTCGGGGTGGGGGGTGCCGGAATGAGTGCTCTGGCGCTGGTGGCGCTCTCCCGGGGAATCCCGGTCAGCGGATCCGATCTGGATGTTTCAGGGTGCGGAGATCTGATCGCGAAGGGCGCCCGGATCATCGCGGGACACGCCTGGGAAAACGTGGGTGAGGTGCGGGCGGTGGTGGCGAGCGCGGCCATCCCCGCCGGGCACGTGGAGCTGGCCGCCGCTCGGGCGCAGGGCATTCCAGTGGTGCCGCGCAAGGAAGCGCTGGCCGGGCTGATTGGGACGGCCCGCTCGGTCGGAATCGCGGGGACCCACGGCAAGACCACCACCACCGCCATGACTACCGAGGCGCTGGCGGCCGCGGGGTTCGGAGTGACCGGGCTCGCGGGAGGCAGAGTCGAGGCGTGGGGCGGCAACGCCCGTCTGGGCGGCAACGAGCTCTACGTGGTGGAAGCGGACGAGTACGATCAGGCTTTTCTCACGCTGCATCCAACCATTGCGGTGGTGAACAACGTCGAAGCCGATCATCTCGAGTGTTATGGCTCGCTCGACGATCTCGAGAGGGCCTTCGTGACCTTCGCCGGCCGTGCCGAGCGCGCGCTGGTGGGGAACGATTCCCCCGGCGCCGAGCGGGTGGCGGCCCGGCTGTCCCCGGCCAAGACCTGGCGCTTCGGGCCGGACGCGCCCGGACTCGGCCTCAGCGACATCCGCACCACCGCCGAAGGAACCAGCGCACTGCTCACCATGCCTGACGGATCCACCGCACCGATCGAGCTGGGAATTCCCGGGGTGCACAACCTCCGCAACGCCACCGCCGCGGTCGGCGCGGTCCTCGCGCTGGGTGGAAACCCCGCTGCGGCCCTGTCGGCGTTGGCCGAGTTCCGCGGGGTGGGCCGGCGGTTCGAGCGGCTGGGCACCTTCGGCGGGATCACCATCGTGGACGACTACGCTCACCACCCCACTGAGCTCTCGGCCACGCTGGCGGCCGCCCGACAGGCTTTTCCGTTCCGGACCCTGGTGGCGGTCTTTCAGCCCCACCTCTTTTCCCGCACCGCGCTGCACCACGAAGCCATGGGCATCGCGCTCGCCGGGGCCGATCTGGCCGTGATCACCGACGTGTATCCCGCCCGCGAAGCGCCGCTTCCCGGAGTGACCGGCGAGCTGGTGGCCGAATCGGCCCGGCGCCACGGGGTCCGCTCGGTGTATCAGCCCGAGCGCGGTGCCCTGGGGCGCACCGTCGCCGATCTCCTCCATCCCGGCGACGTCCTGCTCACCCTCGGAGCGGGAGACATCACCCACCTGGGGCGCGAAGTGCGCACGCTCCTGGAGGCGCAGTGAAACGCCGGCTTCTGCTGGCTGCCGGGGCGCTGGCCCTGGTCGCCGTGCTGCTGGCCGGGTCCCGTCTGGTTCGCCGTCTCTCCTTCTTCGAAGTCCGCCGCATCGAGCTGGTGGGGGGTCACTACCTCACGCCCACGGCGGTGGCGCGCGCCCTCGCCATCCCGTCCGGCACCAGCATCTTCGAGGACAAGGCCCCGCTGGAAGCCCGGGTTCTCGGGATGGCCGGAGTGCGGGAAGCGCGGATCGCCCGGCGGATTCCCGGGACCCTACGGGTCACCATCCGGGAGGCCGAAGCGGTGGCGCTGACCGAGCGGAACGGACGACTGGTATTGCTCGACGCGAGGGGCCGGGCGCTCCCCTTCGATCCCACCAGCCCCGCCGCGGATCTCCCGCTCGCCGATCCCGACCCGGTGGTGGCGGGCGTCCTGGAACGGGTCCGGGAAACCGATCCCGATCTGTTCGCCGGCATCGACCGGGGCCGCCGGGTCCGCCAGGACGTGGTGCTCGAGATCGGCGGAGGCCGGGTGTTCTTCCGGGCCGATGCCACCGACGAAGAGATCCGCGATCTGGTGCTGATCCGCGATCTGCTGACCCGGGAGCGCAAGAGCTGGCGGGAGCTGGACGCGCGGTTCAGCTCCCGGGTCATCGTGCGGGGGGGAGACGCATGAGCCCCGCGCCCGAACGGCTGGTCGCCGCGGTGGACATCGGCACCACCCGGGTGGTGGCGCTGATCGGCGAGGTGCTGGGCGAAGCCCGCGCCACCCGGGTCAGGCTGCTCGGGGTCTCCAGCGAGCGCACCTCGGGGGTGCGCCGGGGCGTGGTGCGGGACATCGAGGAGACTACCCGCGCCATCGCCAAGGCGCTCAAGGACGCCCAGATGATGGCGGGGGTCGAGGTCGGCTCGGTGTACTGCGGGGTGGCGGGAGAGCATATCGCGGCCCGCAGCTCCCACGGCGTCGTGTCGGTGACCGGCAGCGAGATCCGCACCACCGACGTGGCCCGGGTGAACGACGTCGCGAGCAACATCTCCTTCGGGCGGGATCACGAGCTGCTCCACGCCATCCCCCAGGACTATCTGATCGATCAGCAGGACGGCATCACCGAGCCGATCGGAATGACCGGGCAGCGGCTGGAGGCGGAGGTCTACCTGGTGACCGTGCTCTCCAGCGCGGTGCAGAACCTCCGCAAGTGCGTGGAGAAGGCGGGCTACCACGTCGGGGAATTCGTGCTCGAGCCGCTGGCTGCGTCGCTCGCGGTGCTGACGCCCGACGAGCGGGAGCTGGGCTGCGCCATCGTGGAGATGGGCGGCGGCTCGACCAACGTCTCCATCTTCCACAGCGGCAAGATCCGCCACACCGCGAGCTCGATGTTCGCGGGCGGCCACGTGACCAACGACCTGGTGCACGGCCTCCAGGTGACCCAGCAGGACGCCGAGCGGCTCAAGGAGCGGTTCGGCGCGGCGTACGAGCCGCTGGTGCCCGATACCGATGTGTTCCAGCTCCCCGGCACGGCGGGACAGGGCCCCCGGACGGCGCACCGCCAGGTCGTCGCCCACATCATGCACATGCGGCTCCAGGAAGTGCTGGAGCTCGCGCTCGACGAAATCTCCCGCGCAGGGTACCGGCAGCGGCTGCCCGCGGGCATCATTCTCACCGGCGGCGGGGCCCAGGCGCCCGGGATCGTTGAGCTGGCGCGCGAAGTCTTCGCGCTTCCGGTAAGGGTCGGAACTCCCGGCGAGGGACTGACCGGGCTGGTGGACAGCGTGGAAACGCCCCGCATGGCGGTGCCGGTCGGCCTCCTGCTGTACGGGGCGAAGCAGGTGACGGCCACGGGAGGGTTCGCCGCGGGCCGGCGCTCTCCCGCCGTGGACAAGGTGCTCGGTCCGGTCAAACGATGGCTCCAGGACTTCTTCTGAGAACGCGAGGGCCCCTCCCATGATCTTCGAACTCGAAGAGAGCAACGGTCAGCACGCCCGCATGAAGGTCATCGGCGTCGGCGGCGGCGGCGGCAACGCCGTCAACCGGATGATCGATGCCCGTCTGGTCGGCGTCGAATTCATCTCGGTCAATACCGACGCCCAGGCGCTCGGAAAATCGAAGTCCGATCTCAAGGTGCAGATCGGGAAGAAGCTCACCCGAGGGCTCGGGGCGGGGGCGCGGCCGGAAATCGGGCGCCAGGCCATCGAGGAGAACCGGGACGAGGTCCTGGCCTCGATGCAGGGCGCCGACCTGGTCTTCGTGACCTGCGGCATGGGCGGAGGCACCGGAACCGGCGCCGCGCCGATGATCGCCCAGATGGCCCGCGACATCGGCGCCCTCACGGTCGGCATCGTGACCAAGCCGTTTCTGTTCGAGGGGCAGAAGCGGATGAAGCAGGCCGAAACCGGCATCATGGAGATGCGACGAGGCGTGGACACCATGATCGTGGTGCCCAACGAGCGCCTGATGGCGGTGGTGGGGAAGGGCTTCAAGTTCGAGGACGCCCTCCAAAAGGCGGATGAGGTCCTGCTCAATGCCACCCAGGGCATCGCGGACCTGATCACCCGCACCGGGCTGATCAACGTGGACTTTGCCGACGTCCGCACCGTGATGCAGAACGGCGGCTCGGCGCTGATGGGCACCGGAATCGGCAAGGGCGAGAACCGGGCCCTCGAGGCGGCCCAGCAGGCCATCAGCAGCCCGCTGCTCGACAACATCTCGATCGGGGGGGCGACCGGGGTGCTGATCAACATCACCAGCAGCGACATCACCATGGGCGAGGTGACCCAGATCAGCGAGGTGATCCACGACGCGGCCGGCGACCAGGCCGAGATCATTTTCGGCTCCTGCACCGAGACGGCGCTGCACGGAGAAATCCGGGTCACCGTGATCGCTACCGGATTCGACCGCGCCATTACCGGAGAGCAGACCCCGGCCCGGGCGGTCGGAGTATTGCAATTCCCTGAGAAAAAACGTGCAGTCGCCGGCGGTGGTGGCGGTGGTATCGTTTCTGCAGGAGTGGGAGCAGGAGGGGCAGGACCGCAACTTCCTGCGGCCCGTCCCGCGCCGGCCCGGCCGGCAGCTGGAGCCTCCCGCAGCGCCACTGGTACCCCCGAGGTGTCCGACATGGAAATTCCGACCTTCATCCGGCGGCAGATGGACTGATGCGGCTTGCCCGCGCGGGTCTCGCCCTTGGCGTGCTGGGTGGCGCCGTGGTGCTCGCCTTTACCGGGCGGTGGCCCTGGCGCCGGCTCGAAGTCGAGCCGCCGATTCCGGTGCTCGCGACCATCCAGTTCAAGGTCAGCAGCGACACCCTCCAGCGGGGGGAGACCCTGGGCGATCTGTTCGGCCGCCAGGGCATGACCGGCGCCGAGCTGCCCGGAATGCTCAAGGCTGCCGGGCTCGACCCGAGGAGACTCCGGGCCGGATTCACGGTCCAGTTCCGCCGGATCGCCGGGGAGCCCCTGCCGGTCGAAGTGCTGGTGCGTAGCGGTCCCCAGGAGCGGCTGGCCCTGCTCCGCAGCGGTGCCGAATGGACCACCGAGCGGCGCCCGGTCTCCTGGACCACCGAGATGGTGCGGATCGAAGGTCCGATCGAGAGCTCACTCTACGACGCCCTGCATGAAGCCGTTCCCGACGCGCTGTTCGATGCCGACGAACGGATTCGACTGGCCTGGGATCTGGCCGATGTGTACGCCTGGTCGCTGGATTTCAACCGGGACATCCAGGACGGCGATCGCTTCGCCGTGCTGGTCGAGCGGGAAGTGTCCGAAGAAGGCGAAGTGCGGGTCGGCCGGGTGCTGGCCGCGGACCTGCTGGCCTCCGGCAAGCACCTCAATGCCTACCGGTTCGAGGACGGCGAGGGGCGCTCCCGTTTCTTCGACGAAGACGGCACCTCGCTCCGCCGCGCCTTCCTCCGCGCCCCGGTTGAGTTCCGGCGGATCTCATCGAGCTTCACCCGCAAGCGCTTCCACCCGGTGCTGGGCGTCTGGCGCAGGCACGAGGGCACCGACTATTCCGCCGGGAGCGGCACCCCGGTGATGGCCGCGGGCGACGGTACCGTCCTGCGCGCCGGAAGAGCGGGCGGGTACGGCAACCTGGTCGAGATCCGCCACCGCAACGGCATCACCACCCGGTATGCCCATCTGCGCGGCTTCGCCAAAGGGGTAGGGGCCGGCCGCCGGGTGAGCCAGGGACAGGTCATCGGATACGTGGGCTCGACCGGACTCGCCAGCGGTGTCCACCTGCACTACGAATTCCGGATCAACGGCGCCGCGCGCGACTCCCGCCGGGTCGACCTCGGCGGCGGCGAGCCGCTAGCGAAATCCCTGATGCCGGCGTTCCAGCAGGAGCGGGAGCGTCTAGCCAGGGCGCTCGGCGTTGCCGGACCTGCGGTGACCGATCGGATTGCGGAGTAGCAACGCCGAGAGCCGCTATCCGCTATCCGCTATCCGCTATCGGTCACCCCGTTGGCTCGATCCAGCAGATAGCTTGACTATCAGCAGATAGCCGATAGCGGATAGCTCCCCAGTATTATTCCCCGATGCCATTCGTAGTCACCATCCTCGCCGCAATCGCGGCGGTGCTCTCCTATCGCCTGCTCGAGGGATGGAGCACCCGCACCTGGCTGCCGGCTGCGTGCCGGGCGGCCGGGTGGTCGGTGGTGGCGCTCCTGCTGGTCAACGCGAGCTGTCCCTCCCCGGCCCAGGGAGGCCGCCCGCTGGTGCTGCTCGATGGCTCGCTCAGCATGAGCGCCGCGGGAGGCCGCTGGAGCGAAGCGCTGGCGCTGGCCCGGAGCAGCGGCGAAATGCGCCTGGTGGGCGTCCCCGAGGGCGATACGCTCCCCTCGGGAGGGCACTCCCGGCTGGCGCCCGCGCTGGCCGGAGCCGGCAGCGCCGGGCGGCCGGTGATCGTGGTGAGCGACGGTGAGGTGGAGGATGCCGACGCGATCCCGAGCGAGCTGCTCGCGCTGACCACGGTGCGGATCCTGGAGCGGCGCCCGATCAGCGACGTCGCGATCACGCGGGTGGAAGGCCCCACCCGGGTTACCCCCAGCGACTCGCTGCGATTCTCGGTCGAGGTCGAGTCCTTCGGCGCGGCGGCCGCCAGGACCATCCGGGTTTCCGCGCGCGAGGGCGACCAGGTCTGGCTTCGAAGTGAGGTGGCGCTGGACGTCTCCGGCCGGGGCCGCGTCGTGCTCCAGGGACCGGTTCCCGCGGTGCCGCCCGGCGCGCACGTGCTGACTATCGCGCTGGCGGAAACCGGTGACGCCGAGCCCAGGAGCGACGCCCGACTGGTGGTGGTGACGGTGGTGCCTACGCCCGGAGTGGTGCTGCTCGCCAGCCCGCCGACCTGGGAGAGCCGCTTTCTGCTCGATGCGCTCCGCGACGTGGCCGCGCTGCCGGTGCGAGGGTACCTCGAGTCCGAGCAAGGTCAGTGGCGGAGCGCAGGGAATCTCCGGCCGGTGCCCCGGGACGAGGTCGCTGCGGCGGCTCGCCGCGCCGATCTGCTGGTGACCCTTGGAACGCCGGGTAGCGTCGCCGCGGGGAGCCGGGCCCGTGGCCGCCTGGTGCTCCCCGCGATCGTTCCCGGCTCGGCGGCGCCGGGCGACTGGTACGTCTCGGTGCCCACCGGCACTCCGCTCTCCAGCGGATTCGGCGCCCTGGCGGTGGATTCCTTTCCGCCGGCGACCGCGCTCGCGGAGCTGTCGCCCGGTCCCCGGGACTGGACCGGCCTCACCGCGCAGGCCGGCCGCCGCGGCACGGTGCGTCCGGTGCTGGTGGGCCGTGACTCCGGGGGTACCCGCCGGATCTCCATCGGTATGGCGGGACTCTGGCGCTGGGCGTTTCGCGGGGGCTCGAGTGAGCAAGGCTACCGCGGACTGGTGGCGACGTCGGTGTCGTGGCTGCTGGGCGGCGCCGATTCGGCGGTCGGCCGCGCCCGGCTGGTGCGCGACGTGGTGGAGCAGGGCCGGCCGGTCAGCTTCGAGTGGATTGGCGGCAGCGCGGTGGAGCCGGTGCCAATCGAGCTCACCGGCGGTGACGGCCCCCGCCGGGATACCCTGGTGTTCGATGGCGCCGGGCGGGCCGAGCTGCTGCTGCCGCCGGGGGTCTGGCGCTATCGCCTGAGCGGCGGGGGGCAGGGGACCCTGGCGGTGGAAGAGTTCTCCGGGGAGCTGCTGCCGAGGGCTCGCACCCTCACAGCCCACGAGGCCACCGCGGCCCCGGCCGATTCGCGAATCCCGGTGCGCCGCTGGCTCTGGCTCTTCGGCCTCGGTGTCCTGGCGTTCTCGGGGGAATGGCTGGCGCGACGGCGGATGGGGTTGCGGTAAGCGGTAAGCGGTGAGCGGGAACAGCGTGAACGGTGAACAGTGAACGGTGACCAGTGAAGGGGAACTGCCGATAGCGTGACGGATAGCGGATAGCGGATAGCGGATAGCGGGATGCTGATGGCTGATGGCTGATGGCTGATGGCTAAGGAGCTTTATGGATCGGATTACCGAGCGCACAAAGCTCGGCCTCTGGGGCAAAATCAAGCAGTTGGCGCTCACCGACGTGGGCGCGATCGTGCGCGGCTTCAAGGCGGCGGATATCGACGCCATGGAGCGGATGCTGCTGGAGGCCGACCTGGGCATCGCCGCCACCACCGACCTGGTCGGGATGCTGGAGGACGGGGTCCGGCGGGGAACCTTCAAGAGCGAAGACGACCTCCGCCGGGCCCTCTCGGAGCGGCTGACCCAGATCCTGGGCGCTCCGGGCGATCCCGGCCGGATCGCGCGGGCCCAATCGGGCCCCACCGTCATTCTGGTCATCGGGGTGAACGGGGTGGGGAAGACCACCTCGATCGCCAAGCTGGCCCGGCGGCTCCAGCGCGAAGGAGAGCGGGTCCTGCTGGTGGCGGCGGACACCTACCGCGCCGGCGCCATCGCTCAACTGGAGACCTGGGCGGAGCGGCTGGGCGTTCCCTGCGTGAGCGGTGCGCCGGGGGGAGACCCGGCGTCGGTGGCCTTCGACGGCATCGTGGCCGCAGAGGCACGCGGCGCGACCATGGTCATCGTGGATACCGCGGGACGGCTGCATACCCAGGAAGGCCTCATGGAGGAGCTCCGGAAGGTGGTGCGGGTCATCGCCCGCAAGGCACCGGGCGCGCCCCACGAAACCCTGCTGGTGCTCGATGGCACGGTGGGACAGAACGCGGTGCAGCAGGGCAAGCTGTTCTCCCAGGCGGTCGCGCCGACCGGGCTCATCGTCACCAAGCTGGACGGCACCGCGCGGGGAGGCGCGGTGGTGGCACTCCGCAACGAGCTGGCGCTGCCGATTCGCTTCCTCGGCACCGGGGAAACTCCCGACGACCTCCAGGTGTTCGATGCGGCAACGTTCGCGGAGGAGCTGGTCGGCGATGCTGATGGCTGAGGGCTGAACGCTGATGGCTCACCTCCACCTCGACACCCCGATCAAGTTCCTGAAAGGCATCGGCGAGCGCCGGGCCGAGGCGTTCGAGCGGCTCTCCATCAGCACCGCGCAGGATCTGCTCTGGCATCTCCCCCACCGTTATATCGACGCGTCCACCGTGACCCCGCTTGCCCGGGCCCGGGTGGGCGACGACATCGCCGCGGTGGGACGGGTGGTCGCCAAGGAAGTGCTCCCGACCCGGAAGGGGCTCCGGATCTTCCACGCCGTGCTGCGGGACGACAGCGGAGCGCTGGAGTGCGTCTGGCCCGGGCAGGCGTTTCTCGACCGGACCATCGAGGTGGGACAGACCCTGCTGGTGGCCGGGCCGGTGCGTTTCTATCACGGCCGGCAGATGGCGCCCCGCGAATTCATCGTGCTGGCCGATGCTGACGATCAGGGAGGAGCGAGTAGCGAAGAGGGGAGAGTCCTCCCGGTGTATCCGGCCACCGAGGGGCTGAGCCACAAACAGATTCGCGCCCTGGTGGACCGGCATCTCGACGCGCTGATCGCCCTCTGCCGGGAGATTCTGCCCGAATCGCTGCGGCGGCGGTTCGAGCTGCCCACCCTCCCCGAGGCGCTCCGGGCGGTGCACCGGCCCGCCAGCATCGCCGAGGCGGAGCAGGGCCGGCGGCGTCTGGCCCTGGACGAGCTGCTCGACCTCCAGCTTATGCTGGGCCGGGCCCGCCACATCGCCAAGCGGGGGCGGCTGGGCGTCACCTTCCAGGTCAAGCGACAGCTCACGACCGCGCTGCGCGAAGCGCTGCCCTGGCGCCTCACCGGCGATCAGCGCCAGGCGCTCCGGGAAATCACCGCGGACATGACCGCGCCGGACCGGATGCACCGCCTGCTGATGGGCGACGTCGGCAGCGGAAAGACCGTGGTCGCGCTCTTCGCCATGCTGCTGGCGGTGGAGAACGACTACCAGGCCGCCCTGATGGCCCCGACCGAGCTCCTGGCCGAGCAGCATCAGGATACCCTGACCCGGCTGCTCGCTCCGCTCGGCATCGTCCCCGATCTGCTGCTGGGGCGGCTCGCCGCGGGGGACAAGACCGCGGTCCGGCTGCGGCTCCGAAGCGGCGACGCCCGGGTGGTGATCGGCACCCACGCCCTCATGCAGGACCAGGTCGCCTTCCGCCGACTCGGGCTGGTGGTCATCGACGAGCAGCACCGCTTCGGGGTCGAGCAGCGGGCGGCGCTGATCGGCAAGGGCTCGGCGCCCGACGTACTCCTGCTTACCGCCACGCCGATCCCCCGGTCGCTCGCGCTCACCCGCTATGGCGATCTCGACATGTCGGTGCTCCGGGAAAAGCCCCCGGGCCGGGGCGAGGTGCGCACCGCGGTCCGCACCGCCCGGCAACGGGAGAAGGTGCTCGAGTTCGTGCGGGAGGAATGCCGCGCCGGACGGCAGGCTTACGTGGTGTTGCCGGTCATCGACGAGACCGAGAAGACCGATCTCCGCGCCGCGACCACCATGGCCGAGGCCCTTCGGGAGCGCTGGTCCGACCTGTCGGTGGGCCTGGTGCATGGCCGGCTCCGGCCCGAGGAGCGCGACCGGGTAATGGAGGGGTTCCGCGCCGGGGTGGTGCAGGTGCTGGTGGCGACCACGGTCATCGAGGTGGGAATCGACGTGCCCAACGCCACGGTGATGGTGATCGAGCATCCCGAGCGGTTCGGGCTGGCCCAGCTGCACCAGCTCCGGGGCCGGATCGGGCGGGGCAGCGAGGCCAGCCATTGCGTGCTGATGGCCGACCGGGCCTCGCCCCGGCTCCGGGCCTTTGCCGCCACCACCGATGGATTCCGGATTGCCGAGCTGGATCTCCAGGAGCGCCGCCAGGGCGATCTGCTGGGCCAGCGTCAGTCGGGCGACGCCGACATCAGGGTGGCCCGGTTCCCCGACGACAACGACCTGCTGACCGTGGCGCGGGAGATGGCCCACGATATCCTGGCGGAAGATCCCGGACTGGAGCGGGCCCAGCACGCCCCGCTCAAAGCCCGGGCGCTGCTGCGGTATCCGAGGGCGGAAGCGCTGTTTCGGGTGGGGTGAGCGGTAAGCGGTGAGCGGGAACTACCTACAACCGGAAAGCCCCCGCCTGGGCCGCCAGCCGCTCCGCCGTCGCCGCCAGCGAGGTCGCGGTTCCCACCACTTCCTCGGTGCTGGCGCTCTGTTCCTCGGCGCTGGCGGCGACCTCTTCCATGGCGGCGGCGAATGATTCGGTACCCCGGGCCAGGGCGTCGAGCCGGCCGGTGGTGTCTCCCACCACGGCGTTCGAGGTGCGGGACGCATCGGCGATGGCGCTGGTCCAGGCCTCGGTGTCCGCCACAGCCGCCTCCACGTGGCCGAAGGACTCGAGCCCCTGCTGAGTGGCGGTACGAACCCCCGCCACCGCGGCGGCCGACCGGGCGCTCGACAGTCGCGATTCCTCCACCTTGGCGAGCAGCGCGGCCACCACCTTCTCGGCCCGCTCGGCGGCCTCCGAGGAGCCATCGGCGAGCCGCTGGACCTCCTTGGCCACCACGGTGAAGCCGGCGCCCTGGGGCCCGGCCCGAGAGGCTTCCATCGAGGCGCTGAAGGCCAGCAGCTTCGACTGCCGCGCCATCTGCTGGATCAGGTCCACGAACTGCCGGATCTCCTGCGACGCGGCGTTCAGCGCATCGGCCGCGGCGACCCCCTGACGAGCCTCCTCTACCAGGGTCTCGAGCTCCCGGTCGCTGGCATCGAGCCGCTGGCGGTTTTCCCGCGCCAGCTTGCGGAGCCGCTCGTTGCGCCGCAGGCCGTCGCCCAGGCCGCTGGCGAGCGCGGTGGATAACCCGACCATGCGGGCGGAGTCCGCGGCCATGTCCTGAATTGTCCGGGCCATCTCGGCCGACTGCCGGGACAGGTCGGCGGCGGTCTGGGCCATCTGCTGCGACGAGGCCGCCATCTCCTCGGAGCTGGCCGTCAGATCGAGGGCCATTGCCGCGGTCTCGGACGCGGAGGTCTTGATGGCGACGGTCAGGTTCCGCAACCCGCCGATCATCGCCCCGGTTGCCCGGCTGAGTCTGCCGATCTCGTCGTCGGCGGTGGATTCGGCCAGCCGCACCGAAAGATTCCCTCCCGCCACCGATTCGGCCGCCGCCGCCAGGGCTGCCGCCGGGGCCGCGATCCGGCGGGTCATGAAGCCGTTGATGGCGGCGAGGACCCCGAGCAGGATCAGGAAAACCGTCAGCGCAATAGCGCCCAGGATGAGATTGGAGCGCCGGAGATCGGCCTGGACCAGCGCCTGGGGCGAGTGGGCCACCACCCGCCAGGTCGAGCCGTTGGTGGGAAGGACGGCGCCGCGCCGGAGGACATCTCCCTGGTAGGTCAGCACCCCGTCGGCTCCGGAGCGGGGAATCGCCTCCCGGCCCGGAAGAGGGGTCAGATCGGGGGTGACCCGGGAGCTGGCGATGATCCGTCCGCCGGTGTCCACCACCTCGACCGCGATGACACCGGCGGTCGCGGCGGCGCGTACCGCCTGCTGGAGCGCCGACAGTCCGTAGACGACCTTGAGCACGCCGAGGGCCGGGGTGCTGTCGCTCTCCCGGACGGCGGCGGAGACCGAGATGGAGACTCGCTGCGCCGATTCGTCGTATTCGGCTTCGGCCCGGCTCAAGCCGGCCGACAAGGCCGTCCGCCACCAGGCCTCATCGCTCTGGACCAGATCGGAGGTGCGGTGGGTGGTGATGGCGTTGAATCCGTTGATCTCGGTGACCAGCACCTCGGCCAGGTCGAGCGAGGCGGCGCGGGCCAGCAGGAAGCCGCGGGTCCGGGGATCCACATCCAGGGTTCGGGTAGCTTCGAAGCGCCGTTCCGCTTCTTCGCGGGGCAATGTCGCGAGTCCGAGTCGCGCCACGATCGCGCTCCCGGTCCGGGCCGCATCCACCACCGAGGGAAGCGAAGCCAGCAGCTGGACCTGGCGTTCCCGTTCCGCGGCCACGCCGTCGATCACCAGGGCGGCTTGCTCGGCAGCCTGCAACAAGCCGCCATCCGACTCCCGGAGGATGCGATCCCGCAGCAGCCGGCTCCCGGCCCAGGCCAGGGTGGCGAGAAAGAGGAAGAGGGTCGCCCCGGTCCCGCGTACCAGGCGGCGGCTGAGCGAGCTGGTCGAGGTGGGTACTTGGGAATTCATGGGGCGCTCCGCCAGGGGAGGTCCGCCAGGATACCTATGGTGCCGCGTGATCGGTAACCCGCTCCCCGGCACGGCTCAGATCCACCCGGGGGCGGCGGCGCACCGCGCGGTAGTGCACCAGCGCCATGTACATCCCGGTGACCCAGAGAACGGTCACGATCAGCGCCGCGGGGAAGAACAGCCAGAGCTTGATCCCGTCGGAGAACCAGCCGCCGGTATGGAGATCCTCAATCAGGTCCGAGCGGCGATACGCGGATTGGAGCAGCTCGCCGGTCCGCAGGTCCACCTGCATTTCCCAGCGGGAGTTGGCCAGCACCTTGACCACGCCCTTGGAGGGCCGGAAGTCGAGTCGGTCGATGTCCTCCCAGCCCCGTACACCGGCCTGTGGGACACTCCTGGCGATTTCCAGCAGCCGCTCGTGGGCGACCAGCGGACCGCCGGCCTCCCGCTCCTGTTCCGGAGGCTGGACCCAGGGCACCTGCTTCTTGACCTGGAGCAGGAGGCCGGTGAGCAGCACCAGGAGGAAGGGGATGGCGATGGTCAGCGCTCCCCAGCGATGCAGCTTCCGGCTCGCGATCCGGGGATTCGACATGTCAGTGGCCCGGCACGGCACCGGCCGCGCGAATGACCTCCACTCCTTCGGGACCCCCCGCGAACTCCAGGAACCGCGCGACCGCCGGATCGGGGGCGGCGCGGGTCACCAGCAGAAACTTGCGGCGGAGCCGCCAGGTGCCGGCGGCGACGTTTCCGGGATCCGGCGTCACCCCATCGAGCGCCAGCTCGCGAACCGGGAGATTGCCCTGGCGAATCAGCATGCTGGAGGTCATGCCGATAGCGCCCGGGGTGGCCGCGATGGTGCGCACCATCGCGGAAGGCTCCTCCACCGTAGTCACCCGCTCCCCGGGTGTCAGCGTCTTCCAGCAGGCCACCTGCTCGAGCACCACCTCGGCGTCCACCTCGGAGGCCGGCCGCACGTGGGGCACGATCGGGAGGTCGGGGCCGCCCAGGTCACGCCAATTAGCCACCCGCCCCGCGAAGATGTCGCAGACCTGGGCTTCGCTGAGGCCGGGGAGAGTCACGCTCTGATGGGCGCCGAACACCACGGCTCCCTGTGCGATCTCATGCGCCACCAGTCCGCGGGCGGAGAGATCCGCGGGGTCCAGCCCGTGACTGGCCAGTGCGATGTCGATTGCTCCCGCGGCAAGGGAGTCGAGTCGGGCGCGGGAGCCCAGCCCGCCGCCGATCGCGATGGAGTCGCGGGTGCCTGTCTTGCTATAGGCCCGCGCCAGCTCCGCCACCAGGGGGATCACGCCGGCCGATCCGTCGACCCGTACTACGGCGCGGTCAGCGCAGGCACTCAACAGGACCGGCAACATGAGGAGGATAAGACGCATCGCGTAAATGTAGTGGTACCGGAGGGTCGTCGCGGAGAGATAGATTGTCTCAATGACCACCCTGCCGAAAGCATTCCTCGCGATGTTCGTGATCACCGCCTGCGGCCGCAGCGACCCTGAGCCTGCCCGAGCGCCCGACGTCCCGGCCCATGCGAACATTCGGGTCAACGCGCCCAGTCCCGGGGCGCTTATCACGAGCCCGCTCACGGTGGCGGGCGAGGCCCGGGGGAGCTGGTATTTCGAGGCCTCCTTTCCAGTACGGCTGGTGGATGCTGAGGGCAGGGAGCTGGCGGTGGTGCCGGCCCAGGCCAGAGGAGAGTGGATGACGCCAAACTTCGTTCCCTTCGAGGTTCAGCTCAGCTTCGTGCCGCCGTCTTCCCCCGGAGGACTCCTCATCCTCCAAAAGGACAATCCGTCCGGTCTTCCAGAGCATGCCGATTCGCTGGTGATTCCGGTGCGTTTCCGGTAGCCGGCGGCAACCGAGGACATCCCGATGGCCGCTCGTACCGGTCTGGCGTCGCTGGTGCTTGGTACCCTGGCGGCCGCGGCCGCCTACGCCTCCGCATTTCTCCCCGGCGATCCTCCGCTCTGGGGCGCTCTCGCCATGGTGCTGGGGATCGCGCTGATGTCGGTGGGCAGCATGGCGCTCGGGGCGGCTCGCGCCGGACGCCCGCTGGGCCGACTGGGCTGGGCGCTGGCGGCCAGCTTCGCGATTCTGGTGCTGGGTTTCGGACTCGCACTGCTGCTTCCCCGGGACGCGGCCGGGCTCTGGGCCGGGCTGCCGCGCCGCGCCGCGCTGGTGCTCTACGGAGTCGGCGTGCTTCCGGCGTTTTTCCTCCCGCTGGCGTACGCGCTGACCTTCCGGGAACGGACCCTCGACGCCGGTGACATCGAACGGATCCGCGCCGCGCGCAACGGGCCGGTCGAGTGAGCGTGCTCTCCCTGCTCCAGGTCGTTCCGCTGGCGGCCCCGGCTTCGCCCGGAGTGGTCGTGGTGGGGATCGGCTATGCCGTGATCGTCGCGGCCATTGCGGTCTGGGCCGGCCGGCGCACCCGCACGGCCAGGGACTTCTTCGTCGCGGGGGAGGGCATCGGGGTCTGGACCCTCGCCATCGCGGCCATGGCGGCCACGCTTTCCGGCTTCTCGTTCATCGGCGGGCCCGGACTGATGTACAGCCTCGGGCTCGGTGCGGTGCTGATCATTCTGCCAGCGTCGCTCACCAACACCATGACGGCCTGGATGCTGGCCAAGCGGATGCGGCTGCTCGGCGAGGTGCGCGGCCTCATCACCGTGCCCGACGCGATCGGGGCCCGGTACCGCTCGCCGCTGGCCCAGGGACTGGCCGGGGTCGCCATCCTGGTCGCGATCGTCGGGTACATGGCCACCAACATCCTGGCCCTCGGCCTCGTGGTGGACGCGCTCTTCGGCACCGGCCTCACCTGGGGCATCTGGATCGGACTTGCGGCGGTGGTGGCGTATTCGGCGGCCGGCGGGATCCTCGCGGGGGTCTACACCGATCTCTTTCAGGGCGGGGTCATGGCAGCGGCGTCCCTGCTGGTGTTCGGCTTCGCCATGCGCACCGGCGGTGGGCTGGGAGAGATCTCCCGCACCATCCTCGCGGCCGATCCGGGGTTCCTCGAGCCCTGGGGACGGCTCACGCCCCTGGCGGCGCTCTCGTTCTTCTTCGTGTTCGGAATGGGCGCGCTGGGCCAGCCCCACGTGGTCCACAAGTTCTACATGCTGAAAGACCCGCTCCGCCTCAAGTGGTATCCGGCCATCATGACCGCCGCGATGATGGTGACCCTGCTGCTCTACTTCGGTGTCGGCGTCGCGGTGAAGGCCGAAGTGGTGTCGGGGGGGCTGGCGCCGCTGGCGCGGGCCGACGACGCCACGCCGGCGTTTCTCCTCGCCTACACCCCGGCGCTGCTGGGTGGACTGGTTTTCGCGGGCGTCGCAGCCGCGATCATGAGCACGGTGAACTCGTTTCTCAACGTCGGCGCGGCGGTGATCACCCACGATCTGCCCGTGGCGCTGGGGCGGAAACTTCCCGACGAGCTGGCCTGGGGCCGGATCTCGACGATCGCGATTTCTCTGCTGGCGGGAGTGGTGGCCCAGGTTTCCGGGACCCTGGTGGCGTTCCTGGGGATTTTCGGCTGGGGGCTGTTCGCGTCCACCCTGGTGCCGGCGCTCGCCATCGGCCTCAACTGGCCCGGGGCCACCCGCTCGGGCGCCATCGCCTCGATCGCGACCGGCCTGGTGACCACCCTGGGCTTTGAATCGGCGGCGTACTTCGGGGTGTTCACGTTTCCGGCGGGGGTGACCGTCTCGGGGCTGTCGCTGGTGCTCTCGCTGCTGGTTTTTTTCGGGGTGTCCTGGCTGACCCGCCGGGAAGCGGGGGAGATCGACGCCGACGTGAAGCTGGTGATGGAGACGTAAGCAGTTTCCTCCCGTCCTACCGTCCTCCAACCTACCGTTCTTTTGGTTTAAACACCTCCACCGCGAGCGTAAAGGTCCGCTGCTCCGCCGGCTGGAGGGCGCCCACCCCGACCACCTTCCGGGCGACCTCCTCACCCTTCTCGTTCTTGATGGACACCATCACTGAGTATTCCCAGGGCTCCCCTACCGGGGGGTGCTTGATGGTGCCCTCGACCCGGAGCGGGACCAGCGAGGGCTCTGCCCGCTGAGCCGCTCCCGGATCGAAGCGCAGGTGATGCTTGCACGACGGGCAGACCGCCGAGCTTTCCAGAATGATGGCGCGGCAGTGGGGACAGCTTCGCGTGGTGCCCGGGGGGCCCTGCCGCACGGTGCTCATGTCGTCGAGCCGGTCTCCATGCGCAGCTCGGGATGCCGGACCGTCTTCTCTTCCCAGCCGAATTCAACCTGGCCGCGCATCCGGGAGCCGGCGGCCACGGTGAGCGAGCCGGCCTTGAGGTTGCCGTTGAGCACCCCGGTGGCCAGCAGCTCGACCCGCTGCGCCCCGTCGATGTTGCCCTCGAGCTCGCCCCCGATCACCACCGCGGCGGCGCGCACCCCACCGGTCACCTTGGCGTCGGCCTCGATGGTGAGATTGCCCTGGACGTGGACGTCGCCCTGGAACCGACCCGCGATCCGGACGTGCCCGGCGCCCTCGATCTTCCCCTCGATGGTGAGGCCCGCAGCGATCACGGACTCCTTGCCTTCTCCGGTCACGGCTCGGCGCGGCGCGTCGAAGTTGGACGGAACATCGGTGCGCATGTCGGGATCCTTCCTGGGGGCCTCCGGGACGACTGGGGCCGCTTCTTTCCGGGGAGAGGTCTGTTCCTTCCAGATAGCCATGGCTTAGCTCGCTGTTGGTGTGGCGGAGGTGCGGTGATCTGGGGTCTCTGCCGGGGATGCCCGGCGTGTGGTCCGGAAGATAGGCCGGGGAAGGGCCGAGGGAAACGGGCGGGTTTCCGGCCAGGGGGGAAACGACAGACGCCGGACCGGCGCGGAGGTCCCCTCGCACTGGTCCGGCGTTTCTACCGGAGGATCGCTTCGGGGGCTTTGCCCCCTCGCAATGACTGCCCGGTCAGGCCGTGGCCAGCTGGCCGTCCTGCTGCTGCACCGCGTCGACCCGGAACTCGAAGTGGGTGGCCTGCACCGTTTCGAAATCGCGGGCCGTCTTGAGGCGGGTGATGCGTCGCCCGAAAATATCCACCCGCCGTACCGTCACCCCGGGGAAGATGGGCGACACGTCATACCACACGCCCGCGCTCAGGCGCGGATACCGCAGACTGTACTCCGGCTTCAGACGAGCTTGCATGTCGGGCATAGGACCCCTCGGGAGGGTGTGATCGCAGGGCTGATATAATTGGCATCCACGCAGCCAGCCGCAAGACTCGAATAAGCGGACAGTGTCAACTTTCTGGGCGTCGAAGATGCAGTCTCTGTCCCCCTTGAGGATCGTTGACCCTCCCGGTGCAGGGGGCTACACTCCTGCCTCGCTTCGTGGTCTTCTCATCATCTTCGAGCCCCTCAGCCGATGGCGTCGGTCTACATCAACGAGCTCGGCGGTCACGTCGGCCGCACGGTGGTCCTGCAGGGATGGGTGGTCACCACCCGCTCCAGCGGCAAGATCGCCTTCCTGGTGCTGCGCGACGGAACCGGGTACCTCCAGGCGGTCTTCGCCCGGAAGGAAGTCCCCGACGCGGTGTGGGCCGGGTTCGGTGCCCTGACCCAGGAAACCTCGGTGGCGGTGACCGGCGTGGTCCGGGAGGACGCCCGGGCTCCGGGCGGCTTCGAGCTGACC
>Ga0209387_1000055_pt1 | contig 31405 bp, 21 predicted proteins | sample NCControl_FD_187515 | JGI IMG/M metagenome (GOLD analysis project Ga0209387, IMG submission 187515) | Agricultural soil microbial communities from Utah to study Nitrogen management - NC Control (SPAdes) (version 2) | ecosystem: Environmental > Terrestrial > Soil > Agricultural land | place: USA...
AGAAGTAAGCGTCCTGGAGCTCGCCGCCGACGTGCCAGCGTTCGCGGAGGAAGCCTTCGCGCTGGAAGCCGAGGCGTTCCAAAGTGCGGATTGAGGCGTCGTTGCGAGGATCGACGTCAGCTTCGAGGCGACGAAAGTTCATGACGTCGAACGCATGGACGATCAACGCCTTGAGTGCTTCATTCATGTATCCCTTGCCCCAGTAAGCGCTGCCCATCGCGTAGCCGATTTCAGCACGGCCGTTGCTGATACTCAGGTTGAAGAGCGTAACTGTGCCGATCAGTTTGTTCGTGTCGCGCAGTGCGAGGCCCCATTTCATTTGGGTGTCGCTCAGATTGTGCTGCACGATTTCCCGCTGCATCGCGGCCGCCGCTTCTCGATTAGGGAGTGGACCAGAACTCCAGTAACGCATCACTCGCGGATCGGAAAAGATCTCGTAGATCGCGTCGACATCGTCTTCCGACGCCCAGCGCATTACGAGACGAGGTGTGGTGATTGTTGGTAACGAGTTTGAATCCATGGGCCACGATTGTAGCGAGGGGTGACCACGAAGGGCCACCCCTCAACAATCGGGAATTATTTGTCGTCGTCTGGTGGGATTGTCAGTTGCTGTCCGATCTGGATCTTGTCGGGATCGTTCAGCTTGTCGCGGTTCGCGTAAAAGATCCGCATGTACTCGTTCGAGTCGCCATAAAACTGCTTGCTGATCTTCGAAAGATTGTCGCCACTCTTCACTTCGTATGTTTGACCTGCTGCACCCTGACCGCCACCGGCTGCGGCGCCGATTGCTCGGCTCGAATCGACGGTAATGTCGGCAGTGATGTCGTCAGCATTGGGATTGGCTAGTTTGACCTGGTCCCAAAACTTACTCTTTGCCTCTTCCGAAGGCGCGATGGCGCGAATGAAGAGCTTGTTGTCCTGAACATGCAGGTTCAGAAACTGAATCTTTTCGTTGTCAGAAACTGTGAGCACAGTTTGGTACTTCTGCTTGAGCTCATTAAATCGTTGTTGCGCGCCCTGTTGCTGCTCAGCGTCCGCAGCACCGCGTCCAAACATCTTGTCAAAGAGTCCCATAATGATTTCCTTTCGTTTAACAACACAATTGGGGGGATATTCAGGGGGATAAGTTTCGTGGTGGAGGTGTGCGAGGATGATACTACTTCTCGTCAGCAGCGCAACATGTTTACCGTAATATTTCGGTCACGAGTTTGTCGACGTGAATTCGGGTGGTGTCGAGCAATGGCATACCGTCATGCTCCTCATCGCGCAGCAGGAGTGGCAACTCAGTCCCGCCGAGAATTACACCCTCTATGTTGTCGCGACGTTTCATCTCGATTGCAATCTCGAGCAGACGCGCGCGCGTTTCCGGAAGAAAGATATTTTTCAGCAGTTCACCGAGATAAATACGGTGAATGTAATCCTGTTCCTCCTCGGCCGGCACAACTAACTTAAGCCCGGCCCGCGAGAACACCTCAAAATAGAACCGCGCTTGCATCGTGAATCGCGTGCCGAATAAACCGACAGTCGTCAGTCCTCGCGCCTGTACCTCTTCGCACGTCGCTTCGACCATGCTGATCAATGGAATAGGCGAGCGCTGCTGAAGTTCATCGAAAACGATGTGCCCCGTGTTCGCGGTGAGCGCTCCGACATCCGCACCAGCCTTGTGTAGTCGTTCGAACTCGAAGGCGAGACCATCGGCCACCGAGGCGAGGTTCCCGGCCGTCATCCACTCGATCATCTGTTTGAGATCGATGCTGGTGATAATCAGCGGCGGCGAATGACCCTCTGCCTGTTCACGATACTTTGCGACAAGCAGACGGTAGTATTCGATCGTCGACTCCGGACCTGTGCCGCCAATCAAGCCCAGCGTTTTCATTGTTGAGTAGTCGTACTCTTCGTTATCTCACCGACGTCGTACTCGGGTTTCGAAACGCCCATGATCCATTTATCAAACCAGCCAACGATGTGTTGCAAACGCTCGATGCGATGCCACGGTTGGCCCGAGCGCGAGAGCTCGTGCGACTCGTTTGGAAAGCGCACCATCACCGTCGGTATCTTGCGATACTTCAGCGCGCGAAACATCGCTTCGCCACCTGGACCGGTCGGCGTTCGCCAGTCAACCTCGCCGAGAATCAACATCAACGGCGTCTGGATCTTGTTGACGTAAGTGATCGGCGATCGACGTCGATAATCTTCCGGATCTTCAAACGGCGGCGCCTTGAACCACGTCGGATGGAAGAGGGTGAAGTCCGCGGTGTACCACCAATCGGTCCAGCTCGCGATATCGCGTTGCGAGACGGCCGCCGCGAAGCGTGTTGTTTGACCGATGGTCCAGTTTGTTAACAGACCGCCGCCACTGCCGCCAGTCACCGCGAGTTTCTTCTCGTCGATGTAACCGCGACGGATTAACTCGTCAACGCCCGCCATCAAATCTTTGTAATCGTCGCCGGGGTAGTTGTGCTGGATGATGTTGCCAAACTCCTGACCGTAGGTGGTGCTGCCTCGCGGGTTCGGATAAAGCACCACGTAGCCTTTGGCCGCCATCCACTGAAACTCGTGATCGAAGATAAAACCGTACGCAGCGTGTGGTCCACCATGAATGTTCAAAATCAACGGATACTTCTTGTTCGCATCGAAGTCGGGCGGTTTTTGTACCCATACCTGGATCTTTTTGCCGTCGAAACTGTTGTGCCAGATTTCTTCAGGTTCGGTCAGGTTTAGTTTTGAGAACAACTCGTCGTTGAGACGCGTGAGTTGTTTTGGTTGCGCGCCTGCTTTGTCGAGCCAGTAAAGATCGCCGATGCGCGTCGGCGTGGAGATTAGAAGCGCAAATTTTGAAGCGTCGGGAACTGTGCGGAAATTGACGACCGCGTGATTGCCGGTAGTGATGTCTGAGAGCTTCCCATTCGTAGCATCAAACGATCCGACATTCGCTTTGCCTTCCTTCGCGTAGCCGATGATCACGCTGCGTCCGTCGGCGGACCAGACGGGCAGATTGCCGCCGCCGGAGCGCGGTGCGACGTTGTCGCCGGTCAATCCGCTGGCGATGTCGTAGTCGAACGAAGCGGTGAGGTTTCGCGGTTTCGCATTGGGGGTCATGTCCATCACCCAGAGGTCGGGTTGTGAATACGAACGAATCGGTTGACGAACGGAACCGATCATTGCGAGTTGTTTGCCGTTAGGGCTGAGGACGAACCCGCCTGCGCCCATTTCGAACGTTGTGAACTTCGACGGTGTGCCGCCGGTTGCGGCAACGGAAAAAACCGTGGTTGACGCGAGTTCGTAGTAGGGTTCGTCGATCTGATCCGATTCGAAGTAGACCGTTGAACTGTCTTTGGACCAGAACGCGCCGCCCTCATCGTAACGTCCGCTGGTCAGTTGCTTCGGCGTGACTTTTTCATCGCCGGTCTTCGGAGCTGTAACGACCCAGATGTGCTGCGGATGTTTGAAGTCGAGATACCCGGCGCCGTTTGAACGGTAAACAGCGCGAGTGATCACTCGCACGTCGCTCTCGCGTTCGGGCGGCGTGGGACTCGCTGAGGGAGCCGGCGACGGTTGACCTGAAGGCGTGTTTTGACGCGCAGCCTTCGCAAGCTCTTCAGGCGTGGCGGAGTTGTAGAAGAGGATCGACTTTCCGTCCGGTGACCATTGTGGACCACCCGCGCCGCGTGGCAGTGTCGTGAACTGAAAAGGCTCGCCCCCGCCCATTGCCAACATAAACAACTGTGGCGGTTCCGTTCGCCCGCTCACCTCCAGCGCGCGCACGAAGAGCAGATACTTACCGTCGGGCGACCAGCGTGGAGTTGTGTCGCGTGGTCCATTCGTCAACTGGCGCGTCTCGCCGGTAGCGGTCGCGACAGTCCAGATCGCGGTGTTGTAACCGTCCTTGCGGTCGTTCACCGTGACGCGAACAAAAGCGACGCGCGATCCGTCGGGCGCGACCTGCGGGTCACCGATCCACACGAAGTTGAAGAGATCCTTCTCCGTAATGTTTCGTTTTTGAGCAAGTGCGGGCGCTCCGAGAGAGACGACGACGATGACGACTGCAAGCAGCGAGACACGAAAACGCATAAGGGTTTTCCTTTCGGCAAACGGGTGTGGTTGGCGTATTTTACAAGAGAGCAGCCCTTTTAGTCTTGGGGTGTTCGGCAAATCGCCGACTAAGAAAATGTGACTCGACAAACCTGGCAATTAAAGTCTTTGATCACAGGACCATTTAATACTCTTGATACACATCGGCTTTCTTGGACCGCCTACTAAACGTGAATGGAGGGATCGTCGGATATTTTGGAACTTTGTTCTTCTTGTCGCGTCTAAGTCACTGAAGGCTCTGCTGCAGTAGGAAATACAAAGAAGTTCTTTGTTGACAGTGTCTCCAGCTGCAAGTAGATTGCGAATTGAGTTTCCCCCAGCATCAAATTGTCGACGTACCTCGCCTCGTAGCGATCAACTCGAGTATGACGTGAACTTGTCCGTGCAAACACGCTTCTGAAGTTCGCCTTAAGTTTTTGAATTAGTAAAAAAGCTCCGATGTCAATGGCGTGACGACGGAGCTACCCGTTGAACCTTACCCTCTGCCATAGTGTGCAAAGGATCAGTTCTCGGCGGAATGATTCTAGCCCACCAGCGGCAGGGGCTCAATCTCAAGGAGCTTCTGCGATGTCAATACTTAACAGTCGTCTGAGGAATGGGTCTGTCCGGCAAGTAATCGCGATTGGTGTGATCGTGGTATTGATCAGTCTGTCAATACCTGGGCCGGTAGCAGCGGCAGCGCTCAAATCCACCCGAGAAAGTGTAAATGAGACCACCAGCGAAGTAAGCAGTTGGGTTGCGTCAGTCCTGGAAACGCTGAAAAAAGGCGCAACTCCAGATCGCGAACGTAAAGGCATTCGACCAGCGGCTGCGACAACCCAAGCGGAACGCGAAGCGCAAGTGGCGGCGATTCAGGTAAATCCTGCTGCTGAAGTGCAATTGAGTTCGCGGGAGCCTCGGTTATTTTCTGCGGTTCCACTGGGTGGAGACGGCAATGCAATTCATGGCTTGCTACCCCGTTGGAAATCCAGCAACAAAGCGGTGCTTTTTATACGGCCCAACGGTCAGGCCGTAGCAGGAAAACCCGGCGAAGCGATCGCGACAGCTCAGGCCGGTAACAAGCATGCCTCAGTCCGCGTAACCGTTGTATCGGCTGCGACTAATGAAAACTTTGGCGGTAAAAAGAAAGTGGACTCGACCAGGAAGGAGGGACAAGCAACAAATCGCACCGACACTTCTCAACTTCCACAGCAGTCCGGCGGGAAGCTACAACGTGCGCACGCAACGACCAAACGCATTCCCGGCGTGATAGCATTTATCCGACCTCCAAATGACGATCCATTGCCGGACAACGAAACAACCTCACTTTATTCAGCCAACAACGTCATCGGTGCGCCAATGGGTAAAAAGAAACCTGGCGCGATGACCATGGCTTCTGCAGTACCAACCAATGAGAGTGGAAATAACAATTTTAACTTTGGTTTGCCGATAGTAAATCTCGCCGGCCGCGGCATGGACGTGTCGCTCGGGCTAATCTACAACAGCCTGGTCTGGAATAAGTCGACCAACCCTTCCAACGGTTCGACGTGGATGACCTACGATGTCGATACCGGTTATCCGGCTCCTGGTTTTCGTCTCGGCTTTGGCCAGATAGAGGATCAGGGTACCGCGGGTTTCACTCTCACCGAACCGAATGGAACGCGGCACGCGCTCGTGCAGACCAGTGCCAACAACTACGACACTAATGACGGCTCGTTCATCCACTTCACCGGCGGGAGCGGTTGGGGCACGCTGTTTTATCCGGACGGAACGCAAGTGTTTTACGGCGCATCTGGCGGCGGCTATCGCAGCTACCCAACCTGCATCATTGATCGCAACGGTAATTTCATTTTAATCAGTTACGTGAACAGCGTCGGACCAAGGATCAATACCGTTCAGGACACCGTTGGAAGATACGTGCGTTTCTACTACGATTCAAACAACGACCTGGTGACCATCACAACACCAGGACTTACGGGCCAGTCAGATTTGCAAGTAATGCGGTTTTATTACGAGAACCTAACTCTACCTTCAGGCCTGTTTGGGTCGGGTATAAATGTCGCCAAACCTGTGACTGCACGTGTTCTCAAGTATGTATACTTGCCCGCCAGTAGCGAAGGCAGCAGCAGTACCAGCGGCGATATCGGATACCGGTTTGATCATTCGGCGTATGGAATGATCTATCAGATGGTAAAGTTTCGCGGAATGACCGCCAGCACGACTTCGACAAGCACCACTGGTACAGTCACCGAAGGCACCAACACCACAGCCGCAACGACCACTTACGGTTACCCAACTTCAGCCAACAGTCTTTCAGACGTGCCTACGTTCTCGACTCGTACTGATGAGTGGGCGGGACGCACGACCGGAGGCAGCGCACCGCAATACCAGTTTTCTCTTTCCGAACAAACAACCGAAACAATATCTACTGTGACTGCTCCGGACAACACGGTCATGGAAACGCGCAGCATCAAGAGCGCTGGCGCATGGAACGATGGATTGATTACCGAAACTAAAGTGCAGCATTCGTCTACGGTCTACCGTAAGACTGTCATGGCCTGGGAACAGAATCCGACCAACGGCACGCCGCGACTCGCCAGCATCAGGACTACGAATGAGACTGGTAAAACCAAGGCCAGCGTATTCAGCTACGACTCAAGTACGCCTTACAACAACATCTCCGTAATTAGTGAAAGAGATTTCACTACTGACGGAAGCGTCTCGTCGACTCAGTTGCGCAAGACGGAAATCACTTATGTCACATCTTCGAACTACCTGAGCCGGTACTTGTTGCGATTACCATCGATGGTCAAAGTGTTTCCGGACACTTCGGCGACACCGGCATCTCGCGTTGACTACGCGTACGACGCTGGGGGCGACGGTCTAGCCCTCACGGCGCGGACCAACATTGTAATGCACGATCTGTCGTTTGATCCGTACCAGGAGTTGCAGGAAAACTGCGACTGGGAATGCGTCGAGTGGGGATACAACGAGAGTGGTTTCTACGGTTGCCTCCAGTATGATTGGGTGTGCCATTGGTATACCCCTTACGATCCCAATACGGATTACCGAGGCAACGTGACTACTGTTACGACCTATCCGGACGCCAGTACAACCACAGGCGCAATTACTCATAACACCACCTACGATATCGCCGGCAATGTGGTGACGGCGCAGGTTGATTGTTGCCAAACGCAATCGTTCACCTACTCGAGCGCCAACAACGACTATGCTTATCCGGTCACAGTTACTAACGGCAATCCCAGTGGGCTGCACCTGACCAGCAGCATCAGCTACGACATGAATACCGGTCTGGTGGCAACCACAACCGATCCAAACAACCAGCCAACTTATTTTTCTTATAACCCGGATACCTTGCGCACCGATCAGGTCGATTTCACTGACGGCGGCCAGATTTCTTTCGACTATTCGGACGCGCTCACAGCCGATAGCGCAGGACGTTATCACTCACACCTCGTTGCCACGACAAAACTGGATTCGACTCGGAATATCCAGAATAAGACCTACTTCGACGGGCGTGACGAAGTCACGCAAACCTTCTTCGGCTATACCTCTGCTAATGGCTGGTCAGTCATGGATACAGAATTCGACTCGATGGGCCGTCCTTACCGCACCAGCAATCCATATTACTGCACCAGCAATTACGGTACTTGTTCCATCAATCCTTCGGGCATTTGGACTACTCGTACGTTTGATAGATTGGGCCGCATAACGCAGGTGACAATGCCACGAGGCGACGATGCCAATCCTTCGCTGACGACGACCGTGCAAAACACTTTTGAGGGTGATGTTATTACGATTACGGACCAGGCCGGCAAACAGCGAAGGCAAATCATCGACGCGCTCGGTCGCCTCATTCGCCTCGACGAGCCGAATTCCTCCGGCAGCTTGGGCACAGTCAGCTCGCCGAACCAAGCCACTTCTTACATGTACGACGCGCTGAACAATCTGGTGAAGATCACCCAAGGCTCACAGAATCGTTATTTCAAATACGACTCCCTGTCGCGTATGATTCGCGAGCGGCAAGTCGAGCACTCGACAAATTCCGCCTATAATCTGAGTGATCCCCTTACCGGCAACAGCTCCTGGTCGCGGAAGTTTGAGTACAACTCGCACGGTTTGCTAACACGCAGCAGCGACGCGCGGGGCGTGCAGGCAGACTTCTCTTATGATGTACTCAATCGCCCGACGCTGATTGACTATTCCGACTCAACACCAGACGTACGTTACTACTACGACTCGCAAGCCTTACCGAGCGGCGCACCTAGTTATAGTAAAGGTTCGTCGAATGGCCGGCTGATCGCCATCCTCTATGGCAGCAGCTCTTCGATTACCGGCACGTATTTCGGCTACGACGTGGTCGGTCGGGTTAACGTACAGAAACAGGTGACGGGATCGAACACTTACTCACTCGGCTACACCTATAATCTCGCTGGACTTCTGGCGACACAAACTTATCCGACCAATCGGGTGCTGACGCATTCTTACGACGACGCCGGACGCCTGTCACAGATCAACGATGGCACGACGACGTTTGCCTCAAGTTTGAGTTATGCACCGAGTGGCGCGATGCTGTCAGAAACGTGGGGCAATGGCGCCGTTCGTTCAATTGCTTATAACAATGCGTTGCAGGTGAGTCAGGTTAAGCTGAAACAAAGCAGCGCTGGCTCTGAGTTGCAACGTTACGACTACCTGTATGGGCAGGTGACACAAAGCAATGGCAGCGTTGATAAGTCGAAGAACACTGGGCAGATTGCTCGTATTGACGGAATTATCGACGGCTCGTCCACTAAGGAATGGGAGCAACGCTACTCCTACGATGAACTCGGCCGGCTTTCTATAGCTTCGGAATACCAGCAAGGGACCGGCAGCACTCCGAGCTGGAAACAGGAGTTTAGCTACGATCGCTTCGGTAATCGTTTTCAGTCAGGCGCCGGAAACACAGGTGTTCCTTTTACGACAGTGCTTTCAAGTGATATCGATGCTGCCACCAACCGTTTCATCTCTACCGGCGCCACACCCATTACGTACGACGCAGCCGGAAACATTACGCAGGACAGGAAGTTTCGGCTCGATCCGCAGGGCGACGGCATGAACTACACCTACGACGCCAATGGTCGCCAAATCACTGCCGCCGGCACGGATGAAATAGGAACGCAGAGTTCGGTCTACGACGGTGCGGGCCAGCGAGTTCAAACTAGCGGCAACAACGTCACGCGTCAGATGGTCTACGACATCTTTGGTCAGCTGGTAGCAGACTATAAAGGTAGTTTGCTCGAACGAGAGAATATCTATCGTAACGAGCAGTTGCTGGCTGTTTATGACGCCGCCTCGAATTGCTACAAGACGATCGATCAATTCATCAAGGATTTCTACCAGGGCGCTCTGGGAAGGCAGCCAAATTCGACCGAGTTAACGAACTGGACTACGACACTGACACTTGCACAGGCTCGTGGCATCCGTCCCTTTATCGGAGCGGCGCAACAGTTAGGTAACTCCTTATTCACCTCTGCCGAGTATCCAAGTGGTAATACTTCCACTCAGTTTGTGACCGATCTGTACGAGGCATTCCTGCAACGAGCACCGGATACGTCTGGCCTAAATCACTGGGTCAGCCAGATACCTTTGGTTGGGCGCGACAATGTGCGATTAGCATTCGCCGTCTCTCCGGAATTCGCGGAGAATGGGACCGCAGTGTGTCCCGGAACGAGTAGCGGCACAAGCACCAGTGCGAATTTGAAGTACGTGTTAACGGATGCGCAAGGCTCGGCACGCGCGCTGATGAACAACAGCAGTAGTGGCACCAGCACTATTATTTCACGCCATGACTATCTGCCGTTTGGTGAAGAGATCTGGGCTGGAGTAGGGCTGCGCAATACGGCTAAGAAGTACGCTGTGACGAATAGGGTGCGTCAGAAGTTCGCACTGACCGAGCGCGACGAAGCGACAGGATTGGACCATACATGGTTCCGGAAATACGAAAGTTACGCGGGACGTTGGACCAGTCCGGATCCGATGGCGGGAATGATCTCAAATCCGCAAACCCTCAATCGTTATACCTACGTAAACAACGATCCGGTTAATGCGACCGATCCGACTGGCTTGATGCCGCAAATGTGCGGCGTGGAGTACAGTTTTCAGGACTGCGGTGGAGGATCAGGTTTCTGGGGCGGGGGACGAGGCTTTGGGGGACACATCGCTGAGTTCGAACGGCAGTACGGTGGCATGCCACCTAACGTCAGAGCTGGTCTGCAGATTCACTACGAGTGCCTCAACAACGCAGTCAACGGGAACGGATATCTGACGAACGAAGAGGTTAGAGATCTCAGCTTCACCATCCAATACACGGTTGACGAAGAGGGAAACATCATCGAGACCTGGTTTGTCATCGACGTCGACATTGTTATTGAAGAAGATCCATTGATGACTTGGTTAATCGGCGGTTACGGCGCTAAGGATAGCTGGCCGCCGCCATGGCCCAGACGCGCAGATGGTTACGATCCAAGGTTCGGGTGGAGAACGTTCCCGGCGCCACCGATGGAGCAATTTCCAATAAAACCTACCATTGGTCCCAGCGGGCCCAAGGTCGGCCCCGATTTCGATCCAAATGTGGTGCCTTCTAACGCCTCGAAGAGTAGTCAAGCGAAACGCGGCCTCGCAAGACTAATTGAGCATATACTCAGCGCGGTGGGCAACAGAATAATGATCATCATTACCGTGCCGTACATGTTCGCAGATCCGTGTCTGAAGAATCCGGCAAACAGGGGTTGTAGCCCAACGTTGAAAGGCTGAGTTGATTTGCTTCTCTCACGAGAGGTTCTGGCTTTGAAGCTGCGCAATCCCGGCTAGGTGAAATCCACAGGCCCAAGATTGCGCAGCATCCCGTCGTTGCCTGGCAACACTGATTAATGTAATAGACTGCTTATATGTTGGTTGAACTGGAAACGAGTCGCTTTCGTCGCACCGCGAAATGGCACGTTTGGCGTGTGCTGAAGTGGATCAACCAGGAAGATCTTAAAGATTTACACGCCATCAAGATCATCGACGACCGTTCCAATGATCCTGAATACGTCAAGCGTCCACGTTACCTGAGCGGCTTTCTGTACAATGGGCACTACGAGTTCAAAACGAAAGATCGGCAGGCGCGAGTGGTGTTGTATGCAAACGATATCTTTTTTGGAATTCCCTACATCATGATGCATACGCCCGTAGCGACCTTAAAAGTGGCCAGTACACTGGCTCATGAAATCGGGCATCACGTCGTTGCGACGAAAGGCTATATTTATAAACCGTGGGAGAAGTACAGGCCCTGGAATGGAGTGAATGATCCATGCGAGGAAAAAATGGTCGAGCTCTACGCGGCCGACGTAATCGAGAGAATGGCGCGACACTGGCGCTATAAGTTTGGCAAGTTCTTAGCAGGAAAGTTGGCGAATTTTCTGTACGATGCGGGTCGCCAGGAATACTGGGACGGCGATTATGTAAGATCGGCTAAGTTGGCATTCCATGCTTACCATCTCGATCCGACGAACCTGGCCGCAAACCAGTGTTACAGGCATGCAATGGAGAAGCTAAAGACTCAAACACCGTCTCCTCTAAATGACTCCGAAAGCGACTGGCTGCTGCACGGGTACGACGGTAATCCTCAAGCAACGTTACAAAAATGGAGGCTAAGCCAGGCCATAGAAAAACGAAGGAGGAAGAAGAAGCACAGATGAGCGCGCGTTTTTTGCAAATACAAACTACGACTTTCGGTAAACGTAATAGACAACGCCGGAGTGATCGTCGGTCACGAGAAACGCGTTTTTTCCGAAACTGAAAACATCCGCAGGGCGGCCGTTGATGTTGGTGCCGTCGAAGAAGCCGGTGATGAAGTCTTCGACCGTGGCGCTGCCGGATTCCTGGATCTTCACGACGGTATACCCACGTCGCAGACGTCGCTTTGTCGAGCCGTGCAGGGCGACGAGGAAGGAATTGGCCAAAACGGGATCGTTAGTTGAATCGAAGTACTCGAGTCCGAGCGGCGAGCTGTGTGCGGGAAAGGGCCTGTGCGCCGCGGGCACTTTGCGACAGTCGAATTTCTTGTTGCGCAAGTTGAACTTCGGATCGGAGAGAATTTTAGTTCCGGCCTGGAAACAATATGGCCAGCCGTAATTCTTTTCAGCTTCGATTGAATAAAAGGTATCCGCGGGACGGTGGTCGCCGAGATGATCTGAACCCATGTTTGTGGCCCATAACCGATCCTTTACCCACTTGATTCCCACGGCGTTGCGTAGGCCACGTGCGTAGTAACGCTGATTTTTTCCATCCGGATCCATCTCGACGATCGTTGCCCGCACTTCTTCCTTCTCTTCACAGGCGTTACAACTGCTCCCGACGGCGACGTAAATCTTCCCGTTGCCGCCGACAACAACGGTGCGTGTGAGATGCCAGCCGCCGTACTTGTAACCCAAACCATAGTCCGGAAACGTTGCCAGCACCTCCGGCTCGCCCGAAGGCGCTTCACTGCCGGCCTCGTAACGATAACGAACGAGACGCTCGGTTAGCGCGAGATAAAACCAGCGTGTGCCGGATCGATCAGTGTAAAAGGCGATGCTGTTGGGATTGCGCAAGTCGCTGAGATACTTCGTCAGCTTTTTGAACTGCCGGGTAGCGGGATCGAACTCGTCGAGAATGTAGACGACGCCACGCTTGTTGTCGGTGAGGTTATACATGTCCGTGACGAAGATGCGATCGTCAGGACTGCGGGCCATGAAGCGCACGCGCTTCAGACCCTGCGCTGCGACGCTGATGCGGAACCCGTCGGGAAGTGTCAGGTCGAACGACTTCCCATTGGCGAGTTTGATGTGATGCTTAGCTGCGGATGCAGCATCCGCTAAAGCTACGACGATAAACAGGACCAGGACGGCGCGTTTCACGCGGGAGAAATTAACACAGATCTCAAAGCACTCGCATGAACGCGACGAGATCTTTCTTCTCCTGCGCGGTTAGCTTCAATTCCAGGACGAGATTGAAAAATTCAACCGTATCCTCGAGCGTCAGCAAACGCCCATCATGCAGATATGGCGGCGACTCCCTGATACCGCGCAATGGAAACGTCTTGATCGCTCCCTGCGCCGTGATCATCATTCCGCCTTCCATGCGCGGCTTGAAGAAACGTTCGACCGCGAGATCGTGCATCTGGTTGTCGGTGTAGAACGGCGGCTGGTGACAAACGCTGCACTGCCCCTTCCCGAAGAACAAGTCTTCACCGCGAATCTCACTCTGCGACGCTCTTGCTCGATTCAGACGTCCAAGCACGTTCAGTTTTGGTGCCGGCGGAAAGTCGAGTAACGCCTGAAACTCGGCCATGAAGTGAACCTGCGAACCGCGCTCCAGAATGCTCACACCTTTTTTCGTCGCGAGCACAGGATCGCCGTCGAAATAAGCCGCACGCTGTTCAAATTCCGTGAAGTCTTCAACGTTCTTCAGTGCGCGTTGCGATCCAAAAAGCCGTTGAATAAAGACGCCACGCAGAGTCGTGGTCTCAATCCGGCGACGATTCTCCTGCGGTCGAATATCGCCAACCAGGTGAAACGCCGCCGACGTGTGACCATTCACATGACAATCGAAACAAGCGACGCCGAGCATGCCGTCCGGGCGCTCTGTTTTGCGATCTGCGGTGGCATTGAACTGTTGTTGCGGAAACTGCGTGACCAGCAGACGCAAGCCTTCCAGCTGTTTGGGATTCAGAATGCCATTGAACAATTCGTAAAAATTATTGACTGTGATCAGTTGACCTTTCGAGACGTCGCCGAGATCTTTGCGCGACGTTAGAAACATCGCCGGTGGAAACTCCGGCAGAAAATGATCCGGTAGATCGAAATCCATGTCGAACCGTTCGACACGCGGCAATAGTTTGATCTGAGCCGGCGAAAACACCATGCCGCCAACAGGGTGATTGACGTGTGGCAAGGGCAGGTAAGGAAAGGCATCCTGATCACGGATCGCATCCGGACTCATCTGACCGAGCCGATCCCAGGTCAGGCCAACTTTGAGTTTCGCAGTCGGCCCGACAGGAATCGGCTTACCGCGCGTCATACGCACGCTTTCATCGACGCGCCGGGTAAGATCGTAACGCGCTTCAAGTAAACGCTGGTGTGCGGCCGCGACTCCTGCTTTCGCGGCCTTGTCGCGCGCACGCACAACATCGAAAGGCTCTTCTATAACTGGTGAAAATGAAGACGGGCGTTGCTGTTGAGCGCGAGCTGCGTCGGTAACAATCAGAACCGCCGCGGTCGAGAGTACAAAGACCGCTATCAGGAGGACTTTGAGTCGGCGCGTAGTTTTCATGATTGGAATAACACGCGACTGGCCGGATTATTCCATGGAATTTTTCTGCGAGTTAAGTGTTAATCTAGAATGGCTTCCCCGGCGGACGAAAACCATGGACGCCTCCGTTAATAACGCAGATTTTAATCAGGCGGCCCTTGCGCACATCGATGCGCTCTATGGATATGCCATGACTCTCACGCGCAATACCACGGAGGCCGAGGATCTCGTCCAGGAAACTTATTTGCGAGCGACGGGCGCGGCAAACCAACCGCAGCTTAACGGGAATCTGAAGGCGTGGCTGTTTGTCATTATGCGCAATGCGTGGCTCAATCAGCTGCGGCACGACCAGAGTGGTCCAAGGTTCGTCGAGCTTGAACCAAACGAGCAGACTGACGACGCTCGAGGCAATCCGCACGTTGTTTACCTGAGGAAGCTTGAACGCGAACAGGTACGCGCGGCGATCGAGAAACTCCCGGAAACGTATCGAGAGATCGTTGTGTTGCGGGATATTGAAGGTTTTAGTTATCAGGAAATTGCGATGGTGTTGGACTGCCCGGCCGGCACGGTGATGTCGCGGTTGGGGCGCGCTCGTGCGAAGTTGCGAGCCGCGCTTTCGACGTGGCAGAGCAAGAGCCGGGCGCATGCAGTCTGATTTTTACGAATGAAGAATTGCGAAGACATTCGGCGGCGTTTGAACTTCTATCTCGATAACGAGTTGCTGGGCGAGGATCGTGTCGCCGTCGAGACGCACCTACGAGAGTGTCAGTCGTGCGCGGTGATTTTCGAGCGTGAACAGTCGTTCATCAATGCGATTCGGGAATGTGGACCGTTGCATGTTGCTTCACCCGCGTTGCGCGCGAGAGTGCAGGAAACGGTGAGTGGATCGGAACGCGAGGCGCCGAATGCGCCTGTGGTTTCGCGATCGCGACTGACGTGGGGTCTCGCGATCGCCGCAGCGATGCTCGTATTGCTCGTGCCAATCGTTATCTGGCGCACGATGAGTCGCTCCGATAAGCCGACGGCATCGAGTTTTGCGTTAATGGCGGCGGACCATCATCTGCGCCGCACACGCGGTCAGTTGCCGCTGGAAGTCGAGACGGCCGCGCCGCGTGAAATCTCCGACTGGTTCGCGAATAAGGTGAACTTCAGCGTCAAATTACCGAACTATCAGGAGTCGTCGGGACAGGAAAGGCTTTATGAGTTGGAAGGCGCGCGGCTCGTTGGATACAAGGATGATTACGCCGCATATGTTGCCTACCGGATGAAGCAACGGCCGATCAGTTTGGTCATCACTTCCGATTCAGTCGTGAAGCCGTCGGGCGGTGAAGAGATCGTCGCCCGCGGTCTGAAGTTTCACTACAACGCGATCCACGGATTGAAAGTCCTCACCTGGTCCGATCGTGGACTGACCTACGCACTCGTCTCCGATCTCGAAGAGCGCGGTCAACAGTCCTGCATCGTCTGCCACCAGGGCACCAAAGATCAGGACCTCATCGCCCCACTTAAGCCCCGCTGAGCGGCGAAGCCGTAGGACAGTGACCGATACCCTAATCAACTTTGCCGTGAGTACATTTTTATGACGCGCTCGATCGCCAGGCGGCAGACGCGGCAGAATTTGTCGGTGCGCGAGAACATGATGCAGTCGATCTCGGGACGGTAGTATCCTCGCGCTTCGTAATTTGCACCTTCGAAGGCGCCAACCTGTCCGAAGTGCTTCTCTGCCGCGAACATCTTCTTTTCGTGTTCCAGCTCCTCGCGGAAAAGCGCTTCCACCTCTTCCTCAGGGCGCTTGTCTTTGCGTAACTGCGCACGCCGCTTCTGTATCTCGCGTGAATAAGTTTCAAACGCTTCCTTGTTCCACGGCGTCGGAACCGGCGTGACGTTTGCGAATGGCGACACAAGATTGCGCCACTTCAAAGTCGTGACATCAAGAAGCGCCGTTACATTTGGCTCCCACGGCTCGATCCGATCGGCCGCCGCGGGCGCATAAGCGACTGACGACGTGTAGTACTCGTCCGCCAGTGCAGCGAAGTGATGACCAAACTCGTGCACGAAGACGTAATTCGCGAAAGCATTGTCAGACGCGACAGTGCTGTAGAGGTTAAAGATCCCTCCGCCTCCGTACGTGCGGTTGTTAACCAGCACTTCAATGAACTCGTACGGCGCGTGTTGGGCCACCTCTCGCAGCGATCGATTATCAAACGTCAACACGTATCTCTCGGATCCGAACGCATCGTACGTAGCGCCGATCGGCGAGTTACGATAAATGCCTGTCGAAGGACGCGAGACGCCTGACTCGGCAGCAGGTGGCGACATGGCCCAAACGTTGAAGTCTTTGCGATGCTCTTTGAACGGCGACGTCGAAAACAGCACCTCAGTCAAACGTCGCGCATCAGTTTCAAACTTCCTCGCCTCGGCGGCCGTGTAACCATCACCCAGGATCAGGAAGTCGACTTTCGCTTCCGGTTCACCTGCTTTCTGAATCGCGATCAGCGGCGCCGGCGCGACGCGCTTCGAGCGGTCGACGAACATGTCGTAAGGATTGATCGTCGTGGTCCAAATATCTTGAAAATTATTCCGCGCGTCCCGTTTCTTCAAGACAATGCTGACTGGCGCCGCCGGTGCAGGGAAGCGGAGTGATTCTTGAAATGTCCTCTTTATTGATTTTGCCTCATCCGTGGTTTCCCACTCGCCGTAAATTGACGCGAACCCGCGTGAGTACAGCAACTCCTTCGTCTTTGCATCACGGACTTCGAATAGGTACTTACCGAGGTTGGAACTGTCGATTGCCTGCTTGAGATCGCCCGGCCACGGCAGCCGTTCAATCACGACACGATCGACGCTGAACACCTCCGACGACGCGTCGCCGGTGTGGTAGTAGTCGAGGCGCATGGTCTGGGTGGCGGCACTGGCGGTAACGGAAAACAGGAAAACTGCAACAAAGGCGGCAATTAGTCTGATCATACGGCGGATAATACAGATGGAGACAACGGTATGTCATCCGCGTTAAACTGTGGCAACTTATGGCAAGTGTCCTCGAGATCATCCCACTCGGCGGTATCGGCGAGTTTGGAATGAATTGCATGGCTGTACGCTACGGCGACGAGATGCTGATTCTCGACGCCGGCATGGGCTTTCCCGAGGAATCGGCTTACGGCGTCGACGTTTCGATCCCAAATTTTAACTTCCTCGACGAATATAAGGACGACATCACCGCCATCATCCTCACGCACGGTCACGAAGATCATCTCGGTGCGCTGCCGTACCTGCTCAAGAAGTTCAACGTTCCGGTTTACTGTTCACATTTCACCGCCGGGCTGGCGGAAAGCAAACTAGAAGAGCATGAGCTGCTTAACGATGTGCTGATTCATCGCGTCGAACCACGCGACGTGGTCGACGTCGGATCGTTCACCGTTGAGTTCATACGCGTCTCGCATTCGCTGGTCGACTGTTTCTCACTCGGCATCAAGACGCCCGTCGGCACGATCATTCACACGGGCGATTACAAAGTCGATGAGACACCGGTAATCGGCGAACCGATCGATCTCCGTTCATTTCGCCGTTATGGCCAGGATGGCGTGCTCGCGCTGCTTTCCGACTCGACGAACGCGACGGTGCCGGGCCGCACGCCGTCTGAGCGAGCAGTGATACCGGCTTTTGAAGAGATCTTCTCGGAAGCGAAGGGACGGATCGTCGTCGCCGCGTTTGCTTCGTCGATCCACCGCTTGCAGATCGTGCTCGACGTGGCCCAACAGTTTAATCGTCATGTTTGCGTACTTGGCCGGTCGATGCAGAAGAATGTCGAAGTGGCGGAGCGGCTTGGTTATCTCGACATTCCCGATGGCCTGCTCGTTTCGCTCAACCAGACGAAGTTGATGAGCGACGATGAGATCGTTTTCTTGGTCACTGGTTCGCAGGGCGAATCGCGGGCGGCGCTGTCGCAGATGGCGATGCAAAGTTACAAGGGACTGATGATCGAGGAAGGCGACACAGTGGTTCTGTCCGCGCGAATCATTCCCGGCAACGAACGGCTGATCTCACGCATGATCGGTTTCATTTACAAGCGCGGTGCGAACATCATCGAAGAGAAGCGACGCCTGGTCCATGTCAGCGGACACGCGTCGCAGGAAGACATTCGCATCATGACGGAAGCGGTGCGGCCGAAGTTTGTCGTTCCGATTCACGGCGAGTATCGCATGCTTTTCCGGCACAAGGAGTTTGTGAAAAACCATCTTGGTTATGCGGAAGAGAACATTATCCTGATTGAGAATGGCGACGTGCTCGAGCTCGACGGCGAACGTGCAGCGGTCGTGAATAAGAAAGAGATCGGCCGGACGTTCATCGACGAGAACGGGTTCGAAGAGATCGACAGCGAGACTGTGCGCGAACGAAAACAGTTGGCGTACGAGGGAACGATCACCGTCGTCCTGACGATCGATCAGGCTACCGGAGCATTGCAGGGTGAACCGCGAATCGTCGCGCGCGGCGTGCGCGGCATGAGCCCAAACGGGTTTGGACCAAACGGCACGCCGGGTGGTTCCCTGCTGGCCGATGCAAAGCAAGTGGCGGCGGCGTCGATCACCGGCGCTTCACGCCAGACACTCGCCGACGAGACGCTGTTAAAAGAGCATGTTCGCGTGGAGCTGAAGCGCTTCATTCAAAAGCAGACCGGATCGCGACCGGTGATCATGCCGGTCATCGTAATGGTCTAGTCATTTTCCATTTCTCATTTTCCATTTCTCATTTGTCATTTGTGCGTAATCGCGCTTTTTCTTTAAATGACAAATGAGAAATGGAAAATGGAAAATAAACCCGGGTTTTGGACAGACAAGACTGTCATGATAACCGGCGCCTCTTCCGGGATCGGAAAAGGTCTGGCGCTGGAGATTGCCTCGCGTGGTGGGCGGCTCGGGTTGGTGGCGCGCCGGCAAAACTTGCTTGATGAGCTCGTCAATGCGGTTAAGGGTCGTGCCTTGGCGGTTCCGGCTGATGTTCGTGATGCAGACGCGATGAAAGACGCGGCAAAGCTAGTTCGCGCCGAACTTGGACCAATTGATATTTTGATCGCGAATGCCGGCATCGGAACGTCGAGTCATATCTCGCAACTCGATCCTAATCACGTGGCAAACGTGATCGGAATCAATGTTCTCGGTTCGGCAAACAGCGTTGCCGCGGTCGTGCCGCAGATGGTCGAGCGCGGCCACGGACACCTGGTCGCGATTTCGAGTCTGGCTGCGTATCGGGGGTTGGCGAAGTCGGCGGCTTACTGTGCAAGTAAAGCGGCGATGTCGTCTTACTTCGAGAGCGTCAGGATCGATTTGCGAGGCACCGGCGTCGACGTCACGATCATTCATCCCGGTTTTATCAAGACGCCGCTAACTGCGGGTCGCGAAGCGCACATGCCGTATCTGATGGAACTCGACGATGCCATTCCGAAGATCGTGTCGGCGATCGAGAAGAAAAAGAAGAGTGTCGCGTTTCCGTGGCAACTAGCGACGGTAGTTCGCGCGGGGATGTTGATGCCGACGTTTATGTATGACTGGATCGCCGCGCGCAATTCTTTTCGTGAGTGAGTTTTTAAATCTATGTCTGCTTCGAAATCTACATGACCATTCTTCAAGCTATCGTGCTGGGCCTGGTTCAGGGCCTGACAGAGTTCATTCCCGTTAGTTCAACCGCACATCTCGTTTTTGCAGCCCGCGTCCTCAATCTCTATGGCGGTGTGGACAAGACGCTGCAGGCCGAGCAGACGACGGCGACGATCGCGGTTATTCAGTTGGGGACATTGCTGGCAGTGTTCGTCTATTTCGCCCGCGACATTGCGAAGATTCTGCGCGCATTCACGAGCGATCATCTGGCGCTGATGAAAGGCCGTTCAGTTCCGGGTCAGCCGAAACTGTCGCAGGATGCGTGGCTCGGATGGCTCGTGATCATTGGATCGATACCAATCGGCACTGTTGGTCTTCTACTCAAGAAACAGATTGAAGGACCGTTCACGAAAAACCTGTGGGTGATCGCGACGATGATGATTGTCGTTGGCTTGTTGTTGGCAATTGCCGAGGCGGTCGGGAAAAGAGATCACGACATGTCGCAACTTCGCATCCGCGACGCATTGGCCGTCGGATTCGCGCAGGTCGTTTCGTTGATTCCGGGCTCGAGTAGATCCGGATCGACCATGATGGGTGGCTTGTTTTCCGGCCTGACTCGCGAGACCGCTGCACGTTTCTCGTTCTTACTCTCGATCCCCGCAATTTCCGCCAGTGGTCTGCTCGAGTTGCGCGAAGCGATTCACAAACTCCCGGACGGCAGCTACGGGGCACTCATCGTCGCGACGATCGTCTCCGGTGCCGTCGGCTACGCTTCGATCTGGTTCCTCCTGCGCTTTCTACGCACACACTCAACCGGCGTCTTCATCGTCTATCGCGTGATCGTCGGCGGCCTCATTCTCGCCGCGCTCGCTGCGGGATATGTTTCGGCAAGTATTTGAACCGCAATACGGGGAATCGGTGCTACACTACGTTGGCCCTCCTCATAAGCCACAACACAAAAGGGCGGTGAAAGTATGAGTGAGAAAGACCCGCAGGGTGAAGTCGCTTCTTCACAGCGGCCCAGAAGCCCACGAGTTCCCGTAGAGTTTCCGCTTGAAATCGAGGGGACCGACGTTTCCGGAAATCCTTTTCAAGCCAAGGCCCTGGCCACTAAAATCAGCCGCGGTGGCGCGACGATCGCTATCGACGTCGACGTCGCAGTCGGGACGGTAGTGAAACTGGTTCCGCCGTTCGGCGGTAAGCTTGAGGCCGAGGTAAATGGTTCATGGACCGACGACATCGACGGCAATCGTCGCATCGGTGTTAAGCTGCTTGACGCGAACGGGTGGTTCGCTGAGTAAAGCCAGAACCACAAAAGGCACAAAAAAGAAAGACACGAAAAGGCACAAACAAAACCCTGAACGGACGGAGAAGAACCCCTGAACGGATGGAGAAGTTAGAAAGGCCCTGAACGGATGGAGAAGTTAGAAAGATGACAAGGCGATTGCCAGCGAAGGCGCATCCTCAGGGAAAGCGGTGTTTTCTTTGTGCCTTTTTGTGTCTTCGTTTTGTGCCTTTTGTGGTTACCTCTTTGTGATGCAATGAAAGCCAAACGCTGGATCGTGCGTGGGCATAATGCCGATGAGGCCGCCTCGCTCGCACGCGTACTGGGTGTCTCACCAATCCTGGCTGCACTGCTTATTAACCGCGGATACGCCGACGCGTCGTCCGCGCGGACCTTCCTGACCCCAAACTACAACCAGCTTCACGAACCATACCTGATGCTGGGCATGAAGGAGGCAGTGGCGCGCCTTCATCAAGCGATCGACGCTCAGGAACCGATCCTGATCTACGGCGATTACGACGTCGATGGCACGACCGGCACAGCGATTCTCCTTCGCGCACTGAAACTGCTCGGCGCCCGTGCCGGCTTCCACGTGCCGCACCGTTTCACCGAAGGCTACGGCATTCAGCAAGCCGCACTCGAAAAAGCATTCGCCGAAGGTTACAAACTAGTCGTCAGTGTCGACTGTGGCATCCGCGCGCACGCGCCGCTTCATTGGGCGCGCGACAACGGCTTGGACGTGATCATCACGGATCACCATCTCCCTGACGAAACCGACGGCGCCCCACCGGCATTTGCCGTCCTGAATCCCAACCAAAAAGGCTGCGAATACCCGGACAAGAACCTCGCCGGCGTCGGGGTCGCGTTCAAACTCGTCCACGCCCTGTTTCGTGAACGCGGCCGGGAAGCGCAGGTGCCTGCGTTCATGAAGGTTGTCGCCATCGGAACGGTCGCCGATGTCGCCAAACTGGTTGGTGAAAACCGTGCAATTGTCGCGATTGGTCTGAAGGATCTTGCCAAGGCCGCAAATCCCGGTTTACGGGCGTTAATCGATGTTGCCGGTTGCGGAGACGGCAAGGGCATGACAGCATACGATCTAGGTTTTCGACTCGGACCGCGGATTAACGCTGCCGGCCGCATGGACGCGGCCAGTGCGGTTGTTGAGCTCTTTGATACCCGCGATTCCGTTGAAGCGAGGCGACTGGCCGAACACCTGGATGCGCGAAATGAGGAGCGCAAGACCGTTCAGCAACAGATAGTCGACCTGGCAGTGGCGGAACTTGCGCATGGGGAAAACGCCAGCGATTCGTTTGTTACCGTCGTCGCAGGCGAGGGTTGGCATCGCGGTGTGATCGGCATCGCCGCGTCGAAGATTGCGGAGCGTTTGAATCGCCCGTGCGTGGTGTTATCGGTTGATGGCGAGGTCGCGCACGGCTCGGGACGCAGTATCGAGGCGTATCACTTGTTGAACGGCCTGACTACGTGTTCGGATTTGTTTGAGAAGTTTGGCGGACACTCGCACGCCGCGGGTATCACGATTCGTCCCGAACGAATCTCGGAGTTTCGGCGTCGACTAAACGAGCACGCCGCGTCGTGTTTGACGCCCGAAGATCTTGACCATTCGGTAACGATAGACATCGAGTTGCCCGCGGAAAGTGTCACATTCGCGCTCGCGAAAGATCTTCAGGCGTTGGAACCTTTCGGGGCAGGCAATGCGTGTCCGGTGTTCATGACGAGGAACCTGAGGTGTTTATCGGAGCCCGTCGTGTTGAAGGAGCAGCATTTGAAGTTGAGATTGGCTGGCCCACAAAACAGGCCGCTGGAGGCGATTTGGTTCAACTGCCTCGAGCAGGGAGGGCAAACGCCCAACCTGAGCGGCAGCATCGAACTCGCCTACACGATCGAGCTAAGCGGCTGGAACAATGAATACCGTCTGCAGCTTAACGTTGCTGATTTGAGAAGTAGTCAGTAGTCCGTGGTCAGTGGTCCGTTGTACTTTCGCTGACTACTGACTACTGACTACTGACAACTGACCACGGACTAAAATGCATGAACTAACGCGAAAACGAGCAATCGCAATTGGCCTACGGGCCAAGGTGCCGATGATTACGCGCCTGCTCGCTTTTGCCCTGGCGGTTTCAGGCATTGCGCTCGTCGGCGTCTCCTATTACAAGCTGCGCAACACCGAAAAGTTCAAACCACGTTCAGAGAAGCCGGAGCTTTCGAAACAAGTGACCGGCGTAATGGAAGGTTACGAGCAACGCGTAACCAAAAACGATCGACTTTACCTGCTCGTCAAAGCTTCGAAAGACACAACGTTCTCAGATGGTCATCACGAACTCGAAAACGTAAGCATGCAGGTGTTTCCCCCTGAAGGCGACGTACCGGATCAAATCTCCGCGGCTCACGCTGTTTACATTCCTGATACCAACGTCCTTTCGTTTTCCGGTAACGTCCGCATTGAGACGAAAGACAAACTGAAAGTCGGAACCGAGACGCTGTCTTTCGATCAGAACAGCGGCGTGGCCCAAACTGACGCCGCCGTAACTTTTGAACGTGAAAACGTAACCGGCAAATCGACGGGCGCCGTGGTCGAGCAAAAAGCAAAGCGTCTGGAGTTAAAAAAAGACGTCGAGATGACGGTAACACCGCAGGTTCCGGCGGCGACTGCCGCAAAATCACCAACGCGTGCTCGACCGGTGCTGATCAAGTCGGCGCGTGGCGTGTTCGAACAAGACGCGCTGAAGTTCACTTTTTCCGGTGGCGCCACGTTCGAACAGGAACGCGACATTCTCAGTGCGGAAAATCTTTACGCTTTTCTGAACCAGGAGAAACGACTCGAGCGCGCCGAACTCCGCGGGAACTCTTACCTTCGGACTATGCAACCCGGACGTTCGGCGGAAGTCTCATCAGTGGACATGGACTTCTTTCTCGACAAGGACCAGCGCCTGCAACGCGCCGTTGCGAACAACAACGTCGTTGCCCGTTCGCTCGACGCCGACGCCGACATGCAACTTAGCGGCGCGAGCATGCTCGAAGTCCTGTTTCAGGCAAGCGCAGACGGCAGTGTGCTGAAACAGATGCAGGCCGGTCAACGTTCGACGATCACGCTGAGTGCGCCGAAGTCGAAAGCAAATGACCCGCGCGCGGCGAACAAACGTCTTACCGCGGACTCGGTTCGGCTCGCATGGCGCACCACCGGCCGCGATCTCGAGAAAGCTGAAGCCTCCGGAAACGCGGAGTTGTTTATCGAACCCGTTGTCAGCAGCGCCCGCGCCGAACGCAAGACCCTGAACGCGCCCCGTTTTGACTGCGAGTTTTTCGACGCCGGCAATCTCGCGCGCGAATGCAGATCAACGGGTGGATCGAAAGCCACGATGGATCCCGTTCAGCCATCGCCAAAACGCGGCACTCGCACAATCACTTCACAAAACATGACGGCGGTGTTCGTTAAAGACGCGCAGGACCTCGAACGCGTCGACGCGCAGGGTGACGGCAAGTTCAATGAGCTGGATCGCAACGGTGTGGCCGCGACTGTTTCTTATGTCGCTGCCGAGGAGATGGTCCGTCTCCGCGGCGGCGATCCGACCGTTTGGGATTCGCGCGGACGGACGAAAGCAGTCGAGCTGGATTCTGATTTGAAGAACCACATTTCTTATGCACGCGGACGGACCACGACGACCTACTACAGTCAGGAACAGACCAACGGCGCTACACCTTTTTCGAAGACGAAAAGCCCGGTCTACATCGCAAGTGAACGCGGTGAGTTTCGTCATGAAAGCGGGCAGGCGGTCTATTCAGGTAACGCTCGCGCCTGGCAGGATGATAATTACGTGCGCGGCGACAAACTGGTCCTGTACGTCAACGACAAACGAATGGAAGCTTCGGGCCACGTTCAGACCACTATCTACAATTCGAAGCGACGTGTTGAGAATCAAACTACAGTCGTGCCGGTGTTCGCGTCTGCCGATTCAATGTTCTACTCCGATCCGGATCGCACGATTCACTATGAAGGCAACGTAGACATCAAGCAGTCAACCGATCGACTGACCAGCGATGTTGCCGACGTCTATCTTCAAAAGGAATCGAACGAGATGCAGAAGACGGTTGCGCAACGAAACGTTGTGTTAACCCAACCCACTCGTAAAGGAACCGGCGATTGGGTCGAGTACACCTCCGCCGATGAGGTCGCAATTCTGAAAGGAAATCCCGCGCGAGTTGAGGACGTCGAGCAAGGCAACACGGAAGGATCGCGTTTGACGGTCTCACTCAAAGACAATAAAGTCACCGCCGACGATGCTCGTGGACCACTTTCGCCGGGACGCGTTCGCTCCAGCCACAAGGTCCGAAAGCCCTGATTAGTCAAATCTGTGTCCACCCTGTTACCACAAGTTGATCTGGAACCGGAGATCAGTAACACGGGTGTGACTGACGCCCTCCGCAGCAAGAATCTTGTCAAACATTATGGGCGCCGCCGAGTCGTCGACGACGTGAGTTTGCGCGTCGAGCCAGGTGAGGTTGTTGGGTTGCTGGGCGCAAACGGCGCGGGAAAGACGACGACGTTCTACATGATCGTCGGTCTCGAGCGTCCTGACTCCGGCAGCGTTTTGTTGGGCGATCAGGATCTTACGAAATTGCCGATGTACCTCCGTGCGCGTTTGGGGATCGGCTACCTTCCGCAGGAGCCTTCGGTGTTTCGCAAGATGACCGCGGCGCAGAACATTCTCGCGGTGCTGGAGACTGTCGGTCTGCGGCGACGCGAGCAGTTGAAGCGTTTGGAAGAATTGTTGGAAGAGTTTGGGATCGCACACGTTCGCAACACGCGCGGCGACGCGCTCTCGGGTGGTGAGCGGCGGCGCACCGAGATCGCGCGGGCACTCGCCACCGAGCCTCATTACATTCTTTTGGACGAGCCGTTTGCCGGCATCGATCCGAAGGCCGTCGACGACATACAAAATGTAATACTCTACTTACGAAATCGTGGCATTGGTATTCTGGTTACCGACCATAATGTGCGTGAAACACTTGGCGTGACGGACCGCGCCTATATAATGGCCGAGGGCAGGATTTTTCGGTCGGGCCAACCAAAAGACTTGACAGATGACCCGGAAGTGCGCCGCTTATATCTTGGCGAAAAATTCCGCATGTGAAGATTCTGCTACAGAACAAATGGAGTTGCACAGACTAGGGCGCTGATCGGTTATAATCCTCCCGTGCGGTTGAAGCCGCAATAACTACCTAAAATCTAGACGAGTTTTTTGGCAATCTGATCCGAAGGAATGTCTTTAAAGCTAACCACAAGCCTTTCCCAACGCCTCGTGCTGACGCCGCAGTTGCGTCAGCGAATCGAGATGTTGCAAATGACGACCCTGGAACTGTCTGACCTCATTCAGCAACAGTTGTTGGAGAATCCTGTGCTCGAGGAGGTGCCGAGTCAGGAAGAGGTGCAGGAGTTGGCGGAGAAGGTGCTCGATCATCTGGCCAGCTCGGATTCAGAGGCATCGTTTGGCGAGGCGCCCGAGCCGGGTAGTCCGTCGACGAATGGTTCTGGAGACGCGGATGCCATCGCGTCTCTCGCTGCTGTCCCCGAGGGGGACATTGGCGAAGCGGTCCCGGCGGGCGAAGGTGGCGAAGAGGGCGACGGTGGAGTTGATGAGTCGCGCGACGCATTTGAAGAGATCGATTTCGGACGCGAGTTTCAGGACTATCTTGATCCGGGATACAAGACACAGGAGATCGAGTACAAAGAAGACGCTCCCACCTTCGAACAGTTTCTGACCCGTCCACCCTCCCTCGCCGATCATCTCGAATGGCAACTGAACATGAGCACGCTCGACCCTGAACTCCTCGAGCCTGCTATCTGCGTTATCGGCAATCTGAACGCCGATGGCCGTCTCGGTGCGACGAACGAAGAGATGGCCGCGATGGAAAAAGTCTCCGAGGAAGTGATCGAGAAGGCGCGCCAAGTGGTGATGCGACTCGATCCGGTCGGTTGCGGCGCGCGCGACGTCAAAGAATGTCTGCTGGTCCAACTGGAAGTGCTCGGCGAAAGCGAACGGCTCGCGTCCAAATTGATCAGCGAGCACTTTGCCGATCTACAACAACACAAGTTGCCGCACCTTTCGAAACAGATCGGCGTCGAGGTCGAAGTGCTGCTCGAAGAGCTACAGTTTATTCGCACGCTCGATCCGTACCCCGGCCGACGCTACTCGTCCGAAGAACCGATCCTGATCAGTCCGGAGATTTACATCGAGAAGCTTGAAGAGGGCGATGACGAATACGTGATCTACTTCGCCGACGATGGCAGTCCGCGGTTACGCGTGAGCGCGCAGTATCAACAGATGCTGAGCCAGGGCGTCAGCAACGAGACGAAGAGTTTCATTCGCGAGAAGATGCGTTCGGCTGTCGACCTGCTGCGGAACATCGAACACCGTCGCCAGACGATCTACAAAGTCGTCGAGTCGATAGTGCAACGGCAGAAAGATTTTCTCGATCACGGCGTGCAGCACATAAAGCCAATGATGTTGAAAGACATCGCGGAAGACATTGGGATGCACCTGTCGACTGTTTCACGCGTAGTGAATCGCAAGTACGCGCACACACCGCAAGGTGTGATTGAATTACGCCGCTTCTTCACCGAAGGTATGATGAACGAAGACGGCGAAGAGATTTCGACCCGAATTATTAAATTACAGATTAAGAAGCTTATCGAAGAAGAAGATTCCCATAATCCGATTACGGACGATCAGGTTGTTAAGATACTTGCGAAGGACGGAATTAAGTTATCGCGCAGAACAGTCGCGAAATATCGCGATCAAATGCAGATTCCCGGGTCACGCGAGCGTCGCGCCGTCGTTTAACGCCCCTCCTCCGACCAATAAAGGGCACGACGCGAAAAGTTTTAGACGTAATCAGTAATTGTTGCGCGTGAGCATACTGTCATCAGTGGGCTGCGAGTGCGCATTAGTCTCTTTTACTACGTCGAGGAGGAAGCGACTGATGAAATTTGAATACACAGGACGGCACGTTGACGTTTCGCCGGCGATAAGGCGGCACGTCGAAGAACACTTCAAGAAGCTGGATCACGTTTTCAACGGCGATTCAACTTTAAGCACTCATGTAGTTATTGATGTTGAAAAGAACCGGCAGATAGGTGAGATCATCGTTCACTGGCGCGATCATACGTTGACCGCGAAAGACACGAGCGCCGACATGTACATGGCGCTCACACGCGCCATGGCGAAGATTGAGAAGCAGGCAGTCAAACTCAAGAAGAAGATTATCGATCGCAAGCAGGGCGCAAAGAGGACAGCGAGTGTCGCGCCCGAACCGGACGGACAAATTGAAGCTGCCGCCCGTCCACCACGAATCATCGCCGCGCGTCGTTACGCGGTGAAACCGATGACCGCCGAGGAGGCCGCACTGCGTCTTTCGGGCGAACCGGACCAGTTCCTCGTCTTCCGCGACGCCGACACCGACCGGCTCGGAGTGATTTACAAACGCAAGGACGGAAACTACGGACTCATCGAACCCTGAACTTCACATCGAGCTTCCAATCCGTGTTTCCGTTAATCCTGGATTCAGCGGAAACACGGATTCTGGTATAACTGTCTCCCACCGAGATGGCCCGTAAAACGCCAAAACCCCCGCCTGTTGAGAAGAACAACGTACCAGACATCGTAATCATCACCGGCCTGAGCGGGTCGGGGATGTCTTCCGCCACCAACGCGTTTCAGGACCTTGGTTACTTCTGCGTCGATAATCTGCCGATAACGATGCTTCCGACGTTCGGACGCCTCGTTACTGCGGACGACGACGAGAAGGGAATCAGTCGTGCCGCCCTCGTGATTGACATTCGCGAACGCGGGTTCCTGGGCGATTTCGAGAAACAACTCGAAGCGTTGCGAGCGGAAGGATTGAAAGTCAGCGTACTGTTCTTCGAAGCGTCCGACGACGTGTTGCAGTATCGGTTCAGCGAGACTCGACGTCCGCATCCGGCCGATCGCGGCCAGGGACTGTTGGGCGCAATTCGCGCCGAACGAAAGGCGATGGCTAAGATTCGATCGCTCGCGGATCAGATCATCGACACTTCGGAACAGACGGTCCACTCGTTGCGCAGTTTTCTGCTGACGCGGTTCAGTCCTGACCACAAAGGCACGCCGATGCGCGTCGAGGTGCGGAGTTTCGGTCACAAGTATGGCCACCCGGGGGATCTGGAGTTATTGTTTGACGTGAGGCATTTGCCAAATCCGCACTTTGTGCGCGAGCTGAAGCCGTTGTCGGGTCACGATACGCGTGTCGTGAGTTACTTGCGATCGCAGGACGAAGTGCAGGAGACACTGAAGCGTTTTACCGATCTGCTTTCGTACCTGTTGCCGCTCTACCGGCGTGAAGGCAAGTCGTACGTCACTGTCGGCATTGGTTGCACCGGCGGACGCCATCGCTCGGTGATGATCGCAAATGCCCTGGCGCGGGCGCTGCGCCGACAAGGATTTGACGCGCGCGCCACCCATCGAGATGTGCGCAAAGTGAGAACGGAACCAAGGGGTAAAAAGTCGGGGTCATCAAAGATTCCCGCAAAGACGCAAAGGCGCAAAGAAAGACGAGTTGAAACGAGCTGAGCACTGCTGGTTATGTGGAGCCTTGGCGCCTTTGCGCATCTGCGGGAAAACCTTGCGAGGTAGCGATGAGTAGTACTTTACCGCCTGAGACAAAGCGAGTAGCGGGAGTGATCGTTACCCACGGTCATCTTGCCGGTGAGTTGCTTGCTGCTGCCGAGATGATTGTTGGTCCAATCTCGCACATCGCGGCAGTCTCGATCGGCTGGCACGACGACGTCGACGCTGCGCGTGAGGAAGTGCAGCGGGCCATCACGCGCGTCTCGCAGGGCGTAGGCGTACTCCTGCTTACCGACATGTTCGGCGGGACGCCGACCAATATCGCGTCGATGTTTCTGGAAGAGGGTTCGGTGGAAGTCGTGACCGGAGTGAACCTGCCGATGGTGATCAAGCTCGCTTCATTCTCGACCGAAGAACCCCTCGCTGAGGTCGCGCGCAAAATTTGCGAACAGGGCCGGCAGGGTATTTACTTCGCCGGCGGATTACTCGCTCCCCCGACGAAATCCGGAGCCGATTGAGAGTGGCTGAACGCAGACTCCAGGTAACGGGCCGTCTCGGTTTACACGCTCGCGCTGCCGCCAACCTTGTGCGCGTCGCGGGCCGTTTCAAAAGCAGCCTCACCATCCATCGTCTCGACGGTGATCTCGAAGCCGACGCCAAATCGATTCTTAGCATCCTGACGCTCGCCGCAAGTCGCGGCACCGAGCTGCGCGTGGTCGCAAACGGAGTCGACGAAGAGGAAGCCCTGGACGCCGTTGTCGGTCTTTTTTCGCGCGATTTTGATGAAACTGAAAGAGGCGACTTCGAATCGTCGGCGACGGCGCAGCAGCTTCGTTGTCACGGTCTCGGTGTGTCGGACGGTGTTGTTGTCGGGCGTGTTTTGCGGCTGCAGGAGGGGACTCGCGAAGTCTATCGCGCGCAGATCGCCGAGGCGGATGTGGAACGCGAGCGACGTCGTTTCCGGGCCGCGGTGAGATTGTCGCGGCGGCAACTGGAGGCGATCAAGGACCGAGCAGAGAAGGAGCTCGGCCGCGGCCACGCATATATCTTCGACGCGCACCTGCTGTTTCTCGAAGATGCCAAACTAACCCGCGACGTCGAAGACTACATCGTTAAAGAACGTTCGAACGCTGAATGGGCCGCAAAAGTCGTCGGCGATCGTCTGTTGTCGATCTACACCCAAATTAATGACGAGTATTTGCGTGAACGAGGCTCAGACATCGAAGACGTGATCCAACGTCTGCTCGCAAACCTCACCGGCGAAGGTCCAAAGTATCCGAACCTTTCCGAAGACGCGGTGATCGTCGCGCGTGATCTGTTGCCGTCGACGATCGCTGAACTGGATCTCAATCACGTGCGTGCGATTGCGACGGACACCGGTGGTTGGACCTCGCACATGGCCATTATCGCGCGCGGTCTTGGTCTGACGGCCGTTGTAGGTTTGCGAGATTTTTACCGGCAAACGCGGACAGGCGATCAGATCATCGTTGATGCGCGTAGGAGCGAAG